>JGI11944J13513_1002040_pt1 | contig 14950 bp, 13 predicted proteins | sample TerdegcoTASludge_FD_13513 | JGI IMG/M metagenome (IMG submission 13513) | reverse complement strand
GTTTTGACGAAGAATATAGCGAACCTTCGTCTTGTTCAATTTCATATCTTGGACTATGCGTCCAAGCTTAGATGATAGGCGAAATAATTTCGGGACTCTACCCCCCTGAACCAATCATCATTTATATTTATTATGATGCATCCTGCCAATCTCATCAGGGATTGATCACTCGGGAATGCTCCCACAGGTCTGCTTCTGCGCTTCAATTCCTTATTGATGCGCTCAATAATGTTTGTAGTTCGTATCCTCTTCCAATGGGCCTTCGGATACGCCTTATAATTCCATAGATCGAATCTGAACCATGGATACAGGGTCTATTATAATTCTTGTGCATGATCAGAATACTGTCACTGCTAAAGCAGCATCCAATACATCGCCAGGATTATTACTACTATTTTACATCATAATCGGGACACTACCCTTTTGATCTCATAGCTCACATCTTTAGTCACTCCAACTTGAAAATCGATCATAAGCGCTGCAAGCTTCTCGCCGTCGATCAGCACGATCTTCTTCTCGATCCTGGTGACGTAATCCATTGCATCCGGGCTGAATTGGGATTTGGTGATCAGCACACCCTTTCGGGCTCTATGTCCCTCCAGGCTCCCGGCAAAGGCCTGCACCACCTGTCTGCCCACAGTTCCCTCCCATCTTTTGGCCTGCAGATAGATGGCATCCAAACCGAGCCGGTCCTCTTTGATGATGCCGTCCACTCTGCCATCGCCGCTTCCCCCCACCGCCTCTCCAGCGTCCTGGCGAGAGCCGCCGTAGCCCATGGCCACCAGTAGCTCCACCACCAGATGCTCAAAGAGGAGTGATATTTTAATGCAAAAATTCTTCAGGCGGGCTCAGGCCAAAGTTTGAACTGCTTAAATAAATTCATGCTTTTATTATGGCTAATTTAAATCGTAGCTCCCGATGCAATGCCCGTCCTGGCATACGTCCTCTTTTCTGTCAATCCGTCTGAATTTGATATACAATATCTATGAGAATCCATATTTAATGTGAATTTTCTCCAAAAAAGTTATAAACCATTCGAATAAACATCTCCTCACCTGCAACTGTTCGCAGATTGCAGGCATTATAATGAAGATGAGGCGATAGATTGAGAATAGATAAATTTGCAGTAACGATTCTGCTCCTGATGTTCCTGGTGCCCGGATTGGCCCTGGGAGATGGGGTGGATATGTACCAGCTCGGAGCTGATGCCACAGATTATGCCATGACGGAACTGGGATTTGAAAAGGGTGATGCTAACATCCTGGCCATCACCAATGCCGGATATCCGGTGATCAATGGCCAGACTACTGATCTGTCTCTGGATGCAGTGATGGAGATCTCCGGCTGCACTCCTGGAAAGGAGAACCTGGTCAACATCCTGAGCGCTCCCTGGAAGCCCCTCTGGTTCGGCTTCTTCAACAAAGACACCGGGGAAGCAGTTTACATGGAAGTGAATGCTGACGCCTCTGGCTTTAAGATCCAGGATAAGGATAAGATCGATGCCGAGACCGTCCTCGCCAGCGTCGATACCTGGGAGCCGGGCAACTTCAGCCACATGTTGCCCATAGCCAATATCTGGGCCCATGAGAAGACCCCATATAGCTTCATGAAGTCCGTCCAGCTCCACGACCACCTCTGTCCAGGAGTCTCCAGCGGCTTCTTGCTTGGGGAGTATATGCAAAAGGAGCTTCCCATCGAGGATCCCATCAACCAGAGCTACAAGGTGATCGCTTGTCCTAACTGGTGCAAAGACGACTACTTCCAGATCGCCTGGGACTGCACTCCTGGAAAGAGTGGCTTGTTCGTTAAATCCCTCACGTCAGACGAGACGAGCGTTCTCAAAGAGAAGTATAACGGCACCAGAGTCGCAGGGATATTCATCCGCTGGGATGCATCCTCCAAATCTGGTGAGGGCCTGGTCCTTGGGTTCAACTTTACAAAGGCGGAAAGCATGAGCAACAAAGAGATCTGGCCGAGCTGGGCCTACAGGCTGAAGGAGGACGTCATCCTGATGGACGCCGCCGACTCTCCGGAGGATTTCGTCTCCACCATCAAGGATTTCAACCTCTCGAATAACGATGAGCTCATCGCCCTCCAGGGCGCCGGGGTCCATCCCCTGAAGGTCCTTGGAGTCATCACTTAAAATTGATTGTGGTGACCATCTTTTCCTTTTTTTGACATTTTAGGGGACTAAGGGACTAATAGTCCTCTATGCTTCCAGCAGCCTGCCTTCATCTCGCAGAACGCCTGTCGCTTTCATCACCAAATCAAAGTCGATGAATCCCCAAAATACTGCTCATTCCAGGTCTAAAAAAAAGAGATTCATGGTGATTGCGGGATTTAAGCAGCAACCTTATATATAAGAAATATGCATCTTTTGCTACTATTATTGGCATAATTCGCATCAATTGTTAATTTGATAGAAGAAGTGAGTGGCGAAAACCATGATGACAGGATTCGGAAAAGGGGATGGTGTGCAATATTGGCAGATATGATCAGAAAAACAAGTCGTTGGGAGCGACTGGGATTTGACATAGCATATGGTTACTCGGAAGGCCGCAAGGTCCTGATCCTCTCCGCCCTTTTGGTATTGCTTCTTATCACCGTCGGGGTGGCCATAACCTTTGGAGCCTACCACATCTCTATCGTCGATGTCTACAGAATCGTATTGCTCCACATATCGCCCTTCGCAGATGTGACCAGCGTCACTAAGCTTCATAATACCATCGTTTGGGAACTCAGAATTCCCCGCGTCCTCCTAGCCGTGATCGTAGGCACAGCCCTGGCCACGGCAGGTGCAGTCTTTCAGGGCTGCTTCCGAAATCCACTGGTCGAGCCCTATATCCTCGGCATCTCCTCTGGGGCGGCTTTTGGGGCTGCTTTGGGCATAGTCTTTTCCGACTTCCTCCTGTCCATCCAGCTCTCCGCTTTCATCTTTGGATCTCTGGCCGTGGCCATGGCGTACTTCCTGGCTCGGGTCAGAAAGGAGACGCCCATAGTGACCCTGATCCTGGCCGGTGTGATCATCGGCTCCATATTCTCTGCAATGGTCTCCATCCTCAAGTATATCGCCACCGATGCTGCCCTGCGAGAGATCGTCTTCTGGCTGATGGGGGGCTTTTATTATGCTACCTGGAGCGACGTCCGCCTGCTCGCACCGATCATGATTCCCTGTTTCCTGATCATGTGGGCGCTGGGCTGGAAGCTGAACATTCTCTCCATGGGTGATGACGAGGCCAGAACCCTTGGAGTCAACCCGGAGAAGTATAAGTTCGTCCTCATCACCCTGGCCACGCTTGTGACCTCTCTGGCAGTGTCCACCGTGGGAATAATCGCCTGGGTTGGCCTGATGATGCCTCATGCCACCCGCATGATGCTGGGACCCGATCATCGATATGTTATTCCCGCATCGGCCATGCTTGGCGGATCTTATCTCCTGATCTGCGATACCATGGCCCGAACGCTCACCAGCGCCGAAATCCCGGTAGGAATCATCACTTCCATACTCGGAGCACCATACCTATTCTATCTTCTCAGGACCAGAGGCAAGGCGATGCTGGGATGACGTCAATGCTCGAGGTCAAAGACCTTCACTTCAACTATGGAGACACCCCGGTGCTCAGGGGCGTATCCTTTGAGGTGAACGAGGGTGAACTATGCGGCCTTTTTGGCCCCAATGGCTGCGGAAAGACGACGCTCTTCAAGTGCTGCCTGAACTTTCTAAAGTCCAATCGTGGGTCTATCCGTATGGACGGAAAGGATATCAAAAAACTAAAGGTCGAGGACATGGCCAGGATCGTGGCTTATGTTCCCCAGGAGCATAAGCCTCCTTTCCCCTATCTGGCCAGGGAGGTAGTCTTAATGGGCAGGACTCCCCGGTTGAATGGATTCTTCGGCATCAGCCGGGAGGATAAGATGAAGGCAGCCGAGGCCCTGGATCTCCTGGGACTGACAGAGCTGGCCGATTATCCCTATAATCAGCTATCTGGAGGCCAGCGTCAGATGATACTCATGGCCAGAGCAATCGCCCAGGAGACGCCGCTAATGTTCCTGGATGAGCCGACATCGGCGCTCGATTTCAGCAACCAGATCAGAATCTGGAGGATAATGAGGATGGTGGCAGAGAGGGGAGTTACTATCCTGGCCTGCAGTCACGATCCCAACCATGTGAGCTGGTTCTGCGACAAGGTGGTGGTGATAAAGGACAACCGCATCCTCAAGCAAGGTTCTTCAGCGAACGTTATCACTGAGGATACGATGGATGTGATCTACCAGGATGTCTGCTCAGTAAGGAGCGTTGGAGGAATAAGAGTGGTCTTGCCAAGGGATGTGGCTCTCCGAGAGGAGATGAGAGGCTTTGGGCAGGGAGCTAGAGAGATGATTGCCGTTCATGATGATGGAAGGGATAGGTCACCGCGAGGCAAGGAAAAGCAGCGCGTTGTCGTCTCTCAGACTTCAGGCCATCGTTGAGGGGATTTGAGACATCGTTGAGGGGATTTAAGAGGTTGATACGAGGCAGATTTGGTCTGTAATGGTTTTAGACAGAGGATTTTGGGGAGAAGCGGATTGTCGATATGGATTAAAAGCAAGGGAAGGTAGGATAAATGAGACTGTTTGGAAAAGGGCTGATTCTTTTGGCTTGTGCTTGTCTGTTAATGAGCACTTGCCTGGCAGGGGAGGAGACGAGAACAGTTGTGGATAGTCGTGGCGTGGCTGTGACCATTCCGGCGGAGATAGACCGGGTGGTGACCATCAGCGACGGTCTGATCGAAGGAACGATGCTGGTCTTAGGAGAAGAGGAAAAGATCGTGGGCATCGGTTCCACCTGTCTTCCCAAAATCTGGAATTACACCTATGAGAGCGTGAAAGGCGAGCCCATCGTCTATCAGGATGGAGCAAATCCGGTAAGCCTCCTCTATCCTCGTTTAAGAGAGCTTCCAATTGTAGCCAATGGCGACGCTGCACCTAACTTCGAGGCCATCGCCGAGCTGGAACCGGATGTGGTTATATTGCGAGCCGGAGATTGCTCCCTCAGGTACAACGATGAGTCTGCCCAAAAGACCATATCCAGCTTCGAAGCGCTGGGAATACCTCTGGTGGTGCTGTACGCTCACAACTTCAATGAGGAGCAACACAAGGACGTTTCTACCATATCCGAGGAGATCAGAATCATCGGCAGCGTTTTTGGCAAGGAGGCGGAGGCAGATGAGCTGGCAGAATACCTGGAGAGCCAGGTGGATCTAGTAAGCCAGAGGACGGAAGATGTTTCCGAAGAGCAAAAGCCAAGAGTGCTCATCTTGGGGCTGTCACCCTCTGCCCGGAAAGAGGGCGGTGCAGGACAGGTCTTCGGCCTGGATACTATAGAGTCCTACTTCATTGAAGATCTGGTTCACGCTGAAAATGCCTTCCAGGATTCCGGCTACTTCAAGACCCTTAACGCCGAGCAGCTTTTGGCCCTGGATCCTGATTCCATCGTGCTCTGCACTGCATCTGGATATCATCCGCCGAGAGAGCTCTACGAGGCTCCGTACTACCAGAACCTGCGGGAGATGAGGGCGGTGAAGGACGGGAACGTGACTGCTCTCCCCTGGTCTCCGTGCAACTGCGCCAAGCGGTTGGAGTATCCAATCGACGTGATGGTCATCGCCAAGGCTGCCTACCCGGACCGATTCAAGGACATAGACCTGGCCCAGTGGCTGCTGGACTTCTACCAGAAGGTCTACGAAGTCGATCGGGAGACGGCCGAGAAGCTGCTATCGGCGCAGTGGATGGACTGGACTACGGAGGTTTGAATGTTGCCGGTTCAATGAGGCTTCAATAAGATATATGTCAGATTAATGATTTAACGGTGATAAATATGATGAAAAAGGGTCATAAACAATTATTTTTGCTTCTTCTGCTGGCAATGGGCCTTGTATTGTCCTTGCCCGTTTTAGCAGAAGAGCAAAGGACCGTAACCGATATGCTAGGACGGAGTGTCGAAGTCCCCTCGAATATCGAACGAGTAGTCGCCATCGACGATGGTTTTGTCGAGGGCATCATGTACCGGCTGGGGATAAGGGATAAGATTGTAGCTCTGGGCGCTCCCTGCTGCAAGAACGACTATAATTACTCCTTCGAGACGGTGGATGGCAGAAGCTACGAATTCAAGAACGGCATGAATCCCGTCAAATACCTCATGCCGGAGTTGGCCGAACTCCCGGTTCTGGTCGAAGGCGCAACTGCGGTCAACTACGAGACGCTCGCCTCCCTGCAACCAGATGTGGTTTTCCTCCGGGAGGGGTCATGGGCGTTTTCTGCAGGATCCGATGAGAAGATCGAGAAGACCATTGCATCGATTGAATCGCTCGGAATTCCGCTGGTAATACTGGTCGGCCCTCCGTTTCAGGAGCAGCCAAGTGTGGATCGCATCGGAGATGAGATTAGGTTGGTGGGCGAGGTCTTTTCTCGGGAGGAGGATGCCGATGAGATCGCCTCTTACCTGGAATCGCAAATCGATGAGATACGGAGTCGCACCAGAGATGTCTCCGAGAAGGAAAGGGTTCGTGTGATGCAGCTGGGGCTCTCCCCGAGAGCAAGGGAAGGGGGAGGTGCTGGCATGGCCTGGGGCCTCGATACCATCGAGTCGTACTTCATCGAGGATATAGCAAATGCCAAGAATGCATATGAGGGGACGGGCGCCTTCGTTGTAGTCTCCACGGAGCAAATTCTGACAATGGACCCGGATGTCATCGTCCTCCCGACGGCACAGGGATACCACCCGGCAAGCGAGCTGTACACCGCCCCTTACTACCAGAATCTGCAGGAGCTTTCAGCGGTGAAAAATAGACGTGTATACGCTCTGCCCTGGACTCCCTATAACTGGGCAAAGCGTCTTGAGTACCCGATTGAGGCGATGATCATCGCCAAGGCGGCCTATCCGGACCGGTTTGCAGATATCAACGTCGCTGAATGGACGCTCGACTTCTACCAGCAGGTTTACGGCGTCGATGAGACGACCGCCAGAGAACTCCGCTCGGTTCAGTGGCTCGATTGGCTGGAGGAAGAGGGCTTCTGATCTGAGGGCAAGTCCAACGTGCGTGGGCATGGATCTCCACGCACGTGCTACTTTTTCAATGGAGATCCGATATAAGGCCATGCTGTTTCCGTAGCGAACACAACTGTGGCTGCGACGGAGGAAAACGGCATATGTATTTAAAATTTATAAACTGATCTGAACTTGGCATTGATATCCTGAATGTTGCTTTGAAGTCCGCTGAGTCCTCAGCTTTCCGTTCCAGGACATCCACGCACTCATATGTTTGATTGGTCTTTTTCTGGTTGGACAACAGGAATATTTATAAGTTCAGGTAAAACCATGAACTGTAATTTATTAATCAAAATTGTTAATATCAAATTCACAAAGTTAACATCAAAAGACTTAAATATAGATGGAAAATCGTATCTAGTAATAAAAAGGATGCAAGAAATATGATAGATAAAAGAAAAGCGCAATTTATTTTATTTATTCTGCTGACCGCGGGCATTTTGTTTATAGCGCCTATCGCCGCCGAAGAATACAAGACAGTTACCGATATGCGAGGTGTCCAGGTATCGATTCCTGAAGACCCGCAAAGAGTGGTTGCCATGAGCCGTTCATTGATAGACACCACTATGTACATCTTCGGCGTGCAGGACAAGCTGGTTGGAGGCAGTATCTACAATAGAGACGACGGTTTTGTAAATTATACTTATGGCGAGGATAGCTATCATGTATGCCCCTGGATCTCCTTTGTCCTCAATCCCAATTACCGCAACCTCACCAACGTTGGTGGCTTTGGCGGGCCTTACGGAACGCCCAATGTAGAGACTATCGCATCGCTTGATCCTGATCTTCTGATATTGCGCGACCTGGGCACAGATGACGAGAATACAGCCAAGTTTCTGCAGGCCTTGGAGCGCCTAAACATTCCCGTGGTCGTGTTGAAATACCCAGATTGCTACGAGGAGATCGATGTTAACACCATTTACCAAGAGGTCAGGGTTTTAGGAGAAGTGTTCGGAAAACAAGAGGAATCCGAGCGAATCGTCTCCCTTATGGACGAAAAGGTACAGATGATCAAAGAGAGGACCAAAGACGTCCCGGATGAGGACCAGCCACGTGTGCTTTATTTCGGAGCGGCATCATCCGCAAAAGATAAAGGCGGTTCAGGATATGCCTTTGGCACGAGCACTATCGAATCGATCTTCCTGGAAGATATTATTAACGCCAAAAATGCCTATAATGGATCTAACACCGAGATCCTCTCTGCCGAGCGGCTATTGTCTCTAGATCCCGATGTGATCATACTCTCTACTTATTCGGGATACCATCCCCCCAGAGAGATGCAAGACGAGAGGTTTGATAACATCCAGGATCTAAAGGCTTTGCAGGAGAATAGAGTCTATTCATTAGCCGCTACTCCCTGTAAGGATGAACGGCTGGAGTTTCCAATAAACCTGATGATTGAAGCGAAAGCGATCTACCCAGAGCTGTTTGAGGATATCGATCTCGAAGAGTGGATCAGAGATTATTTAAAAGAGCTTTATGGCGTCGACGATGAGAAGGCAAACGAGCTCATGGACTCACTGCTACTGCGCTATCTGGAGATAGTTTAAATGAGAAACGATCTGTTAAATGGTGAAGGCATGTTTAAAGCCCTTCTTATTGCTTTTTTTGCTATTTTATCTTTTTCAATGGCCGCTGGAGAGGATGTTTCTGAAGATGCACTGATCATTGCCACCGATGGATCCTTCATCATGCAGGGGAATATGCTGTTTGGCATCGGTTCCAGCGGATCCACAGGGACCTTCGCTTATGAGCATCTGTTGGTTAGGAATAGAAAAGGCGGATATGATGGCGAGCTGGCGGATAGCTGGGAGAGCAACGAGGACGCAACGCAGTGGACGTTCGATCTGGTGGATGCCAGATGGCACGATGGCCAGCCGTTTACCTCTGAAGATGTGCAGTTCACCTATGAATATATAAAGGAGAATCGTCTTTGGCTCTCCTCAGTACTATCCAATGTGGACCATGTTGAATGTCCTGACGAAAGAACCGCTGTATTTCAGCTGAAGTCGCCATCCCCGGCATTTTTGGACGATCTCTCTCACTGCCCGGGGATATACATTATACCAAAGCATTTCTGGAAGGATATCGAAGACCCCACCCATTACGTGGATGAGGAATGGGTCGGCACCGGTCCTTTTAAGTTCGAGTCCATGGTACCGGATCAATTTGTCAGACTGGTGGCCAATGAGGAATATCACGGCACCAAGCCCCTGGTTGAGCAGATAATCATCAAGGTAATACCCAATAAAGACTCCCAGGTACTGGCCCTGAAATCGGGGGATGTCGATGTGGTGAGCGATTTGAGCCCGGCCGTGGCTAAAATCCTGCAGGGAACCGATGGGATAGAGGTATTCACTGCTCCAGCGACCAGAGGCTATGAGCTGGGATTTAACCTCAACAACTCCCCCACCGACAAGGTGGAGTTCAGAAAGGCGATGGCCCACGCCGTCGATAGACAACAGATCTGCGATATAGTATTCTACGGATACGCAACGCCCACGGACACGACTTTTCTGATGCCTGGCGTTGCATATGATTTCGTGAATCAAGATGTTCCAGGAGACGACTATAAATACGACCCAGAAAAGACTCAGGATATGCTGGACTCTCTGGGCTATGCGGATATAGATGGCGATGGATACAGAGAAGACGCGGATGGTTCAGATCTGGTCATGACCATGCCCATCAGCGGAACTGGCAGTTATGAATCACGGATCGCTGAGATCTTGAAAGAGGACTGGAAAGATCTGGGGATAAAGGTCGAATTGAGACAGGTCGACTCCAGCCAGAAGCAGGATGAATATCATAAGAGCAACTTTTTCGTTGTGGGTATGCCTTATTTGATGCATGATGACGTGGATGACCTGACCCATTTCGAGGTAGATTCCCATTTCGGCAAAGCCAACTGGTACGATTACAATGACTCAGACTATAACTCTCTTGCTGAAGAACTGAGGAGTACTGCCGATCCCGATGAAAGAAAAAGGATTGGATACCGGATGCAGGAAATCCTTGCCCAGGACGTTCCCACCGTCCCCATCTGTGGCGCTGATGTGATCTTTGCCTATCGGTCTGATAGATTCAGCGGCTGGGAGGATGTGGAACCCATTATGTGGGGAGTGGATACCTCAATGTTGCTCAATGTTGCTCAATGTGAAAAGAATATGAGGAGATGATGAAGATGAAGACTCTCGTATGCGGCAAAGGAGGGAGCGGCAAGAGCACAATAGCCGCTCTCCTGGCTAAGAGCATGGCTCGAAGAGGGTACAGGGTGCTGGTGGTGGACAGCGACGAATCCAACTACGGTCTGCATCGCCAGCTGGGGATGGAGCTTCCCAATACTCTCATGAACTATTTTGGGGGAAAGAAGGAGATGATCAGCAAGATGATGAAGGCCTTCCCCAAAGGCGAGCAGATAAAGCTCTTTGAACGAAGATGGGGTCTGGACGACATTCCAAAGGAGTACCTCGGCCGGAAAAACGGCATCAGCCTCCTGGCTATCGGCAAGATCGAGGACTTCGGCGAGGGCTGTGCCTGCCCCATGGGCGCTTTGGCCAAGATGTTTCTCGACAACCTGGAGGTGAAGGAGAAGGAGGCTGTGATCGTCGATACAGAGGCTGGAATTGAGCACTTCGGCCGGGGGGTGGAGCAGGGATGCGACATCATACTCGCTGTTCTCGATCCTACCTACGAGTCGCTGCAACTCTCAAAGAAGATCCTGGACATCTCTCAGAAGATCAACAAAGAGCTTTACTTCGTCCTCAACCGAGTAGATGATGGCAGCAAGGAGGCCATGCTGAAAAAGCTGGACAAGGATCGGGTGGCGGCAGCCGTTCCCGAGAACAAGAGCATCTTCATGGCAGGGCTTGCTGGAGAGGATATCGACGTGCATATCCCGGAGATTGAGAAGCTGGTCGATATACTTGAGGCAAAAGCATGACCATTGATGTTGATATCAGAGCACAAAGGCTCTCTGAGATCGTGCCACCTCTTGAGGACCAGGGCCCCTTCCTGTGGGATCTGGTGGCAGGATACGAGAAAGGCCAGGTCTTCCTCAGCGCCCTGGACGTGGGCTTATTCAACATGGCAAAAGAGCCCAAAACATCTGAGCAGTTATCCCGGGATCTTCAAGCCAACCACACCGTGATTGGAAAGCTTCTCGATGTTCTGGTATCGATGGGGGTCATGATCAAAGAGGACGGATGCTATGCCACAGCACCTAAAATGGTTCCATTCTTGGTGGAAGGCGAGCCCTATTTCGCTCGCTACCTGAACTTCGCCAAAGAATCCCGCAATCAATGGGCCGATCTGGAAAGAGTTCTGAGAGATGGCCCATCATCATTAAAGCAGAATCATGAGCATGAATACGATCGAGAGACAATAGATTGGATAGCCAGGGGCACAATGCTGGGAAGGCTTCAGACAACCATCCAGCTGATCCGGGAGTTCCCCGAGTTTCAGGCTGCCAGGAGAATGATCGACCTGGGTGGAGGACACGGGCTATTTGGCATCGGCTTTGCCCAGGAGAACCCACACCTTGAGGTTGTGATCTACGATCGGCCAGGAGTGGCTGAGATCGCCCAAGAATACATCGAAAGATATGGATTGGCGGACCGTGTCAAAGCGATCTGCGGAGATTACACCAAGGATCAAATCGGCTCCGATTACGATATCGCCTTTGAGGCCTGCTCCTTTGGGGGCGATAGCACTCAGGCCAGGTCGTTCTACAGAAGAGTGGCCGAGTCTCTGAAGGCAGGCGGGCTTTTCATTGCCGAGACCTTCACCCTGGATGATAATAGAAAAGCGCCTCTCAGGTCTCTTATCTGGGACTTGAAAGAGCTGATATCTGGTGATAGGCATATGCATCTTCGCACGAACTCTGAGATATTCAGCATGTTTGAAGAAGCCGGTCTCCGAGGAGAACGGGTAATCGATCTCTCCGATAAGATGGACATGCCCATGAGACTGGTGGTAGCCCGCAAGGCTTAAAAGTGTTCAGAAAACGAGGTGAGAGGGCAGGCTGATGAGAATCGGATACCTGGGTTGGCGGATGGCATACAGCATTTTCGCCTTCCTGATCAGCATGACCATCACCTTCTCACTGCTCCATCTGATGCCCGGAGACTATCTGCATGCCATCCTGCCGTATCTGGCTGAAAAGAACCCTCAGGCCACCGTGCTCTTTCAAGAGCAGTTCGGCCTGAACAAGCCTCTGATAGAGCAGTACACACTCTACATGGGCAATGTACTCGGAGGAAATTGGGGATATTCGATTCATTACGGACTGCCTGTGGTAGCGGTGATCTCTGAGAAGCTATACTGGACCATGTTGATCTTCATTCCCGCAACGCTTCTATCTATTTTAATTGGAATGGCAATTGGATCTTATTCGGGCTGGACCTGCGGTTCAAACCTTGATTCCATCACATTTAAGATCATGATATTTCTGGGAGCAGTTCCATCTTACTGGTGGGCGTTATTCCTCATCCTAGTCCTGGGATACTATTTGAACCTCTTTCCTCTGGGCGGCTACGTGGGAATTGAGACCCTGGAGAGGGGCGTAGATCCTTTAGACGTTGCACACCATGCAATCCTCCCCATCATCTCCCTGACCATAGTCTCCATTCCGGGCATTTATTACCTGATGAGAAATTCCATGATTTCGACGTTTGGAGAAGACTATATCCTGAACGCCAGGTCGAAGGGATTTTCCGAGACTTACATACTCAGGCACCATGCCCTGAGAAATGCCCTGCTTCCCATGCTAACAGTTCTGGCTATGGAGATGGCTCATATGATTATGGGCAGCGTATTTATAGAGACCATATTCTCCTGGCCAGGCATGGGGCTTCTGACTTACGAAGCGCTTCGAGTTAGGGACATTCCCCTCTTGCAGGGGATCTTCCTGATGGACACATTGATAATCATCATAGCCAACGCAGCAGCAGATTTCAGCTATCCTCTCGTGGATCCCAGGGTAAAGGTGGTCTAGGTGGCTAGAATTCGGACCCTGATCGCATCGCTCGTCCTTCTCGGGATGTGTATTTTGCTGGCAGTGTCCTGTCCTTTGCTGGCGCCATTTTCTCCCTCGGAGATTTCCGGACGCCCCCTGCAAGAGCCCTGCAAGGAGCATCTGATGGGGACAAATGATTTGGGTCAGGACATATTCAGCCGACTGCTATATGGCACCCGGGCAACCATGGCTTTGGGGTTATTGGGCGCTCTCTTCTCCGTCTCTCTCTCAACCGCTTTAGGCATGATTTCCGCATATTATGGTGGTTGGCCGGACGAGGTGATCTCCAGAGGAGTGGATATATTGATGACCGTTCCCGGATTCCCCCTTCTGCTGGTGGCAGCAATCTTCTTTTCTCCGAACATTTTTACCATAGCGGGGCTGATGGGGCTATTAGGAGGGTTACAGGGAATCAGAATAATCCGTTCCCAGGTCCTCTCTCTGGTGGAGGCAGAGTTTGTGCTGGGTGCCAGGGCACTTGGATCCAGCGACCACTATATCATTGTCAGGCATATCCTGCCGAACATCCTCACACTAGCAGTGGTCAATTTCGTCTTTGCAGCGCAAAGGTTTATGTTAATGGGCGTAGGCCTGGGATTCCTGGGTCTGGGAGATCCTGCCGTAATCGACTGGGGCCAGATGATAAACAGGGCGTATTCTAATGGAGGTTTTGCAATGGGGATGTGGTGGTGGCTGATACCACCCGGTTTAGCGGTGGTTTTGCTCTCCATGATCCTGGCCATGATCGGATACAGTCTGGAAGACGAACTCAATCCGAGGTTGAGGAAACAGAAGATATTGTCGATCTAAATCTAATATAGGACGTTGATATAAATGCAACCTGCATACGAGACGATCGATTGGAATGAGGTCTGGAAGGTACAGATGCAGAGGAACAGAGATTCGAGCCCAGCCCGTGACTGCTCAAGGATTTGGGAGGGCAGAGAGAGCGCTCAGAGATTCTGGAATATGTCGCAGGAGAACAGAAGTCGAGTAGATAAGACGATATGGAGTACGGACACAAGCCCCGACTCCCGGGTGCTGGACATCGGAGCAGGGCCAGGAACGCTGGCGATTCCTTTCGCCCAAAAGGTAGCGCATGTCACTGCTGTTGAACCCGCAGAAGGGATGATCTCTGTTCTCAAGGAGAAGATGGCTGAGTACGGCTTGAAGAACATCGGCATTGTGCAGAAGCGCTGGGAGGATGTGAGCGTGAAAGATGATCTGCAGCCGCCCTACGATGTGGTGATCGCCTCCTTTTCTTTGGGGATGAAGGACATCCGATCGGCTATCGAGAAGATGGTGCAGGCATCTTCAAGGTACGTCTATCTCTACCATTTCGCAGGCACTACACCCTGGGACCTTCAGTGGAAGGAGTTGTGGTCGAAGATGCACGGCAAAGAGTATCAACCAGGCCCGAAGAGCGATGTGCTTTATAACGTTCTCTATCAGATGGGCATCTATCCTAATGTCAGGACATTTCGTCTGCAGCACAGCCAGCGTTATTCATCACTGGATGAGGCAGTTAAAGCTCTCAGTCCCCAGGCCCAGGTAGAGACTGAAGAGCAGGCCGCAATTCTGCGGGAATATCTGCGGCATACTCTGAAAGAGGAGAATGGATCGCTGGTCCTGCCCGCATCATCGATCAGGGTAAAGATATGGTGGGAGAAGGAGTATTATTAATACTTTTTAAAGTATAATCCTTCGATCAGCTCCGGACCTGCGCTCTGATCATCCTCCCATCAGACTCCGCCCATCTATTCCCGCTGGCGGATCGTGCCCCAGCAATTGCAGGATGGTGGGATAGATATCAACCGTCCTGCACCACTCCGAGCCCAGAGGTGCAT
>JGI11944J13513_1002036_pt1 | contig 14973 bp, 14 predicted proteins | sample TerdegcoTASludge_FD_13513 | JGI IMG/M metagenome (IMG submission 13513) | reverse complement strand
CGGGTTTTCTGTGAACCCTGTCTGATCCGCGCCGTCCAGCAGGAACATGAACTGCAATGGATCGTTCTCAGGATCTGAAGCCGCCGCGGTGAATGTCACTGCTGCTCCGGCGATCTGTGGGCTGGGCAGATCGGCTGAGAGACCTACCACCTGGGGTGGATTGTTGGGCGGAGACTCGATGGCGAACTGGGCCGATTGAGAGCTATCTCCCTGTGGATTGTGGTTGTTGTCCCGCGCCCGGACCTCAATGGTATGAGTGCCGATATCCTGGCCGGAGGTCATCCAGGTCCAGCTGGGATTACTGGTGAAATCCGTGCGGGGCTGGCCATCAACCAGGAACATGAACTGCAATGGATCGTTCTCAGGATCTGAAGCCGCCGCAGTGAATGTCACTGCTGCTCCAGCGATCTGGGGGCTGGGCAGATCGGCTGAGAGACCTGCCACTTGGGGAGGCTGATTCGCCGGCGCTGCCACAGGCTCAGGAACCTGAACTATTGGCTGCTCTACCACAGGTGGCTGTTCCACGGGGGGAACTGCCGCAGGCGGGCTGACCACTGCCGGAACTTCAGGAGCAGTTATTTGATACTCTATTATCTTCTCATTGAGCTTGAAATCCTCACTGGTATGCAATGGATCCATTACCATGACTTTGATCTGATAGGTTCCCGGAGCCAGCGTTGCCGTGTTCCATGTCCAGGTGTCTTCCTCAATCCATCTGGTCAATGGAATCCAGGGATCTTTGGTTGGATCGGTGATTGATGGATCTTTTATCCTGAACATGTATGAGATACGATCATCTTCTGCATCCTTTGCCTTGACCGTCCATTTCACAGCGGTCCCTTGTGGCTGAGGACTCGGCTTATCCGGCTCAACGCTTACAATAACCGGTGCCTGATTTGAGCTATCGGAAAATGATGAATCATATTGCCCCGGAAAGCTAATCCCCTCGGGAAATCCACCGGGCTGGCCCTGCGCAAAGGCGAACGCACTTAAGAGCACGCCTATGGACAAGATTGCCGCTAGAACAAGATATTGCTTCCTGTATCTATGATTCAACCAATATTTTAATTTTATATTAATTTTGCGCATCTCATCTTTCTCTCTTTTATGCATATGTTCACTCTCCTCTCCTATCCACTTCCTGTAAACGGCCTTAATCGCCGACAACTATAACTAAATGCATCAATTACATCATTTGACCTGACATATGCGATCTGGCACCGATCTCTTATCCAATTCGGGCCGGATGCTCTCCGGAGATCTCATCTGATGATCGATCTTCTCCTTTCCTGTTACAATTTAATTGATCTTCCATCCAGGGATTATGAACCTATTTTTCACATAGAGGCTCCATCAAAGCCCCCTTTGCCGCTCAATATCATGTGAAACCTCTGTAAGTCTTGTATGGATCCGGATCAACCGGTGACTTCAGGCAAATGGATGCTTAGCAGTGCTCTTCGCTGCCAGGATATCTGCGGTCTTAGGCTCTCTATTCGCGGCGCGCTCTAAAGCAATTTTTGTAGCCTGATAATTATATTCAAAAACCTTATCTTTGTCTTTTGCATCCCACTCAACAAATACAGACACTATTATAAAAAGATCATCCGCCAGCTCCTCCGGCAATACGCCTGATTCTACGCAATCCATAACTGCTCGCGCTACTGCTGCCTGTACCGGACCGAATACCATTGTTGCCTGTTGGGCATTCTTAATGGTGACCTTGTTGACCATCAGGGTCGAAGGCTTGACCGGAAGATTGGGCGCCAGGACGGCCAGCAATGGGGTATGTCCCTTGGATGGCGATGCCAGTGCTCTGACGAAAGCCTTCTCCACCGGACTGTTCCTTGGTCCCATAACCAGATCAATATGCGCTACCTCGGGCCCCTCTCCGACCAGCGCTTCACCCACCAGTACCCTTTGAAAAGATTGCGTCATAATCAACCCTTTTGTCTTTTTCATATAAATCTGTAATCTAAACAGCGGCCAAAAAATATATCATCATAATACAATGAATTGATGCACTAATGCGAGTGCTGGTAGTCAACAATTATGGACAGTTCAATCACCTTATCCGGCGCAGCATACGAGATAAGGTGGATTGCGATCTCATCTCCAATCAGACGCCCCCCGAGGATATCGATGCAGACGGCCTGATACTGGGTGGAGGACCGTCTCTGGATCGCGCCGGAAACTGTCGCGATTATCTTTTAGAGCTGGATATTCCCATCCTGGGGATATGCCTGGGAATGCAGATCATGGGCGCCACCTTTGGCGGTCGGGTTATGCCAGGCAGCATAGGAGGCTATGCCCAGGTGGATGTGGAGCTGTTAGATGAAGATGATATCCTGAAAGGCTTTCCGGCAAGGTTTAAGACCTGGGCTTCTCATGCCGATCAGGTATCCATTCTCCCCCCCCAGTTCCAGAGGCTTGCCACCTCCAGGATCTGCGATATAGAGGCTATGAGACACCAGGATAGGCCCCTTTATGGAGTGCAATGGCATCCAGAGGTCGTACATACCGAGTACGGGGGAGAGCTTCTGGATAATTTTATAAATGTATGCAGAGGCTGATGCTGAGGATAGATTTGTTTTATGCCCGATAAGGATCTACTGTTGGCAGGCCTCCGGCAGTCACATGCTGCCGCCCTGCTTCTTTCGCCACTCTCCCTGGCCGGCCAGATCAGAAGGATCGGATTTCGGTGCCTGCAATGCGGCCAATGCTGCCAGGGCGAGGACAACAGCGTACTCATCTTTCCCTTTGAGATAAGACGAATAATGGCCATGAAGAAACTGGACTGGCTGGAGATAGCCCGGCCCCCGAAGGAGGGCGAATGGGACTATGAGGGCAACTTCCATACTCTGGAGTGGAGGCTGAATAAGGAGGGAATGCGCTGCCGCTTCTTTGAGAATGGTCAGTGCTCCATCTATGGCTCGCGCCCGCTTCTCTGCCACACCTATCCATTCTATCTGGAGGAAGGCGAGCTATACTGCTCGGAATGCCCGGGACTGGGGATGAAAATAGAATTTGATGCTGCTCAGGATATCGCCAGGCAGCTCATTCTGCGCCATATCACTGAGATCGAAGAGGCCATAGCGCTCACGGAAAGATTTGAGGACTTCCCCCGTGGCAATCGGAAAGAGAATGGATGCTGTATTGTCCATGATAGCGAGGGGAAGCACATCATCCCTCTCTTCACTGCACCGCGCTCTTCACCTCATCCACGATCTTATCGATGATGCTTTTCTCCTTTTTTTTTCCTTCTCGCTTGCTGCCCGCTTCGGCTCGCCGAACTCCTCTGCCAGCTCTTCTAATAGCTGCCTTTGCCGGGCAGTGAGGGCAGTAGGTGTCTTGATCTTGACCCTAACATGCAGATCGCCCGATCCAGTACCATGCAGCCGGGGCATGCCCTTTCCTCTTAAGCGAAATACCGTTCCAGTCTGGGTTCCAGCAGGCACCTTGATCTTGGCCCGTCCGTTCAGCGTGGGGACCTCCAGCTCCGCTCCCAGGGCGGCCTGAGTAAAGCTGATGGGGCTTTCCATGATCAGATCGCTATCCATTCGCTGGAAGAGTCGGTGGGGCAGGATGTTGATGACCACATAAAGGTCCCCGCTGACGCCCTTGGGGCCGGCGGAATCCCCCTGGCCACGCAGTTTGAGGTGCTGGCCGTCCTCCACCCCCGCCGGGATCTTGATATTGATCTTGCGAGATTTGCGCACCCTGCCCGATCCGCCGCAGTCCTCGCAGGGGCTGGTGATGATCTCCCCTCTGCCGCCACAGGCATGACAGGTGGTGGAGGTGACCATCTGGCCGAAGGGGGTATTCTGGGCTCGGGTGACCTGACCCGAGCCCCGGCAGGTGCTGCAGGTCACGGGCGTTGTGCCGGGCTTGGCCCCGCTTCCCTGGCATTTGGGGCAATTCTCCGTCCGCGGAACCTGTATAGTCGTCTCCAGACCGCGGGCCGCCTGCTCCAGGGTCAGGTCGATGTCATAACGCAGGTCCCGGCCCCTGGCCGGTCCTCGCCGTCCTCCTCCTCCGCCGAAGAACATATCGAATATGCTCTCCCCGCCCATGCCAAAGCCTCGAAGGAGATCCTCGAAGTTCACCCCACGGAACAGGTCCTCTTGCGAGTACTGGCTATTGATTCCCGCATGGCCGAACTGGTCGTACTTCTGCCGCTTATCTGGATCGGACAGGACCGCATAAGCCTCGGATAGCTCCTTGAACTTCTCCTCCGCTCCTGGATCATCAGACCGGTCGGGGTGATGTTTCATGGCGAGCTTGCGGTAGGCGGCTTTTATATCCTTCTCGCTTGCATCCTTGGCTACCCCAAGCACCTCGTAGTAGTCCTTCTTATCCGGCATAGTACAATCAGTTCCTTTCTTGTTTCTTATTCCCGCAACTCCTACCCCTTATAGGTTCTACTCCAATTTACTTCTTATCGTTTACTACCTCATAGTCCGCGTCCACTGTCTGATCCTGCCCTGCCGATCCCTGACCGGTCTCCGGGCCGGATCCCTGGCCGGCCTGAGCCTGCTGGGCCTGCTGATCCTGCGCTGCCTTCTGGTACATGGCTGCGGAAAGCTCATAGATCGCGCTCTGCAGGCTCTCTGTCTTGGCCTTGATCTCGGAGATATCTCCGCCGGTCTGGGCGTTCTTCAGATCACTGATGGCTTTCTCGATCTTCTCCTTCTGCTCACTTGTGGCTATGCCACCTGCCTCTTTGAGCATCTTCTCCGAGGCATAGATCAGAGAGTCGGCAGCATTCTTGACCTCGATCTCCTCTTTTCTCTTCAGGTCTTCCGCTGCAAACCTCTCCGCATCCTTGATCTTGGCTTCGATCTCCTCTTTGCTCAGCTTATGGGGAGCAGTGATGGTGATCCTCTGCTCTTTCTTGGTGGCCAGATCCTTGGCTGAGACATGAATGATGCCGTTGGCATCGATATCGAATGTGACCTCGATCTGAGGTATGCCCCGCGGCGCAGGGGGGATGCCCACCAGGGTGAACCTGCCCAGGGAGACATTATCCTTGGCCATGGGCCTCTCACCCTGAAGAACATTGACCTCAACGCTGGTCTGGTTGTCGGCTGCAGTGGTGAATATCTGGCTTTTTCTGGTGGGGATGGTGGTGTTCCTCTCGATCAGTTTAGTGGTGACCCCACCCAGGGTCTCAATGCCCAAAGATAGCGGAGTAACATCCAGTAGCAGCAGATCTTTGACCTCCCCGCCCAGGACGCCCGCTTGAATCGCTGCTCCCATGGCTACGCATTCCATAGGGTCCACTCCGCGTTCGATATCCTTGCCCATGAAGTTCTTCACAAACTCCTGCACCACTGGCATCCTGGTTGGGCCGCCCACCAGGATGATCTTATCGATATCGGACTTATCCAACTTGGAGTCATTTAGCGCCTGGATCATGGGAGCGCGGCAGCGCTCCAGAACATCCCCCACCAACTCCTCCAGTTTGGAACGGGTGATGGTCATACTCAGATGCTTGGGGCCGCTGGCATCAGCGGTTATATAGGGCAGATTGAGGTTGGTCTGCAGTACGCTGGAGAGCTCTATCTTCGCCACCTCCACTGCTTCCCTCAGACGCTGCATGGCCATGGAGTCGCCACGCAGATCGACCCCGGACTCCTGCTTGAACCGGTCTAAGACATAGTTGATCAGCCGGTCGTCCATATCCCGGCCACCAAGCTGGGTATCGCCGGATGTGGAACGGACCTCGAATACACCTTCGCCGATCTCCATTATGGTGACATCCAGGGTGCCTCCGCCCAGGTCGAAGACCATGATCTTATGCTCGCCCGCCTTATCCAGGCCAAAAGCGAGGGCGGCTGCTGTAGGCTCATTGATGATTCGCACAACCTCCAGGCCGGCGATGGTGCCAGCGTCCTTGGTCGCTTGCCTCTGGTTGTCATTGAAATAAGCCGGAACGGTGATCACCGCTTTGTCCACGCTATCTGCCAGATAGGTCTCGGCATCGGTCTTGATCTTTCGCAGTATCTGGGCGGAGATATCCTCGGGGCTGTACTCCTTGCCGAAGACCCTGACCTTATAGTCCGTTCCCATCTTTCTTTTTATTCCCTGTACAGTTCCCTCGGGATTGGTTACTGCCTGTCGCTTCGCTGGCTCGCCGACCAGGACCTGACCCTCTTTGGTGAAAGCGACATAGGATGGGAAAGCCTTGCCTCCAATGCTGGTCCCTTCTGCACTGGGAATTATGGTGGGCCGACCACCGACCATAGCAGCTGCTGCCGAGTTGCTGGTACCAAGATCAATGCCTATAATTTTTGACAAGATTTCATCTCCTGAAGTTAATGACCTTTAATACTCAGTAAATATTTAAACTTATCATCTTATCTTCTCAATCGTGTCTCAACATGCCCAATCGAGATTCCGTTCTCTTCAATTACAGCTCTCTGCCTTCAATGGTTTATTCACAGCTACTTTGGAGAAGCGAATGACCCGAGAGTTAAAGATATAGCCTTTCTGTATCTCCTCCACCACCATATCCTCTTCCATATCATCCCTATTCACCTGGAATAAGGCTTCATGCCTATAGGGATCGAACTTGCTGCCAACTGCCTCAATGGGAACAAGCCCCTCTGCAGATAATATGCCTAAAAGCTGCATATAGAGCACCTTCATGCCTTCGTCGTGCTTTGCCGCCTGCTCAAGGCTATCGAGCACCGGAAGGAGCTTATGGACGAGCTTTTCTGAGGCATATCTCACCGTATCCTCTTTCTCTCTTAGCGATCGCTTTATCAAATTCTCCAGGTCTGCCCGGCAACGCATCAACTGATCGAGGCGTTCCTCCGAGAGACTCAGAGCCTGTGAAAGCTGCTGTTCCAGCTCATGTATTCTGGCAATCGAGGAGCTTTGATCCTCTTCATCCTGAGGGCTTACATCATTGTCTTCATCCATATGCTCCACCCGAAGTATGGCGTTTTCATTGATCAAATGGGAGGATAGGGGCATTGCTGCTCATCAATAATGTGGCATTGGCATCTGGGGCATGGTATAGTCGTGCGGGCTCTGGCCGGGCTTGGGCGTCAACTCCTCCCTCTTAGCGGCTATGACGTCGTCCACCCGCAGGACCATAGTGGCGGCTTCAGCGGCAGACTTGATGGCCTGGGTCTTCACCTTGAGAGGCTCGACCACACCCTGAGCCATCATGTCCGCTGGTTGGCCGGATGAGATATCCAGTCCAAAGCCCTTGCCCGAAGAGAGCTTCGCTCTCAGAGCGACAAGACAGTCCACGGGATCGAAACCCGAGTTCTCGGCCAGAGCAAATGGGACCGCCTCTACGGCATCGGCAAATGCCCGCACTGCGAGCTGCTCTCTACCCTCCAGGGTGGATGCATACTGCCTGAGATTCTCCGCCACCAAGATCTCCGGGGCTCCGCCGCCGGGGACGATCTTTCCAGAGCGAATGACGTCCATGACCACATTCAAAGAGTCGTCTAATGCCCTTTCCATCTCCTCCAAAAGCTGATCTGAGACCCCATGCAGTATGATTGATACCGCTTTAGCCTTCTCACAGCCCTCGACGAAGATCATATGCTTGTCCTCGCCCACCTTTCTCTCCTCCACCAGGGCAGCGGATCCCAGGTCCTCAGGACGCAGCTGCATCACATCTCCCACCAGCTTCGCCCCGGTTGCCAGGGCCAGCATCTTCAAATCCTCTCTCTTGACCCGGCGTGCAGCCAGAATTCCGCGATTGGCCATATAGCCCTGAGCGAAAACCCCTATCCCCTTCTCGCAGAATACCACATTGGCTCCGGCGGCAACGATGGCATCGATCTGCTCTTTGATGATCTTCTCCTCCCCCTCCTTGAAGGAGGCGAGATTCTTGGCCTCGGTTATGGTTATCTTGGCATCAGTTCCCAGTTTCTTCAGCTCCAGGGTGCCTTCAAGAAGCATGATCCTGGCATTCTTGATCTTCTTTGGCATCTGGGGAGTGGTTCTCTCCTTGTCCAGGACAATGCCGTAATTTATGGTAGAATCCTCGATCCTTCCACCAGGGATGCGGATCATCTTGATGCTCTCCTCGATATCCTTGCCCTCAAAACCAACCACTGCCCTGGCTGCATCTACAGATATCTGAGATAGCTTATCCATTGCCATCTCAATGCCTTTTCCCCTCATGGCCGTCTGGGCGATCTTCAGGAGCATCTCCTGGTCTCCGGATACATCCGTGGCCATCTGCTTCAATACCTCTTGAGCCTTTGCAGCTGCCTGCTTGTATCCCTGCACAATGACAGTGGGGTGGACATCCTGCTCCAGCAGCGCCTCCGCCTTTTCCAGCAGCTTTCCTGCAATGATCACTGCCGTGGTGGTGCCATCCCCAATCTCATCGTCCTGGGCTTTTGCCACTTCCACGATCATTTTGGCCACAGGATTTTCTATGTCCATCTCTCTGAGTATGGTGGCGCCATCATTGGTGATGGTGGCATCGCCGCTGCTATCGATGAGCATCTTATCCATGCCCTTGGGACCGAGAGTTGTTCTGACCGCCTCTGCTACCGCCTTGGCTGCCAGGATGTTCCTGTGCTGAGCATCCTTTCCGCTCTCTCGCCTGCTTCCTTCCTTCAGAATGATTACCGGTACACCACTCAAACCTGCCAAAGCTTAATTCCTCCCCGACTTTTTTCTTAGTACGAGTTTGAAGTTCTATATAAACTATTCGCGTCATCGCCTGAATCTTAGTTATTTATCTCATCCATACATATAGTCTATATAGGAAGATCTTTATAGCCTGGCCCCGATGATAGATGGATGCCTGCCAATAGATGCGTTATCTCAATGCATAAGGATGGGGCCCATTATATGGCAAATGACCAAGGCTACAGGGATGGACGAAGACCGCCCATTACATCGCCCGGCAAAAAAAAAATCCGGGCAAGAGCCTCTCGCAATAATGATAAGATGCTGGAAGATGCCAATATGCTGAAAAGGGATTTGATTTGACCTCGAAGATCATCTCAGAAAATCTGAACCTCTGGTACGGGGAGAAGCATGCCCTCAAGAACATCTCCCTGGAGATCGCAGAAAAACAGATCACTGCTCTCATCGGTCCGTCAGGCTGCGGCAAGTCGACATTCATTCGCTGTCTGAATCGGATGAACGATCTGGTGTCCAATGTTCGAATTGAAGGCCGGGTCTTCTATGATGATATTGACATATATGATAGAAACACCGATGTGGTGGAGCTGCGCAAGAGAATCGGGATGGTATTCCAGAAACCCAATCCATTTCCCATGTCCATCTATGATAACGTAGCTTACGGCCCTCGCATTCACGGGCAGAAAAATATCGACCAGTTAGTGGAGCGCAGCCTGAAGGAGGCTGCCCTCTGGGAGGAGGTCAGCGAGAGGCTGGACCAGCCTGCTTTGGGCCTTTCCGGTGGCCAGCAGCAGAGGCTGTGCATCGCCAGGACTCTGGCCATGCGACCTGATGTCATCTTGTTTGATGAACCCTGTAGTGCATTGGATCCCATCTCAACCGGAAAGATCGAGAGCCTGATGGAAAGCCTCAAGGAAGAGTACACCCAGATAATAGTCACACACAACATGCAACAGGCAGCCAGGATCTCTGACCGTACAGCATTTTTCCTTCTCGGCGAACTGATCGAGGTAGGAGAGACAAAACACATCTTTGAAGTGCCGAAGATGAAGAGCACCGAGGATTATATCACCGGACGGTTCGGATAGGTCATGGTGAGGGGGAAGACTCAATGATCCCTTATAGACAACGGTATCGCAAAGATCTTTCAGATCTGAAAAGCCTGACAAAGGGCCTGGCCGATCGCGTGGGAGAGGCCATAGAAAAATCGATTGTTGCCCTGTCAGATTCGAATGTCGATCTGGCAAGAGAGATCATAAAGAATGATCAGGACGTGGACGACCTGAGCATCAAGATCGAGAACCTGTGCCTGGAGCTCTTGGTGCTTCAGCAGCCCATGGCCAGGGACCTAAGAAGGATCATAGGAATACTGAAGATAGTCATAGATCTGGAGAGAATTGGAGATCTGGCAGTGGATATCGCTCGAGTCACTGCCCAGTCTCATAATAAGATCGAGATAACCAAGCTCGAGTTCATCCCTCGCATGGCGGAGATCAACTGCAAAATGCTCAGGGAATCCATGGAGGCCCTTGAAAACGACGATGCTGATATGGCCCGGCAGATCACCAAATGGGATTATGAGATCGATGGGCTGTATGTTAAGGCAAGGGATAAGCTCTTGAAGATCATAATTGAGCGGCCCGAGGTGATCAAAGAAGGGACCTCGCTGCTCATGGTGAACAGGCATCTGGAGAGGACGGGCGACCACATCTGCAACATCTGTGAGACAATCGTCTACATGGTGGAAGCAAAGAGAGAACACCTGAATTAGGAGGTTCATGGACACCAGAAAGGTGCAGAGGACCGGCAAGTCCACTTTCATCGTTTCCCTTCCCAAGACCTGGGCCACGAAGAACGGGATTTCTGCCGGCTCAATAGTCTATATCAGCCAGGGGGATAATGGCGCTTTAACCTTATCCACCGATCGCTCAGAGAGAGACTTGCGGGTAAAGCTGGACATAGGGGAAAAGACTGGTGATGATCTGGTCAGAGATATCATTGGATGCTATGTTGGAGGCTATAGGATCATCGAGGTCACGAGCCAGCATATGTCCCCCGTCCAGAAGAAGGATCTGCATCAGATTGTAAACAAGCTCATCGGGCCGGAGATCCTTGAGGAGACTATAAACAAGGTGGTCATTCAGGATCTTTTGAGCTCAGAGGAGCTTCAGTCTGAGAAAGCCCTGCGGAGGATCAGGACGGTGGTCAAGTCCATGATTCACGATTCTTTTGCCAGCCTTCTAAACAACAATGAGGACGAGCTGGCAATGGACGTGATTCAGAGGGATGACGATGTGGACCGTCTCCACCTCCTCATCTCCCGCCAGTTCACTGAGATCCTGCGCACCGGCTCGGTAAAGCAGGAGATGCAAAATCCCATTCATTCATTCAACTATATGCAGGCGGCATCAAACCTGGAGCGCATTGCCGATCACGCCCATAGAATAGCCCAGATCTCTAGGGAGTACAACTGCACTCTGGCCGATGATCTGAAAGAGGAGCTCAGGGGCACGGAGGTCCAATTGTGCAACTTCATCGATGCCTCTATCTCCTATCTTCTGCAAACCAACTCGGACAAGGCCAATGAGATGATAGATCTGATCAGGGAGATTCAGAAGAAGGCAGCGGGAATAGCGGTAGCCTCGGACAATCTGAGCAAATCGGAAATGCTGGAGCGACTGGTTTTAGCTGGCAGCCTGGAGAGGATGTTCGACTATATCATGAACATCGGCGAGCTGACCATCAACCTCAGCCATGCTACCAGGCAGCCGGAGAAGGTCTGATGAGAGAATGGAAGATCGAAAAGGCCTGATTGTCACTGGGAAAAGCCTAATTCAGATCTTTTGAAGGCTCTCCAGGGCCAGCATCGTTCCTTTGATATCCGCTCCCCAGGCAAAACCTCCCAGGCCTCTCCTGGCCACTACCCGGTGGCAGGGGACCATGACCAGAAAGGGATTGGCGGCCATAACCCGACCTACTGCCCGTGCTGCCCCTGGCCTGCCTGCCAGGAGGGCTACCTCTCCATAGGTCATGGTCCTTCCCCTCGCGATTCCCTGAACCACCGAATATACCCTATTCCGAAAATCAGTGCAGCCGGATAGATCCAGCTTTGCACGGGGACGGGGCGCACCCTCCTCCAGATGTGCGACTATTCTTTCTGCTAGCAAGGAGGGGCTATCCGGCCTCTCCTGAGAGAATTTGATCCTCTTTATCCTATTGCCCGAGCACTCCACAATGAGGTAAAGGCCAAGAGCGGTAACCGGAGCGCCCTTCGTCATCCCTTGATGATCTCCCAGTAGGTTTTGAACCGGCCCAGCTCCACCCTCTCCACCTCCAGGCTGGAGGTGTTCAGGATGGCTGCTGTGGAGTAGCCGGTGAGGTGGCCCCAGATCTCCCCCGGATTGACCAGCAGGGTCTTTCCATGGCGGGAGACCTCAAATATATGGTTATGCCCCCGCACCAGGACATCGTAGAGCTGGGAGTTCAGGACCGCCCTCACCAGGGGCTCTTCTGTGCCGTGCATCAGCGCTATCTTCAGGCCATCAGCCTCGACCTCACCGAAATCCCCCAGGTACTCGCCTCCCACCCGGGCGAACTCCTGGGCCAATCCCACCCGATCGCCATCGTTGTTCCCATATACCAGCTTGATGGGAATCCCCAGACCCCGGAAGGTGTAGCAGTTGCCTGAGCCGATCATATCTCCGGCGAAGAGGATCAAAGAGACGCCTCTGGAGGAGAAGACTTTCAGGGCATCCTTGACCCCCTGAAACTGGTCGTGGGAATCGGACATAATACCTATCAGCATAAGACCTCTTTATGCCACAATCGTCGCATTCTTATTGCTTGCGCTCATATTTATGGCTGCAATCAGGGTATAATCCCCAAAGAAGATCTCCTCGCCCCTGCTGACGATGCTGGCCATATCGGATGCAGTCTGCGCATAGGATAGTTCAGTCAGGCCAGAGGAGAATGCATGGATGCTATAGTTCAGACTCTTATTGGGAAGGAACTCCACCTGCAGCACATCATCGTTATCAGCGAGCAGAGAGATGTTCAAATTCTCCAGGTCCATCTTGTAGCTGCGGATAGCGGAGAGCTGGGTCGAGCGGCGAAAGCTCGTAGATGCCCAGTCCAGGTTGTTTTTAGTCAAGTCGAGATCGTTGATCATGGTTCCGCTGTAGATAAGGGCTCTTTCGGATTGATAATGCACTGGCCAGAGCTCAGTGAAGTTGAACTCATAGTAAGGGGACCCGGAGCGCTTTAAGATATCCCTGGTTATCGGTTCCTCCGCCTCCGCAGAGATATTGGTGTACTCTTCCGATTTTATCTCTCCCGCCAGAGCGCTTCGCCTCTGCTTCACCCCAACGTTGTTGAGGTCTATATTCACATATCGGGAATGAATGCCCTCTACCTCCAGCCCCCTGGGAGTGGCCTTGATCTCGGTTATATTTCCCAGACAGTACTCCTCCATTGTGAAGTTCACCGTCTCGCCACTCCGGTCTATCTGCCAGCTGCCTACACGGGCATACCAGGATACGGCATGGGAGGGAGCAGACAACGGCAGAAATAATAACGATATAAAAAAACATGAAATTAACACTACAAATGATATGTATAAAATATTTTTATTGCATGAGCCTGATTTAATATTGTGATTATCAAAAAATTTAGCCAACAACCCTTCAATTAAGATAGGCATGAAAGCGATGCCATGCTTGCATGCCTCAATAAGAGGAGGGATATATGGATGGAGACTAAGGCTCAAGCCGATCGTATCTCGGAATATTATTTCTTTTTATCACATTTAATCTTTATCGTCTTTTTCCTTGCTCTTGCTTACCCCGTTCAGAATCTTGGATTTCTTCTCCATCACTGTGGCAGTGGTCTTCACATCCAGCGCCATGGATGAGCGCATCAGGCCCATGGATCTCTGGGTAGAGATGTCCCGCTCCGCCTCTGCAAAGACGCTGAACCTGGTGTTTGCAGGAATGGTCGCCTCTTGATCGGCAACGACCTTATCATCAGTGGCATCTCCATAGCTCTTATAGCCATTGAGTGAGCCAGAAGAGATTTTAAGCCCAACTCTTGCCGCCTGCCCCAGGGAATTCCAGGCCTCTGTGGAGCATTCTATCATCTTGCCCTGGTCCACATCCAGCGACTGCGATACTCTGATCCGGTCCATCTCCCGCTTCTCAATGCGATAGCTGTGCACGAATTTCTTGCTGTCCTCCATCTTAGCGATCAGACGAACATGCTCACCCTCGTCCAGGGAGGAGAAGGTTTCTGTGAAATTGTAATCTCCACTGCCTTTGAAGGTCATACTGCTCGCATGACTCATCGGGCTGGCCTCTGTGCTGCTGACCAAGGAGCTCTCCAGAGGAGCATCCAATTTGATGCTTTCAGAGGCACCATTTATGCCATTTGATGTGCCCATTGAGAAATCCAGGCCGTATGCTCCAGGAAGGAGGAGAAGGACTGCTGATATCAGAACCATACTTATTTTTAATCCATCCATTAAAATACCTCTTGTTTTGCTTGCATCCCCTAGTTGATAAGTATTTCCAACCTAAATATAGTAAATTCGATCAGTAATTCAGGACATAATCTTTCCTGAAAGCGATTTTTTCAATTCAACGGGCCAGGGAAAGCATCTATGTTTGCCGGATAGCAGGGGCCTATAACTCTGCTGGGTATCGATCTCTTTCATCTCTTCTCCACTCCACGCTTCCAGAGCATTTTGTATAATTTTCTTTATTAATTCTTTTAGACAAGCCGGTATTGCAATTTAGGATCGCTGCAATGATGGAACTGAAAGCCTGAATCTTGAAAGCATAATTGGTTAGCAGGGCCATCCACTGCCATTTGCCCGAAAGGTCTAAGTACAAGGAGTAACCTGGTAGCGAGAGGCCCGCCTTAACTCAGCCTGGTAGAGTGCGCGGCTGTAGTATGTCTCGCACCGTCGAGGTGCTACGCGCAGTCACCGCGATGTCCCCGGTTCGAATCTGGGAGGCGGGATCTGATTGTGTCCGGATGGTGTAGTGGCCCATCATGAAGGCCTGTCGAGCCTTCGACCCGGGTTCGAATCCCGGTCCGGGCGTTTAATTATCTGCAAATAGCGAAGCGGGAAGGGATTCAATCCCCAAGCAGCAATGCCATTCGATGCTTTTATATCTGCAATTATAAAGAAAGCAGATGGCTAAGCATATCAAAGGCCTATAACTGAGATCAAGTAGGGTTCTTCGCTGTTTTCTGTGGGTAAACCTGGAGATACTATTTCTTCCTCGTCTTTGTGCCTTTGTGCCTCTGTGGTGAAATCGGTATGCATGGGCCTCACCACAAAGACACCAA
>JGI11944J13513_1002032_pt1 | contig 15006 bp, 8 predicted proteins | sample TerdegcoTASludge_FD_13513 | JGI IMG/M metagenome (IMG submission 13513) | reverse complement strand
CCTGAGGCACAGAGGCGATTCAGATAAAGACTTATCATCCTATCATCAATAATTATTATCGAACAATTGATCATTCAATGAATTATGATATATGATGCTGATCCGGACTGGAGCGTCTGGAGGGAGATGCTCCCTCAAAAGTTCGCCTCTGCAGAGGAGGTATTCAGATTGCTGCATCCAGGGGATCGGATCTTTATGGGCACCGCCTGTGCCGAGCCCCAGGCATTGGCCGGCGCACTGGTGGACTATATCAAGAAGCATTCCGGAGAGCTCTTAGATCTTGAGTTGGTGCAGCTCTGGAACCCTGGACCTCTTCATTATGCCGAAAAGAGGTTGGGGGATAGCATCCGGCAGCATCCATTATTTATCCGCAAGAGCTCGGGAGACCGGGCAGATGGCATTCTAGCCGATTGCATTCCAGCCCTCTTCTCCTCTCTCCCTGATCTGATAAAGAGGGAACTGTTGCCCATTGACATGGCACTCATCCAGACCTCTCTCCCAGATCAGGAGGGAAACGTGAGCCTGGGAATAGGGGTCGATGCTGCCCTGGCAGCAGCGAGGAAGGCATCGATCCTTGTCGCCCAGCCGAACTCCCGGATGCCTTACGTTTGGGGAGATGGCATCATCAACATCCGCGATCTGGACTATGTGGTTCCCAGGGACGAGCCCCTCTTGGAGCTGAAGAGCAAGGTGGATGTGCCCCCTGATGTCATCGAGAGGATAGGCAGGAACGCCGCTCGGATAGTCCAGGATAACGCCACATTACAGGTGGGCTACGGAGCCCTGGTGAATTCACTGCTGGCTTGCCTGAAAGGCAAAAAGCACCTGGGGCTGCATAGCGAGATCTTCACTGAAGGAGCGGCCAGGCTGATGAAAGAAGGAGTGATCGATAACATAAATAAGAGCATAGATCCTGGGTTCTCGGTGGCCTCGATGTGCCTGGGCGGAAAGGAGACCTATAGCTTCCTTAATAAAAATCCGAATGTGATATTCAAGAGCATCGATTACACCAACAGCCAGGCAATCATCAGCCGGCAGAGAAATATGACGGCGATAAATGAAGCCATCATGATCGATCTCGCCGGCCAGACCAGCTGCGAATCACTGGCCGGAGGATTCTATTATGGAGAGGGTGGTCAGACGGATTTTTTGCGGGCTGCACCCTTGGCCCCGGGGGGAAAGAGCATACTGATTGTACCCTCAATATCAAGCGACTGCAGGTCCAGCCGCATCCTACCCCAGCTCAAAAAGGGTAGCAGCGCCACTGTCCACCGTGGGGATGTGCGCTATGTGATAACGGAATACGGGATTGCCTACCTCTACGGCAAGAGCATCCAGGAGAGGGCCATGGATCTGATTGCCATCTCCAACCCCCGATTTCGACCTTGGTTGATGGAAGAGGCGCATAAGCTTTCTTTACTGCCTCCGGGCAGGGTGAGCAATCCAGCGCAATACCAGGAGAACCTTGAAACCTGGAGGAGGACAAAGACCGGACTCTCCATATTCTTGCGGCCGGTGAAGATGAGCGACGAACCCCTCCTGCAGGAGTTCTTCGCCTCATTATCGGACAGGAGCTCATACCAGAGGTTTGCCTCCACCAGGAGGTATCTGCCCCGATCGCGGCTCTGGGAGTTCCTCCCCCTGGAGCCCAGCCGAGGGCTGGTGATTCTCGCCCTGCTGTTCCTGGATCAGAAAGGAAAAGTTGTGAAGAAGGAGATGGTGAAGGTGATAGGCCTGGCCCAGTTCTGCACCAACGACATGGATTATACTGCTGAGCTAGCGCTGGTGGTGCGGGACGACTACCAGGGCCAAGGAGTGGGAAGCATTCTGCATAGCTATATGGAATATCTCGCCCGGAGGAGGGGATTGACGGGGTTTACCGCTGAGGTGCTAGAGGATAACCTGCCTGCTATTGGCCTGATCACCAGGATGGGATTTCAGGTGGCAGGAGCGGATGGTGGAGCTTTGCAGATGAGGATGATCTTCGATGATGGTGAAGAGAAGAGGTCATAGTAGATGCAGGAGATGGCGGATAGTCGAGAGCATCACAGCTTTCCCGGATGAATCTCATTGTGAATTGCTTTCAGATTCTCCAGCGTCCTGGCAAGCTCGCTATTGATCCTCTTTTGCGTCTCGTCGCCCGGTTTCATCTCGATATCTGGATAGGAGAGGGGAACATAGCCCACCTCGTTTGTGAAAAGCTCCACGAAGTACGGGGGGAGATACTCCGCAGGCGGCTCATTTCTCATCAGATGCAGGGCAGAGGACCAGGCGGCGGGAACCACTGCCAGGTTATATCCTCCTCCACCCAAAGCGAGCAGCCTGCCCTGGCAGTATTTTTCCGCTAGCTCGATTATCCGCCTGACCATATGGGTGTACCCCTTCAGGGTGACATTCAGGCTGGTCAGGGGATCGGAATAGTGAGTGTCTGCCCCGATCTGCGCCACCACTACCTCCGGCAAAAACCAGGAAAAGAGCTTTGGCACCACCTCCTCGAAGGCCCAGATGAATTCCCTATCTCCCGAATACATCGGCAGGGGAATATTCACCGCGTATCCCTTACCAGAACCCTCTCCTGTTTCCTCAACGAATCCGGTTCCCGGAAAGAGATACAGTCCAGACTCATGCATGGAGAATGTGAGGACATCCCGATCCAGGTAGAAGATCTGCTGCACCCCATCGCCGTGATGGGCGTCTATGTCCAGGTAGAGGATGCGGGAGAACCTCCTCCTGAGAATGCTGATGGCGAGAGCGATATCGTTGAAGACGCAAAACCCTGCTGCCTGGGTGGGAAAGGCATGATGAAGGCCTCCGGCCAGGTTGAATGCCGTGCAGTCCTCCTCCAGGATCTTTTTGGCGGCATCGATGCTCCCACCGGCCATGAATCTTGATGCCTCAAAAATTCCCGGAAATACCGGCGTGTCATCGCTTCCCAGGCCGAAGGCCAGGTCAGGCTCCTCCAATCTCACTGCCTCGATGTACTCCGGGGTGTGCACCAGTGCCAGCTCCTCTTCCCCAGCAGGAGCAGGGCTGACAAGTTCCGTCTTGCCATCCAGCAGTCCCTCCTCCTCGATGAGCTTGAGGGAGAGGCTGAGCCTGATCGGATTGAGGGGATGCTCCGGCCCGAAGTTGTAGCTCAGGAAGCGGTCGCTGTAGTAGAGGTAGATCATTTTAGACCCTTTGATTTCTCTATTGTGCAATTGCTGTGAAGCTTCTCTTAAGCTAAAAGGAATTTATCGATCATTAATGTTTCCCGCGGGATTGCTTCTGACCGACTGCAAAACGGCAAGCTTCAGGGGACGGTCACCACTCTGCCGCCAGCCAAGCAAATCGAGGGGATCATCCACTCTCCAGATCTCATCATCACTCCCAGACGATCCAGGTTCCTCGATAGACCTTAGCTGCCGGTCCAGGGCCTCATCCAGGAGATGGGGGACGAAACCGCCTCCAGACCTCTTCAAAGGGCACCCGAGCCGTTTCCGGTTGTCAGAAGGGTCCCGCATATCTCACAAAGGCAGCATAAGAGCAAATTTTCATGGTATCAGAGTCGATTTCTAAAGAGGAGAAGGAAATCCGGAGATGGGCTTTGCTTTAAAGGAAAATGGCACTTATGGATGATCTTCATCATATCCTCCGGCGCTGGACAATTATCGGATAAGAGCAATCGCCATCTATGCAAATCTCAGGGGCCATATTGGAACAGACTCCATCGACACAGAACGCGTTTTCCGGGCATACATTTCCGCATGCTCCACAGTTGCGCGGATCGACTTTGGTGTCGGTGCAGGTTTTGTTGCAGGCAACCAGGCCTGCCATGCAGGTGCAAGAGCCATTGAGGCAGGTCATTCCCAGAGAGCAGACATTTCCGCACGATCCGCAGTTCTGGGGATCTGCCAGCACATCAACACAAGTACCATTGCAAAGGATCGTGCCAGCCGGGCAACTCTGATTGCATGCCAGTGTATGATTGATGCAGCTCCCATTGCATGGGATAGTGCCATTCGGGCAGACGGAACCGGTAGATGGGCCATCCAGGCTGCCAGAGGTTGCACAGGCCAAGAGAATGAGAAAGGATGAGATTATGCCGATCTTTAGAGCCGAATTCTTCATGCTTACCTGTTTGCGCCATTTGTATGTATCATTTTCTCTCATTGATCTCTGCTGCAATAGCAGGGCTTGATACAGCTCAGCCTCTCCGATAGATCCTCTATTCGAATAGGCTTGTTGATATATCCGTCCATTCCTGCCTCCAGACACCTCTCTCTGTCTCCTTCCAGAGAATAAGCGGTAACAGCGATGATGGAGGGGCCGTTTTCCGGCCAGCGCTGGCGGATGATGCTTGTGGCCTCCAGGCCGTTCATCTCCGGCATTCTCACATCCATAAGCACCAGATCATAGGGCTGGCGTTCGAGCGCCTGCAGCACCTCAATGCCGTTTGCCGCCACATCTGCCCGATAGCCCAGCCGTTTGAGCATCTGCATGGCCACCTTCTGGCTGGATACATTGTCCTCTGCCAGCAGTATCTTGAGGTGCTTCTTCTCGCTCTCTGCCTCCTCATTCTCTCGGGAAGATCTGGGTGGCTTATGGCTCTCGCGGACGACAAAGATGCTGGTCAGGATTTTATGCAGCTGGGACGGCTTTATGGGCTTTAATAGATACGCATCGAAGAGGCCTGGGCTTATCTGCTCGCCCATGGAGGTCAGCATGATCAACGGAATGGATCTATCATGCTTCCTGATCTCTTCCGCCACCGCTATTCCATCCATCTGATGCATATTGATGTCCAGGATGGCGACATCGAATCTATCCCCTCTCTGAACCCAGCTCATGGCATCTTTGGCAGATGCGGCAATCAGAGGTGACATTCCCCAGGAGTAGGCGTATCCGCCCAGAATATGACGCCACGATCGGTTATCCTCCACTATCAGCACGCTCTTTCCCGCCAGTTGAGGCTGGACCCCGATCAGGGATCTCTGTCCCTCCTGGGCTTCATCCGCCATTATAGTGAAGTGAAAGGTCGAACCCCTGTTGATCTCGCTCTCCACCCATATTCTTCCTCCCATCATCTCCACCAGCCTCTTGCTGATGGCCAGGCCCAGTCCTGTACCTCCATACTCCCGGGTAACTGTGGCGTCCACCTGGGAGAACGGCTGAAAGAGAAGGTTCATTTGATCCTTGCGAATGCCTATTCCCGTATCCTGAACGGAAAAATGGATCTCATAGGGGTCACTAGAGCTGCCAGAACCTCTGACCTTTTCTGCCCATACGGATAGCTTAACCTCGCCCTGTTCAGTGAACTTGATGGCATTATGCAAGAGATTTCCCAGGATCTGACGGAGGCGGTTGGGATCGGCGATGATTAAATCAGGCACATCCTCATCTATCCAATATGTCAGCTTCAGACCCTTAACCATGGCTATGGCTGATACCAGGCCAAAAGCCTCCTCCAAATTGCCGCGCAGCTTGAAAGGCTGCTCCTCCAGTACTACCTTCTCGCTCTCTATCTTGGAGAAGTCCAGGATGTCGTTGATGATGACCATCAGGGCGTCCCCGTTTATCCTGATGGTCTCAATGAAATCCCTCTGCTCGAAGTTCAGATCCTCATCATCCATCAGAATGGAGGTCATACCGATGATCGAATTCATGGGGGTCCTGATCTCATGGCTCATATTGGCCATGAAGTCCGACTTGGCCTGGGCAGCGGCCTCAGCGGCCTCTTTTGCTCTGATGAGGGCTCTTTCCGCCTCTTTATGCTCTTCTATCTCCCAGAGAAGCTCCTTATTTATCCTTTCCAGCTCCTCTTTGGCTTGGGATAGAGCTGCTGTTCTCTCCTGGACTCTCATCTCCAGTTCGTCCCTTGCTTTTCGCAGCTCGTCTTCCATCTCCTTCTGCTCAGTGATATCAAAGAGGGTGATCACGCAACCGATGATCTCTTCTCTGGAGTCCCTCAGGGGTCCGGCGCTGACAAGGAGATGAAAGAGCTTGCCGTTGCTGCAACGCAGCTGGGCCTCGGACTTGAGCATGATCCTTCCCTCCAGTGCCTTCTTGACGGGACAGAGAAGCTCTCCGTTGGATTGGCGCAGGTCGAATGATTCCTCGAAGGGCAGATAAGAGGGGTCCCGTCCGCAGACGAGGGCAGCGATATCGCTCGTCCTGGCTATTCTCCCCCCATCATCGCAGACCACTATGACCTCGGTGGCCTGCTCAATGATGGAGCGAGCCAGCCTTTCTGCCGCAGCCAGGCTCTCTTTTCTTTTTCTATCGCTCCAGTCCCTGAAAATGGCTATCAAGGCCCCATTGGGTTTGCCTGTTGACAGGGGATGGAATGTGACGAAGGCCGGAAGGATGCTTCCATCAAGAGCCTGGAGGGAAATTTCACAACCACCTGATTTTTCATTTTTTATATATTTTTGAATATCAGTCAGACCAGGGGGAAATATGAAGCTGTGTATGGGACTGCCCACCACTCCTTCCTGTGGCGACCTCACCATCCTGGCAAAGCTGCTGTTGGCATAAAGGATTCTTCCCTCTCCGGATAGTATGACTGCACCCTCATCCATGGACTGGACGATAATGGGATACGCACCCTCTATTTCATCCAAGGATATCGACCCTGTCATCCGGTCAGCACCTGCAGAGTGGACCGGCAGGGTTTCCGCCTTTAACATAGCAGAAGCGCATTCCTCTCTCTCAGCACAGCCTCCCTGCAGCTCGTCCTTGGGAGCAGTGAGCTCCTCATGGGATACTGTCACCGTTCACCTCTTTTTTTTAATCTTTACCTCTTCGGGCTGGCAAGGAAGGAGAAGACTGCCTAACAGTCCTCATTATCGGATCCCTGACCAGGAACAGAAGGATTTATCATAGCTTGCCCTATGCATTGCATTAATTTCATATCAATTCTGCAAATCAGTATCAATATAACAAACATTATTGAACCACTGAAATAACAAAAAGGTTTCGATTGAGGGGCTCAATAAAATTGAATAATTTTCTAAAATCGCAAACAGACCTCAACTGCTGACCGACTTCAGTCTGGACAGCTTGGACTCCAGGGTAATCTCCTTATCCAATCGCATATCTATTTTTATGGAGGTGATTATCCTTTGCACGCCCATTTGGGCGAGCCTGTCGTTGGCCTTCTCTATCAGATCAAAGAGTTCCTTCAGGCTGCAGGTCTCCAGTGAGGTGGACATCGGTCCGGGAATGAAATTTATCTCTGCCTCTTCTAAAAGGTCGTGAACCGCTTTGATGTAGTCCCCTGCGCTAGTTCCTGAGCCCATGGGGACCAGGGAGAATTCAGCAACTATCATGATAGTAGTGTTATACTGCAAGATATAGAAATGTTCTGAAGATTGACTTCGACATTTTGCTAAACCAAAATCGTCATATAGTAATAACAGAAATCAGGCAATTGGATCACAGGAACCAGGAAGATAGTTAGCAAGAAAGCCGTTCCTGGACCTAGCAGTTATGAGCAATTCAGAATGGGAGTGTTTCAGTGCAAATGAGTTTCGATCGTTATGAGATGTCCATGAGACATAAGTTGCCCCTCGGAATAATGATTATGGTCTTTTTCCTGACCCAGGCACAGGCCGAAGCAGGAGACCCGCTTGATCCCGGCCAGCTGGGGGAATCCATGTCCATGCCCCTTTCCCCGGAGCTTATTCAAGCGGCAGTAAGAGCGGGAGTGATAACAGAATCGAATTCGCTTGAAGGTGCAGCCCGCCTGCAGCCATCCTTTTCCGCCGGGCCAAGAACGGAATCAGATCAGGTCAATTCCATGGATAATGTTAATGTGACAGGTATCTGGTCCCTGGATCTGAGCGGCCAGCCTGATGAGCAGATGAGGTTGCGCCTGGTTCAGAGCGGTGGGATGATCATGGGCCAGGGAACGTTGATCAGGGGTGATGAAACCGTGAACGCCACTGTCAGCGGCTCAGCATCAGCTGATATTCTGAGCTTGATTGTGATGCCTGTGGGTGAGCTGGACCTGTACAGGCTGAATCTATCCTTATCCACCCTGTCCGCGGGCACTTATACCGCTTATATGGCAGACGGTTCCAGTCGATCTGGAGAGGTCACATTCTCAGTCTCCTCGAATATCTTTCAGCAGCCATCTGCCGACTCTAGGGGGGCTTCAAATGCATACGCAAATGGTTTTGAAGCAGCGGATTCGACTTCATCATCCCCGGTTATGATCTCAGCGCCCGAAGGACTGAAAGGAAGGATCAGCACCCAAAAAACGACCAGCATGTCTTCCAATGGAGGATCCATGATCTCATCCAGCTCTATGTCATCGATTTAGCCATTTATGCCTCTATCGACATAAAATTTAAATCTATCCTGATCTTATTAAATATTATGGATCAAGATCAAGCGGTTGTGTTTCTCATCATCATGACCGCTTTTCTCTTTTTTGTTTGGGGGCGGTGGCGCTACGATCTGGTAGCCATGGTCACCCTGCTCGCTTCGGTTGCATTGGGGGCGGTGCCTATCAGCCAGGCGTTCTCCGGTTTTGCCCATCCTGCTGTCATAACTGTGGCATCTGTGCTCATAATCAGCCGGTGTTTCCTGGAATCCCAGCTGACCGAGATCATCTTCCGGATCATATCGAAAGAGGGCAGCACCATCACTCGCCAGTCGTTCCCTCTTGCCGGTCTTGTAGCTATTCTATCTGGATTCATGAACAACGTTGGCGCACTCTCTCTTCTCATGCCAGTAGGAATCCGCATAGCCCACAAGAGCGGCAATCCCCCTTCCCTGTACCTGATGACAATGGCTTTCGCCTCCCTTCTGGGTGGATTGGTCACACTTATCGGGACTCCGCCCAATATCATCATCTCCTCCTTTCGGGAGGAGAGCACAGGCCAGCCTTTTTCCATGTTTGATTTTGCCCCGGTGGGTCTGGCTGTGGCATTGGTTGGACTGATCTTTATATCCTCGATTGGATGGAGGCTGATTCCCATCCGGAAGGACCAGGCACAAAGAGGGAGCAAATTCGAGGTCAATGATTATTACACTGAGGTAAGAGTTCCCGAGGACTCGATGTTCTCAGGAAGGAGCCTTCATGATCTCAGGACGGCGGCCGGCCCGGATGTGCAGTTCCTGGGATTATTGAGCGCACACAGGAGCTTTTTCGATCCCTCGGGAGAAGAAATTTTGCAGCCTGGTGACATCCTCATGATAAAGACCAGTGTTGAAAATCTAAATAATCTTTTAAACATAACCAGGCTGGAGATAGTCGGTGCCGATATCGGTGAGAGTTCATCTGAGAAGACCGGCCTGATGGAAGCGGTGGTGATGAACAATTCCCTCCTGGTGGGCAGATCGGTAGGCTGCGTTTCTCTGCGTCAGGAATATGGGATCAACCTCATCGCAGTGGCCGGTCGTGATATTAAAAATTTAAAACGCCCCGGCCAGATCATCCTTTATCCTGGAGATGTTCTCCTCCTCCAAAGTTCGCCTGAGAGCTTTGCAGGAATCATGAAGTTGCTGGGTTGCTTGCCTTTAGCTGATCGCGGCTTGAAGCTGGGTCCAAGCAGAAACATATTGCCGCTGCTGGCAATCTTTGCCCTTGCCGTAATTGCCTCTATTCTTAGCATTCTGCCAGTGGAGATCGCCCTTGCTGGAGCAGCAACGATCCTGGTTTTGATGGGGATGCTCACTCTCCAGGAGGCTTACGAGAGCATAGACTGGTCGATCATAATACTCCTGGGAGCAATGATTCCTGTCGGTCATGCTCTGGAAAGCAGCGGAGGAGCGCAACTGCTGGCCAGTAATCTGCTCCTGATCTTAGACCAGTTCCAACCAGCTGTCATCCTGATAGTCCTCTTGATCTGGACTATGATTCTCACCAACGTCATAAATAATGCAGCAGCAGCAGTGCTCATGGCTCCAATCGCTTATGATACGGCCCAGGTCATTGGTGCATCTGCAGATCCTTTCTTGATGACCATAGCCATTGGAGCATCCTGTGCTTTTTTAACGCCGATAGGCCACCAGTCCAATACCCTGGTGATGGGGCCAGGAGGTTACAGGTTCAGCGACTACTGGCATATGGGCCTCCCTCTTAGTATCATTGTTGTCCTGGTGGCGTTACCTCTAATTATGTGGTTCTGGCCTCTCTTCTGATTCGCTCCTCCATCATATTCTCCATTTTCCAAAACTTCAATCATACTGTGATATTGCAGGGATGATCGGCTATCATGAGCGGGAGCTGGAGGAGATCCCTGGTGGCTCTGAGCTGGGGCTGGGCTGCAGCAATCCGGTAATATCCAACTGCGCGATCAACCTGGTGCCGGACAAGAGACAGGCCTTTCCGGAGGCCTTCAGAGTCCTGAAGCCGGGCGGGAAATGAATAAACAACAAACATTAGCATATATAATCAGTGGATGCAGCCTATTTGAAACTGGAGGCGGATTAGATGATAAACCAAACTGACTTGGATTTACCCCCTGGACTGGAGGGGCTGGCCGATCTGGCCCTGGATCTGCGCTGGACCGTCAGACTAACAACGGACAGAGTATGGGAACTGTTAGATCCAGAGGCCTGGGAGAAGACCAAGAATCCCTTTCTCATCCTGCAGAATATTTCAAAGAAACGCTTGAATGAGCTGGCAAAAGATGTGGTGCTGGGAGAGGAGATAAGAGAATGGCATGAGAAAAATGCCCAGTTCTTAGCCCAGCCAGGATGGTGCGAGAAGCACTACAGGCTGCTCTCTATCGCCTATTTCAGCATGGAGTTCGGCCTATCGGAAGCCCTTCCCATCTATTCTGGAGGCCTGGGGATCCTGGCAGGAGACCACCTGAAGACGGCCAGCGACCTGGGCGTTCCCATGGTAGGCGTGGGCCTTTTCTATCAGCAGGGCTATTTCCGGCAGGTTTTGGCCCAGGATGGATCTCAGATCGAGGCCTTTCCCTACAATGATCCAAGCAGCCTTCCATTAGAGCCGGTCTGGGACGAGGAGGGAGCCAGGCTCAAAGTCAGGATTAACCTTCCTGGCAGGCATCTGTACTTGAGGGTCTGGAAGGCTCAAGTGGGAAGGGTGAGCCTATTTCTCCTCGACTCCAACGACCCCTTAAACAGCCCCTGGGATAGGGCGATCACCGCCAGCCTTTATGCGCCTGGGCAGGAGCTACGACTGATCCAGGAGATAATCCTTGGGGTGGGCGGCTGGTTGGCACTGAAGAAGATGGGGATAAAGCCAGAGGTCTGCCATATGAATGAGGGCCATGCTGCCTTTGTGGTCCTGGCCAGGGCTCACAGCTTCATGCAAGAGACAGGCTGCTCATTTCCGGTCGCTCTCTGGGCCACGCGGGCGGGAAATGTCTTCACTACCCACACCCCGGTGGAAGCGGGATTCGATCGCTTCGAGAGAGATCTCTTAAAAAAATATGCAAAGTATTATGCAGAAGCATGCGGCTTATCCCATAATGCTCTGGCCTCCATGGGAGCCAGAACGGCAAAGGATGATAGCAGCCCCTTTAATATCGCCTTTCTCGCCCTGAGCGGAAGCTGTTTTGTCAACGGGGTGAGCAGGCTTCACGGACAGGTGAGCAAAAGGATCTTTCAGTCCCGATATCCTCGATGGCCAATAATTGAGGTGCCGGTAGAGTATGTTACCAATGGAATCCATGTACCGACTTGGGATTCTCCCGCTGCTCAGAAGCTGTGGTCCCAGAGCTGCCGGGGAGATTGCGGTCCTGACTGGATTGATTACAGTGCAGGAGGGATTTCCAGGAGGAGCGACCAGGAGATCTGGGACTTCAGGGCTCTTTCCCGCAAGGATCTGATCGATTATGTGCGCAGGCGTCATGCCCGGCAGATCGAAGAGCATGGAGCCTCGCCGGAGGAGATCGAAGCCGCCAGGCATGTGCTGGACCCCAATACCCTCACCATAGGATTTGCCAGGAGGGCCACTGCCTACAAGAGAACCAACCTTCTCCTCAGGGACGAGAAGAGGCTGGTCGAAATACTGACCGATCAGGAAAGGCCAGTTCAGCTCTTGATGGCGGCCAAGGCCCATCCTTCTGATATCATTGGAAAGGAGATGGTCAAGCAGATGGCCAACTTCGCCTGTCGGTGGGAGGTATCGGATAGGGTAGTGTTTCTCGAGGATTACGATATCGATTTAGCCCAGCATCTGCAGGCGGGAGTGGATTTGTGGATTAACACCCCGCTCCGGCCCAATGAGGCATGCGGGACGAGCGGCATGAAGGTCCTGGCCAATGGCGGCCTGAACCTCTCCACCCTTGACGGATGGTGGGATGAAGCCTACGATCCCAGATACGGCTGGCTGATTGGGGATGAGAGTGAGTCCCCAGAAGGCTTCAGCCCGGAGAGGGATGATATGGACGCCCAAAACCTCTACCGTCTGCTGGAAGAGGAAATCATACCGCTCTTCTACCAGCGGGACGACCAGGGAGTGCCATCCGCCTGGGTGGCAAAGATCAAGGCCAGCATGACCGAGCTCACCCCCCGCTACAACAGCGCTAGAATGATGAAAGAGTATGTGGAGAGGGTCTACCAGCCAGCTGCCGACGCCTACAGGAAGAGGGCAGCAGATGGTGCAAAGCTTGCCCGAGAGCTGGTGCAGTGGCAGGAGAAGATCAACCATTGCTGGAGGGGCATTCATTTCGGCGCTATGAAGGTGACCGGGGAGGAGGAGAGGTGGCGCTTCCAGGTGGAGGTTTACCTGGGTGATGTAGCTCCCGAGGATGTTAAGGTGGAGCTTTATGCCGACCCCCTGCCCCGGTCGGGCCGGGATGTGGTTGAGGAGCCGACGAGGATCCTCATGGACCGGAAAGAGCAGCTGGCTGGTTCAGTCAATGGGTTCATCTATTGTGCAGATGTGCCGGGGAAAAGAAGGGCGGAGGACTATACACCTCGCATTGTGCCCTATCATCCATATGCCTTTATTCCTCAGGAGGATGCACACATTCTCTGGATGCGCTGATCGATCGATTCCGGAGCGGGAAAGTGTGGCGGAATGATGGATCAAGAGATTCTCAATGCGACAGAAGATTAGCGGGATTTTCGGACCGAATCCTTTTTGTACAGATAAAATATTATGAGGAAGTATGGGCAAGCTATACAAGCTCTTGACATGCGAACGCTACCTTTCCAGTATCCTGGCGGTCCTCATTCTCCTGCAGGTGTGCTCCTCTCCTGCCTCGGGCCTCACCGACCTGGACTGGCGCCTCGGCAGCTCGAAGTACTCCGACGCTTCGGTCAGCAATGAAACCGCATTTCACGGGGCGAATTGCGCCGATCTATCTGTGGTCAATAAGGGCACCACCGTTCGGGCGCGGATCTATCTGGACGATCCCATGCCGCTGGAAGAGATAGATCTGTTGAGCCTGTGGGTGAATCCGGAGGCTGGGAACGGAAAGGTTCAGATCGAGTTCTATTTAGATGGTGATGATAGCGGGGTCTACGAGAGCAAAGACCCTCAGGATGCCAGGATTCGCTCCATAAGCCGGTCCTGGTCGGAGCTGGGATTCTCCTCTGGACAGTGGAACATGCTTGATGGCTTTGCCCTCGAATACGAGAAATACGGCGACAAGAAATTCCCCCACGGCAGCCTGGAGGATTTCAAAGGCTGGCTGGAAGGGAAGGAGGTGGTGCGAATCTATATCACCCTGTACAAGGATCCCAAAGCGCCGGTGACCTCAGCCTTAATCGACTACATCCGAATAGGAGATGAGATCATCAGCTTCGAGCCCCTGGAGGAAGAAGAGGTCAAGCACGGCCCCAGGAGCGCGGCCGCCGGGGGCAAGATCACCTACACCATCACCTACGGCAACAATGACTTACAGCCTGTGAACCTCATCGTCCAGGAGAATTACGACCCCAGAACCGTCTTCATCGAATCCAATCCCGCGCCTGATCAGGGCACCAATAACCGCTGGACCATCCCCGCCCTCGCCCCAGGGGAGCACGGCCAGATCAAGGTTGTGATGAAGACAGTAAAGCCGGCAGCGAAAGCGGACATCGATGGCATAGTCTCTGGAACGGGCTTTTCCTCCACCCGGGGCATGCTCTCCAATGACTTTGAGAGCTACATAATCACCAACAGCGTTCTGATATCCGCGGGCAACCGCAGCTTTTCAGCCTCCGTGGATACGGCGATAAAGCCGGTGGTAGGCTCGACTCTTAATTACGGCGAGCACGGCTCGGGCAGCTATCAGGCGGAGGAGGAGCTGGACTACAGGTCATCGAGCATATCTGCCAAGCGCAGCGTCTCTGCCTCAGAATCGCCCTGCACTCTCAACCTCTCCCACAACAGATCCATTGCCCTGGAGGAGAGCTGGTCTGCCGGGGTGCGGGTGCAGAACAACTACCGTGACCTGGGATGGTGGGATCGATACCATCAGGCGAGCTCCATCAACCTGAGCTACAAGACCAATCTGGGAAAGACACTATCCTATCTGGAGACCTCTGCCCAGTTTAATGGCACCGCTGACCGGAGGGGATCCTGGGTTGATGGCTATATCGACCAGCGACTGGCGGGCAACTTCACTCTGGAGGGGGAGGCGAGATGGCGGTTTGCCAGCAAGAAGAAGAGCCCGGAAATGGATGAGGACGAGCTGGACTGCGGGATGGAGATTGGGGAAGAGGAGACACTTGAGTCTTTCTGATGATAGGATTGAGGCTGGATATTGCGGAAGGCTCATCGTTGTTTTGTGTGGGCATCTTGACTCAAAATTAAAACCACAAAGGCACAAAGCCACAAAGGATTCCATCCCCGATCTGAAGATTAATCAGCGATATAAGGATACATCTTCGTGCTTTTGTGTCTTTGTGGTTTATTTTTTGTGCTATCGCTATTAACAACCGAAGAGGCAACAGAAGGCCAATGATCAGGTCGGTCTGTAGAGGCGGCCCACAGGAAAGAGCGAAGGGTTCTTCGCTGTTTTCTGTGGGTAAACCTGGAGATACTATTTCTTCCTCGTCTTTGTGCCTTTGTGCCTCCGTGGTGAAATCGGTATGCATGGGCCTCACCAC
>JGI11944J13513_1002028_pt1 | contig 15048 bp, 16 predicted proteins | sample TerdegcoTASludge_FD_13513 | JGI IMG/M metagenome (IMG submission 13513) | reverse complement strand
GCCGCCGCTGAAGTTCCCCGGCGGCTCGTCCATGCGCTCCACGGGGATCTCCGTGCGCCGGAGCAGATCGGCGGCCCGCCGGCGGATCTCCGAGACGTTCCGCCAGCCCGCGGCCAGGAGCTTCTCGGCGATGTTGCCGCCGGAGCTGACCTGCATCCGGAGCCCCAGGGTCGGGTTCTGGTAGACGATCCCCATGGCGCGGCTCCGGACCTGGCGCCGGCGGAAGGAGCTCGCCTCCAGCAGATTCTGCCGCGGCGCGTCCTGACCGTTGTTCAGGTAGACCTCCCCGGCCGTGGCATCGTACTCGAAGTGGATGAGCCGCACGAGCGTGCTTTTGCCCGAGCCGCTTTCGCCCACCACGCCCAGCACCTCGCCGGGGTAGACCTCCAGCGAGACGCCGCCGCAGCCCACGACGGTGCCGCAGCGACTGCAGCGGTTCCCCTCGTCGGCCGCAACGCCGCCGGGCAGACAGTGGTCGCATCCCTCGCCGAAGAGCTTGGTGAGCCCGCGCACCTCCAGGAGCGGCTTCATCGGCTGCACCTCTTGTCGCAGTATCCCGTGTCCGAGCAGAACCAGAGCCGTCGGCCCGAGACGTCGTCGATGATCTCGTCGAGGTAGGTGTCCGTCGCGCCGCAGCGCTCGCAGGCCCTTCCCTTGAAGTCCTCCACCCTGAACCGGTAGTCCTCGAATTCCAGCGGGACGACGGGCGTGTAGGGCGGCACGGCGTAGATGCGCTTCTCGCGCCCCGCGCCGAAGAGGTAGAGGGTGTCCGCCATGTGAAGCTTGGGGATGTCCCAGCGGGGGATGGGGCTCGGGTCCATGATGTAGCGGCCGTTGACCGTCACGGGGTAGCGGTAGCCGATGGTGATCTCGTCGAACTTCACGATGTCCTCGTAGAGGAAGAGCCACATGCGGCTGTAGTCCGCCTCGGCGTGCATGCGCCGCGTGACGGCCTCCGAGGGCTCCACCTCGCGCAGCGCCTCGGGATAAGGCACTTGAAGAACGAGGATCTGCCTCTCCGTCATGGGCTCCTCGGGGATGCGGTGGCGCGTCTGGATGAGGGTCGCCTCGCGCGTGTCCGTCGTGATCCTCACGCCCGTCACCACGTTGACGAAGCGCTTGATGTTGACGGCGTTCACGCTTCCGTCGCAGCCCTGGTCGATGACCTTGAGGATGTCCTCGGGCAGGACGATGGAGAGCGTGATCTGGATGCCGCCCGTCCCCCAGCCGCGCGCCACGGGCAGCTCCCGCGAGCCGAAGGGCACCTGGTAGCCGGGGATGGCGACGGCCTTGAGGATCTTGCGCCGGATCTCGCGCTTCGACACCTCGTCGAGGAAGGCGTAGTTGTAGTCGAGCCGCTTTGCGCGGCCGTCACGTTTGTTTCGGTTGATCCACTCGCTGAGCGTCATAGATCTCCTTTGCCCTGCGCAGGCGGTCGAGGTCCGACTGGAAGTCCACGTAGTGAGGGAGCTTCCAGTGGTTGCAGAATCCCATCGACTCGATCCCGTCGACGTGGGACAGGACGAACTCGCCGTCCTCCGAGGGGGACGCGTTCGTCCCCGTCTGCATGGAGCGGTCCAGGATGGCCATGGAGATGGCCTTCACCTCGTTGTGGCCGAAGCACAGCCCGTAGCCGACGGTGAAGCGCGGCCCGTCGGTTTGGTCCGTGAACTTGGCGAGGATCTCCGCCTCGGTGACCTTGACCTCCCCGGCCGTGCAGGCCTCCCCCGTCAGGGGGTGCCGGACGCGAAGCGGCAGGTACCCCACGCGCAGCTCGCCGATGGTGGGATGGATGTTGCCGTAGCCCCGCATGTTGGAGTAGGCCAGCAGCAGCAGCCCCCCGGTCTCGCCGCGGGCCAGGGTCTGCAGGGCCGCGCTCCGCGGCGCGGGAAACGGCAGCGAGTCCTTCGTCACGTCGAAGGGCGCGTCGGCCGCGGCCGGCCGCCGGGTCCCGACGATCAGGTTCTCCCGTCGCAGGATGTCGATGACCCTCGGGAACGTCTCGGGCAGGGGCTCCGCGGAGGCCGCACCGCGCAGGATCTCGTCAACGAGCCGCATCTTGCGAATCCGCGGGCCGTCGGCCGTCTCGAAGTTCAGCAGGCGCAGGGTGTAGTCGTTGGTCGGACCGAGGACCTGGCCGCCCGGGACGTCCTTGAAGGCGGCGGAGATGCGCCGGACGACCCGCATCCGGTCCGACGGCTGCGGGATCGAGTACCCCAGCCGGGGCCTCGTCGTGCGGTAGGCCCGCAGCAGGAAGGCCGCCTCCAGGGTGTCCCCCGCGGCCTGCCGGACGGCGAGGGCCGCCAGGTCGGGCGCGTAGAGGGACCCCTCGCTCATCACGCGGTCGACGAGGAGGAAGAGCTGGTCCCGGATCTGGTCTGCGCCCAGGGGCGCCGACGATCCTTTCATGCGCTCGAACTCGAACGCCCTGCAGGCGTTCTCGATGGCGTCGATGCCGCCCTTGACCGCCACGTAACCCATGTCAGTTCTCCATGATCCGGATCTCCGTCGAGCGGGGGATGCAGAGGATCCGGCCCGCGTCGTCGATGAAGACGGCGTCCACCCCCAGGGGGAACTCCGCGTTGGCCTCCCGCAGGTAACCCAGCTCGCGGGGCGCGAGCCCCCGGATTTCGCCCAGCCGGATCTCCTCCCGGATGCCCGGTCCCCTCAAAGACACGCGGGCCTCGTCCCCCTCGGCGAAGAGCAGGGATTTCACCCGGTAGACCACGGTCGCCGACGCATCCGGGTACTGGAGCGTTCCCCGCCTGGCCCGGAGGGTTTCCCCCCCGCTGTCGCCGCCGGCGACGATGAGAAAGTCCGCCTCGTGGGGTGCAGCGACGCGGCTTCGCGTGCGGCCCCAGATCGCCGCCTGGAGGCTCTCCGGCCCGCCGTCCCCGACGACGGCGAAGCGGACCTCGTGATCGAGCAGGCTCTCCAGCAGCGCGAGCAAAGGCCCCCATCGCCCGTTGTCCGCCGCGGGCGGCAGGACGTATACCCGTCCCGGCCGGCTCATGGCCTGCAGGAGACGGCGGAACGCCCGCTGGGAGATCATCTCTGCACTGGGGATCCGCATGTCAGGTCCTCTTCATGGTCTCGAAGTCCACGCGCGTCGCGGCGATGAGGGAGGCCGCCCGCCTCCTCCGGGCCTCGATCTTCCTGCTCTCGGCGGCCAGGAGGCGGTTCACGCGCTCCCGGAGGGCCCGGTTGGGGGAGGCGCCGATCGCCTCCACGGCCGCCCGGGCGATCGCCCGATCGGCGTCGTCGCCGAGCACCATCCCGTAGCCCCGGCATCCCCCGTAGTCGACCTCCGCCTCCGTGACGAGCACCTCGCCGAGGTAGAAGGCGGTCTCGTGGGAATCCATGGCCGACATCATCACGAGTCCCGTCACGGGACCCCGGACGACGGTGACGGCCTCCCCGGCCACGAGGCCGAGCAGTTTCCGCACGGCCGGTTCGGGCAGGTGCAGGATGCAGTCCGGGAGGTCCCTGTCGGCGGCCGAAGGCGCCTGTTTCATGGCTCGATCTCCACCCCGAAACTGTAGCCGTGCGCCTCGAAGCCCAGGGACCGGTAGAAGCGGTGGGCCTCACAGCGGTTGCGGTTGCTCGAGAGCACCATCTTGTAGCACTGCTTCTCGCGGCACAGACCCAGGGCGAAGCGCATCATGGCCGCCCCGATGCCTCTGCCCCGCCAGCCCTCGCGGACGACGACGTCCTCCACGATGCCCGAGGGGGCCCCGAAGTGCGCGAAGTTGTCCATGATGAGAAGGCAGAAGACGCCCAGGACCTGCCCGTCGAGGGCGGCCAGGTAGAGGCGGTAGTCGGGGTAGCGCCGCATTTTCTCGAAAAGCGCCCGCGCACCGGCGGCATCGAGCACTCGGCCGTTGTCCATGCCGAGCTGCCCGAAGAGGGGCATGACCGCCGGCAGATCCTCCGCCTGTGCCTCCCGGATCTCCAGGTCCTGGATGAGACGCTCGTCCATGATCAGGTGTACCTCTTGCGGATCACGGCGCTCAGACGGTCCACGAGCGCCACGGTGACGACGATGACGATGAGGATCGTCGTCACGTCCTGGTTTTCGTAGCTGCGAAGCTTGTCGTAGAGGTAGACGCCGATGCCCCCCGCGCCGGTGAACCCGAGGATGGTCGCCGATCGCACGTCGCTCTCGAAGCGGTAGAGGGTCATGGAGACGAAGAAGGGCGTGATCTGGGGGATGACGCCGAAGCGGATCACCTTGACGGGCCCGGCGCCCGTGGCCATGAGCGCCGTCACCGGCTCGGGCTGCACGTTCTCGATGCCCTCGGAGAAGAGCTTGATGAGCACCCCCGAGGTGTGGACGCCGAGCGCGAGGATGCCCGGCATGGGGCCGAGCCCCACGGCCGACACGAAGAGGAGCGCCCAGACCAGCTCGTTGATGGAGCGCGAGAGGTTGGCGAAGAACCGGGTCAGCGTGTACAGCGCCTTGCGGAGAGCCCGGGAGGCGAACTGCCCGCCCGGGATCAGGATCTCCAGGGTGTTGCGGGAGGCGAGAAACGCCAGCGGGAAGGCGATCCCCACCGAGAGGATGAGGGCCAGGAAGGCCATCTGCACCGTCTCCAGCATCGAGACCAGGTAGCGGTTGAGGTTCGGGCCCTTCAGGCTCGGCGGGAAAAAGCCGCTGTCGGCGACCTCCGGATTGCCCCCGAGGTAGACGAGCATGTTGCGCCAGCCGTCGAGCAGGGCCGACACGCTCATCTGTGTGGCCTGCCAGCTCCAGCTCACGAGGATCAGGGCCGACAGCGCGATGACGAGGTTGAAGGCGCTGAAAGGGTTTGTCCTTTTCTTGATTTCGGCAAGTGACATGGTTTTTCACAGGGAGGGGCGGGGCCCTCGGGCCGCCCGCCCCGTTCCCGTCTGGTGGAAGAAAGGAGCGGCATTACTTCTTCATTTTCTTCTGGACGTCCATCAGATCGCGGATGGCGTCGTAGGTCTTGTCCGCCACGGGGGCATACCCCTTGATCTTCAGCATCTCGAGCCCGGCCTTGTCGTTATAGGCGAGGAAGGCATCGGTCAGGGCCTTCTTCAGCGAAGCGGGCAGGTCCTTGCGGTAGGCCATGGGCGAGCCGGGGATCAGCTTCGACTTCCAGAGGATCTCGAAATCCTTCTCAGCCGCCCACTGCTTGCCCTCGCCGCGGGCCATGTCGAGGTCGTTGGTCGAGGCGGCGTCGATCTTGCCCGTCTTGATCGAGATCATCGAGGCCTCGTGGCTTCCGGAGTAGATGACCTTGGAGAAGTACTTTTCGGGGTCGATCTTCAGTTCGTTGAGGAAGTAGACCATGGGGACGAGCGTTCCGCTCGTGGAGTTCGGGTCCACGAAGGCCCAGACCTTGCCCTTCAGGTCGGCCATGGTCTTGAAGCCCGAACCCTTCTTCGTGATGATGAGGCCGTGGTAGCCCTTCGAGCCGTCCTTCGACACCTCGATGACGAAGGCCTCGGCGCCCGCGCGCTTGGAGGCCTCGACATAGGACTTGGGCCCGAAGTAGGCCAGGTCGATGTGCTTGAACTGCATGCCCGTGATGACGCCGGCGTAGTCCGTGGCCACCTTGACCTCGACGGGCACGCCGAGCTTGTTCTCGAGGTACTTCACCAGGCTCTCGAAGCGCTCGGTGATGTTGGCCGCAGAGTCCGTCGGGATGATCCCGAAGACGATCTTCTTGGGCCAGTCGGCGGGCGGCGCGGCAAGCGCGGAGCCGCCGAAGGCGAGCAGGACAAAGGCCGCGACGGCCAGGGTGGCAACGAGTCTCTTCATCAGCATAGGGTCCTCCTTGTTGTGTTTGATCGGGCTCAGGCGTTCACGGCCGCCTCGGGTGTGAAGGGGCGGCAGGCAAAGCCTCTCTCGTTCGTCTCCTCGCCGGTCTGCTCCCCGGATCCGTTGTAGATTTCCCGCACGACGTCCGCGGTCAGGGCCGCCGGGGCGCCGTCGAAGACGATCTCGCCGCTGCGCATCCCGAGGATGCGCGTGCAGTAGTCCCGGGCGTAGTCGAGCTGGTGCAGGTTGGCGACGATGGTGATGCGGTAGTGTTCGTTCACCGCCCCGAGCGTGTCCATGACGCGCCGGGCGCTCACGGGGTCGAGCGACGAAATGGGCTCGTCGGCCAGGATGATCTCGGGCTCCTGGGCCATGGCCCGGGCGATGGCCACGCGCTGCATCTGCCCGCCGGAGAGTTGGTCGCAACGTTGCAGGGCCGCGTCCTCGATGCCGACGATGCGCATGTACTCCCAGATCCTGTCGTACTGCCGCGACGTGTAATACTTGATCATCGTCGGAAGCAGGTACATCCGGCCGAGCATGCCGCCGGCGATGTTGTCCACCACCGTGAGCCGCTTGACGAGGTTGAAGCCCTGGAAGATGATCCCGATGCGGGAGCGGAGCTGCTTGAGGGCGGAGTTGGAGATCCGGTGCACCGGCTCGCCCAGGACGTGAAGCTCGCCGCCGAAGATGCTGACGACGGCGTTGAACGACATGAGCAGGGTCGACTTCCCGGCGCCCGAGGGGCCGATGATGCCGACGAACTCGCCCTTGCGGACCCGGAGGTTGACGTCGGGCAGGACCGTGCGCCTGCCGTAGCCCAGTTCCAGGGAGCGCGCTTCGATTTGGACCATGTGATACCTCGTTTGGCGTGGATTCGATCGCACCGGGGCGGCCCGGCGGATGCGTGGCAGGGTGAGGTATAGACCTGCAATGTTACGGGACGATGACGGGGGCGTTAAAGTTTCGTGACAGCGGCGGGGACGCCCGGAATGGCTCTCCTGGACCGGGCCCTGCGGGGGCTGACCGCTGGGGATGGTGATCCGTGCGCCGGCTGGACACGGGGCGGGCTTTTCTATTTGAAAAAGTCTGCGCTTCCGATTAAAGTGTATATCGTCGTCAGCGAGGGGGCAGGGGGGGAGTCTATGAAACGTCTGCTTTTTTTGAAGGTGTTCGCGTCCTACCTTGTCCTGATCGTCCTGTCCCTGGCCGTCCTGGACTTCTTCCTCACCCCCCGGATCACGGAGCTCATGACGAAGGGCATCGAGGAGGAGATGCTCGCCATGGCGAAAACGGTTGCCCTGCTGCCGGAGGAAAACCTGAGGGACAGGGTCCCGGAAGTCGCATCGTCTCTCGGCGTGCGAGTAACCCTTGTGGACACAACGGGCCGCGTGACGGCAGACTCCGACGCGGACGTCTCGAAGATGGACAATCACCTCGACCGCCCCGAGATCCGTCAGGCGCAGAAGGAGGGAAGCGGCAAGGCTTCCCGCTACAGCCAAACGACCCGGGAGAACAGGCTTTACGTGGCCCTGGCCTTGAAGGACGGCGCAACGGTCAAAGGCTACGTCCGCCTGAGCCGGTCCCTCGCCAGGGTCGGCGAGTCGCTCGATCACTTCTACCGGGTCTTCTACCTGACCCTCTACGTCATCGCGATCCCGTCCATCCTGCTCGCGTTCTTCTTCACCCGTGCGGTGACGTCAAGAATCAAAAACCGGCCCTGACGCGCTGCGACACAGGGCGCCAGGAATCCATTTTGCCATGACAAAGCTCGTCCTTATGGTCTTCATACTCGTGTTCCTCTGCCCGGCCCTTTACGTCGCTGCGGTCTACGTTACGGGATCGACCCGTTTCGATCCGGCGGAGTGGACTTCCGCCTCGGTCGAGAACGACCGGGTGTACCGGTGGTTTCAAAAGGGCGGGTCGTCGAGGCTCAAGGGCGTGGCCGTCGTGGTCCACGGCCTCAACCTGAGACCGGAAAGGATGGGTTCCGTCATCGACGAGCTCAACCGGGCGGGGATCGATGTACTGAATGTCTCCCTGAGAGGACACGGCGGCAATTTTGCCTGGAACCGGGAACTGTCCATGGATGACGCGAGGCTTGCATCATTCCGAAACGTGAGCTACCGGATGTGGGCCGACGAGGTTCGCGGGGCGTATGACAGGGCGCGGCAGCGGGCCTCGGACCGGAAGGTCCCCCTTTTCTTCGTCGGGTACTCCCTGGGCGGCGTGTTGGGCTGCAACCTGTTGCTGACCGACCCCGATGTCGCCTACGACGGGATGATCCTCTTTTCCCCGGCTCTCAACATCACGGCCAAAGGCTATCTGCTGAAACCCCTGATGCCCTTCCCGAACATCGTCATCGACAGCCTTGCGCCTCTGTCATACCGTGCCAACGAAGGCACGCCCATGGCAGCCTATCGGGCGGTGTTCGAGGCCGTGGCCGATTTTGAAAAGCGCGGCGGCCCGAGGCTCAATATCCCGACGGACGTCTTCGTCGACGAGAGGGACGAGTTCATTTCCCCGAAGGACCTCGAGCAGGCCGTTGTGCGCCTGGGCCTCGATCGCTGGCGGATCCACTGGGTACAGAAAGGCCCCGACGGCCGCGAGAGCCTCTCCCATCACGTGATCATCGACGAAACAAGTGTGGGCCGGCAGGCGTGGCATCGCACGGCAGCCCTCATCCGGCGGCACGTGAACCCCCGGGAGACGGCCGCTCGGACCTCCGGCGATTGATGACGATGGGATACTCCCGGCCTACCCCTCCGGACAGCGCCGCAAGCGTCGTGAGCCGGCCGGGGGATCTTTCCCCTGCCGGAGCGAGTGCCGAGAGTTTCGGGATTTTCCTTCGGGAACGGCCGCTTTACTCCGGTTCGACGAATTTGTACCCCACGCCGCGCACGGTGCGGATGAAGCGGGGTTTTTCGGGGTTCTTCTCGATCTGGAAACGAAGCCGGCGAATGTTTACGTCCACCGTCCGGAGTTCGACGAAGGCATCGTTGCCCCAGACGTGGTCGAGGATTTGATCACGGCTGTACACCCGCCCGGGATTGCGGCAGAGAAATGCGAGGAGTTTGAATTCCATGGGACTCAGATCGATCTTGTTGCCGTCGATGTGGACCTCGTAGGAGGAGAAATCGACGCTCAGGCACCCGTGGCGGCAGATTTTCTCACGGTCCGTCTGCTCCCCGGCCGCCGCCGTCCTCCTCAAGACGGCGCGGATCCGAGCCAGGGTCTCCTTGATGCTGAAGGGCTTGGTGATATAATCGTCCGCACCCGTTTCGAGCCCCAGCACCCTATCCGATTCATCTCCTTTGGCTGTGAGTATGATCGTAGGGATCGATGCCGTATTCGGGTTTTGTCGGATTCGCCTGCAGACTTCGATTCCCTGGATGCCCGGGAGCATCAAGTCCAGCAGGATGAGCGCGGGTCGGAAGCTGCGCAGCAGCGCCAGGGCCTGCTCCCCATCATGGGCCTCTCGCGTTGTGAAACCCTCCCTCTGGAGGTTGTACGCGATGAGGTCCGCAATGTCCTTTTCGTCGTCAACGATGAGAATTTCCACCGCCACGATGCAGTCCCTGCAAGCGAGATCAGCCGCCGGCGACGCAACGGCCTTTTCACTTCATAGCGGGGATGTGTGACAGATCGATGAAGATTTCGTGACGATTTCGTTAAGAACGCTGCCTTCCCGCCCGGACCGGCATGTCGTGTGGGAGTGGGAAGGCCCGGAAGGAGGATCATCCGGGCCTTCGAAGGGAGAACGGGAGAAACCGAGGAGGTTCGAAACCGCTTTCGCTGCCGAAGAAATCAGGCGACAAAGCCGTGAGATCCCGGCGGCTCTTTGAAAGGATCGTGAAACTTTGGAAAGTGCTGAATCGGGGAGGACGTCACAGGAAGAAGTACAAGAGAGCGGCGCCGAGGAAAAGGAGGAGGAGGGAGAAGGAGAGGATCAATCCCCAGATCAGGCCCGCGCCCGTGTTCGGGCGGCCCCCCGGGTCTAAAGAGCCCGATAGGGCGTCCAGGGTGGAGCCGACATCGCTGTGGATTACGAAAACCCGGTCCCGTTTTTCAGGATCTGCGCTTTTCACGGTGTGCCCCCGCCTGGGTTTGCCGACCGGCGTCGATGAGGGGGGCGCTTCGCTTTCGGTCTGAGGCCCGCGTCCGATGGAATCGCCGGGCCTTTCCGATCATCCCCGTGACGCCGGGATGGGAAAACGGTCCCGTACCATCCCAGCCGCGGCTTCTCATGAGCGCCGTGTTTGGGTCGGGCACGGCCGCCGCCAGGAGGGCATCCTCCAGAGACACGTGAAACCGGACCTCCGACCGCCGGGGGAGGCTCTCGGCGACGTCAACGAGGTCCCGGTCCGGGGCGGGCAGCGGGGTTCGCTCGGCGACGATGAACCGCAGGTGCAGCATACTCTCGTCGCCGTCCGAGAAGAGCCGACCCGGCTTGAGCAGGGGAACGCTCCGGCGTTCCTCGGCGGCGAGCGCCGACGCAACCGGGATCGTCTGCGTGCCTTCCCCGACGTGGCGGGTGAAATCGGAGTCCGTAACGGGGGGGGAGGGCCTCCCACAGGACGAACCGGATTCCCGACCCGGCAAAGCGCTCCTTCAGCACTTCGAGCGTCTCGGGTTCATGGGCGGCGGTGACGGCCAGACTGTACGGCTTGTCGTCCTGTACGATCTCGCGGCGGATGCCCTCGAACTTACGCCGGGCCGTGGCCCAGACCCGGTCGTCGAGATGCACGGTGCGCTGCCGTCTGAAAAACATGACAGTCCCCCCGGCGATCAGGAAAAAACATCCGGACAATCCGATAGAAAAGTATTGTTACAGGTTGATGACAGGGGGTTTACGTTTTCATGACAGGCGCTGCCGGAGGACGGACATCAAGGGAGGGCAAAGGCCCGAAACGGATAAAGTTCGATTATTTCAAGGATATGGATGCTGCGTGCGCGACAGGCAAGGCAGGGAATCGGAACGACCGGGACCTCGCGGACCCTGCGGCCGTCAACCGTCATGCATTCTTAATCTGCCTGTAATAAAATTGTAACAATCAGGCCTTATGTTCCTCGCACAGGAAGTGCCTTTAGCAACTGAAAGCAAAGCAAGGAGGATGCAAGACATGATGAAAGCGATTCGATTCTTGGCCCTCGGTGTGGCGTGTGCGTTTCTTCTCACCGGAACGGCAGCCTTCGCGAAGGAGACGATCGTCGTCAACGGCTCGACGACGGTTCTGCCCATCGGCCAGGCCACGGCGGAAGCGTTTATGAAGAAAAACCCCAACGTCAGTATTTCCATCTCCGGCGGCGGTTCCGGCAACGGGATCAAGGCCCTCATCGACAAGACGACGCAGATCGCCATGTCGTCGCGTGATATGAAGAAGGAAGAGATCGAACTGGCGAAATCCAAGGGCGTCAACCCCGTCCTCCACAAGGTCGCCATCGACGCGCTGACCCCCATCGTTCACCCCTCGAACCCGGTCTCCGACCTGACCGTGGAGCAGCTCAGCCTGATCTACCAGGGCAAGATCACGAACTGGAAGGAAGTGGGCGGCAAGGACATGCGGATCGTCGTCGTATCCCGCGACACGAGTTCGGGCACCTACGAGACCTGGCAGGAGAAGATCCTCCACAAGGAGAAGGTGAGCCCCCGCGCCCAGCTCCAGGCCTCCAGCGGCGCCGTCGTGCAGGCCGTCTCGAAGAACCGTTACGCAATCGGCTACATCGGCATCGGCTACATCAACAAGAGCATCAAGGCCCTGAAGGTCAACGGTGTCGCCGCCAGCGCCAAGACGGCAATCGACGGCAGCTTCCCGATCTCCCGGGCCCTCTACATGTTCACCAACGGAGAGCCCAAGGGCGCCATGGCGGACTACCTGAACTACGTCAAGGGCAAGGACGGCCAGCAGATCGTGAAGAAGGAAGGTTTCGTGCCGCTCCAGTAGCACGCCGTTTACAACATCCCTTTTTTGCGCTATGAAGCAAAGGGTGCAGGCGCCTCCCGCATGCCGGGGGGCGCTGCGCCCTGTCTTTCTGTTTCGGGGGCGGCCAGGCCATGACGAGAACATTCAAAGAGCAGATCATCAAAAGGGTCTTCTTCCTCTTCGCCTGCGTGTCCGTCCTGATCTTGGGGCTCATCGTCGCCTTTCTCTTCCGCGAGGGTCTCCCCATCTTCGGGATCGTGTCGGTCCGGGAGTTCCTGTTCGGCCACGAATGGTACCCCACCTTCGACCCCCCGTCCTTCGGCATCTGGCCGCTGATCGTGGGTTCCTTCATCGTCACCTTCTTCGCGACCCTCATTGCCGTCCCCCTCGGGGTGCTATCGGCGATCTACATTTCCGAGATTGCGCCCCCGGCCATCAAGGAGATCGCCAAGCCCGTCATCGAACTGCTCGCGGGCCTGCCCTCCGTCGTGCTCGGGTTTTTCGGCATGGTGGTGCTTGCACCCTGGCTTCAGGACACCTTCGATCTGCCCACGGGCCTCAACATCGTCAACGCATCGATCATGCTCGCCCTGATGGCCATCCCGACCATTTCGAGCATCTCCGAGGACGCGCTGTACTCCGTGCCTCGCGAGTTCAAGGAAGCATCCTACGCGCTGGGCGCGACGACGTCGGAGACGATCCTGCGGGTCATCGTTCCCTCGGCCCTATCCGGCATCTCCACGGCCGTCATTCTCGGGATGGCCCGGGCCATCGGCGAGACGATGGTCGTCCTCATGGTGGCAGGCGGCGCGGCGGCCGTACCGGAGAGCCTTTTCGACTCGGTGCGGCCCATGCCGGCCTCGATTGCCGCCGAGATGGGCGAGGCGCCGTTCCGGAGCGATCATTACCACGCCCTGTTCGCCACAGGCATCGTCCTGTTCTTCCTGACCCTGGCCTTCAACCTGGTTGCGGACTACATTTCCCACAAGTTCAAGGAGGTGGGTTCCGGGACCCTCTAGGAGTGATCACCGGAGCGGACCATGCAGACAGCGACCCCTCATGCCTCCGTGCGCTGGAGGTACATCAAGCAGCATCTCTTTTTCGCCGTCGTCCGCCTGTCGGCCGCGCTGATCGCGCTGGCGCTGGGAGGGCTGCTCGTCTACATCTTCCTGCACGGCCGGGAAGCGATCAGCTGGTCCTTCCTGACCCTGCCCCCGACGGACTCCATGACGAAGGGCGGCATCATGCCGGCCATCATCGGGACATTCTACCTCACGCTGGGCGCCATTGCCGTGGCCCTGCCGCTGGGGATCATGTCGGCCATCTACCTGAGCGAATACGCCAGGCAGGGCCCCGTCGTGCGGATCATCCGCATCGGCGTGAACTGTCTGGCCGGCGTGCCCTCCATCGTGTTCGGGCTCTTCGGCCTCGGCCTCTTCGTCGTGTTTCTGCAGTTCGGCTCGTGCATCCTCTCTGGCGCACTTACCCTCGGCGTCCTCATCCTGCCGACGATCATCGGGGCCTCCGAGGAGGCCCTGAAGGCCGTGCCGCAGACGTTCCGGGAGGCCTCGCTCGCGCTGGGCGTGTCGAAGTGGCAGACCATCTTCCGGATCGTGCTTCCCAACGCCCTGCCGGGGATTCTCACCGGGTCCATCCTGGGCATCGGCCGAGCGGCGGGCGAGACGGCGCCGATCATGTTCACGGCGGCGGCTTTCTACACGGTGAAGCTGCCCTCGTCCATTTTCGACGAGGTCATGGCGCTTCCCTTCCACATTTACGTCCTCGCCACGGCAGGCACCCACATCGAGGCGACCCGGCCTATCCAGTACGGGACCGTGCTCGTCCTCGTGGCCCTCGTGCTGGGCGTGGACCTGATTGCAATTCTGATCCGCAGTTACATTCGAAAGAGGAAAAGGTGGTAGCGGTGGAGGACAAGGTCATCATCCGGACGAAAAACGTCAATTTCTTCTACGGCGGGTTCAAGGCCCTCACGGACATCTCCATGGATTTTCAGAGCAGGCACGTGACGGCCCTCATCGGTCCTTCGGGGTGCGGGAAATCGACGCTGCTGCGGCTCCTGAACCGGATGAACGACCTCATCGACGGCACCCGCGTGGAGGGGCAGGTCCTCTTCGAGGGGGTCGACATCTACGACCCCAAGGTGGACCCCGTCGACATCCGGCGGCGCATCGGAATGGTCTTCCAGAAGCCGAATCCCTTCCCGAAATCGATCTTCAACAACATCACGTACGGCCCCAAGCTTGCGGGGATGACCCGCAGGAGCGACCTGGAGGAGCTCACGGAGTGGAGCCTCAAGCAGGCCGTCCTGTGGGACGAGGTGAAGGACATCCTGGGGCAGTCGGCCATGATGCTCTCCGGCGGCCAGCAGCAGCGTCTCTGCATTGCACGGGCCCTCGCGATGAAGCCCGACGTGCTCCTCATGGACGAGCCCACGTCGGCCCTGGACCCCATCTCTACGGCGAAGATCGAGGAGCTCATCCAGGATCTCAAGAAGCAGTACACGATCATCATCGTGACGCACAACATGCAGCAGGCGGCCCGCGTGTCCGATAAGACTGGATTTTTCTACCTCGGCAAGCTAATAGAATACGACGAGACGGAGACGATCTTCACCCGGCCGCATGTGAGACAGACGGAGGATTACATCACGGGACGCTTCGGCTAGACCACTTCGGGGGACGCAACGCACATGGAAGAAGTCAGGCGCACAAGCCAGCACTACGAGAACGAGCTGCAGGCCATCAAGCAGAACCTGCTCTACCTGGGGGCCCTTACGGAGCACGCGATCGAGAACGTGTTGATCTCCCTGCTCGATCGCAAATCCGACCTGGCCCGCACGGTGATCGACGGGGACACCGAGATCGACAAGCTCGACACGGAGATCGAGGAGCAGTGCATCCGCCTGCTGGCCCTGCGGCAGCCCATCGCCCGGGACCTGCGGTTCATCACGACGGCCATCAAGATCAACGGCCACCTGGAGCGCATCGGCGACATGGCCGTCAACATCGCGGAGCGGGTCCTGGCGCTCAACGAGGAGCCGCAGCTCAAGCCCTACATAGACCTGCCGCGGATGGCCGAGATCGCCCGCGAGATGATCCGGGGAAGCCTCGACGCCTTCGTGCGGGAAGACTGCCAGCTCGCCAATCACATCCGGAGGATGGATTCGACCATTGACACCCTCAATGAGCAGATTTTCCGCGAGCTGCTCACCTTCATGCTCGAGGACGCCCGCACGATCCATCGCGCGCTGCTGATCATGCAGGTTTCCAAGAACCTCGAGCGGATTGCGGACCACGCCAAGGGGATCGCCGACATGGT
>JGI11944J13513_1002027_pt1 | contig 15049 bp, 11 predicted proteins | sample TerdegcoTASludge_FD_13513 | JGI IMG/M metagenome (IMG submission 13513) | reverse complement strand
GCCGACCCGGTAAACATAGGTGGCGCCTGCTTCCAGGTTGTCCAGTTGGGCTTCAAAATGGTTGAATCCCGTACAAAGATCGCTACGAACGGCGTCTTTTTCCAGAGCGCCGCTAAAGTCGACGGTTTGCTCACTTTCCTTCATGTATTGAATTTTTCCGCCGGCAACGGTGTCACCGGTCCGCCAGGCGATGGTCTGGGTGGTCCGCGGATCGCCGGTCCAGGAAAGAATGATCTGATCGGGCGCGCTGTTGGCCTGGTAGACTAACGCCTGCACGGTCGGGGCCTGCTGCCCGCTTGAACCATATACTTCCTGCCCGACGGTTTGGTCCGGTGGATCGGCGCTATCCGCCGCTCCCTGACCAATGAAGACAGCGCCGGCCAGCAGCGTTAAAACCAGCAATAATCCCATCCATGTCAGCCGGTTTCTCATTTTTAACATTACTACTCTCCTCTCTGTTCTTTGGGCTTTACCCGTGGCATATAGCGGATTGCGCCGCCATTTTGATGACCCGCGCAGTTTTTTTTACTGCGCGGTGATGAAATTGACATAAACCAGGAACCGCTTTAGAATGGCCGCGCTTTGGGCGCGGTCGGCATTGCTTCCGGGGGAGAACTCGCCGCCCGGCATGCCGCTGATGATGCCCGCCTTAACCGCCAGGGCCGCGTCGGCCGCCGCCCAGGTGGAAATTTCTTCCCTGTCGTTAAACCTGGCCAACTGTTCTTCCTGCTCGAGGGCGGTCAGATTATCCTCTTTTCCGGCCACGCGTGCCGCCCGGGCGATCATGGCCGTCATTTCCTCGCGGGTGATGTTGTTATCCGGTTTAAAGAGGTTGTCGTCGTAGCCTTTGATGATGCCTTCAGCCGTGGCGGCGGCGACACTGCCGGCATACCAGTCCGTGCCGGCCACGTCTTGAAACTGTCCCGCCTTTAACACTCCTTCTTCCAGACCTAAAGCCCTCACCAGCAGGGCGGCGAATTCGGCCCTTGTTACATTGCTGTCAGGTTCATAGATGTTTTCACTCTTGCCGGCGATCAGCATCTTGGCGGCCAGCAGCTCAATATCCGCTTTGGCCCAGTTGTCCTGGATGTCGGAAAAGCTTTTGACGGATTGCAAGACGGTATAGAGACTGTTTGTCCGGTTCAAGATAACCGCGATATTTTTACCGTCCCTGGTTTCAAAGCGGGTGGGTAAGGGCAGAAATCCGCCTTTCGCCTCATTCCACAGGACGCCGGTGGCTTGATTGACGTTGACATTGTCGCCAAGCGTGATTTCGCGCTCCACGTATTTGCCGCCGAAAGACTTATACTCTACTTTTTTGCCGTTGGGCGCGGTAATTTCTATCCTGAACTCCACCGGGTCAACCAGCATCTGCTGTCCTTCCCGGACCTGGGCGGCCAGTTCGTTTTTAACGTCTTCCGTCGCTTTGGAGATCACAATGTTCATGTTCAACTCTTCCGGCTTCACGCCCAGCCCGGCGGCTATTTCGTCAAGGTTGAGGGCATCCAGGGGCAGGGTGTAATTCCCGGCCAGGCTGTTTACCCCCAGCAGCATTCCTTTCTCCCAGGCTTTTTGCAGCGCCGCGGCGGGAACTTCCATGACAACTTCATCCACGTCGGTGGTGGAAGTAACAGCCAGCCTGCCCCCCGGCTCTCCTTTTTCGATGTCTTCCAGTACGCCTGCCAGTAAAGTAAGTTTTTCTTCTTTACGGCCGTTTTCCAGTTCTATCAATTCTCTTTGAATATTTTCTTCATTAACAGCAACCGCAACAGTCCCGCCAACCGCTGTATTGGGGACGGCAGGAGTACCGGCGACGGTGAACGTCAAGGTCAGCACGTCGCTGTCCCGCTTGCCCCGCCCCACCGCCTTAGCTTTAACCGTGGTGGTGGTATTCATAACAATCGGATATTCCAGACCTTGCTGCGGGCCGCAGCCGTGCAGATTGAAGATCTTGCTGTCAAGGTTCGGTGTGGTACCGTCGGTCGTATAATATATATTTGAACCTAGCGCGGTTTTCAGGTAGACTTCCGAACCGCTTGCCACTTCACTGTCTTGCGTGACTTCTTTGTTTGAGATTTTTGCCACCGGCTTGGCCCACTGCCCCGGAGCACTGTTCGACACGGTAATGTATTCCAGATGTTTGACAAACCCCAGGAGGGTTTGTTCCGTTTTCGCACGCTGGCCATAACATAGCACCGGCGTTTCACTGGCGCTCATCTCGCCAAAGTTGGAAGTACCCTCTACCCGCTTCAGGGCGATGATCGGCTGCACCTCTGTTTTATCGGGAAACCTGTAGCGTATTGTATGCAACAATTCATCCGCAGTGAAGGTGATCGTGTACCCGTCGCTGCCCTGAAAAGTGAGCATCTTGGCGCCGCCCGCTCCGGCCTGGTTCAGCAAGGTCTTCAGCAGCACGCCTTCGGCAGCCACCCATTTATCCTGGGGCATGTCGCTCGTCGTTGAATACAGTACCCTTTCCTGGTCCATTGCTTCCAATTCGGCCCGGGTAAAAGACAATTTCTTGGACACCCCGCTGCCGTTAATTAATAAAATAGCGTCCGGTTTTGTTGGATCAAGCACACCACCTGGGGTTTCACCCCCTGCTACCGTAAAGCTGGAAGTTTGGGCGGCAGCCAGCCCGGCCCCGGTAACGGTAACGGTGTATTCGCCACCCACCGCATCGGCGGGCAGGGTGAACATGGTCGCGAAACTGCCGCCGACTACAGCCGGCTGGGCTACGTAAACCCGCCCGTTCTTGCTGTTGCGCACGGTAACGGCCAACTGTTTCGCCTGGGTGGCCGTACCGGCTATTTCCACTACGTCTCCGGCTTTAAATTCCTGGCCGCTTGACGGGCTGAGCAGATTAACTTCAGTCGTGGCACTGCTTACCACAAACTTGTAACGTTTTACGGACAAACCCAAACCGCTGAGGGAAATGGTGTAATCCCCCTCTGCGGCACTGGAGTCCAGGGTGAAGCTGGTGGCAAAAAGGCCGTCTTCCACTGCGGGCTGGGCCGTATATACCAGGACCCCCTGCTCATTTCTTACCGCGATGGATACTTCAGGTATGCCCTGGGCGGTTCCCGCTATCTCAACGCTGCCGCCCGGCTGGAATACCTGCCGGGACTTGGGGGAAGTCAGGCTGGCCTGGACGCTGCTGCCTGCGTAACCGGGGTATACATCAACACCTACCACCGTCAGCGCAAAGACCAGGATCATTAAGGCGCACAGGATCTTCTTCTGGTTTTGGCATAACTTCATTTATATTCTCCTCTCTCCTTTCCTTGACCTGACGACAGCTATTTAATGTCGAAACTCAGTTCATGATTACTATTGCCCAGAAGGTTATGGTCGATTGGGTTGTCCCAGACGAATACGTCGACATAGGCATTGCCGCTCAAATCATCGGGCAGGGTGAATTCCGCCTTCGCCGTACATCCACTCACATCTACTACGGTTTGGGTGGCCGCGTATCCCACGACTTGTCCTCCGTTGGCCGCGCCGGCTCCTTCTCCCGCGCGCGTCTGAATGATCAGGAAGGTATCTTTAGCGGCATTTACATCGTTAATCAGCTTTGCTTCTATGCAATATCCCCCGCCGGGGGCTACTGATGTCGCCGCCTGTCCGTTATAGTCCAGCAACCGCACTGTATCTATGGTTACTTCGTCATCTACATTTACCAGTTTAATGGTGTTGACACCCCGCAGGCGGTTGGCGCTCAAATCACCGCTGTTCAGATTGCGCAGGATTTGTATTTTCACGGTCTGGCCGCCCGACACATCGCTTACTTCCTGCCCGTTTACCTCGTAAGCCAGCAGGCACTGCTGATTTGTCAAGTCCTGCACGGTCCCGCCGTCATATTCTTCGCCGCCGGCGCCGATGAATTTTACTTGCCAGTTGCTGGAGACATTCAGTTGTCCCAGCAGGGTGCTCAGCAGCACTCCTTTGGCGTTCAGGGTTACGATCTGGCCGTTGTCGCTGCACTGGTAAGTCCCCTGGGTCTGGGTCATGGTTTTTAAGGTTTCCACGGCGTAGTCAATGGGGGTAGTGATCCCCGCGCCTCTGACGGTGCAGGCCAGCGACCCCAGGCTGTAATGGAAGGTTCTCACCTCACTGTCCAGCCTGCCCAAGCCTATGGCTCTGGCTTTGATGGTTATATCCCCGGTTACGGGTATGGGTTTATTGAACTTTGGCCTGAAGCTCGGGTAGCTGATGTTGAATATGTTGCTTTTTACCGTAGGTTCGGTTCCGTCCAGGGTGTAGTATATTCTGGTGTGCCAAAGGGAGTCGTCTCCGTAGTGCAATTTTACTTCTGTGCCCGGAACCACCGTGCCGGAGTCAGGCTCGGCCCAGGGCATGTCCCATTGCTGCAGGGGGTCGGTGGTTACTTCGATCGTGCACCCGGGCAGCAGTCCTTCCATTTGTTCTCCTTTACAACAGGTTGGCTCCAGCGGTGATTGCTGCCCATAAATAATTTTGCCGCCGTTGCGAAAGGCAATCATGGCATCCACCGGCACGGCTCCTTCTTCGCTTCTCCCGGCCGGCGGCCATTCGGAGCAGTCAACGAAATTTTCGCCCGCTGGGAAATAGTAGCGAGGAAGATCCATTAAATCTCTTTTGGTGAAGTAAGCATAGGTGCTGGTGGGTGATTTTATTTTGATTATGGTGGCGTTGTCTTTCAGACCGCCTGCTTGTTCAAAAAGTGTCTTTAAGGTTACTCCGGTGGTGTTTCTATAATCCTGCAAAGAGGGATAATAATTGTAGCCGGTATAGTCTGCCGTTGTTTGCATAGCTTTTAACTGATCCATGGTAAATTGCACCGGCTGATTAACCCCGTTGCCTTTTATGGTCAGGGCTATCTCGCCCGCGGCCGACGCCGGCGGCGCGGCTGCGGCCAGGCAGCCGCATATGATACTCAGCATCACCAGGCCGGTCAGTAGTTTGCTTAACATGTTCCCTTTAATTTTCGCCATTGCTCTCCACCTTCCTAAATTATCTAAGACTCTACTTTTGATTCAACGCGTTCAAAATGACCGTCACCGCCTCCGCCCTGGTGGCGCTGTTCTGGGGCCGGACGGTGTTGTCGGGATACCCCTTGATGATCCCGTTTTCCGTTGCTGCGGCCACGGCTTCCCCGGCCCAGCCGGAGATGGCGCCGCTGTCGGCGAATTGGGTCTCTCCCACAGCCGGGGTCAGGGTGGCGGCCTTGACGATCATCACGGCCATCTGCTCGCGAGTGATCAGGTCGTCCGGGCCGAAGGTGTCGGCGTCATAGCCGCTGACTATCCCGCTGGCCGCCGCCGCGGCAACGTAGTCTTTGGCCCAGTGCGCCGCGGTGTCGGCGAAGGTCTTGCCGCCATTATCCGCAAGCTGGAAGGCCTTCACCAGCGCGGTGGCGAATTCGGCGCGGGTGATGGTATTGTCGGGCTTGAAGCTGCCGTCGGGATAACCGCTGACAGCGTCCAGGGCCACCAGCTTGTTGATGTTGTCATAAGCCCAGTGTCCGGTGATGTCCGTAAATGCGGCCGCGGGCGCTGCTTCCGCGTTTTCAGCGGCCATCACGGCAAACTTGGTGAAGTGGTCCACCCGCACGGTCACGGTATTGCCGGACACTGTGCCGCCGAGGTTCACCCACCGGCTCAGGGTTTCGTCGTAATATTCGATCACGGGGGTTTCACCTGCGCCGATCAAGTTGGGATCGAAGCTGAGCTTGATGGTCACATTTTTGTTAAAGCTGTAGCTGCTCCCGCCCCCCACGCTGAACTCGTAAACGCCGCCGGCCAGCCTGAAGCCCGCGGGCACGGCGGGAGGTGTATCTATTCTCCGGACTTCTATTTCTATTTCATCTGTGCCTGCGAGCGCGCCGGCCGGTATCTCAACGGCGGCTTCACCGCCGAGGCTGACGGTGCCGCCGGCGGCAGGCGCGACGGTGGCCGTCCCGGTGGAGGAGACAACTGCCGGCGGCGTCGTGACTACACCGCCACCGCCACCACCGCCGCCGGGACTGTCGGCGGCAGGCTCGCCGCTCTTAGCAACCTTGAAAAAGAAATCAACCGGCGCGGCCAGTCCGTCCGCTCCTATGGCGATGGTATATTGACCCTCCACCGCGTCATCATTTAGCTGAAACTCCGTGGAAAAAGCGCCGTTTTTCACCGGCGGCTGCGCCGCGTAGGCAATGCCCCCCTTGGCGTTGCGCACCAGAATGGTGACCTGGTCGATATTTCGCGCTTCTCCGGAAATCCGGACGTTGTCTCCCGGCTTATAGCTTTGGGAAGAACTCGGTGAATTAAGGTTGACTGACGCTTCATTACCCCCGGCTAAGGCAGCTCCCATTAAACACAGGCAGATAATGGGCGCTAATAACATACCAAACATTTTTTTCATGACTATCATCCTTTTTTGTAGTGGTTTTTGACTGCGACTGCCGCGTCGCCAGATCCCGCCAGGTTGGGACGTTACGCCAACGCATACGGTTTCCGTGCATCTACTCATATTTTCATCATGCTATTGTAACGCTATTGTTAGTTATCGCCATCCCCCCTAATCCGGCAATAGTGCGCATTGCTTGTATGAAGCAGGATATCAACTCGTTGACCAATACCGCCTCAAACAGTGACTATGGCCGGGAAATATATTGCTTCCGGCCTACGCGAATTCAATTGTAACGCTGAACGTACATGATACTAACCAGTGCTAAATTACTTGGAGTGATTTTGAAGTGAACATGATGCGGGTATGTAATTATTTAACATGGATCAATATAACATTATTACACACAATATAAATCCTCATAACATAAATGTCAATTCATGATTTGCATAATTGTATCGCAATAAAGTCTATTTATGTAAGGCGATGTAATGCCACATACAAAGTCCAATAAAAAAAGGACCGGCGATGCCCATTTTAAGACGTCGCCGGTCCTCTTCCTTCTTTTCGCTATTCCTTAAACTCAATTGAAAAAATTTGCTGATCGTCAGTATTAAAAAACTCGTCCGCCGTTACCGGCCGCCTGGCGGTTATCGTCAAGCGGGAACCGTCCTTTTCCCAAACGCTTTGCCCCAAGTCACCGGTTTCGTTATATCTGAACCGCGGAGGATTGGCAAAACGGGCGTTGCTTAAACCCTGCACCACATCGGCCAGGCACGGTGAACCGTTTACCGTTACTTTCAACACTCTCGAATTGAGCTGGCCCAAATAATCGTCGGCCACAAGCGCCATGCGTACGCCCAGCAATAATCCGGCGCACTTTTCCTGGTGGTGGAGCATGGCCTGTTTCATGAAAATTTCCTGACGCATCTCCCTTTTTAACGGACGGATGTACGGAGTAACCGGGGAGAAAACAATTTCCTGCTCATAATATGGTTTGATATCCAGCACGGGAGTCCTGTCTATGGCATCCAGGCCGCTGACAAAAAGAAGGTTGTCCCGCACCTGCTCCAAACGGACCAGCGATAAGGCAATAGGGTTGGGCCGGCTGACAGCATGCAGGCAGAAAACTCCATATTCGGGCAGGTTGGGGTTAACCTTCCCGGGAACGACCGTCAGGATATCGCGCCTCGCCTTGTGAAACCACATTTGAATCCATAAATGAGAATTCTCCTCAATACGCAACAATCCGCGCCGGTATTCAGGAAATATCTCGATCAGGGAGCCTCCTCCCGTAATCGGCACCTGTTCCGGCGCCTTAAATTCGGACTTGACAATTCCTATTGGTTTTATGTTAATCATACCGGTCTCATCACTCGCAGCCACCTTTAACACATCCTTTCTCCAATGCAGGGATTTAATTATATATATCTCATCCTTTACTTATATTTTGGTCCTGTTTTTGAAATTTCCGAATCTGCCATACGATTTTAAAAGCAATAACCCCCCCCAAACCGCCGGACAGGGCGGCCACGCTCAAACTTAACAGCAATGGGACCGCGGGAAAGCGATAATATACTAAATTCACCACAACGGTGCCGGCAATATTGCACAACATCCCCGCCAGAAAGGCGCACGGCAGGCAGCATACCCGGTGACCGATCAGGAGCAGCCCCAGGTCGGCCAGAATACCCGGCGCGGTATAGCTCAGTAGGCTCATCACCCCTTGTGAGCCGACCATGCCGGTAGCCATTACCAGAATGGCCTGGACCAAACCGATCAGGGTCATAGTGCCTCTTTTGCCGGTAATGCCAAACCCCAGGACCAGCCACATCATATAGATGCCGCCCGTCACCGCGCCCGGCGGAATCAAGAGCGGGCCGGCAAGGATATGCGACAGGGGGGCGATTATTGGTTTGACGGCAATTCCAAGGGCGGACACCATGGCTATGACGATCAAATCATAGAGAGAAAACTTGTCTAAAAACTTTCGCCAAACGCTCATGAATTCTCACCCGTTTACTGCTGGTCGGTCAGCATGAACAATTGCCCCGTAACGGGGTCCTTATAGACCGTGCCCATCTTTTCATAAAGCTTTCCCTGGCCCTGGGTTTCGATCANATCGTTTCGAATATCCGTATATTGTGACACCTCCGGGCCACGCTCCAGNTNAACCCGCTCTTCTGCNTGATCCAGGTTGATGTTCCAGTGAATGATCAGAGAGAGCATCAACCCNCAGGCAAATACCAGCATGGCATCCACGATATTNATGGCGCCCTCTAGAGGATTGGCGTCTTCAGGCGTCNTAAATCTTCTGCTGCTCCTCAGTCCCCCGTTCACGGGCAAACACCTCCAGCAAGCTTTCCATCAAGGCTTCAAGAGAACTTAAATAATCCTCATACCACCTTTTCCGCAGGCGGGAGATGGCATAGGCGACACCGGCGGCAGCCAGGCCCGACACCGTAGCGTCAAAGGCGGTGAGCAGAGAATCAGCCAGGGTCTTGGTATCACCCTGGCCGATGGCGATCAGGCCCGGCCCCAGTGGAATCAAAGTGGCCATCAGCCCGAGCATGGGCCCCAGACGCGCCACCAGGTCAGTCCTGTTGGTTATCCTGGCATAATGCAACTCCTCGCCGGCAAGCAGCCGGCGCGCCAGGGCCTGCAGGGAGGCGGCGGGCAAATTGCCGTGCTTGATCAGCTCGCCCAGAGCCGCTTTTTGGCGCCGGAACAGGCGGCTATTCTCGATCTCGTCAACAATCCCCCGGGCATTTTTCCCCTGAAAACCATCCACCAATTCCGGCACATTGACCTTCCCCTTGCGCCGTTCCGTGAAGGCTTCCGCCAGCAGGCCGCCCAGCTCGATCACCGCCAAAGCCAAAAACAGCAGCAGCACAGCGATGGTCGGCATCAGCAAAGCGGACGAAATAGTATGCATCGTATCTTTGAGTGGGGTTAAAATAGCGCCTGTCACCTTGGTTCATATCTCCTTTACTGATTCTGCGTGTCTTATATCCGCGCCCTTTGCCCTATCCTCGCCGCGGGGGCGCGGCATCGACCGGTATGCCCAACATAATGAAACCCATAAAAACATTAAACAATACATTATAAACCAATATAATCAATATAAAATATCCGCATCAAACATTTATATAAATATACAATAATCAACACAACATTATTTAAATAATAAAACACTACTTTAACTAAGTCAATAATTGGTTAGAATAAATTTGAATTCCTGCACCGGTCTCTTCAGAAAATGTCGACACTCGTTAAGCAAAAACATAAAAAGGAGCCTTTAAGCTCCTTTTATATTTCCTCGATTTTATATTTTAATTTTATCAAGCCGGCGTTATTTCAGTCGATTACAGGCCGGGGATACAAACCGGAACCCTTCACAATATCAGGCACAATTTCCGGCCAGGAGATGGCTATAACGTGAAACCCGGATACTCCCTTAACCTTCTCCTTAATATATTTGATTTGTTCAAGACAGATATTCTTGCCCTCTTCCCGGGGGTCTTCGGCGCTTTTCAGGCGCCGGACGATCTCGTCCGGCACAATCATGCCCGGCACACTGGTTTGCAGAAACCTGGCCGCCCGCCAGCTCTTCAGGGGAGTAACCCCCGCCAGAATATAGGCTCTTTCGTGCAACCCGCGCGCCACACACATTTCCATAAACCGGGTGAAACGTTCCAAATCATAAATGGTCTGTGTCTGAATGAATTCAGCCCCGGCGTTGATCTTTTTCTCCAGCCGGTCAACCCGGTATTCGAACGGGTCGGCAAACGGGTTAGCCACCGCGCCCACGAAAAACCTCGGTTCCTGGCCATTGAACGCTTCCCCGGAAAAAAACAATTTTTCATCCTTCATCCGCCTGACCAGCCTGATCAACTGGATGGAGTCCACATCGTAGACATTCTTGGCCGTGGGATGGTTGCCGAACATCTGGTGGTCGCCGGAAAGGCATAACAGGTTGCGTATGCCAAGGCTGTATGCCCCCAGCAGATCACTCTGGATGGCAATCCGGTTGCGGTCCCGGCAGGTCATTTGCACAACCGGCTCAACACCCTCCCTGAGTATATGGATACCCGCGCCGATGCTCGACATCCGCACCACGGCCGTCTGGCAGTCGGTAATATTGGCCGCGTCCACGGATTCTCCCAGCAGGCGGGTCTGCCGAATAATCATTTCAGCGGACGCGTGCTTCGGCGGGCCAATCTCGGCAGTTACCGCGAGCCGGCCGCTTTTGAGAACCTGCTTTAGTTTGCTTCTTCCGTATTCGATCCGTTCCTCACTTCCTCAATGACCATTTTGCGCGGCCCGCCGTCCCGGGACCTGGACCAGTCTTTCGGCGGCACGATTTCTTTGAGCGTGTCCAGGCGCCCGAGAATTTTCAACCGGTCGTGGATTAGTTGCCAGGCGCAGTCAACATCCCTGTCGATCTCGCATTTGCCGTTCTGAGAACCGCCGCAGGGACCGTTCAGAATGCTCTTGGCACACCGGATGACCGGGCATATGCCACCGGTCAGGCTTAAGACGCAGTCGCCGCACAAGCCGCAATACTCTTCCCAGACACCGTGCTTTTTGGCACCGCCGGCAAACCTGGTATTCATGGCGGGAACCACATATTTGTCTTTATAGCGCCCGGCCAGGTATTGGGGACCGATCCCGCAGGCCAGCGATATTATCGCGTCCACATCCCTGACCACACTGTCCAGGGCGTTGATATATTCCGGCTCGCACTGGCGGGTGACCACGCAAACGACAGTTTCCAGGGGTCTGCCTTCCAGGCGGCGCTTAATCCTCAGCGCGCTCGCCAGAATTCCTGTTTCCTTCTCTCCCCCGGTCAGACAAACAGTGACACATCCGCCACAGCCAACGAGCAATACCTTATTACAGTTTTCAATGTAACCAGCTATCTCGGCAATCGGTTTTTGTTCAGCTATAATCATATTGTTTTCCGGTTTATTCCTTACCGTATTCCTGACATAACATTGTTCCCGACCCAATACCCTAGTCAAGTGAACAACTAACAACATCATGTTCAGGTAGCGACACTTTGTTCCTAGTATAGTATTGGAAGAAAGCAATGTCAATTCTTAAACTGAAAGCGGTAAAAAGTGCCGCCGTTACCGGTGCGGGTCATACAATACGACGTTTAGAACATCGTAAAAGACCGATGACAGAGGGCGCTCCGGCCGACACCTTCTAAAATAATCAAAAACGGTATATTTACGACTTTTTCTGCACATAATAGAATTACTCCTCTTTGGTCAAGCTTTGGTGAGTTCTATCTCTCCCCGTCCAGCATATAGCTGGACATTTTTTTGCTCTTGACGCTCAGCGTTAGTTTGATTATAATAATTATCATGCATAACCGGGATGTAGCGCAGTTTGGCTAGCGCGCTTGCCTTGGGAGCAAGAGGCCGGGGGTTCAAATCCCTCCATCCCGACCAGAGCAGAAGTCAGAGGACAGAAATCAGATGCCGCTCCATTGAACTATCCGACGTCCGACGACCGACAGCTGTTTTGGAGGGGTTCCCGAGTGGCTAAAGGGAGCAGACTGTAAATCTGCCGTCGACGACTTCGCTGGTTCGAATCCAGCCCCCTCCACCAAAAACAAAAAAATTAACATGGGCCATTAGCTCAATTGGTAGAGCAGGCGACTCTTAATCGTCAGGTTCCGGGTTCGAGTCCCTGATGGCCCACCAAAAAAGAAGCTAATAAGTAATTTTGCTACTATATTGCTACTAAAACTTTAATGACAAGGAAAATGTTACTTTCCTTGTCTAATTTTTTTTGGACAGCACTTCGTCAATTTTTATTGCAGCTTCTTTTTGTAGAATAGGTGTCACATGGCTGTATAAAGATATTTCCGGCGTAAGAACTTTGCGCCGGTACTTGACGTAGCAGACGCAATGGAAACGGAGGGAATACACGGTGGCAACCTTTGCCAAGATGGTACTTCATATTGTAACAATAGAACCAATGCAGAACAATAGTCCCTGGGAAAACAAGGTCCGCCCCACCGTTTGAGTATGGTTTCTTCACGTTCCATGTGGTCTTGGACTACATACAGTGACACAACCAGCGCAGCCAACCAGTAATACCTTGTCATATTTCTCAATATACCTGGCAATTTCAACAACTGGTTTTTGTTCAGCAACTATCATGCTATACCTTCTTCAAATTCTCAAATAAAGGTATTCTTATTTCTTATAACAAGTTTATCTGTGAAGTAATAGATAGCTATTGTAGACGTGTTCCTATTGAGTCATATTTTCAGGGATAAAATTGGCAAAAAGGTTACTATTATATTCCTCAATATTAGCGCCAATTACTACATTTACGCCATTCTGGTTGAACAATTCCTGTGCCCGCGGCCCCATACCACCGGCAATGATAATCTTGCCTTGGCCCTGACCCTGACCGGCGCCAGTACCAGTACCATACGGGCCCAAACGCCTGCCCTGCCTACATGGGATGACGACAAACCAATGTTAAATATTGGCATAGTGGCACATCTACTTGAAGTTCATCCTGAAACGCTATTGGTATTGAGTAATATATTACTGTTACTAAACGAGCACAGAATGCTCTTATTAAAACTCTAAAGGACTATAAAGCGGAACATGAAATTAGATAAATGAAATTAATTCCACTATATATAAATTTAAAATAAAATATTGCATTTTGTTACGTATAGCAAAGAGAATGCGCCAATACCGTTACGTAGCAATGTGACGCACTTGACTTATATAATTCTCCTTTTGGCAAAAAAGGCGTAACATATATATGTCAACATATATGTATTGACATATATATGTATATTTAATATAATAACTCAATAAGGAGATTGATTCATCTATGGTAAGCAGACTAACAACAAAGCAATTACTAATAAAAAAAGTTGAAGAGATGATTTACAATAGGGAAGGTCCTTTCAGTATCGTTGTCGCGGACATCGATAATTTAGGGAATATAAACAATACCTATTCCCCAAAAATTGGTGATGAAATCATAGATAAACTTGTTTCGATATTTATGAATAATCTTTCCGAAAATGATTTGAGCACAAGGCAAGGCGACGAATTTATGATTCTGCTTGTTGGTAAAGGTGCCGAACGAAGCCTGATGGAGATGGAGGAAATCAGAAGATATTTATCCGATAATACGTTCTGCTTTTCTGACGGAGAAATACAGGATGATATCTACGTTACCATCAGTTGCGGTATCGCATCTTGGCCAAGGGACGCCAAAAATGCCATTGAACTTTTACGGGTGGCGGACAGCGCCTTGTTCAGGGCAAAAAAATTAGGGAAGAATAAAGTTTGCCTTTCCGAAGTAGAGAGCATGGTTCTAAAATCCAGTTACTTTACAAAAACCCAGATTGACCGGCTTTCCGAATTAGCCAAGGAGATGGAAAAAACAGAAGCTTTTCTGTTACGGGAAGCCCTGGATGACTTATTTAAAAAGTACAGCAAATAAGAAAGCAACAAAAGAAAGCTTGTGTTTTGCTGAGTATCGGTTATAAATGAATAAATAAACTCGCTGAATCCGTAAGGAACGGGAAACCCAACAATGGGGTGAATTCGGAGAAATTTCTCCGGTAGGGTTAATCCTTTCGACCCGAATCCGTCAGCTAATCTCGTAAGCGTTGGAAGAGAAGGTGATTAACATGCTCGATCGCACCTTTATTTAGATTAAGCATTTTTCGCGGACCACAGAAACTTCTCTGTGGTTATTTTGTTTGATGGAGAAGATCGGCGAGTGGAGGTGATATTTAATTTAACGACAGCGGTATTTGTCAAGGTGCTGGCAGTGAGGAATACTTTGAAGCCGACATCCGCTAACCCCGAGACAAGCAAATGTGATGGCTTTCGTGCAGCCGATGGGGGCATAATTCTATGAATCTTGATGCATGAGATGGGATTTGCCAGGAAGGTTGCGGATAGGTTCATTTTCATTGATAAAGGACGGATTGTGGAAGGTACTCCTGTTCAGGTATTCGGTAGCCCGTAAATAAAGAAGGACTGAAATATTTAAAAACAAAAGTATAAATGTGGTGGAAATATGAATCAAATTTCCGAGAAGATTATTGTAACTAATTTAATAAAAATTTTTGATCTCCACCCTCAAAAAGCTTTGAATTTGTTGGCGCAGGGAAAAAGTAAAGATGAAATATTCCGAGAAATAGGGCAGACAGTTGGAATTAATCAAGTGAGTTTTACCGTCAGGCAAGGCGAGATTTTTGTGGTGATGGGCCTTTCCGGAAGCGGAAAATCGACGATACTGCGCTGTCTGAACAGACTGATTGAACCAAGTTCCGGCTCTATCGTGATCGACGGTATTGATATCACCAAGTTAAAAGAGAGGGAGCTGCGTAAGGTCCGTCAGGAAAAGACCGCTATGGTTTTCCAGCAGTTTGCTTTGCTTCCTCACCGTACCGTTTTGCATAATACGGTATACGGGTTGGAAGTTCAGGGGATTGTCAAAAAAGACAGGGAAGCCATAGCGCTTAAAATGTTAGATCTCGTCGGTCTGAAGGGCTGGGAAGATAAATATCCAGCCCAACTCAGCGGGGGAATGAAACAGCGGGTCGGGCTGGCCAGGGCGTTGACCAGTGACGCTGATATTCTCCTGATGGATGAAGCTTTCAGCGCACTTGATCCTTTGA
>JGI11944J13513_1002011_pt1 | contig 15132 bp, 17 predicted proteins | sample TerdegcoTASludge_FD_13513 | JGI IMG/M metagenome (IMG submission 13513) | reverse complement strand
TGTGTCTCTGTGGTTCAGTTAGCGAATCACGTTTCAGTACAGAGTCACGAAGACACAGAGATTTTGCGATTCAAGTTCACCCATACTAAATAGCGAGGAGCCAAATTTTAACCTTAACTCCGATTATGTACGCACATTACTGAATTGGTATCTTGAAAGTCATCAACTCTTTGATAGTCCAGACATCGTCAAGGCTTGAAAAGCAATTGATCAGTCGGTCCTTCTGCCATCGCGGGTGTTCTTGGTATGAAAATGGTCCTCGCAAAGGTCCATTTTCATCCACATGGGTGACCTTGGGTCATGGGCGTTTTTTCCTACTTTTTCGTGCAATCCTGTTGCCCTCTTCCTCGATATCCTGCTCAAGCTTGTCGAGATCTACCTTCCGAGCCTCTCCTATGACTCCCTTCATTATGATGGCAAGATCCATCTTCTTGAGAAGTATCGTGTCGCTAGTGGCTTCTCCTATAATGAACTCATCTCCTGGATTCATATTGAGCCTGGCTCTCAAATCGGCTGGAAGCTGAATCCTGCCCTTTTCGTCAAGCTTTATGGTGTTGGGCCTTGCACTCATCACGGATTTTATCTGTGATTGATGGTATTAAAGTGTTGGTATCACAGTTTCATCGAACCGAACTTTCACTCTCTTCCGGGGCTCCGCGCGTCGCCCGTTTTCGCTATGCTGGCGGGGGCTGTCTTTCCTGGCCCGGACGGCCCTCGTGGCCGCGGGGAGACATGCCGTGGGCAAGGGGATGCCGCTCTTCTCGTATCGAAACTGCCATGTGTCTGAATCTCGCCGCCCCTGTGGGGGTGGAATGAGTGGGCATGGCTAAGTGGGATTCGTGATGGTAGTAATCTGGGAGCCCTGGGCTGAGGTGGTAGGCTAATAAGTTCTTTAAAGCATAAGCGTCATCATTGAGAGCCATGACTTTTGCTTTCTTCCCTGCAGTGGATCTTCGTGGCGGCAAATGCGTGCAGTTAGTCGGGGGCGTTCCGGGCACTGAGGTCGTGGCCCTCGACGATCCCCTGGCCCAGGCTGAGCGCTGGGCGGCAGAAGGCGCAGATCATCTGCATGTAATCGACCTTGACGGTGCGATCCTGGGAAAAAGGGTCAATGCACCGATCCTTGGCCAGATTGTGAAGAGGCTTGACCTTTACATTCAGGTAGGCGGAGGCATTCGCACTGAAGAGGACGTTAGCAGCATCCTTGATCTGGGCGTTGACAGGGTGATCATGGGAACTGCCGTCCTGAAGGACCCTGAGATGGTATCCAGGCTTGCCGACCGTCATGGCTCGGATAAAATCATGGTTGCTCTAGATGTAAAGAAGGGCGACGTGACCACTCAGGGCTGGCAAAAGACCCTAGGCAGGAAAGCTGTGGAACTGGGCAGGCTCTTCGAGGAGAAGGGCGCAGGCTCCATACTCTTCACGAACATCGATGTAGAGGGCCAGCAAAAGGGCATCGATGTCCAGCCCACGCGCGCGCTCGTGCAGGCGGTGGAGATCCCGGTCGTCGCCGCCGGTGGGGTCACATCCATTGAGGATGTTCTGGCGCTGCGAGATGCTGGCGCCCAAGGTGCAGTGGCAGGCACTGCAATTTATACTGGAAAGCTCAGCGTGCGCCGGACCCTTGAGGCGCTCCGGAGGCAAAGAACATGAGAAAAGGAGAAGCTAAAGCGGAATACAGAGGCTGCAAGGCCAGCGCCTGTCTGAATCTGGATGGGCAGGGCCTTGCCGATCTGTGCTCAGGATCGAAATTCCTGGATCACATGCTGGCCTCCATGACGAGGACCGGCTTGCTGGACCTTGAAGCCAGAGCTGATGCTGGCTTTTACAGGATCCAAGCCCTGGGAACGGCCATAGGCCAAGCCCTGGATCGGAGCCTTGCGGACCGCAGCGGAATTCGGAGATATGGCTCTTCATCGGTTCCGATGGACGAGGCTCTTGCAGATGTGGCTTTAGACTTCAGCGGACGGCCCTATTTGGTATTCAATGGCGAGCTTGCGAGCGAGAGGATAGGCGACTTTGAGGTTCAGCTTCTGAGGCCGTTCCTGGAGGCACTCTGCGTGGGAGCAAGGCTGACGCTGAACGTTCGGTTCTCAGGCGAAAACGACCACCACAAAGTAGAGAGCGTATTCAAGGCCCTAGGCTTCGCAATTCGCCAAGCTGCAACAAAAGAAGGCTTTGGAGTCCCGAGCACCAAAGGCGTGATTTGACGACAGCCAAATACACAAAGGCTGAATTCCCAGAGCAGCAACCGATGATGTGAAGAGGATCAAAATAGATATTCAATATCCGACAGATCAATCCTTGACGTGGCATCCAAAGTCAGCGGCGTAATTGAGATCTTTTTTTCCTGGTAGACTGTCTGCACATCGGTACCTTCTGCGTCGCAGCAGATAAGCTCGCCGTCGATCCAGTAGTAAGGCCTGCCCCGCGGATCGAAGCGTTCCTGAACCGATGTCTTGAAGATCTTGCGGGCCAGCCTGGTGACTGCAATCTCAGTGTCATCAGTGGCTGTAACTGGCACATTGAGATTTAGAACATCCACGCCCTTTGGCAGTCCACGCTCAAGCACCTTGGAGGCAATGCGTCGAAGGACTTTTACTGCCACATCGAAGCTATGCTTCTCGTCGAAATGCATGTCGAACTTATCGCCCTGATCAACTGCCTGGATGGATGCAGCAATCGACGGAATACCGTAGCTTGCAGCCTCAAGGGCAGCTCCGATAGTTCCGCTCGTAGTGACTGTATCTGTGCTGATGTTCTCGCCCACGTTTATTCCTGATACAACTAGATCTGGAAGCTCGCCCCTCATTATGGCGAAGATGCCGATGATCACTGAGTCGACGGGCGTTCCAGTGACCGCGTATGCGCAAAAGCCGTTCAGGTTCATCTGCGCATATCGCAGCGGCTCAAAGACAGATACAGATCTTCCCACTCCGCTCTTCTGGCCCGAGGGCGCCGCTACCACCACCTCTCCCAGGCCTTGCACGCTTCTCGCTGCTGCCCGGAGGCCTGCTGCATAAACTCCATCGTCATTGGTGACCAGTATGCGATGCATTGCAAATCCCTGTGTAGTCTGAAGGCAGTGGACTGCCCTGCGAACAGGGCCTCCACTTCATCGCTAAACTCTCGGGCCCTTTGAGAACCCTGCTCTGGATGTTCTTAACCTTTATGGCGGCCTTCTGTGCAGATCTGCGAGCTCGTCTGGGCCTTCACTCCTTCATCTTCACATAGGGCTGTAGCCCACAGCATGAAAAAAAAGCTTGCCGTCATGCAGTCTTCTTGAGATCAAGCCGTCGTGTTCCATGATTTTGCAGTATTTTATGGCATCGCTGCTCGACAACTCCAGGGCTGCAGAGATCTCCTCAAGGGTGCAGGCCCTTTGAGATAGAAGCCCCCTCAACAGATCTTTGGTCTTCGCAGGAACGCTCCAGTCCCAATCGGGAATCAGCTCGGCTCCTGGGAAGATCTCCAGCATCCTTTTCATCTCCTCCTGGTCCAGGGGATCGACAGGCTCTGCAGGAGGCCGGACAACAGTATTGAGCTGAATGCGATCTGGGTCAGTAGATACAGCTGCTTTTGCGATCATCTCTGCGTCGTGGTCGTTTACACCCTTCACCAGCATGACCTCCAGCCATATCTCGCCGGAGAACTCCTTCCTGAAATCCCTCAGGCCCTGAATTATCTCGTCGATTACCAGGCCCGATGCAGGCCTGTTGATGGCACGAAATGCTTCTGCGCACGCTGCGTCGAGCGAGGGCAAGACCACATCAGCTGCGGCGACCTCCCTCCTGACCTTTGGGCTGGTGAGGAGAGTGCTGTTCGTGATCACAGCCACGGGCGAGCCGACGATCTCTCGGGCTTTGCGCACGACCTCGCCCAGATCCGAACTCAGCGTCGGCTCGCCAGATCCCGCGAAGGTGAGATGGTCAAAGGGCTCGTCCCGTCTCGCAGAGATCTCTGCTAAGACCTTATCAGGCGGCACGAAACGGCCCCTGCGCAAAGTAAGACAGGCAGTTCTGCCCAGCTCGCAGTAAATGCAGTCCAGGTTACAGGTCTTGTATTTGAGCAGGTCCACGCCCATCGAGAGGCCCAGGCGCCGCGAGAGCACAGGTCCGAAGAGGTATCCCATTTTTACTCGTCCCTTTCTGCTTTAGCCAGCGGTTATATTTGATCCTTTTTCGCAGGCCTTAAAATCCGTTCAGCAAAGCTTAAAAGACAGCGAGCTGATGAATCAGCATGGATAAGGCCCTCGAACTGATCAAACTGCTCGGCCAGAGCGATGACTACTTCGAACGCCAGAAGGCTGCATGGGCGCTTGTAAACATTGGAGAGCCTGCCATAGATGTTGTGGCAAAAGCCCTTGAAGGGGGCGAGTTCTCCGACCTCAGGTACAAATCGGCCTGGATCCTGGGGAAGATCGGCAACCCACGGTCTATCGAGCCCCTGACCAGGGCTATGCTAAACGACCCTGACCACGTGGTTCGCGAATGGTGTGCAGCAGCGTTGGAAGCCTTGGGCAGCCCAAAGGCGGCTCCAGCACTGGCCTTGGCCATGAAACGAGACAGCTCCAAAGACGTGCGCCTCAGGGCAGCAGTGGCGCTGCGGGGCCTTAAGGCAGCAGAGGAGCTGCGAGGGCTCTTGAGCTATGCAGAACCCGAGACTCGCGGCCTGGCAATCACCGGGCTCGCAAAGATAGGGCATCGCGAATCGCTTGATGAGGTTGGCAGCCTGCTGCAAGATGAGGACATAGAGGTAAGACGCCGGGCTGCAGGCTACATGGGGGAGTTTGCCTGCGATGAGGCCCTGCAATATCTGACATGTGCTTTGCAGGACTCTGAGCCTGCGGTGCGAACAGAGGCCCTGAAATCCCTCGGGAAGATCAAAGGCGAGAGATCCTGCGATCTGGCGCTTGAAGCCTTGAAGGATGAGGATTGGCAGGTCCGCTACACTGCAGTCACAACGCTCGGGGAGATAGGCCACAACAAGGCGTTGGAGGCGCTCGTAGAGGTGATGTTCGGGAAAGATGACGAGGAGATCCGAGCATGGGCGGCCTGGAGCCTGGGCGAGATCAAAGACCCCCGTGCTGTGGAGCACCTGCAGAAGGCCTACAAGACCTGCCCAATGGAAGTGATGAAGAAAGCAAGGGATTCGCTGGTCGAGGTGTTTAAGGTAGAATTGTAACTAAACGCTTTCCAGTACAGCCCTCAGCAGCTCCTTGTTCCGTCTTACCTCATCTAGCCCTGGCGCGGCAAAAGCCACCTTCGCCCGAACATCCTGCAGGGCTACAGTCAGAATCTCCATCGTCTTCAGGGATCCAGGGCAGGATTTATTTACAATTACTTGTTCCTCTGACCCATAAACTCCAAGAAATGGAAAGATGCGACAGGACCATGGCCGCGCTGTGTAAATCTTGCATCCGGCCGCACTGACGTCATAAAATTTGCATGGCTTGGTGTGCTTGAAGTCCAGAGCCCCTGGCTTATCGGGATCGGGTATGGTATACTTCTTGATGGCTCTGTTGAGGGGTATTTTGAGATGCTTTGCCAAGGCTGCTGCATCCTTGGGCCTGAGCCTGATGGGATCGCCTGTGGTGCAGCACCTGCCGCACCGCTGACACTCGAAAAGCATGTGGCAGGCCATGCGGTAGTAATCGACTGAGGTGTACTTTGGTGTGGCCAGTTCCATGAAGACCTGCTCGTCGGGCAGTGCTGTGGCCTTGAGGAGCATGATTGCGATCATCCTTGGGTCTTTCAGGGTCTCGGGCATGGGCATTCAGGCTTTCGTTATCCTGCTTCGTCCTCTCAATTTAGACAGACATCCTTTTCAAGCTTGTCATTCATCCTGATTTGGTAGAAGGTCACTTTATGTCAAAGGAGATCGTCCTGGTCGGCAGGTCCAACGTTGGCAAATCCACCCTCTTTTGGGAGCTGACGGGAAAGAAGGTAGTGGTCGGAAGACGTCCCGGAATTACCCAACGCCCATTCAAAGTCTTGGTTGGAGGGGTCTATTACGTGGACATGCCGGGTTACGGGTTCATGTTCAAAGCATCCAAGGTCGATCAGGAGAAGACGAAGGACCTTATTGTGGAATACCTCGAGAAACATGGAAGGGATATTTTGCTGGCAGTGCAAGTGATTGATGCAGCCTCTTTTCTTGAGATCGCAGATCGCTGGGAAGGGCGTGGCGAGATGCCTTTTGAGATCGAGCTATGGGAGTTCCTGTGCGACATGGACCTGGATGTTGTCCTGGCAGCAAATAAGGTGGACCGCATCGCCAAGCTTGACCTGGATAATGCGCTGGACCTGATCTGCGAGCGTTTAGGCATGCTCCCTCCGTGGAGGCAGTGGATCGATCGGGTTGCGCCCATAAGTGCAAAGCATAGGCAGATCGAGCCTCTTCGGACCATCATCGCCGGAAGGCTTGCCCGGCTGCCCAAATAATCAACCAGAAACGGCTGGATGTATGCCATGTAATTCGAACTCCTTCATCACAGCCTCTCGGATATCACAGCCTATTTTTTGGGCTACATTCCTGGCAGGAACAGCGACCTCCAACCTGAGCGTCAGCTGCGAATATTTCGAATCCACGAGGAGAACGCTTATGGGCCTGTCCTTTAGAACCATGGGATGGCTGCGAGCCTTCTCCAAAATTATCTCCCTTGCTCGATCTATATCTGAAGCTTTCTTAAGATCGAAGTCTACGCTCCATGTTATCTCAGGCTCCTTTATCGACCAGTTGATTATGGGCTCTGTGCTCATTATGCTATTTGGAACGATGATCCTGCGGTTGTCAGTGGTGCGAATTATGGTGTGTCTCAATGTCAAATCCTCTATCTGACCGTAGTTTCCTTTGAAGTCCACAAGATCGCCCACCCGGAAGGGCTGAAATATTGCTATGAATATTCCCGAGGTGAAGTTGGAGAGAGAGTCCTTGGCTGCGTAGCCGATGGCCAGGCCAGCGATTCCGGCGCCTGCGAGCATGGCAGTGGCAAGGCTATGCAACTGAGGTATCTGGAGTATGACGAGCATCAAGCCGACGATGTATATGGCTGCGGAGACAATCCTCCGAATCATGAGCTGCATCGTCTCGTCCATCTTTACCTCGACCTTTCCTACCACCTTCGGGATATAGTTCAGAAGCATACGGTCCACAATGCGAACTGCTGCACGGGTAAGTAATACTATTAAAATAATAATTATAAGATTTATTATTATGGATGTAACATCTATGCTGTGCACGGTATCTGCCAGGATCTGCAAAGATACAAGGTCTACATGCTTCCCAGTCATAGAATCCACGCTGTACTGAATCTGGTCCGCTAGGATCTGGGGGTCTGTCAAATTCACTGCAGCGGCGAGGTCCATCGAGGGTAGCATAGAAAAAGAATACTTAAAAGTTTCTACGAGATCGTGCTGCAGATTTCTTTGCTTCTTTGCCGTCTCCTTGAATTGCTGACAAAGCCAATCTCTTAAAAAAACACCCATGACCCAAGGTCACCCACGTGGATGAAAATGGATCTTTGCGAGAACCACTTTCAAACCACACCATCGATGAATCTTTGGGTCGTCTTGTGGTAGCGTGCCAGAATTGCTGCAATTTTGCTGTGGCCCTGTATCCGATTTCATTCGCTTCACTAAGGATAAATACTTTCTATCAGTTATTCATTCCTCATTGATGTCCATCATGAGGCAGACAGCCATTCTCAGGAGGGATTGATCATTGGAGAGTGTTCCTGCCACTCGACTTCTTGGTAGCGTGTCGGTTTTGCTGCAAATTAGTAGTAGCAAGTGACATAAATTACCTTACTGCGAGAACCAAACAGCAAGTTATTTGGTCACAAGATATAATAATTGGCTCTGTATCCCCAAGTAACCCAACTCAAGGAGGGATACAGAGCCATGAACATATCCGACTTTGCAGAAGATTATCTTTTCGATAAGAAGGAAGGAATGAGGAATTTGACTGCCTGTCTGCTGAATGAGGTAATGCAGCTAGTGCAGCATAACACAAGTTATAAATTGTATACCTTCTCAAACCACAAGGACCATGGGAAGGAAGAGGGTAAACGTTGTTAAACTCAAGGGAGAAGAGCGTGAGGAGTTAAACCAATATCTGCGCAAAGGCAAGTCCTCTGCAAGAAGTCAAACACGTGCAAGAATACTATTGCTATCATACGAAGGACGTGAAGATGATGAGATTGTAGATACGTTGAAGGTTAGCAAATCAACAGTAAGCCGAATCAGAAAGAGATACTGTGAAAGCGGATTGGATTTTGCGCTGAGCGAAAAGCCACGCAGTGGAGCCCCAAAAAGGATAGATTCTCGAGTGGAGGCAAAGCTGACGCTGCTTGCCTGCTCTGATCCGCCTGAAGGAAGATCGAGGTGGACGATGAAGCTTCTGGCCGATAGGCTGGTCGAGCTAGGCGCTGTGGACTCGATATCTCACATGAGTGTGCAGAGGCTATTGAAAAAAATGAAATTAAGCCTTGGCTAAAGACTCGCTGGTGTATCGGAAAGATAACGAGCGATTTCATCTGGCACATGGAAGATGTGCTGGATCTCTACGAGCAGCCTTATGATCCAAGCCGACCAGTTGTCTGTTTTGATGAGCGGCCTTGCCAGCTGATTGGCGATTCTATTGTTCCCTTGCCAATTGAACCAGGGAGAACCAAGAAAGAGCATTATGAATACATACGCAATGGCACATGTTGTATCTTCATAGCCTTTGAACCTCGTGCTGGCAAGAGATTGGCATATGTGAGCGAGCGGCGAACCAAAGGTGATTATGCGAACTTTATGAAGATGCTTGCTGAGAATTATCCAGAAGCAAAATCCATTGCATTGGTCCAAGATAATCTCAACACCCACACTGCTGGTTCATTTTACGAAGCTCTACCGCCAAATGAAGCATTTGAACTCGCAAAGAAGTTCGAGTTTCATTATACGCCTAAGAAGGGGAGCTGGCTCAATATGGCTGAGATTGAACTCTCTGGGCTTTCAAAGCAATGTTTGGATCGGAGAATTGGATCTATTCGATTGCTTGCAGATGAAGTCCGCGCATGGGAAAAAGAAAGAAACGCAATTGGAGCAACTGTTAGATGGCAGTTCAATAAAGACAATGCCAGAACAAAGCTTCAGAGGCACTACATTAATTTGAAAATTAATGTTACGGAGCACTAGAAGCTGCAAAGCAGCTCCAGGCCCAGCCCTATGAACGAACCGGCAAGAGAAAAGAATATCGTAATGGAACAAGGTCGCGATCTCTCAAGACCATTCACGGTGAAATCGAGCTTGAAAAAACCCAATTCCGTAGCACGAAAATGTTTAAATACAGTGGAAGCGAAGCTGAGTTCGAGAATTGGAGTAAAATCGATAGTGGGTTTCGCAAAACTCGCCACATACTGAGCGCGGCTGTGGTCCAGCGGTTATGACATGGGCTTCCCAAGCCCGTAACCCGGGTTCGAATCCCGGCAGCCGCACGTTTTCGTTTCTAGATAACTACAAATCAAATGCCGCCATCAAAAGAGCTGAGATGATGATCTCTGGCGCTTCTCGAGGATTAAAGGTAGAACGAAGTCACGGCGAACAGTTTCGCAAAGCTCTGATTGAGATGGGCATCTTCGACCGCTGCCGCAAGATAATCTCAGACGAGTCAAATGTCTATCTTCCGGTCCTGGAGATGGATGAGAAAGCGGCAGCCAGGCTTCGCCAGATTGCAAAGTTCGAATGGGAAGACAGATACTTTCAGCCGGAGATACACAACCCATCCCCAGAAGAGCTCCTGGGCTTTCGGCCCAGCTTCGATGTGGTGGGCGACATCGCCATCGTGGAAGATATAGATGCAGAGCGAGTAGCCAGTGCCCTGATGTCATGCAACAAGAGCATTCGAACTGTGATCGCCCCCGTCTCCAGCGTAGAAGGAGAGTTTCGGACGCGCCGATTCAGGCATGTTGCGGGAGAGGTTCGCAGCATAACCACTCATAAGGAGCATGGCCTATTCTACCAGATGGATCTGGAGAGCGTCTACTTCACGCCCCGCCTGGGCACTGAAAGGCTCAGGATCGCCAGCCAGATCCGCCCGAGGGATGTGGTGCTAGACATGTTTGCGGGCGTTGGTCCCTTCGCACTACTGATGGCGAAGCGAAAAGCAAAGGTAGTCGCCATGGACAAAAATCCAGTCGCCGTAAAATACCTGCGTGAGAATGCGCGCAAGAACAAGATCGATGATATCCAGATACTGGAGGGCGACGCAAACGAGCTGGCTTTGCGCTATGTCGGCATGGCAGATCACGTGATCATGAACCTCCCCCACAGCGCATCCCAGTTTCTCATCCCTGCCATTGAGGCTGCAAAGTCCAAGGGAATCGTCCATTACTACGCAATTGCGCCAAAGGAAGATCTCTTTGGCGATTGGACAACGATAGCATCGGCGGCAGAACAGATCGGAGTTGAGGTTGAAGCCACCTATCAGGGCGTGGTGAGAAGCTATGCTCCACGCAGGTTTAATGTGGTAATAGACTTCAGGGTTAGCAGGTAAAGCCACTCATGCAGTTTTTTATGGCATCATCCAATCTTGGTCACATTCATCTCCTGGACAAGAGCCCTTGCCAGTTCCCTCAACCCAAGGTCCTCCTCAAGGGTCAAGATCTCATCGACCCTGGCCTTTGTCATGGGTCTTTTTGGGACGGCGCTGCAGGGCTTGGTCGTCTCTGTCACATCCAATGTGCCTATCTTCCTGGCCAGGTCCATGATCTCGGATTTATCCATTGCGATGAGGGGATGGAAGATAGGCATTCCAATGGCAGCCTGCTCTGCCAGAATGTTTTCTGCCGTCTGCGACGCCACCTGGCCCATGGAGTATCCTGTGACGATCCCCAAAGCGCCCTGGTCCAACATGACCTCCGCTGCTATCCTGTACATCAGCCTTCGGCAGAGAACGCATGTGGCTCTTGGACAGTGTGCTGCGATCTTCTCGATCCCTCTGCTGATAGGAACCTGGATGAAATTTATCTTGCGCCCAGAGGTCCAGCGCGCCAGGACCTTGGCGCTCGCCATTGACTGCTCTGTAGCATCTGCATATGGCCGGGAGTCGAAATGCAAAAGGGAGATTGGGCAGCCTCTCCTCATCATCATCCAGGCTGCCACTGGCGAGTCTATTCCTCCAGAGATGAGCGCCAGCATCTTTCCCTGAGAGCCCAGGGGCAGGCCCCCCAAGCCCTTCACAGTCTTGGTGAAGATGTAGGCGCGCTCTTTTCTTGCCTCAACGAATATCTCCAGCTCAGGCCTCTCCAGATCAACGACGCTGCCGCTGCTGCTGCGCACAGCGTCTCCCACTACCCTGCCGATCTCCTCACTGCTGAATGGAACTTTAAAACGCCTGGGCCGGATGGCAAAAGAGAGCGGCCTGGCCCTCTGGGCGATCTGTACCGCGGCGTGGGCGATCGCGCCCAAATCGGGAATTACCGCCTGAGCTGGACTGACAGAGACAACGCCAAAAGTCTGTGAGGCGATCTCGCTCGCACGGGGATCGGATGTGTGAACGAAGATCCTGCCCTCATCTCTCACAATCCTGAACTTTACGCCGGATTTTTGCAGATTAAATGATATGTTACCTGCTAAAATTCGCTCCCAATTCCGCCTGGTCCATCCATCTTTGAGGGTGATCTCTCCGTAACGCACCAGAACGACATCCTGGATGGTGTTCTGGCCTTCTGTTCCGGAGATCATGTCCTGACTTGTGTAGCCTTAGCAGATCTCTTTATTTTCTTGATTCTCGAACCTGACGCCGTATATTTTTGCATCGGACCTGGCTTCTTGTAGATGGTCTCGGCCTTGGCAACCTGCCTTACCTGACCCTTTCTGCCTTTGATCTTAGCCCATTCTATGCTTCCTGTCTTTCCCATGATGTACCCCTACAAAAGCCGGATTTAAAAAGGTTGTGATGGACGTGTGGTGATATCAGAGCACTTGCTCTATGAATCTGGATGCCCTGCCCTTCGGGCGAAAGGGATGTCACTGATAACGGCGAAGAACAATTAAGCGAGGAGCCAACTATCTGCAGTCGTTCTCCAATAGTTCTATCAGCTCGTCCGTCGTGTACCGGGCGACCAGATCCAGCAGCCGGTCTGTCTGCTTATAAAAGCGCCTAATATCTGCGATCCTTTTTAAAAATGCTTCCGAATCGGGATCTTTTGGATTGACATCCTTCTCAGTCATATCCAGAGCAGTCATGATATACTGGATCTCGTTTCGTACATTGGTGAGCATGGCCTTCTTCAATGAATCATGATCCGTCACGGGAATGTAATGGTATCTCTTATCGCCTGGTACAATCAGCCTTCTCGCAAGCCCCAGGTTTTCCAGAAGGCTCATATTGGAGCTGACTGTGGATTTGCTGTATCCGGTCTCCTCCACCAACTGATCCAGAGACATGGGCTCGTCTGCTAGGAAGAGCGTTCCACGCAAAATGCCTACTGCATCCCCATATCCTTTGCTATTTGCAGACTTCACACAGGCATCTACGATATATCTCCTCAGGATCCTCCTCTCATTTTGGTTCATCGCTATTTAGAAGACCACAAATTTTAAGTACTTTTCGCATGTTTCGGACGTTTGATAAAATCCGAATATAGGTGTGACCTTTGAGCTTCATGGAGAAGATTGGCTACTGGGTCGCTGACAATCCCATAGCTATTGTGGCGGCGGCAGTGCTCATGACCATCATCTCAATCCATTATGCTCAGACGATCGAGATGCAGGGAATGACCACCGAGAGCATGGTGGGAAAGGACTCCCCTCTTTACCAGTTGTACGATCACCTATACGTTGAAAAGTTCGGAACTGAGTCCATCGCAGTCCTGATCGAAGGAGACAGCATAACAAAACCAGAAGTTCTCAGAGCTATGCTCACGCTCTCGGACAATATGAAGGCGGCTCCGGATGTCGTTGGCGTGCAAAGCATCGCAGACATTGTTGCTGACACCTGGGCTGCTCAGACTGGCATTCGAGACATTCCTTCCCAGGAGATGATCGAAGAGATACTCGCCCTTCCTGAGAATATGATGGCTGTAAATGCGATGATGCCTGATAAGAGCCACACCATGCTCTCCATTGAAATGCCAGTATCATTAACGGAGAAACAATTAGGAGAGCTGTACACAGAGACCGGGGGCCAGGTAAAGATGGCCAACTTTCCACCAGATGTTGGCGTGACAATTACAGGCAAGCCAGCTCTCATGAAATCAATAACTGGAGAAATGTCCAAGTCCAATGGGCCAGTCCTTGCACTGGCTGGCCTCCTCATGATAGTGGCGCTGCTGATCGCATTCAGACATGTGAAGTGGTGCCTTCTGCCAATTCCAGTCGTCTTTCTGGGCGTCACCTGGACATTTGGAGCCATGGGTTACTTGCATATACCTTTCACAATGGTGTCGATGTCCGCTTTTCCAGTCCTTGTTGGAATCGGAATCGATTACGCCATCCAGTTCCACAACAGGATAGACGAGGAGTTCTCCAAAGGCAACTCACCGATATTGGCAGTTGTTGAGACGATCGATCACGTCTCTGTCCCTGTCATGATCGCATTGATAATAACCGCCACAGGGTTCGTCTCGTTATTAACATCCTCGGTGCCCATGACAAGGGACTTCGGCCTGACATGCCTGGTCGGGCTCTTCCTGTGCTATCTCTCAGCACTCTTTGTCGGTGTGACGCTTCTCTTCATCGTGGAACGAAGAGGATCCAACAGGAAGAGCGCGAAGAGTGAGAATAATCGCATCAACACCCCTAAGGAGACAGCTATTGGCCTGGCTCTGGAACGAATTGCCAACTTGTCAGTACAAAGGTGGCACCTTGTGCTGATCATGGCGTTAGTTTTGTCTTTGGGCGGAATTTATGCGGACAAGCAGGTTCAGGTGGATACGGACTTCAAGAACTACATACCTCAGGATCTTCCGCCTCTTGTGCAGTTCAGACATATGAGCGACATCTTCGGCGGCACAGACGCCATCGAGCTCATAGTCCAGGCGGATGATATAACAGATCCAGATACTCTCAAATGGATGGACAAGTTCAGCACTTACCTCACAGCCTCCAGAGAGCAGATCTATGGTGCCACGAGCATCGCCACTTACGTCAAGCAGGCAAATGGAGGCGAGATGCCAAATGATCTCACCTTGGCCCGGAGCCTTATCGCTGCATTGCCTGATACCATAAGGAGCAGATATTTGGACGGCCATGATACGGCCATCATCGATCTGAACGTGGGTCAGATGATCTCTCGCCTGGGTGCAGAGGGTACGGACCGCCTTATCAAAGAGATCGATAAGGATGTCTCCTGGCTTACTCCGCCTCCTGGCGTCTCAGTTCGAGAGAGCGGAGATCCAGTGGTGATGACCACAGTCATCAGCGCCCTGACGACGGGGAGGACGGAGATGACTTTGCTGGGATTGGTCCTGATCTTCATAGTGCTCCTGGCAATCTACAGAGACCTGATCAAAGCGCTTCTGCCCGTGCTGCCCATGCTGGTGGTGATTGGATGGATGGGCGGGGTGATGTACGTGGCGAACTTGAAGTACACGCCCCTGACAGCGACCCTTGGAGCTCTGATCCTTGGGGTCGGCTCTGAATATGCTATCTTGATGATGGAGCGATTCTACGAGGAACTTGGCAGATCAGGAGATCCACTGGAGGCGCTCTGCATTTCTGCTCGCAGAATAGGCTCGGCGTTGATCGCATCAGGCCTGACCACGATATTTGGCTTTGGCGCCCTGATATCGTCGCCCTTCAGCATCACCAGTAACTTTGGCCTGGTGACAGTTCTAGCGATCATCTTTGCCTTGGTCACAACCTTCACTGTCTTTATTGTGTTGATGTATCGCATGGAGATTCGGCGAGAGGTTGTAGAGAATACAAAGCAAGAGTTTTTGAAATATATAAAATCAATAAACGCAAGAAGAGGATGATGATGAGGATCGAACTGGCATTGCTATGCCTTTGCTTCACAGTAATGGCTGTAGCTCAGGCTCAGAACACCTACATACCCTATGAGCTTGGTGGAGACAATTATTATACGATGTACGGCGGCCCAGATATCTCAGCGAGCATCTCTGGAACAGATGAGTTCGAG
>JGI11944J13513_1002010_pt1 | contig 15132 bp, 17 predicted proteins | sample TerdegcoTASludge_FD_13513 | JGI IMG/M metagenome (IMG submission 13513) | reverse complement strand
CATCTACTCGGTTCTCGTCGAGGGCGATGATATGAACGAGCCTGTGGCGGACACAGTGCGGGGCATTCTCGACGGACACATCGTTCTCTCCCGCCAGATCGCCGCGAGGAACCACTACCCTGCGGTGGATGTTCTCCGAAGCATCAGCCGCGTGATGCCCGGCGTGGTTTCGGAGGAGCAGATGGCGGCGGCCACGACGATACGGGAAGTCCTCTCCGTGTTCGAAGAAGCCCAGGATCTGGTCAACATCGGTGCGTACAAGACCGGAAGCAATCCGAAAATAGACTGGGCGTTGGAATACATCGACCGGGTGCAGGATTTTCTCCGTCAGGGTGTTCAGGAGCGATTCTCCTTCGAGGAGACCGTGCAGACTATGGGATCCCTCGTGCCGAACCTGCAGGAGGCGAGGAGATAGGCCATGATGCAGAAGATCCGGAGATTTCGGCGTATCCTTTCGACGAAAGTCCGGGAGGAACAGATCGTTCAGGTGGAACTTTCCGAGCGGCTCACGGCGGAGCAGAACGTGCTCGCCCAGCTCGACGGATTGAAGCTGGAGCGCCAGCGCGCCCTGGACGAGTTCGTGACCCAGGTCGGGCGGGTGTTCTCCCCCCGTGATCTCTGGCATCAGCGGCAGCATATCGAGTGTATCGACACGGATATGGAGTGCAAAGAGCGGGAATTGGCCGCCCTGCGCCGTGCCATTGAAGAGACCAAGGTGCGTCTCCTTGAGCGGCACCGCGAGGTGCGCATGCTGGAGAACTACGTGGACAAGCTCCAGGCCGCGGATACTGCGGTGCGGCTCTCGACGGCGCAGAACGAGTTGGACGATCTCACCTGCATGCGTTTCAACACCACTCGGGAGGAATTTCCATGCGACCCAGTCTCGCGAACGTGAATCGTGTTCTCGCCCGAATCGAGGAAATCCAGAACCGCTTTTCGCCTTCCGGAGGATCCGACATGCCGCTGGAACGTTTGCGGGAAGGCGTTTCGCCGGGGAATTTCGAGCGTGCCCTCGAAGAGGCGCGAAAGAAGGAGAAAACCCAGGGGAAGGACAGAAACCGTGCTTTGCAACATGTCCTCGCCTCGGACAGCCCGGGACTCGCCGACGGTGAAGGGATTTTCGACAGGGACGAGGTGCTTCTCTCGGAGGAGAGGAGTGGCGGAGCGACGTGGCAAGCGGCCCTCCCTGCAACCGCAGGGGCGTACGGTCTCGATCCGGCCCTTGTCCGGGCGGTGATCCGCATGGAGTCAGGAGGCAATCCGAGGGCGGTCTCGCCCAAGGGGGCCCAGGGGCTCATGCAGCTTATGCCGGGAACTGCAAGAATGCTGGGAGTCCAAGATGCCTTCGATCCCATTGAAAACATGGATGGAGGCGCCCGCTACCTTGCCTCGATGCTGCAGCGATATGACGGTGACATGGAGAAGGCGCTTGCGGCGTACAACGCCGGCCCCGGAAGAGTGGATGCCTGTGGAGGTATTCCGGCCATCCCGGAGACGCAGCGATACGTTCGGAACGTGCTGGCTCTTTACAGGAAAATGAAGGAGGAGGAATAGGTTCATGGCGGATCCGATGCGGGATTCCTCCGAAGAGATGATCGACGAACCGAGGCCCTCGCCGAAGGCTTCCAAGAGCACCGGAGGGAGCCCCAAGGCGAAGAAAAAGCCCCGCGGACGCGGATGTGCCATGTTTCTTCTGTCGCTTCTTCTTCTGGGCGGAACCCTTTCCGGTCTGCATCTGGCCGGTGTGTGGGATGCACGCACGGTCCTCTATCCGTTGCTTCCCCAGATTCCTTTGGTCGGAGAACAGCTCTCGGATACCTTCGGCGTGCCTCCCCGTTATGCCCTCACCGTCGCAGAGCGTCGCGCCCTCGAAATCGAGGAGCGAGAGCAGTTGCTCGCCATACGGGAGGCGGAACTCAACGCTCTCCGGACCGCGGCGGAGGCCATCTCCGCGGATCTTCTCGCCAGAGCGGAAGCGCTCGGAAGGCAGGAGGCGCTTCTGGCGGAACAGTCGGCGCAGCAGCTGACACAGGATGCGCCGGACGCGGAGGAAAAAAACATCGAGGACCTTCTCCGGACCTACCAGGAAATGTCTCCCCGCAACGCCGCCCAGATCATGCAGGATCTCCGGGAGGATCTGGCGGTGACGCTCCTCTCCCGCATGCCCCAGGATCAGGCGGCGGCAATCCTCGCCAAGATGGACAGCCCGAAGGCGGCCCGTCTCACGGAGCGGCTGGCGACTCTCAAGCGGTAACCCTGCGGCCTCGAAGCATCCTTGTCTTTGTGCCGTTCGGTGTGCCCGGCCAGGAAGAGCCGGAACCCTTCTTCTGTCGGAAAACACCGGAGCGGGTGTTTTTTGTTCCGGCGTCTCGGTTCGGTGCATGCTCAAATCTGTTTTTCCTCCGGAAACAGCGCGTATCTTCCGCCGGCGGGGCGATTTCGGCCTCGCCGCTTCGATTTTCCCCTTGCCGGTCTCCCCTCCTGGCCTCGTTCTTCTGAAGCACTCCATGGGATAAAGTCCCGCTTCGAAATGCCGATACCAACTACGAGGTATTCGGAGTCGGTCCAATGTGTTTGTTCATGCAGTGCCTGCCACGGACGGTCGGGCTTTGAAACGGCAAGGGAATGCGGCTTGACCGACATGACACATCATCTCAGGAGGCCGCCATGATACGATCTCTGTGGACAGGCGTGAACGGCGTGGTTGGGCATCAGACCTATCTCGACGTGATCGGCAACAATGTGGCCAACGTGAATACCGTGGGTTTTCGCAAATCCTCCCCGGTGTTTTCCGATCTCCTTTCGGACCTGATGCGTGGCGCCACCGGCCCCCAGGGCAATGTGGGCGGTGTGAGCCCCATGCAGGTCGGCTTGGGGTCCATCGTTACCGCCATCGATGTGAGCCAGGCTGCCGGAACTCTTTCCCTCACCGACAGTCCTACGGATATCGCCATCTCGGGCTCCGGTTTTTTCGTCGTCCGGAATGAGCAAGGCCAGTTTTACACCCGGGCGGGGAACTTCGTCGCCGATGGAGAAGGGTATCTCGTGCAGTCCGGGACGGGAAACTACCTGATGGGGACGAGAATCGGCGACGGAAGTGTTCCGGGAACTCCCGGTGGACTTGAGCCGGTGAAAATTCCCGTTCCGTCCGAAACGGGGGATTCGGAGTACACCCTCCCCCCAAAAGCGACGGGGGGCATCCTTTACGCATGCAATCTCGACGCGGGCATGGCTCTGGGCGATTCCCACGCCACGGAGACGACTGTCTACGACAATCTCGGCAATGTCCATCAAATCCGGGTGACCTGGTCCAAGGCCACGGAAATCGCGCCGGACGGGACGGAGACGTGGAAACTGAACCGCTGGACCTGGAAGGCGGAACTGCTCGACGAGGATCCTCCCGTCGAGGTGGGGTCCGGCGAGATCGGATTTTCCGGCGCTTCCGATCCTGCGACGGGGGTTGTGGCGGGCGACATCATCCGGGATGGATCGGAGATCGTCGCCATCAACGTGCCCTACAGCCCTGTCTCTGATCCCAATAATCCGGGACAGACCGTCACTCCCGAGGCCGGGGAGATTACCCTCGATTTCGGTGGTGGCGGAGATCCACTCGCAGGGATCACGCAATTCGGAAGCCCCAGCACGACCCGTTCCGTCAAGCAGGACGGCTATCCCATGGGATACCGACAGGGAGTGGTCGTCACCGCCGACGGCGTGCTGAATGTGGTGTATTCGAACAACATGGTCAAACCCACCTACCGCATTCCCCTTGCCTTTTTCCGCAATCCCATGGGGCTCAAGAGTGAAGGGGACGTCCTCTTTTCCGTGACCGCGAATTCCGGGGATCTGAACCTTCTCTTTCCCGGCGCGGAGAACACGGGAAAGCTCATGGGCGGTGCGCTGGAGGGGAGCAACGGCGATCTGGCCGATTCCTTCTCCGATCTCATCATTTCTCAGCGGAGCTTTCAGGCGAATGCCCGGGTTATCACCACCAGCGATGCCTTCCTGAAGGAAAGCATCTCCATGAAGAAATAACGGGGCCGAACCGTGGCAGAAAGGAGCCCCTGAACATGTCCGTCAATTCCGTCCAGGCACTTTTTCCGGATCCCGCTTCGGCTTCCTCTGCGGGAAAGGGAACTGCCAAGACCCAAAGCGCCTCTCCCGGAGCGGTTTTCGAGACGCTCCTTTCCACTGCGGGGGAGAACCTTTCCCAAGGTGATGCCGGGAAGAACGAAAAAGGGCCCCTTCTCGAAGGAGTGCTTCCGGAATCTTCCGCCGGCATTCCGGGGGCTCTTTCGCCTGGGCTCGTCGAGCTGGCGTGGACGTTCTGGATCGGCAACGGAGAAGAGGCTCCGACGAAAGACGTGCTTGCCGATCCTTCGCAGGAAGAAGAGGAGAATGTGTCGTGCGAAGAGGAAGCAGGCGCGGACGCGCTTCGGGATGGTGCGCCGGAGAGTGCGCTGTCCTGCCTGGCGAACGGCATGGTGGATACCACTGAGATCGTCGCAGCGCCTGCAACGCCCGGTGGCGTTGAGGTCACTTCGGAACATTTGATTGAAGAGAAGATTCCTGTCGTTCCGTCTGCCATGGTGCCCGAAAATCAACCTGCGGTTCCGGTCGAAGAACAATACCATGATGGAATGGCGGCGGTTTCCGCTCCGGACGGGAACGTGGCCCGTGCGGAAGAAGCGGTGCTCTCGCAGGTGGGACGCCTCGGCGAAGGCGATGACGCTGCGGACAAGGATGCCCCCGGGGTTGTCTCTCCCGAGGAAGGATCTCAGAAGGCAGAAGCAGCGGATGAAGAGAACGCGGCTTCGTTGTTGACAAAGGGCATGTCTCTTTCCAAAGAGAATGACGCTTCCGGAACGCCTCGTTCCGTTGCGGTGCCCCTTCGGGAGGAGGTTGTGAAAAACCTTTCCGAGGATGCGCTCTCCGGAGAGGCCGAAAGCAAAGAATCTCCGGTGCCGGTTTCGAAATCGACGCTCGAGAATATCTCGAGAACGGTGACGGAGAAGGCAGTTGCGGAGGATTCGCTTCCCAGGAATGCGGCGATGACAGGACGTCTACTCTTGCCTGACGGCTCCGTTCCGAATGAGGCTCGTCCTAAAAGCGACGAGGGGGCGGAAAAGAGCGCGTCGCACGAATTGGGACAGGCCGCGGCTCTGGAGGTTCCGGAGGAACATGCCGAAACGGAGCAACGGAGTGGTGATGCATTTGCAGGAGGACGTGAGGGGCAGGGAGCCCGGAACACCGCGATGTCTTCGGCATCGGCCGGCAGGGAGACGGCTTTCTCCTCGTTCCTTGACGGGGGTGCGTCCTCCGGTATTTCCGGTCCGGCGCGGAGTGTCACGGGACCTCTTCCCGGAGAAGGTACGTCCCTCCCGCTGCAGGGGCGAGGGCTCGCGGCCCTGCCCGAGGGAATGACGGAAGTGGTGCGTGTGATTGCCACTGAGGAGGGGCATCGTGCCCGGATCATCGTGGATCCTCCCGCTCTGGGACGCGTGGACGTGACCGTCCAGACCACGGGAAACGGCATGGAGGCGGTGCTTCGGGTGGACAACGAGGCGTTGCGGCAGACCCTGTTGGGCCAGCTCGACCAGTTGCGGCAGGCCCTCGCACAGCAGGGAATCACCGTTGGACAGCTCAGCGTCGATGTCCGGCAGCAGGAAGAGCAGCAGCACAGCCAGAGCGATTCCGGAAAGAACCGGCGGACGAACAGACTTTCCGGTGTGGAAGACGGTGTTTCCGACGAAGACGAGGAACGGAGAACCGTGCGGCTTGACCTCGAACGAGGCTTGCTGCACTGGATAGCCTGAACGGAAAGGAGTGAACCGACATGTTTCAGACGGCGAGCGTGGCGGGAACGGGAAGTGCTTCCTCCACAAGCGGTACCAGTTCGAGTGACATAACCAGAACGGTGAAGACCGAACTGGATAAGGACGATTTCCTGAAGCTTCTCATTACACAGCTCACACACCAGGATCCGCTGAACCCCATGGAGGACAAGGAGTTCATCGCTCAGATGGCACAATTCAGCTCCCTTGAGCAGTTGACGAACCTCAACGCGGGGCTGGAGAGCATGACGAACTTCGTCATGACCAACGCGGTGAATTACATCGGGAGAACCGTCACCTTCTACAACAGCGAAGGCAAGGAGCTTTCCTACAAGGTGACTTCCGTGACCTTCAATCAGGGGGAAGTGACGCTCCATTACGACGGAGGCAGTGTTCCTCTCGAGAACGTCATCGGCGTTGCCTGATGCAGGAGGGGGCTGCCAGGCAAGAGAGCCTGTCGTCTCGTGTTGACCGATTGAAATTGAGGGAGAGGGTTTCCCCGTGCGCGGCCAGGGAGGAGCAGCGCTCGCAACGGCAAGGGATTGCAGACGAAAACGGAAGAAAATGACTTCATGAGGAGGGTACCGCCATGCTGCGATCTCTGATGGCCGGCGTTACGGGTATCAAGGCTCACACGACCTATCTCGACGTGATCGGCAACAACATCGCCAACGTGAACACCACGGGCTTCAAGAAATCCGTCACGACCTTCCAGGATCTGTTGTACCAGACGGCGAAGGGAGCCACCGCGCCCGACGCCGGAGCGGGACGGGGAGGCATCAACCCCATGCAGGTGGGGCTTGGTGTGAACGTGGCGGCCATCGAAACCATCCACACCCAGGGGAACGTGAGCTACACGGGTGTCTCTACGGACTTCGCCATCCAGGGGGACGGCTATTTCGTCGTCAAGGACGGAAACAACACCTACTACACCCGGGCGGGATCCTTCATCCGCGACGGGGCGGACAATGTGGTGAGCTCCGGAACGGGCTACATGCTTCAAGGGTACAGCATGTCCCAGGATCCTACGGATCCCACCAAATATGTCCAGGGGAGTACCCTCGGGGCCATCAACATTCCCATCGGTCAGAAAATTCCCGCCAAGGAGACCGAACTGGTGGGGTTCCGGTGCAACCTGAACAGCAGCGTTCCCACCTATCTCGCCTCGGGATTCACCCCTGTGGGAACGCAGCAGAAAGTGACGCTCAACGGAACGCAGTACACCGTGACCTTCGCCGAGAGCATCACGACTCCTGCCACGCCGGCGGATTTTGTCAATATCACCTTCAACGACGGGGTGAATCCTCCCGTGACGATTCCCATGGAACTGGAGGAATTCGATTCCGAGGGGAGGCCTGTTCTGTCGACGGCGGTGACCACTATCGGCGGTACGTCCGCAGTGGCCTACAATGCCACGACAGGCGTTCTCACCGTTCAGGACGGGACGAACAAGTGGGCGATGAATCTCTGGGACAATCTCGACCTGGACTACTCCACTTTCAAGGACCCCACCAATCCGAACCTGACCTGGAAGGTCCTCACCGAGTTCGATCCCGCGGCGAATCGCATGAAAATCTGGTACCAGACCGACGATGGCGCGGGGACCGTCAGCCCCATGCAGGTGTTCGATACCCTGAATCCGGGGCCGCCGGCGGCGGGACCGATTCTTTTCAACGTGGACGGCACCTTCCGGAGCTACGATTCGAATCCGGCCACCCCCGACATTGATCCCATCATCTTGAACGACGGCACGACCACGCTCGACATTTTCCTGGTGGCGAACCCCTCGGGAAGGTCCTTCCTCATTCAGCCCTCCGACGGAGGGGCACCTCCCGCGGCGACCGGGGAGACTCTGGGCTCCCTGAACCAGCGGATCTCGAGCATTCACGAGACGAAGATCGACGTGTACGACTCCCTCGGAAACGTCTACACGCTGGAAGTGAGCTGGGAGAAGACCTCCAACAACGAGTGGCGCTGGCGGGCCTGGCTTCCGGACAATCCTGGAATTCCCATCACGGGGAACGAGGGACTCATTACCTTCGGGCCGGACGGTCGCATCACCGGAACGGGAACTGCCACGATTGATCTGGGGTTCGGCGCCGTCGGGGCCAAGGACACCACGGTGACTTTCGATTTCTCCGGCAAAACGTTTGAAAAGGATGAACTCGAAGGGGTCACCCAGTACGGGTCGGCCTCCACGACGAAAGGATACTATCAGGACGGCTATGCCATGGGCGTGCTCAAAGATTTTGCCGTGGGCGCCGACGGAATTGTAACGGGGGTCTACAGCAACGGCAAGAACCAGCCCATCGCACGGCTTGCCCTTGCGCTCTTCGCGAATCCCCAGGGGCTTCTCAAGATGGGGGAGACGGTGTTCATGGAGTCTCCCAATTCCGGCGTGGCCCAGATCGTCAATCCCCAGGATGGCGGAGCCGGCAAGATCGCCGGAAGCTCCCTGGAGATGTCCAACGTGGACCTGGCGGAGGAGTTCGTGAGCCTCATCAAGGGGCAGCGCGGCTTTCAGGCCAACGCGAGGGTGGTCACCACGGGAGACCAGGTTCTCGAAGAACTCATCAACCTGAAGCGCTAAGTTGCTCCGTCGTTGCCGCGTGTCCTCCGGGCGAGATGTCGCCGGCAGGGAAAACAGGCGCAGTCTCCCCGGGGGATGTCCGTTGCGGCATGACGTCGTTCCGAAGAGGAATCATCGTTACGCCGGAGGGGGTGACCGCCCCCTCTTTTCCTGGAGGAGGCGGTGGAGCGCATGATCGAACTCACGCGGCTCAACGGAAGCATCTTCGTCCTCAACGCGGATCTCGTTGAGACGGTGGAGACCACGCCGGATACAGTGATCCTTCTCTCCAACGGACACCGTTACGTTGTGCGGGAGTCCATGGAGGAAGTGACGAAGAGGATCCTCGCGTTTCGCCGTCGTGTCGTCGACCATCGGGAATTTTCATCGTCATAGCATCCTGTCTGCAGAAAGGGTTGTCGTAACGTGAGCTTTTTTCCGATTTCTTCTCTGAAGGAGAGACCGGAGGAAGACCGCCAGTGGATTTCGATGTACAATGAAAACGCAGCAGTTGGGGAGGTGGAGGCGTGGACCTCGCAACCGTAATCGGGTTATCCTTGGCGCTCATTCTCGTCATCGGAGGCATCATCGCCGGCGGTGATCCCGGAGCCTTCGTGGATGTGACGTCGTTGCTCATTACGGCGGGGGGGACGCTCGGGACGGTCATCATGAGCAACCCCATCGAACGCTTCAAGGATATGGGGAAGGTGATCAAGAGGGCTTTCTTCTCCTCAAGCCCGGATCTGGTCGGTCTGGTGCAGACCATGGTGAGCTTCGCCGAGAAGGCCCGCCGGGAGGGGCTGCTTGCCCTGGAAGAGGATGCGAGCCAGCTGGAGGACGATTTTCTGCGCAAGTCCATTCAGCTCGTGGTGGACGGAACGGACCCGGAACTGGTGAAGGCCATTCTGGACACGGAAATCGGGCTTCTGGAGGAACGACACTCCCAGAACAAGAAGATGTTCGACACCATGGCGGAACTCGCGCCCGCCTTCGGCATGCTGGGAACGCTCATCGGCCTCATCCTGATGCTCAAGAACCTGGACGATCCCAACGCACTGGGGCCCGGCATGGCCGTGGCTCTCATCACCACGTTCTACGGCTCCTTCATCGCCAACGTCATTGCCCTTCCCATGTCCAAGAAGCTCGGCGTGCGCACCGCCCAGGAAGTGCTCTCTCGGGAACTCATGGTGGAGGGGGTCCTTTCGATCCAGGCCGGAGAAAATCCGCGCATCGTGGAGGAGAAGCTCAAGGTCTTCCTGCCGCCGGTGATGCGTTTGCTGCTTGAGGAGTCAAAGAAGAAGGACAAGGACGAGGCGGCGTGAGGGCGGTTCTTCCGCGCTCGGATTGGGAAAGGGGATGACGGAGCATGGCGAGAAGAAAGCGGCAGGAGGAGACCATCAGCCAGAGCTGGCTTACGACCTATGGCGACATGGTGACGTTGCTCCTGACGTTCTTCGTGTTCCTCTTCGCCTTTTCGACGCTTGATGTACAGAAATTCCAGAAACTCATCCTTTCCTTCCAGGGAGCCATCGGTGTGCTTCCCGGGGGCAAGACGACACAGCCGGACGATCAGATTTTCCAGGCCCATGTTGGAGTGGACGCCGGAGAGGTCCGAAAACAAACTCAGGACATCCTCGATGTGGCACGTCGGGTCCAGACACTCGTTCGGGAGGAGGGGCTGGAGGGTGAAGTGACCGTCCGGGTCGACCAGCGGGGTGTGACCATCTCCATGACGGAGCAGGTGCTCTATGCCAGCGGAAGCGCGGAGATCCGCCCCGAGGGGAAGCGGCTGCTCGCGAAGATCGGTATGATTCTGAAGGATGTGCAGCCTCCCATCGCCGTGGAGGGGCATACGGATTCGGTGCCGTTGCGGGGAGGTGTCTTCGGCGACAACTGGGGACTTTCCGCGGCACGGGCGGCTGCGGTGGTCTCCTACTTCGGAGAGAACGTGGGAATCGACCCGAAGCGCCTTCAGGCCGTGGGGTTCGGACAGTACCGGCCTTTGGTTCCGAACGATACGGACGAGCATCGGGCGCTGAATCGGCGCGTGGACGTGGTGCTCCTCTCCCAATTCTCACAGTGACGCCAATTTTCCCCCAAGGGGAGGTTTCTGCATGAAACGAATGATCGTCCTCATCGTTGTGGGTGTGGTGGTTCTTCTCGCAGGTATCGGCGGCGGCATCTTCGTGGGACTGAAGTTCTTCTCCCAGCCCGATGTCGTTCCCGGCAGCCAGGGGTTGCCTCCGGGACCGACGGTGCGCCTTGGGGAGTTCACCGTGAATCTCGCGGACAAGGAGCCTCATGTGCTGCGCACGACCATCACGCTGGAGGTCACCTCCCAGGAGTCCCTCGCCCTCGTGGCGGATCCGGGGTGGCTCAGCAGAATGCGCAACGAGGTCATCCTCGTCGGAAAGGATCGTCGCTACGACGATCTCCGTACCGCCGAAGGGGTCCTTGAGTTCGCGCAGGATGTGAAGCGCCGGCTCAACGCGCTTATGCCCCTCGTCAAGGGGCAGCCCGCGGTTTCGAGGGTGCTCTTCGACGATCTCATCGTGCAGTGATCCCGCTTTCCGAGGAGGTGAGGAGACGTGGTGCCTGAAGTACTTTCCCAGAACGAAATCGATGCGTTGCTTAGTGCACTGAGCAGCGGCAGTGTCGATCTGGAGGCCATATCCGAGAGCGCCCGGGAAGACAAGATCAAACTCTACGATTTCCGGCGTCCGGACAAGTTCAGCAAGGATCAGCTCCGGGCCATTCAGATGATTCACGAATCCTTCGCACGACAGGTCACCACGGCTCTGTCCACCATGGTGCGCGCCATGGTCTCCGCCGAGGTGGTTTCGGTGGATCAGCTCGCCTACGATGAGTTCGTCCGTTCCCTCGTGCAGCCCACCACCATTGCCGTCCTGGAGATGTACCCTCTTACGGGAAACGCGGTGATGGAACTCAATCCTCACCTGGTCTTCAGCATTATCGACCGTATGTTGGGCGGCAAGGGAGAGCCTCTCCGGAAGGCCCGGGAATTGACGGACATCGAGCGGACCGTGGTCGAGCGGGTGCTTCTCCGCATGCTGGAGCTGCTGGAGGAAAGTTGGAGCACCGTCGTGGACGTACGTTTCCGTTTCGACAGCATGGAGAGCAATCCCTTTTTCGTGCAGATCTGCCCCGGGACGGACATGGTGCTTCTCGTGACGCTCAAGGTCCAGGTGGGCGAGACGGAGGGGATGATCAACCTCTGTGTGCCCTACATCGTCATGGAGCCCATGGTGGACAAACTGAGTTCTCAGCACTGGTTCGCCAGCACGGGACGCAAGGACGTCCAGGGTGTCCGGGAGGCGCTGAAGAATCGTCTGAATGCCGTTGTCGTGCCCGTGGCGCTGGAACTCGGACATTCCATTCTGAGTCTTCAGGATGTCATGCAGCTTCAGGAGGGAGACGTGATCCGCCTGGATGGAACGAGGGGAGATCCTCTCGGGCTCCGGGTGGGCAATCGTGTCAAATTCTACGCTTCTCCGGGAACCGTCGACGGCGCCTACGCCGCGAAGGTCACAGAAGTGCTTTCCGGCGAGGCCCAGAGAGAGGAGGAGTAGGCCGTGGTGGACGAACTCCTGAGTCAAGATGAAATCGATGCGTTGCTGAGTGGTGCCCCTGCCGTCTCTGCGGGTTCCGCAGGCGGCGACCTCAGTCCCGAGGATCAGGACGTGCTCGGCGAAGTGGCGGGCATCTTCGCCAATGCGGCGGGCAACGTTGTGGGCATGCTCGCCGGTCGTGGTGTCGCGGCGTCCGTCGCGGGGATGGAAACGTTCCCGCAGCGGGAGATGCCGGAAAAAGCCGATGGAGCGGGTCGCGTGTTTCTGTACACCCTCGCCTGCGACGGGTTGGAGAACGCTCCTGCGGCGATCGTGCTCTCCGAGCGTGGGGCCATGTCCCTTGCGGATCTCATGATGGGAGGCGACGGAAAAGAACNCCCCGCCGAGGCGAACGATCTCTACCTGAGTGCGTCCCAGGAGGGACTCAGCCAGGTGATCGGCTCGGCCTTCACGAATGTGAGCGGCCTGTTGAAGGGACAGCGCCTCGTTCCTTCCGGGGCCTCCGGGGCGCTGAAGGAGGGAAGTTGGCTTCCCCTTGAGGGAAGGGACCCTGAGGAAACGGTTTGGGGTGTCAAGACCGCCGTGGACGTGAGCGACGTCGGTGCCTTCGATCTGTGGTTGCTGCTCCCCGTCTCCGTGGCGCAGCTTCTGGCGAAGCGTATTCAGGAGGCACTTGCGCCCCCCGCTCCGGAACCGTCCCGTGCGGCACCCCAACCTCAGGCGGCTCCCCAGCCTTCGCGGCCTGCGGCAGCGGCGGTTTCATCGTCGCCGGTCGGTGCACCTCTTCCTCCCCGCGGCATTCCCGTGACACCCCAGGTGGATGTGCGTCCGGCGGAGTTCATGCCGTTACAGCAGGATCTGGGGGCGGCCGTTCCGGCGAATCTGGAGTTGATTCTCGACATCCCCGTTCGTGTTACCGTCGAATTGGGGAGGACGAGGAAAACGATCGGCGAAGTGCTCAACATGACTCCCGGATCCGTGGTAGAATTGGAAAAGATGGCCGGAGAGCCGGTGGATGTTCTCGTAAACGGAAAGTTGATGGCGAGAGGCGAAGTGGTCGTCATCGACGAGAGTTTCGGTGTCCGCATTACCGAGATCGTCAGTCGTGCGGAACGCATCCGGTCCATGGGCATTTAGTCTGCGGACTTACCTTGCGGGGAGGGAGAATCGCCAATGGGTGCGAAGGTATTGATTGTGGACGACGCGGCGTTCATGCGGATGATGCTCAAGGATATTCTCGTGAAGAACGGCTTCGAAGTCGTTGGAGAGGCCGAGAATGGAAAAGTCGCGGTGGAGAAGTTCAACGAGGTCAAGCCGGATGTGGTGACCATGGATATTACCATGCCCGAGATGGACGGAATTACGGCGGTGAAGGAAATCAAGAAGGCTCATCCCGGAGCGAAAGTCGTCATGGTCAGCGCCATGGGGCAACAGGCGATGGTCATTGAGGCGATCCAGGCGGGAGCGGCGGACTTCATCGTCAAGCCCTTTCAGCCGGACCGGGTTCTGGAGGCGTTGAGCAAGGCCATCTCCTGAGGAACATGTCCACTTCTTCCGGCAGGCGAACACAGTGCGTGAAGCGAGGTCAGTCCCTTTCGAAAGGCCTCGCTGTTGTTTTTTGCCTTGCGACGCCTGCGTTTGCCGATGAGAGAGCCGGGGCCGACCTGACGGGATATCTGCTTCGCATCGGCTTGGCCTTGGGGCTGTTGGCCCTTTGCGGGTATCTTCTTGTCCGTTTCGCACCCAGGACGATCCTGCGCAAAACCGCGGGGATGGAAATGCTGGCCATGTTGCCCTTGGGACGGGATGTCGTGCGTGTGTTTGCCTGCGGTCCCGATGTGATCGCCGTTCTCAGCTCGAAGAGCGGAAGCGTCGTCGTGGGTCGGTGGAGCAGAGAGGAGTGGGAGCGCTCGTGTGTCGGAAAGGATCAACTTCGACCCTGACCCGGGGTATGTTCGCGGCGGGAGCATTTCTCCTTGTTCTTGCCGCGGGGGCGGCCTGGGCGGAGCCGCCTTTGCCGGACATGCCCATTCCCACGCTCCAGTTGGGCATTCGAGGTGCGGAATCGCCCCAGGACGTGGTGCTTTCCCTGCAGATTCTCGCCCTTCTCACTGTTCTGAGCCTGGCTCCGGCCATTGTCCTCATGCTCACGAGCTTCACGCGCATCCTCGTGGTGCTGGGGTTCGTGCGGAATGCTCTCGGCCTCCAGCAAATGCCGCCGAACCAGGTCATCGTCACGCTCGCGCTCTTCCTCACCCTTTTCACCATGTCACCCGTGTGGCAACGCATCTTCGACACGTCGCTCTCACCTTACATGGACGGACGCATGTCGGCGAGGGAGGCCATGCAGGGCGTCGTGACGCCTCTTCGGGATTTCATGCTCCGCCAGACGAGAGAGCAGGAGCTGTCCCTCATGGTTTCCATGGCGGAGTTGCCCCGCCCGAACAATGCCGATGATCTTCCCCTCCGCGTCCTCATTCCCGCGTTTATTCTGAGTGAACTCAAGACGGCGTTTCAGATGGGCGTGGTCGTTTTCGTCCCCTTCGTCGTGGTGGATATGATCGTGGCGAGCGTTCTCATGGCCATGGGGATGATCATGCTTCCTCCCATGCTCATATCACTTCCCTTCAAAGTGCTTCTTTTCGTCCTCGCCGACGGGTGGAATCTGGTCATCGCGAGTCTCGTGACGAGTTTCCGCTGAGACGGGGGAAAGGAGAAGGGCCGTGGAGATTCTCAACATGTACGATACGCTACAGCAGGCGGTATGGGTGACGCTCACGTCGGCCCTTCCGATCCTTCTCGTCGCCATGGGGATCGGACTTGTGATCGGAATTCTCCAGACCGCCACATCCATTCAGGAGCAGACACTGGTCTTTATTCCCAAGATCATCGCGGTGCTCGTCAGCATTGTCTTCTTCGGTCCCCTGATCTTCGGAAAGGTGGGGGACATGGCGAAGTTCCTGCTGGGGAACCTGCATCGGTTCGTTCAATGATCTTCGCGGAACCGCAGCTTCTTCTGCTGGGACTGTATTTTTTCGTGAGTCTCCGCTTTCTGGGGGTTCTCACCGTGGCGCCCGCCTTCGCCGCGTCGGCCTTTCCCGTTCAGGTCCGGCTGTGGCTTGCCTTTCTGCTCGCGCTC
>JGI11944J13513_1002005_pt1 | contig 15161 bp, 16 predicted proteins | sample TerdegcoTASludge_FD_13513 | JGI IMG/M metagenome (IMG submission 13513) | reverse complement strand
AATGAGACTTAAAGGACTTGAATTATATGCAGAGCACCCAGAGGCAGAATTCGCAGTATCAGGTCACAGGGCATGTCAGGGGTGCGCCGAGATACTTGCATTGAGGATGGCACTAAAGGTATTTGGTAAAGATACCATAATTGCCATGGCAACAGGCTGTATGGAGATTATATCAACACCGCTACCCACAACAAGCTGGGCTGTCCCATGGATACACGTTGCCTTTGAAAACGCAGCAGCAGTGGCATCGGGCATCGAGTCTGGCATAAGGATATTACAGGAAAAGAAAAAGATAGAAAGAAAAGACATCCACGTTATTGCCGTGGCAGGTGATGGTGGCACAAGCGACATAGGTATCCAGGCACTCTCAGGTGCCCTTGAGAGGGGTCACAAATTTACCTATATATGTCTTGATAATGAGGCATACATGAATACAGGTATACAGCGTTCCTCTTCCACACCCTATGGTGCCATGACAACCACAAGTCCTCCTGGAAAGAAAAGCATTGGTCAATCCACATGGAAGAAGAACATGCCAAAGATTGCAGCAGCCCATAACATACCCTATGTGGCTACAGCCTGCCCATCATATCCCTTTGATCTATTTTCTAAGGTAAAAAAGGCAAGGATGGTAAATGGTCCATCATATATACATATACTCTCTGTATGTCCTACGGGTTGGAGGATACCAGCAGACCTTGCAATAGAATATGGCAAGCTTGCCGTGAGAACCGGTGTATTTCCTCTGTATGAGGTAGAAAATGAGAGATATCATATTACATATAGCCCTGAACCACTTAAGCCAGTCAGCGATTATATAAAAGGCCAGGGTAGATTCAGACACCTAAAGGATGAGGATATAGCCAAGATACAAGAAAGGACAACTGCAGAGTGGGAGGAATTAAAATATCTCTGCGGCCTTAGATAAGATAGACAATAGAATATAGCGAAAAAGCTGAGCCATTAAAATTTAAAATTAATCGGTTGTCTCTACTGTGAATCCGGGGGGTATTATGGAGGCAATATATGAGGATTGCAATTTAGGGTTTACTCTTTGTTTAAGTATCTTAAGCGCCAGTTCAAATCATAAAAAGCAGAACCTATTTTCCGTAAGTAAACAACTATCTTATTTTTCTGCTACGCACAAAATAAAGAAATATTTAAAAAAATTCATCCGTAGCTTATGAATTCATTGATTTACTTGACAAAAAATCTATAATATTTTCAAATATACCTCAAAGGGGGCTCTAATGGCTAAACCAATGGATCAATACAAATGGCATGAACTCAACGTAGGATGTGTTATAGATGAGGTAGGTAATGCCAGGGAATACAAAACAGGTGACTGGAGATCCCAGAAGCCTATATGGAATGATGCCAAGTGCATTAAATGCGGGCTTTGCTGGTTATACTGTCCTGATGCAGCAATATATGTAACCCAGGATGGTTTTTACAGGGCTAATCTGGAATACTGCAAAGGTTGTGGTATATGCTCAAAGGAGTGTAAACCAGGGGCAATCAAAATGGTGGAGGATATAAGATGAGCACAAAGAAAGGTATAGAGGTATCCATAGCAACCTCTATTGCAGCACAGCTTGCAAGGGTAGAGGTAGTAGCAGCCTATCCCATAACCCCCCAGACACATATAGTAGAGCATCTCTCAGAACTGGTTGCCAATGGAGAACTGGAGGCAGTTTATATAAACGTTGAGTCAGAACATTCAGCCATGTCCGCATGCTGCGGCGCATCTGCAGCAGGTGCAAGGACATTCACATCCACAAGCGCCCAGGGATTGGAACTCATGCACGAGATACTCTTTATAGCTTCAGGTTTGAGACTCCCCATAGTCATGGCAACGGTAAACCGTGCATTATCATCTCCCCTATCCATATGGGGTGACCACTCAGATATAATGGCAGCAAGGGATACAGGATGGATCATGCTCTTCTGTGAGAACGGTCAGGAGGTAGTAGACACAGTCATTATGGCATTCAAGATAGCAGAGAACAGAAATGTCCTTCTACCTGTAATGGTTAATCTTGATGGTTTCTCATTAAGTCATGTCATAGAACCCATAGAATTCCCACCACAAAAGGATGTGGACAGCTTCCTCCCTCCCTATAAACCTCTATATTCATTGCATCCTGATAAGCCTGTAACCATGGGTGCCTATGCCATGCCTGAACTCTACACAGAGGCAAAATATGCCCAAGAGATGGCCCTTATCAACTCAAAAAAGACCATAGTAGATGTGATGACAGAATTTGGAGATAAATTCGGTAGACACTACAAACCAGTGGAGACATATAATACAGAAAATACAGACTTTGCGTTTATATGTCTTGGCTCTATCAATGAAAACATAGCTACTGCCATAGATGAACTGAAATCAAATGGCAAGGAAGCAGGTCTGATAAAACTCAGGCTCTTCAGACCCTTCCCAAAAGAAGAACTTCTTGATGCATTAAAGGATAAAAAAAGAATAGCCGTTGTAGAAAGGGCTATGCCGGCAGGTGCCATAAACGGACCTCTCTATAATGAGATAGCATCCCTTATCTACAACAACAAACTTGACATAACCCTTGAGAATTATATAGTAGGCCTTGGTGGCAGGGATGTCCATCCAGAGGATTTTGTAGATGTCTATGATAAAAAGATTGCTGCTAAAACAGATAAGAATTATAACGTTATAGGGGTGAGGAAATGAATTTTCCAGAGTTGGATATATATGCGGCAGATACCATACCAAAGGAAGAATTTGCTGTTCCAGGTCACAGGGCATGTCAGGGGTGCGCCGAGATACTTGCTCTCCGAATAGCCTTAAAGGCTTTAGGAAGAAATACCATAATTGCCATGGCAACAGGCTGTATGGAGATTATATCAACACCATTGCCCTTAACAGACTGGAGACTCCCATGGATACACGTTGCCTTTGAAAATACAGCAGCAGTGGCATCGGGAGTGGAATCAGCCCTTAAAATCCTTGTTGATAAAGGCAGAATACCTAAAAAAGACATCCACGTTATTGCCGTGGCAGGTGACGGTGGCACAAGCGACATAGGTATCCAGGCACTCTCAGGTGCCCTTGAGAGGGGTCACAAATTTACCTATATATGTCTTGATAATGAGGCATACATGAATACAGGTATACAGCGTTCCTCTTCCACACCCTATGGTGCCATGACAACCACAAGTCCTCCTGGAAAGAAAAGCATTGGTCAATCCACATGGAAGAAGAACATGCCAAAGATTGCAGCAGCCCATAACATACCCTATGTGGCTACAGCCTGCCCATCATATCCCTTTGATCTATTTTCTAAGGTAAAAAAGGCAAGGATGGTAAATGGTCCATCATATATACATATACTCTCTGTATGTCCTACGGGTTGGAGGATACCAGTGAATGAATCTATTAAATACGGTAGACTGGCAGTAGAAACAGGTATATTCCCTCTATATGAGATAGAAAAAGGCAAATATAGACTAACGTTTAACCCTGAGCCACTGAGACAGGTGATAGATTATCTTTCAGGTCAGGGAAGGTTCAGACATCTAACCGTAAAGACTATATCTGCCATTCAGGAACATGTAAAGCTCGACTGGAAGAGACTTAAATATCTATGCGGGATAAATAAATAGATGATTGGTAATAGATTAATGAATTAATTTTTTGTTTTAATACAAAATTGGGGGATGAGATGGAGTTAGATCAAACCAAGCTCGATAGTATAGTTGAAAGATACAATAAAGACAGATCCTATATGCTTGCCATGTTTCAGGATGTTCAGCGCCTATACAGATACCTACCAAAGGAAGCAATAAGTTATATCTGCAAAAAGCTTGATATCCCTTTCAGCAAGGGTTATGAGGTAGCAACATTTTACAAAGCCCTTTCATTAAAGCCAAGAGGGAAGCACACCATCCATGTCTGTCTTGGGACTGCATGTCATTTAAGAGGAGGGCCAAACATACTGGAGACATTTGAACGTGAGCTCAAGATAAAGACAGGAGAAACTACCAGCGATGGCAACTTTACCATAGAGACTGTTAACTGTCTCGGCGCATGTGCCTTGGCCCCTTTGGTTAGGGTAGATGAACATGATTTTGGTAAGGCAACGCAGGCAGTCGCAAAAAAGATTATCAATGAATTTGCAGACGGGGTAAGATCATGAATATGTCCCTTGAACAACTCGATAGCATAACTGCAAGATATACCAACAGGATGTCATATTACACAAAGATTGTGAGGATCTGCTGTGGCACAGGTTGCGTATCATCAGGTTCTTTGCAAGTCTACGAAGGATTGAAAAAGATTTTGGAGGAAAAAGGGTTAACGGAAACTGTCCTTGTAAAGCAGACAGGCTGTCATGGATTATGCGAGAGGGGCCCTATAGTTGTTCTGGGTAATGATGAGATCTTATATCAAAGCGTGGGCAAAAGGAACATAGAAGATGATATATCTGCACTGATAGATACAATCTCAGATAATAAAATAATAGAGAGGATGCTTTATCAGGGTGAAGATAAGACAAAGAGATATATATCACCAAAAGACATACCTTTTTATGCGGGACAAGACAGGATTGTGCTTTCGTTGAACGGTATTATAGATGCCGAAGATATAGAAGAATACATATCCTTGGGTGGTTACAGGGGTCTTTACAAGGCGCTTCTTATGGAGCCAGCAGAAATCATTGATTGGATAGATAAATCAGGTTTAAGGGGAAGAGGTGGGGGAGGTTTTCCTACGGGGACAAAATGGCGTTCCTGCAGAAATGCCCCTGGCGAAGTTAAATATGTTGTTGCCAATGGCGACGAAGGTGACCCTGGTGCATTTATGGATAGATCGCTGATGGAAGGAAATCCCCATGGTGTTATAGAAGGGATGATTATTGGGGGATATGCAATTGGGTCTAATCAGGGATTTATATATGTTCGGGATGAATATCCCCTTGCCGTAAACAGGTTAATAAAGGCGATAGAGAGTGCAAGAGAATATGGTTTATTGGGTAAAAACATATTTGATTCAGGTTTTGATTTTGATATAAAGATCTTCAGAGGTGGCGGGGCATTTGTATGTGGTGAATCAACCGCCCTTATGTCTTCCATTGAAGGTAAATCAGGTGAACCAAGGGCAAAATATATCCACACAGTAGAGAAGGGGATCTGGGAGAAGCCAACTAATCTCAACAATGTAGAGACTTGGGCATGTGTCCCCCATATAATCAATAAAGGTTGGGAATGGTTTGCCTCTATTGGGACACCTCATAGTAAAGGCACAAAGGTCTTTTCCCTTGTGGGAAAGGTGAAAAATACAGGTCTAATAGAAGTGCCTATGGGTATAACATTGAGAGAGATTATCTATGATTTAGGTGGAGGGATTCAGGGGAACAGGAGATTCAAGGCAGTTCAGACAGGTGGTCCTTCAGGAGGCTGCATCCCCGAGGCTTATCTTGAGATGCCTGTTGATTTCGATTCCCTTACAAGACTTGGTTCTATGATGGGTTCTGGTGGCATGATAGTTATGGATGAGAGAAACTGTATGGTAGATGTGGCAAAATATTTCCTAAAATTTCTTGTGGAGGAATCATGCGGTAAATGCACGCCTTGTAGGGAAGGGGTTAGAAGGATGTATGAAATAGTTGACCGTATATGCAATGGAGAGGGCCAAAGAGGGGATATCCACCATCTTGAGGAACTTGCCCACGCAATAAGTTTGGGATCCCTTTGCGGCCTTGGCCAGAGCGCACCAAATCCTGTTCTTTCTACCATAAAATATTTCAGGGATGAATATACCATTCATATAGAAGAAAAAAGATGTCCTGCTGGTGTATGTAAAGCATTAATAAGATTTATCATACTACCTGATAAGTGCACAGGATGTATGAGATGTTCAGCAGAGTGTCCTGCCCATTGCATAAAAGGTGATAAAAAAGAAGTTCATGTTATAGATGAGACACTATGTATAAAATGTGGAAATTGTTATGATGTATGCCGTTTTGATGCGGTAATGATAGAATAGGAGAGGTCAAGATGGTAGAATTCAAGATAAACGGCAGAAAGGTTCAGGGGGAAAAGGGTGAAACAATCCTTGATGTGGCAAAAAGGGAAGGGTATGATATACCGACTTTATGCTATCATGAAAAACTTGGCTCGGATGGGAGATGTCGTCTATGTATAGTTGAGGTTCAAAGGGGTAACAGGAGGCGATTCGTCACCTCATGTCTTTTTCCTATAGAAAATAATATTGATGTCTATATAGATTCAAAAGATGTGATACTGATAAGAAAGACAATTCTTGAGCTCCTTTTAGCCCGTTGTCCTGGGTCAGAAATTATTCAGCATTTAGCTGCGGAATATGATGTCACGGAAACAAGATATACAAAGGATATTGACAAAGGAAAATGTATATTATGCGGTCAGTGTATAAGGACATGCGAATCTATTGTTGGTGTGTCAGCGCTTTGTATGAGTGGAAAGGGTCCTGCAAAAAAAGTAACAACACCTTTTGATGAACCATCAGATGTATGTATAGGGTGCGGGGCATGTGCTGTAGTATGTCCAACAGGTCATATATATATAGAAGACAGAGGTGGCTATAGGACTATATGGAGAAAAAAGTTTGAGCTTGCTAGGTGTCCACAATGCAACAGATTACACGCCCCTATTGAACAGCTTGAATTTATATCCAAAAAGACCGGAGTTAATATAGATGAACTAATGATCTGTCAGAATTGTAAATAGTTGCTATTTTTTTATGTATTTCTATCTTACACTATAAAAAAGTTTTAAATTCATAAATTTATGTTGAAAACCTGATTAAAAGATGTATAATAAATCCATAACCATTGGCAACAAAAAGATTTATGGTTAATTGAAGATACGAGATGGCGAATAAAAAAAATAAAAGCCCACTTGGAAAATCTTTTAAAAAAATTTTTTTTGATACAAATGAACTTCCTTTGATCAATCATTATTTAGGTAAATCACCCGAAATCTCCAATACAGACAATGAAAAAGGACAAATTATTGCCGAAAAGGAATGTTTAGATAAAGATGTCTTCAATGATCCTCATATAGATAAGATTGATATTCATGAAACAAATTTTTTAGAAGAAAACTTTTCAGATAATATATATTCTTTTGATTTAAAAAAGATAGGAACAATACTTAAATTTGAGAGAGAGAAAAAAGGCCTAACTATAAATGAAATATCAGATATTATGAAAGTAAGAAGATATATAATCGACGCAATAGAAAATGGCATATGGGAAAGACTTCCCCATGAGATATATGTTAAAGGCTATATAAAGGAGTATGCAGGTATCTTAAAGATAAGAGATGCTATCTTACCTTATTTTAATATCCCCAATAGAAAAAAACCAGAAATAGATATCGCTGAAGAAGATAAAAAAAGCCTGAATAAGAGAGTAAAATTTACTGTAAAAAGGAATCGATTTTTATCAAGGGCTACTTTTATATATTCTCTAATTGTACTTTTTATGATAACAGGATTTATTATTTTTAATTTTAAACAGGAAAAGGTGGATAATTCAAGATTGGAAAAGGCAATACAATTCTCCAATAATATAGAGGGTATAAAACAAGAAAAACATGCCACTGTTTTAACCACAAATAAAAAACTCTTTATTACCTGTCATGAAAGGACATGGTTAAGTATTATAATGGATGGAAATGAAAAAAAGGAATTTATGTTAAATCCAGGCGAAGTAATGATTTTGAACGCCAAAGAGAGGTTTGACATACTCGTTGGTAATGCAGGCGGTATCAAATTTATATTAAATGGCAAAGATGTAGATTTTTCTGGGATAAGCGGTCAGGTCAAAAAAATAACACTTTGAGATCTTTTTTTCAAAAAAGCAAAGAATTTTTCTTTTGCTTTTCTATATTTAAGTGCCTATAAGCCTTTTCTGTTATCTTTCTACCTTGCGATGTCCTTATTACAAAACCTGTCTTTAATAGATAGGGTTCAATGACCTCTATAAGCACATCACTTTCAAGCTGTAATGTTGCTGAAAGTGCCTCTATGCCCACAGGACCCCCTTTATAATTAAAGATTATGGTCTCAAGGAATCTTCTGTCTATATCCCCTAAACCAAGTTCATCTATACCTTCTAATGTTAAGGCATCTATTGCTACATCCTTTGTGATTATACCATCTGCCTTTACCTGGGCAAAATCTCTGACCCTTTTCAACAGTCTGTTTGCCACCCTCGGTGTCCCCCTCGACCTTTTCGCAATCTCTTCCGCGCCTTTATCATCAATTGAAATATCTATTATTTTGGCGGATCTCTTTATTATTTTGGTAAGGTCTGTTTGATTATAGAAATCAAGATCCCTTGTGATACCAAAGCGCTCTCTTAGAGGAGATGACAAAAGTCCTGCCCTTGTAGTTGCTCCTATAAGCGTAAATTGTTCAAGACGGTATCGGTGTGTCCTTGCATGGACTCCCTTATCAAAGATAAAATCTACGGCGAAATCCTCCATAGCAGGATATAAGAATTCCTCCACGACCTTTGGTATCCTATGTATCTCGTCTATAAAGAATATATCACCTCTTTCTATGTGTGTTAAAAGCCCAATTAGATCGCCTCCTTTTTCAAGGGCCGGGCCTGATGAGGTTATTATTTTAGTTCCCATCTCGTTGGCAATTATATGGGCAAGCGTAGTCTTGCCAAGTCCAGGTGGACCATTAAAGAGTATATGTTCAAGGGGTTCTTTTCTTTTAAGTGCTGCATCTATAGCTATCATTAATGTTTCTACGACCCTGTCCTGACCTATATATTCTTTAAGTGTCAGGGGTCTAAGGCTTATTGTCTCCTTTTTTTCTGTATCAGTATCATCTTTTATGAGATAATGTTGTTTGTCATCCTTGTTATATTCCTGTTTTATCACTGTCTCTGACCTCTGTATACCTCTTCAAAAAGTTCTTCAGAAGATCTTATGCCAGAATTTCTCTCCATGGCATCGGCAATCATCTTTCTTGCCTCATGAACCTTATGTCCTAATTGGTTCACAAGGACATCTTCGACCTCCTTTTTGAAATCTATAACAGCCTTGACAGGTTCTTCTGTCTCAGGCAAGAGGGCATATCTTGCCATTCTACCTTTTAGGGTTGCAACTATCTTTTCTGCTTTTCTCTCTCCAACACCTTTTAATTGTCTTAAGCCTTTGATGTCTTTATCCTCAATATAACGGGCAATATCCCTTATAGGTATTGTCAAAGCCTTTATGGCTGCGGCAGGCCCTATATCCTCCACAGATATAAACAACTCAAAGAAGTCCTTTTCAAGCTCATTCTTAAAGCCCACAAGTATAGGTTTAGGCTGTCTTTCTGTCTGATTGAAGGATATATAAAGGGAAAGGGTATTATCCTCATTGTATGAATGTTTTATCTCTTCTAATATGTAGGCAGGAATCAGTATATCGTATCCAACCCCATTTACAAGCAGTGTAATACGGTCATTATATATCTTCTTTATTTTACCCTGAAGGAATGAAATCAAGCAATTTTCTCCTTATCCATCCTGTAATATGCTGTTAAGGCTACTGCAAGTGCATCAGCTGCATGAAATGAATCTATTTTATCTATATTCAGAGAATGTTGAACCATCTTCCTGACCTGTTCTTTGCCTGCGTTCCCATATCCGATTAAGGCGTTCTTTACCTCTTTTGGTGTTATTTCAACGAGATGTATCTTGTTGCTGGATGCAATTAGGTATATAGCCCCAAGAACAACCCCCAACAATATCCCTGCTTTTGGATAACGAACAAGTGAGAAAACATTCTCGACTGCAATAATATCAGGCATGGTCTCTCTTATTAAACCATAAAGATCTTCATATATCTGTGATATTCTCGCAGATATATGGTCTTTTTGGAATGTTTTAATATATCCACATTTGAGAAGGGTAGGTTGGTTATTTTTGAGTTTTATAAGGCCAAAGCCTGTGCTTGCAAGACCAGGGTCTAATCCAAGGATAATCATCCTTGCTCACTTGCCAGCAGCAATCCTCTCCATCTCTTCAGAGGATATATCGAAATTGGCATAAACCTTCTGAACATCATCAGAGTCTTCAAGGGCCTCCATGAGTTTTAACATAGTCTCTGCATTTTTTCCCTCAAGTTTAACTGATGTTTGAGGTATCATACTTATCTCGGAGACTATATATTGCAACCCTTTAGAATCAAACACCTTTTTTACATTTTCAAAATTTGAAACATCTGTTATTACCTCTATAACATTTTCATCTGATGTTACATCCTCTGCACCTGCCTCAAGGGCAAGTTCAATGATCTCGTCCTCATTCACATTTTTTTTGTCAAATGAAATATAACCTTTTTTATTAAAAAGCCATGAGACACATCCTGCCTCGCCCATGTTGCCATTCATGCGGGATAGAATATGGCGTATCTCTGCTGTTGTTCTTTTTTTGTTATCAGTGAGGACTTCAACGAGTATTGCAACACCACCAGGGCCATATCCTTCATAGGTATACTCTTCGTAGCTTTCACCCTCAATAGCGCCTACACCCTTTTTAATAGCCCTCTCAATATTATCCTTTGGCATATTTTCTGATTTTGCCTGGGCAATAGCCAGTCTCAATCTTGCATTGGATTCAGGGTTGCCTCCGCCTAAGCGTGCAGCAGTAGTTATCTCTTTTATAAGCTTTGTGAATATCTTTCCTCTTTTAGCGTCTGCAGCACCTTTTTTATGTTTTATTGAACTCCACTTACTATGTCCTGACATTGTGCCCCCTGATATAAGAAATGGTGGGCAGTATAGGATTCGAACCTACGACCTCTGGTATGTGAGACCAGCGCTCTAACCATCTGAGCTAACCGCCCCTGTTGTTATTTTTATTATATCAGAATTAAAAAGTCAATATATATGAGATGCTTATGATATACTAATAGGTATCATTCCTATTTTTTGTTGACAAAACATTAAATCAAAATTTACTATAACCAGCATTAAGGAGGTGCAAAATATGGATTTAAAAAAATGGCATGATGAAAAAAAGATAGCCAGAACCATTAAGGCATTGGAGTCAAATTATTTTACAGCAGAGTATTTTAATGATAGAGAAAAACTTTTCGAAAAAATATTGAAACAGATAAAACAAGGAGACAAGGTAGGTTTTGGTGGTTCTGTAACCCTTCGAGAACTCGGAATCATAGATAGGGTAAAGAAAATAGATGCAGTTATCCTTGATCATTGGAAGGAGGGGTTAGAGGCCCATGAGATAGCTGCCATAAGGATAGCACAACTTTCTGCCGATATGTTCCTCACAAGTGCCAATGCCATCACAGAAAAAGGCGAGATAGTAAACATAGATGGTATTGGGAATAGGGTAAATGCCATGACCTTTGGACCTAAAAAGGTTATAATTGTAGTTGGGATCAATAAAATCGTATATGATATTGAAGCTGCCATAGAAAGGATAAAAAGGGTGGCAGCACCTATGAATGCAAAGCGGTTGAATCTCCCGCTACCATGTGCTGAAACTGGTTTCTGTCATGATTGCACTTCTGATAAAAGAATATGCAGGATAGTTTCCATACTCTTAAGAAAACCGGGACAGACAGATATTTCAGTTTATCTTTTAAATGAAGAGTTAGGATATTAAGGGGGACAAATGAAAATAAAAAGGGCAATCATAAGCGTATCAAACAAGGAAGGTTTATCAGATCTTGCACATTTTCTCGAAAATTACCAAGTTGAGATATTATCAACAGGAGGGACAAAAAAATATCTTGATTCAATAGGAGTTAATTGTATAGAAATAAGTAGTTATACAGGGTTTCCTGAAATTATGGATGGTAGGGTCAAAACCCTGCACCCAAAAGTTCACGGTGGCATACTAAACTTAAGAAACAATAAAGAACATCAAAGGGCAATGGAGGAACACAATATAAAACACATTGATATGATAGTTGTGAACCTTTATCCCTTTAAAGATGTTGTGGGAAAAGGCTGTGACTTTGCAGAAGCCATAGAAAATATAGATATAGGGGGACCATCAATGATCAGGGCTGCTGCAAAGAACTTTAAATATGTTACTGTGGTTACAGATCCTGAAGACTATCAAGATGTTATGGATGTAATGAAGGCTAATGAAGGTGCAACTACAGAACACCTTAGGTTCAGGCTTGCAAAGAAGGTATTTCATCTAACCCATGATTACGATAAGGCTATATTTGATTATCTGTCAGGCGTAACACAACTGCAGGATTATTTTATAGATTGAGGTTCAATATGAAGGTGATGGTCATTGGAAGCGGTGGAAGGGAACATGCCCTTGTATGGAAACTGTCTGAGTCAAAACAGATAGATGTAATTTATTGTGTACCTGGAAATGGTGGAATAGAGGATATGGCAGAATGTGTTCAAATAGATGTGAATAATTTTGATGGGCTTATATCTTTTGCAAAAAAAGAAGATATAGGACTGGTGGTGGTAGGACCAGAAAACCCTCTTGCAGAAGGCATAGTAGATGCATTCAATAAAGAAGATATCCCCATATTCGGACCAGTTAAAGAAGGTGCCCAGATAGAATCAAGTAAGATATTTTCAAAAAATTTAATGGATAAATACGGTGTCCCTACTGCACCATTTAAGGTATTTAAAAACTATGATGAAGCAAGGGAATATCTTGAAACGTTCAATCCTCCATATGTTATCAAGGCTGATGGTTTATGTGCAGGTAAGGGGGCATATGTTATATCAGATAGAATTGAAGGCCAAAAAGTTCTAAAAGAACTTATGGTGAATCGTATATATAAAGATGCCGGGGAAAGGGTTGTTATAGAAGAATTTCTTCAGGGGATCGAGGCATCATATCTTTCCTTTACAGATGGCAAGACTACACTGCCTATGCTTGCTTCACAGGATCATAAGCCTCTTCTTGATGGTGATAAAGGGCCAAATACAGGTGGTATGGGCACATATACACCTATACCATTTGTCGATCAATTAATGGCAGAAAAAATAAACAAAGATATAATGGACAAAACTATTGGTGCCCTTGCAAATGAGGGTATTGTTTATAAGGGCGTTCTTTATGGCGGTCTTATGTTAAGAGAGAAGGATAATCAACCTTTTGTAATAGAATTTAATGCCCGATTTGGAGACCCTGAGACACAACCAATTCTTTTTAAGATGGAAAGTGATATATTGCCCATATTAATGGCCTGTGTCCATGGCAGATTAAGCGAGATTAAAGAGATAAAATGGAAACAAGGTGTATCAATATGTGTTGTTATTGCATCGAAGGGTTACCCCTATAATCCTGAAAAAGGATATGTTATCAATGGGTTGGAGGATCTAAAGGGTAGGAAGGATATCATGGTTTTTCATGCTGGGACAAAAAAACAAGGCAACAGATATATCACATCAGGAGGTAGGGTTCTTGGTGTTACTGCACTTGGGAATTCATATGATGATGCCATAAAGAAGGTATATGAAGCTGTATCTTGCATAAAGTTTGAAGGGATGCAATATAGAAATGATATTGGTTTAAAGGCATTAAATTTTCTAAATAGGAGGTAAAATGGGTAAGACTTACAATATAGCAACTGTTCCAGGTGACGGCACAGGTCCAGAAGTTTTGAATGAAGGTATTAAGGTTATAAATGCAATCTCTAAAAAGTTAGGTTTTAAGGTTAATTACACTACCTATGATTTAGGTGGTGAAAGATATTTAAAAACAGGCGATGTATTACCTGATTCAGTTTTAGATGAATTAAAGAAATATGATGCCATTTATCTTGGTGCTATAGGACATCCAGATGTTAAGCCAGGGATTCTTGAAAAAGGAATACTTTTAAGGACAAGGTTTGAACTTGACCAGTATATAAATTTAAGGCCAGTGAAACTATATGAGGGAGTTGAAACACCCCTTAAGAATAAAGGGCCAGATGACATAGATTTTGTAGTGATAAGGGAAAATACAGAAGGCCTTTATACAGGTGCAGGTGGGTTTTTAAAAAAGGGCACAAAGGATGAAGTGGCAATCCAAGAGTCTATTAATACAAGAAAAGGTGTTGAGAGATGTATCCGATATGCCTTTGAATTTACAAGAAATCGTAATAAAAAGAAAAAACTTACCCTTTGTGCCAAAACTAATGTATTGACTTATGCATCTGACCTTTGGGCAAGGACTTTTTATGAAATTGCAAAGGATTACCCTGATATCCAGACAGATTATGCCCATGTAGATGCAACCTGTATGTGGATGGTAAAAAATCCAGAATGGTTCGATGTAATTGTCACAGATAATCTCTTTGGTGATATCATTACCGACCTGGGAGCAATAATACAGGGTGGCCTTGGGATAGCTGCCGGAGGGAATATAAACCCAGAGGGTGTGTCTATGTTTGAGCCTATGGGCGGTTCTGCTCCTAAATATACAGGTAAAAATATTATAAACCCACTGGCTGCTATTATGGCAGGAGCAATGATGCTTGATTTTTTGGGTGAGAAAAATGCAGGTTTAGAAATAGAAAATGCCGTTAAAAAAGCATTAAAAAACGATATCAAGTCTCTTGATGCAGGAAAAATGGGCTTTGGAACAAAAGAGGTAGGGGATTTGATTGTCAGGTATATAGTTGGATAGGTAAAAAAAATAATTGTTTTTTTAAATTAAATTATTCCTGATATTAGTATATTTTCAGATATTCTTTAATTTTTTGCTTAAAGTATTTCTGTTAATACCCAGTAATTTAGAGGCTTTTGAGATATTATTATTTGAAATCTCCATGGCAGTTTTTATAAAAATTTTTTCTACATAATTTTGGATATTTAAAAGTATATTTTCTTTACTATCAGGCTCTGTTACAAGGAGACTGCTGGCTATATCATCGAGTTTTATAGCAAAAGAATTATAGAGCCTTGTTCTTTCTATTTTATTATTAAATTCATCCATAAATAAAAACAAAAAAAGCACAAATGTGCTATAAAAATAAAAATCAGTTTGTCACAGGAGATAGTTTATTTTAAAAAAGGCAGAATTATTTGTCAAGTATTTTCATCCCAGGGTGTAAAGCCAAAATAGAAATGTCCTATTTTCACCAAAATAGAAATGTCCTATTTTCACCCTGCCACCTCAGATACATTTTTGGAGGCATTCCTACCAAAT
>JGI11944J13513_1002003_pt1 | contig 15170 bp, 16 predicted proteins | sample TerdegcoTASludge_FD_13513 | JGI IMG/M metagenome (IMG submission 13513) | reverse complement strand
GAGAACTTCTTAGCATGATAGCTGGTTTCCATTTTATCATCGTGGTTTTTGAATATATTTCTCTTATATATAGCTTCTCCTCTGTACATGGTCTCTTCGACGCTCATCAGATAGGAGGGCATGCTCTCATTTATCTTCACATTATATCTTTCTGCGTTATCGGATACCTCTTCCTCAATGCTGACAAAGTTGACCGAACTTCCTGCAGATATGAGGCTATCCTCCTTAAGCCTTCCCTCTTTTGTGTGGGTATTCTCTTTAAGACTTACATCATCAAGCCCTTTGATAAAAATATATTTGGAAGAGTTCCCATCGCCTTTGTAGTGGCTTTCTGAGTTGAACTCATAGACCGATGTGAAATGGCTCCTGCTCCATGAGGTACTGCTGTTGCTGTCATTTACAGTAACATAGATATCATAACCAGTCCTCCCTCCGGCTAATGATAACATCGCCAGTATAAATATGAAAACGCAAATTACCCCATATTTGATATCTATTCGCCCTCCTTTGGCCATATTCGTGTTATGCTTTTTGATACATATATCTTTTGCTGATGCTTTATTGAAATGAAGAAGATATTCTATGGGAATTAAGTATATAATATTTTAAAAATGGATAAAGGAGGGTGATACCTCAAATGAAAAAGCAGTAGTGCCAAAGGCAGCCAGTTGATTGCATTCTTCCAGCTATCTATGCTGTTTAGCAGTCAGCAGCTAATTCATTTTGACCAGGCTGCACTCGGCCAATGGCTTTTGATGCCCTCTTTAGACCTATTTTGTCCGGGACCCCATGTATTCCAGCGATAACCCAATAATATTGGCAGAGGACCTTCTAGGAGGAAGGTTGTCCTATATCGACTGGCTCCCTGGAATCCGCCCGGACCCCATAATACATAGGCAAAAGCCTTTCTTCCACACGCAGTATAATCAGCCTTGTGACTGGCAGGCCGCTCTCCAATAGCATATTGGTTCACATCATCATAAATCCGGAACAAGGGGCGAATTCCATTCCATCTGCTAAGTTGTATAAAAGCATCGCCATCATTAGAGCTGCCAGTTGACATCTCATTATAACTCTTAAGCTCTTCCGTACTTTTAGCATGTGACAATTCGGGCGTATTATTAATCCATAAAACATATAAATGATCGCGGCATTTATTGGGATGCAAGGTAGATCTGATAGGAAAGCATTTGCCTCCATAAAGTTGCCTCCTTATGGATCTATCTTCCCCAATGCGTATTTTTTATATTTTATGATGTAATGAAAGCAATCCCTCAAATGGAAACCTCTGCCCAAAAGCCCAGCCAGCAGGGCAGAAAAGAAGATGAGGAAATCAAGCCCTGACTTAAATTTTATCGATGCGATACTTCAGGACCTCATTGTAAATGGTGTCCTCTAGCTCGCTGATGGATCCAAGGTTCCTGTTCAGCTTCTTCAAAACAAGCAACTTCCTGGCTGCATAGAATGCAAGAATTATAGATATAATAAATATAACAACAAGCAATAAGATATTTGCAGTAATGATATCCATGGCTCCTTTTTGATGCGAATAAACCATGATAGCGAATGCATCTACTGAGACGCCAAGAAGCGATGATAAAGATATTGCAACTATAGTAAGAGTGAGCCTATTCTTCTTCTGTTCCACGCGCTCTACCAGATCATATACTGCATCTATCGAGGCTTTATTTTCCATCATTCTCACTCACTTGCCCATTCATTCAATACAAAGAGCTCATCATTGATAGTTTTGAACCATTCGTACCTTGATTTACCCAGGGGAGTAAGCTCATATACAATGACTTCCCTCGCCCCCCAAGCCTCTCTCTTCTCCTCTATATATCCGGCTTCCTTCAGCATATTGATGTACTTCTCTGCTGAAGTCGTCTTCAGATTAGCACATTGGATTATATGGGTCTTCAGAGCACGACCTTTTGACTGGCTCTTTGCTATGCACTCAAGAAGCTTGAGAACTATCTTGATTGCAGGCCTGTATTTCGCAACGCCCATATAAAACATCCACCCTGCAGCACTTAAAAGGCTTCCATACCTTTAGTACATCACTCTCAATATCAGAGTTTAGCTGCTCAGGTATATCAACCTTTATCGCTATCATAAATTTAACCTGATTTTCATATCACTCGGAGGGTTCTGATTCCATTGAACCCCCATGAACTGCAAAAATTATAGCTTTGTATTAATAAAATTATGTTAGGAGAAGAAAGGTCGATCGATTGAGAGGAGTACATGAATAAGGCTCTTCGCTCTCTCCTGTGGCCGCCTCTACAGACCGACCTGATTATTGGGTTTTAAGTTTGAGTCACGATGCCCATAAAAAACAGCGAGGAGGCAATAAGATTATTATTAGAATCGCGAATACGTATTCATGAACATATTTAAGATGATGAATTCTGACAATCAAATAGACAAGCTTTACGGATGCCGTTTTATGATCTAGGATCTATCTGCAATAATTGAATTAAAATTTGTAGATCCTGCAGATTTCAGGAAAAAACGCATACAGCAGATCATATAATATTAATTAATCATCAATCAATGCGATAGATTTATATGTGACGGTGATGCCAAGGCAATATTGCTCGAGAGAAGCCTTCCGGAGCATATTAAAATCAGGGATGCAATAGTATTATGTGGTGGGGGAAGTAGATGAAGAGAAGCAAAGATGCCATAATATCCCAAATATTAGATGTCTGCGTTGAGGGCGCGAGCAAGACCAGAATCGTCTATCAATCAAACCTCAACTTCCGGACTGTGATTCCTTATATAGATTTGCTTACAAAAAATGGATTGTTGGAGGTTTCGACGACCAATAAGTCATCGGTCATTTTTACTACCACCCCCAAAGGACTCAAGCTGCTCAAGGATTTCAAGAGCATACAGAGCGTCATACCAGAAATCTATGACCTGACAGAAAAGGAGAAGGCCTAGCGATAAATTACGGCTGCGGCCCTTTTAATATCCTTTTGTCTCATTTCCGATTTTCTCCGGCTGCCCTGGACATTTTCTATATGCTCCATATAGCACTATATAGTCTAATAAGACAAGAAATATATCGGGTGATTTCAATTGCTGAATGGTGCTTAACGATTTGACAGCGAACGCAGGGTGCATTATCTGCACCAATCCCCTCTTGGACAGGGGTGATAAATCGCTAATTCGCACAAACTCCGATCGATTCTCCTTTAGATGTTCCAATCCGATTTTCAGATTTAACAGGTGGGTAATAGATGATTAACTCAATTGGCTATGGAGATATGCGTTATGTCGATGGCCTCACTGGCCTTCTCAAGTATTATGAAGCACTCATGCAGAGGAGCGGTCTGGCAGCAAGAGCTGGTGAGGTGAGATCGCTCAAGCTCGGCCTGATTCTGGATTTATTGAAGGCGGTGGGCATTCCAGAGAGCTATAAGGCCGGTCTAGTCTCTGCCGTCCTGAGGGGCTGGGATATGAACTGCAGGAACAGGAGCATTGGCCAGGTGGAAGAGGAGCTACAAACCATCTCAATCAGCATCAAAGCACTTCAGCATGAGCTAGCCAAGGCAAAAAGCCAGTGGGGACCCATGGCCAGGCTGAGGCTGGATACAGCGGTCCTGCTGGCTCTCCCTCTGATGCCCACCGATCTGAAGAGCGATGAGGTTAGAACGATCGAGGACCTCCTTCGCCGGACGATGAATAGCCTAACGGCAAAAATGGATGGATGATAATATCTTTTCATTAATTCATCCTCTTTTATTTATTTTTTTGGCTCCTCGCCGTCTTGTGTAACCCAAACTTAAAACCACAAAGTCACAAATACACTAAGAAATTTGTCCTCAATATGAAGATTAATCAGCGACATGAATGGACATCTTTATGCCTTTGTGTCTTTGTGGTTCATTTTTTGCGCTATCTATATTAACGGCCGCTTACCAGGTGATCTTCTTGCGGTAGTGATTTCGCACCACAATGGCCAGGAGGTTGGTGCTCAAGACCAAAGATATCAGCACCAGAGCCGTACCCCAGGCCCGGGCCTCGACATCCCATGCCCCAAGGAAATAGATCAAATTCAGCAGATGGTAGTTCAGGTTGTTCACCGGCTGGAAGAGGTCGGGAAAAATGCCATAGATCATCTGCACCGGAGTAGCGGTGAAGGTTACCGCCGTCCACATGATGGGTGCAGTCTCGCCGGAAGCCTTTGCCACTCCCATGATCACCCCGGTGAGGATACCGGGCATGGCGGAGGGCAAGACCACCTTCCTTATGGTCTGCCACTTCGTAGCTCCCAGAGCCATGCTCCCCTCCCGCAGGGAGTTGGGAACGCTCTTTAGAGCCTCCTGGCTGGTCAGAATTATGGTGGGGATGTTTATCAGGCCCAGGATGATCGAGCCGGAGATGAGAGAGACTCCAAAAAGGGTGACCAGAAATGCCAGTCCAAAAAGGCCATAGACCACAGATGGGACGCCATTCAGGCAGCTCACGGCGATGGTTATCAGCCGGTTGAGCTTTTCGCTCTTGGAGTACTCATGCAGGTAGATAGCCGCCCCGATGCCCAGAGGGGAGGAGATGAACATAGCCCCCAGGACCATCCATAAGGACCCCAGGATTGCAGTGCCGATTCCACCTGCTTGCCCCAATCTTCTGTGGGGTTGGGTCAGAAACTCCCAGTTTATCACCCAGATGCCTTTGTAGATGATGATGAACAGGATTCCGCCCAGGAGGATGATGGATAGCATCGCCGACATCCTTATGCTCAGAAATACCAGTGCCTCCCTTCCCCGAGCGGTATAGCCATAGAATATGTTCAGTGCATCTTTGATGCACAACAGGCTGGCGGCCAGCACCAGAAGGGGAAAAATGAATGTGTACTCAAATGATGCCCCGAGACCAAGAGGCCTATTGATAATGAAATTCGCATTGAGAGCGCCCGAATAAGATAGATAGAAGATCGCCCCGCAATAGAGAACATCCAGTATCAGAAATGGCGCTGTTCTCAGAAAAGCGATCCTTTCTCTCAGATATGACCCCAGAATCAAGAGCATACAGAGGATGAGACTGGCCTCCCAGATCGGCTTGAGCCCTTCCAGCTCTGGCTGGAGGATGAGGCAGATCAGCGAAGATACGAATAAGACTGCTGATATTGCAAATGATGCTGCCAAAGCAGGCTTGAGCTTCAAATCAATATCCCCCAAACTTCTTTCTGATCCGAACCCTAGCGAAATCAGCAATCAGGCTTAAGATGGAGACCACAAGCAATAGAATCAGTCCCACGGCAAAGAGGACGTGATAGTGAGTCGATCCCCTGGCGACCTCCCCCATCTCTCCGGCAATGACAGAGGTAAATGTTGCCCCCTGGTCGAAGATATCATAGTAGGGCTGAGCGATCCTGGCCACATTGCCCACCACCAGCAGCACGGCCATGGTCTCGCCGATTATGCTCCCTATATTCAGGAGGATGGCGGCAGTGATTCCCGATGATGCCGCGGGTATGGTGACATTTCTTATGGTCTGCCAGCGGTTCGCTCCCAGGGCGAGGGAGCCCTCTTTGAACTCTCCTGGAACCGCCCTTAAGGCATCCTCGCAGATGGTGGTAAGGTAAGGGATGAACATCACCCCCAGGAGTATCGATCCGGCCAGAATCGATCTTCCGGTGAGCATATCGAAGCTATCCTGCAGGTAGGATACCAGGAGGATCACCCCTAAGAAACCATATACAATAGATGGAACCCCTGCCAGGAGCTCTATCGCTGGCTTTAAGATCGCCTTGCTCTTCGGGCTCGCCAGCTCGGCCAGATAGATGGCCAGAGGAAATCCGATGGCGATGTTGATGAGAAGGGCGAGAACCGTGATGGTCAGGGATGCAGTGATAAGGGGCAAGAAGCCATAGATATCACCAGAAGGATGCCATTTCATTCCGGTCAGAAGGGAGATGATACCAAGCTTACAGAATGCAGGAATGCTCTCGTGGATGAGAAAATAGAATATCAAGAGCATAACCAGAATGGATGTGATGGCGGATACGAACAGCAAGGTCTCGACGAAAAGCTCGCTATGCCTGCGGGGCATCATCATTTGTGGCCTGTCCATTGGAGGGAAATTGCACCTACCGGTTAAAGTCCTTATGTATTGAATCTATATAGATGCATTACCAGGGATAAATCATATTGAGACAACTTTTTAAATAATTATTGGTCCAGCCTGCTGAGGATCTCCTCTGGCTCATAACGCACCCGAATTATCCGGCTTCGTCCCCGCTCCCCCTGTCCAGTAAAATCGGCATTGATAAGCCTGATGGCATCCAGCTTATTCAGGATCTCATGAAATCGGGTGTAGCCCGCGCCCGTCTTATCATGGAAGTGGCGGAACAGCTCCCCTGCGCGCCAGCTCTCCTGGTGGGTCGCCATGCGCAAGACCTCCTTCTCATCGGCTTTCAGTGACTTGAGGGCATAGGTGAGGTGGACCAGACGGGAGCGATCAAGCGAGCTGGCCACGTCCTCAGCGGATATGCTCTTGGAGGCACGCTTTTCCGCGTTCAAGCCCGCCCTCTTCAACAGGTCGATTCCCACTCTCAAGTCCCCGGACTTCTCAGTGTGGTCGACCACAGATTCCAGGACGTCGTCTGCAATCACCCCGGGATAGAAACCCAACTGCACCCGCCGGCCCAGGATATCCCTGATCTCGGCGCGACTGTACAGGGGGAACACCACCTCTTCCGCCTGAAATACCGAGACCACCCTGGGGTCGAGAACGTAGTTCAAAGCCAGCTCGCTCATGATGCCTATCACCCCCATCCTGGCCCCAGGACAGGTCTCATGAGCCCGGAGAAGGGAGTAGAGGACATGGTCCACCTCCTTTTCCGGGAATAGGTAGTTGATATCGTCCAGGGCTACAATTAGCACCTTATCCTCGTCTGCGGAATGCTGGGCCACCTTCTCGAAGACCCGCTTGAAGGATATGCCGCTGGACGGTGGGGCGTGCTCGAAGATCTTCTTGTACAGCTGGTAGAAGACCGCATACCTGGTGGAGTCCATCTGGCAGTTGACATGCACCGGGACGATGCGTGTGGAGTGGGCCTCGATCTCCTCGAAGAGCTTGAAGATGGCCGTGGTCTTTCCCGTTCCCGGCGGCCCCAGGCAGAGGGCATTTATCGGCCTTCCACCCTGCAGAGCGGGCCGGATGCAGAACTTGAGGCTGTCCAGCTGCTTTTCTCTATGGAGGAACTGATCGGGCAGGTGATCTAGCTCGAAGATGTCCCTGTCTTTGAAGAGGGTCTCCTCCCAGAGGAGCATATCCGGTCTTTTAGGTCTTTCTTGACTCACTCGCTCAGTATATTTTGTATTTCCTTCTTCAATATGGCGCTCACCAGGGCACCGTCCGCCTTGCCCCTGAGCTCCTTCATCACCAGGCCCATGAGAGGAGCGGCCGCACGCTCCCCTTTGGAGAGGACTAGATCCATTTTATCCGCCACTATGGCCCGAACGATCTTGGCCACCTCCCCCTCATCCACCCCAGCCAGACCAGCAGCAGAAGCAGCTTCAGCCGCAGAAATGTGCGGATCTTTGGCCAGGGCACAGAGCAGCTCGGCCAGCCCTTCCTTTGCGATCCGACCGGCTGCCACCAGCCCCAGAGCGTCCATGAAATGATCATCGGTGAGCGCTGATATGTCCACTCCCTCCCGCGCCAGCTCGGTGGGGATCGTCTCCAGGGCCCGGACCACAATGGAGGGCGAAAGCTGGATCTGGGATACGATCTCCTCAAAGAGCTGATAGTTGGGCGAAGCGGCCATCACCCTGGCCAGCTCGGGGTTCAGGCCGTAATCGCGAGCAAAGCGCTCTGACCGGGCCAAGAAGAGTTCGGGAAGCTCCAAATCGTCGAGCAACTGCTCGGTGATCGCCACCGATGGCACATCGGTCTCCGGATACATCCGGGCTGAGCCGGGCAGGGGGCGCATATACTCCGAGCAGCCATTGGGAAGGGCGCGGCGGGTCTCCTCCGGCACCATCTCCATAGCCTCCCTTGCCCGTATCAGGACCGCATCCATGGCTTTCCTCGCTCTATCCTCCGGTCCGGTGACCATGATCACGGCATATTCTTCTCCTGCATCAAGCAGATCTCTTACCGCCTCAACCTCCGCGGCAGTCACGCCATAGGCAGGAAGCTCATCGCTATGGAAGATCCCTCCCCCCCCTGCCCTCTTGGCCCGGTCGGACATCTCTGAACCCAGCCTTCTTCCGGGCTGGATCTCCCTTCCCAACAGTCCGGCAAATCCAGCCAGCCTGCAGGCAAAAACCACGCCACCATTCTTAATCGACCTGGCCAATACCTTCGAATCGGTCTGAGAGAAGAGCCTAGTGACATCGAATATGCTATAATCCACTGCAGCTTGCCTTCGATTCAGCTCCTCTTTGATCTGCAGCAGTTCGACCTGGCGGAGCGCCTCCAGTTCCACGATCTTGTCCACAAGGTTTAGGGCCTGAACACCTTTGATCTCCACCCTCGCCCCCCCTTTTATGGAAACGTTCACATCCTGGCGGATGGTGCCCAGGCCCCTTTTCACCCGGCCGGTGGAGCGCAGAATCATGCCCAGATATGATGCCACCTCCCGGGCGTGGGCGGGAGAGATGATATCGGGAGCCGTCCCGATCTCCACCAGGGGAATGCCTAGCCGGTCAAGGGAGTAGACCAGACTGTCTCCCCGGTCCTCGATGATCCTTGCTGCCTCCTCCTCCAGGCAGAGTATGTCTATGCCCACCGGCCCCTGGCTAGTCTGGATGCTCCCTTTGGAGCCGATGTAGGCCGTGCGTTGGAACCCGGAGGTATTGGATCCGTCTATCACCATCTTCCTCATGGTGCAGACCTCATCCACGATCAGCATGTTCAGCAGACGAGCGATGACCAGGGATATCCTCAGGGCCTGTGGATTGATCTCAGATGGCGGTTCCTCATCCGCTTCCACCAGGCAGGTGGTGTCATAGCACTTATAGTGGAACTTGCGCAAGACCAGGACCTCTTCCAGAGCAGCACGATCGATCTCCCCAAGCTCGCTTCTCGAGGGGCGAAGATAGCGGAAGAATTCGAAATTGGAATCCTCCACCTCTCGATGAGTGGTGGGGCAGCCGCAGAAGAGCTTGCATGCGGTATCCAACTGCTGATGAATCTCAATTCCACATATTAGGCCCAATTGACGGTAGTCCAATCCAGGAGGGGTATCTGTTGCCATCGATCACCTTTCTAAAACCGCTGGAGGTTTAACTCTTTTGACTGCCTCTCTTATATCCTCTGCTTTGACCGTCTTCCTCTTGGCATGGTTTGCCCAGCCTGCTGCCTCCCGGGCCACCTCCAGGCCATAGCTTTCTAGAACCTCTGCCAGCGCGTCTCTTGCGCCCTCGCTCACTCTCTTAGCCCCTGCCTCGCGTATGAGCCTGCTCACCGGGGCAACAGGAAGTATTGGCATATCTCTTCTACCTCATAAATCCGGATAATGAATCCAGAATAGCTTTATTTTAGACCTATCTGGATCTAGAAGCCAGAATTCCGGCTTTAGTGGCCTTTAATTCCATATATATTTTTTGTTTTGTCAATGATTTCTTTTTATTCGAATGACTGAAGGTACCATCTTGATTTTTGATTTTATTATTTGAAAAAGCCGGTTCTATCTAATCTTCGTGGATATTATGGAGAATAGTCCCTTATTTTGGATATAAAGCCGAAATAATGGAAATGTCTGGAATTCGGAGGGAAATGTTATTTAGCTTGGAGCAATATAAAGAACGAGAGGAGTGGAAGATGATCAAATGCATTTATAAAGCGATCATTTATGAGGACTTCGAGGATGTATATGGCCCCTGCGGTTGCGGCATGACCCTGGCCACATTGCCAGTCCTTCTTCCCAGGGATTGGGTGGTGCTGGAGCGGCCTGATGAAGCAGATTGCGATGACTTCTGCAAGGGCCTGGATTACCGCAGGATTTCGGGAATGAGCTGCAATAACGTATTCGAGCATGAGATGGAGGGCATAGAGTATATGGCCAACTACTCCTGCTGCCGGGAGTGCGCAGATAGAGCCGTGGCTCAGGGGTATGCGGTCTGGTCCAAGAAATCCTATCCTATGGCGCTGCGCTGAACCTTTTTCTTCCAGCCACAACTCTAATATTTTGCAGCGTTCTAAATTATGGCTGAGGTATCTGATTGGCCTATAGAGTCTATTCAACTAGAACCTGCCCCAAATGCGAGCAGCTGAAAGCAGCCCTGGACAAGGAAGGTATAGATTTTGAGATCGTCGATATAAGCACCCCTGAGGCCCTCACCGAGCTGCGCATAAATGGGGTGTTCACCCTCTCTGCCCCAGTTCTCCAGGTGGAGGAGGACTTCTACACCGTTGAGGAGCTGTTCTCTGGCGAGACTCTTCGCGACCTGGCGGACATCCTCAAGGTCTAAAACTCCCTTCCCCTCACCCGAGCGATATCGAATACCGCAGTGCTTGCCACATGCATAACGGCAAAAGTGCCTGCTTGGATGGGATCTGTGACCACCATATCCGCCTGGTCGGGGACCGAGCCCGCCATCTTCAAAGCGATAACCGGTATTCCCTCCTCTTGAAGCCTGGCCACCTCTTGGGTGATCCGCCCTCCCATGAGAGCTCCCGCTAAGACCAGGATGCTGGCCCTTGGCAGACGGCTGACTGCACTCACCGCATCGGCTATGGCTGCTTCTCCCACCAGTGGGATGGTGTCTACGCTAATCCTCTCTCCCCGCAGATTGTGCCGGTCGGCCTCATTTACCGCCCCCACTGCCACCTGGGCCACCTGAGCTCCGCCCCCTATTATTATCACCCGAGAGCCGTAGATCTTCTCGAAGGAATCATGAACTGAGACCTCGATTATGGATTCAAATCCATCCAGCTCCTCGACCATTCTGCTGACATCGTCTGGTGAGCAGTCGATCTCCATGTAGACTGAGGCTCTTCCGCTGTTTATCCCCCTCTCCACCACAAACTGCTGGGTATAGACTATGTTGCCACCCATCTTGGCCACCACGCCGGCAATATCGCGCAGCATTCCCGGCTGGTCCAGGCAGATCACGTTTATCGCTATGCTCATTTCTCGCCTCTCTTTTTTTTGCTCTTAGACCCTTTGCGTACCTGGCAAACTTTAATATGACGAGTGGCAACCCCTAATCTCGATGGAATTTTGTCCCCAATGCAAGAGCATGATGGTGCCAAAGGATGGAATGATGGTCTGCCGCAAGTGCGGCCATAAGATGCCCAAAGCGGCCAGTGAGTTCATGGTCAGCAAGACTGAGCAGCTCTCTCGCGTAGTTCCGGTGCTGGAGCAGGAATCGGCCGGTCTTCCCACCACCACTGCCCGCTGCCCGGAGTGCGGGAACAATGTGGCATACTGGTGGCTGCGTCAGCTGCGCAGTGCAGATGAGAGCGAGGTTCGGTTCTTCCGCTGCACCAAATGCAACAATACCTGGCGAGAGTATGACTAAGCATCAACTATATTAAATATTAAATTGTCTTTCTCCAGGAGGCTCAAGGAATGTTCAAGGCAGTAATCAATGCAGAAACTCTGCGCGATGCAATCGACTCGGTCTCTTCTCTCGTGGATGAGGTTAAGTTCTCCATATCCGAAAACGGTCTGGAGCTGAAGGCAGTAGATCCTGCGAACGTGGCCATGGTATCTCTGAAGATTGGCAGCGACGCCTTCGAGTACTTCAAGGCCGATCATGGCGAGATCGGCGTGGACCTGGTTCGCTTGAGCGATGTCTTGAGCATGGCCGATAAGGGCGAGAATGTGCAGCTGGAGCTGGACGAGGAGAGCCACAAGCTGAAAATCGGCGTGGGTGCCCTCTCCTACACCCTAAGCCTTATCGATCCCACGGCCATAAGAAAGGAACCGCGCATCCCTGATCTGGACCTGCCGGCTCATGTGACATTGCCTGGTGCAGAGCTGAGAAGAGCAGTAAAAGCGGCGGAAAAGGTAAGCGACCATGTGATCCTGGGCGTCTCTGATGAGGGCTTTTATATGGAGGCCAAGGGAGATATCGACTCATTAAAGCTCAAGATCCCCAGCACCGAGCTTTTAGGCATGAAGCCGGGCGAGGCAAGGAGCCTCTTCTCCCTGGACTATCTGGAAGATATGTCAAAGTCCATCAGTAAAGCGGGAGAGGTCACCCTGGAGATGGGCATAGACTACCCTCTGCGGGTGATCTTTAAGCTTGGCCAGTCCGTGGATATCAATTATCTCCTCGCTCCCCGCATTGAGCAGGAATGAAGGCATCGGACTATCCTTTTACTCAAGTGGCGGCAGAGGCCGTTCGCAGCAAGAATATCTCCCTGGAAAGCCTTCTGGAAAAATCCCTTTTCCAGACAGTCCGGGCCAGAGCGGCAGAACGCCTGCGAGGGGCGGTCGGCGAGGCCATCCCCGAAGTACAGACTAATAGCGAGTCTGAGCAGCTCTTTGAACTGCTCAGCTATCCACTGGCCAGAGTCATGGTCTCCTGTCTGAACGATCCCATCCTCCTGCGCAGGTATGCCCTGGCAGAGGCGAAACTGGCCTTCAGGAGGATGCAGAAGGAGAAAGAGGATCTGGTCATGTTGGCCAATGACCTGGGGATCAACCCTCAAGGACCGGGGCCCTGGAAAATCCATTTTTCCGAGTACATCCGGGCAGCGCACCGCATGCACAGCCCCAAATGGAAGCTCACCAACCGCGATCTGGCTGATGGTTACCTCACCGTAACCGATGTCGAGCTAAGACGGCTCTTAGAGGAGGTGATCCGGGAGAAGGTCCTCATGGGTCTGCCGGTATCGGTGGACGAGAGGATCTGCCAGAGCCTGGAGGAGTATCTTGCCCCGGTTAGGAGAGACCTGGAGGCTCTGGCCGCCAGGCAGAAGATGGATTTGGGGGAGGTCACAGAGGGCGCTTTTCCCCCCTGCATCAAGAAGATGCTCTCCGATGTCTCTAAAGGCATCAATCTGGCCCATAGCGCCCGGTTTGCTCTGGTAAGCTTCCTCCTGCAGATCAATATGACCCCAGAGGAGGTGATCGCCATCTTCGCCACCAGCCCGGACTTCGACCCGGATAGAACTCGTTACCAGGTTGAGCATATTGCTGGGGCGACAGGAACCCGGTACAAGCCCCCGGCCTGTGCTACCATGGCCACCTACGGCAACTGTCCGGGAGAGGACGACCTCTGCCGGAGGGTTCGTCATCCTCTGAGCTATTATGAGCGAAGGTCAAGGATGCTCAAACCAGGATCTAGCGTGACGAAAAAGGAAGAGCAGCCATAAGCGATCGAACCCAGGGGTTTCTCTGTCCCCCGGGTCCGGCCAGGAGCAGAAGCTCGTCCTTTACTAGCGGCTTGAATCCCAGGCCAGCCCGGCTTGCTGCCTCTTCTTCCCCAAATCCCAGGTCCGCCCGGCCGGAAGCGATGGTAGCCGCCACTGCGGAGTGGGTCTTGGCTGTGCGAGCGTAAACAGGAGAGGCTACGCCCAATCCCTTCAGGGCCTGCTCGAAGGCCTCTTTCATGGCCGAGTCCCTCGGCCAGCCCACGATCCTCTGACTGGCCGGGTCAAGCAGTGCTGAAAGATCCCGGTAGATCAGCCCCAGCATTCTTTTGCCCCTCCAGAGGACCTTCTGCTCCTCTCCAGAGATCTCCTCTGCTTGGCTTGAGACCACTGCCAGGTCGGCAATGCCATCCTGCAAATAAACTCTCCCCCGGTATGATCCGCTGTTCAAGAGCATCAGCCTCCAGGGCAGGTCCTCAGCCAGCCTCTCCAGGAAGAGGGAGTTCTCTCCTGCTACCACTAGAGAGGGGGGTTGGGAAGGAGAGAAGAGCCGGACCTCTACCGGCGTTCCACCCTCCAGGAACTCCACTCCTGCTGGAATCTCTATCACTCCCTCCGCCTGGGCAAGGGTGGTGATCGAGCCGCTGCCCTTGTCCACTGGATAGACCAGATCCCCGGATACGCCCACGGCCAGCATCTGCTGCCTTCCTTCAGTGCGCAGAGGACCGGCCAGCCTTCCGGTGATCTTGTTCTCGGTATGGCCAAGGCCCAGAGCGGATCGTATGGCTGGGGCGGCCAGCTCGGCGAAGACGATCAGAGCGCTGGTGGGATAGCCGGGCAGGCCGATGCAGGGCTTGCCCTGGATAATCCCGAAGATAGTGGGCTTTCCCGGCTTGAGGTTAACCCCGTGGAATATCAGCTCCCCGATCTCCTCTAAAACCCGATAGATCATGTCCCCTGCTCCCGCTGAGGTGCTGCCGCTCACCAGGATCATATCGCACTCTTCTGCCATCTTCCGCAGGGTCTTTGCCATCTCCTCTTTATCGTCTGGCAGAATGCCATAGCTCCTGGGAGAGCCGCCGCAATCCTTCACCCCTGCTGCTATGGTGTAGCTGTTGATATCATGGATCTGGCCGACGGAGAGCTCCTGGCCAGGGGGGACGAGTTCCGCACCGGTTGAGGCCAGGCCCACAACCAGGCTTCGTACCCGGACCCTTTCTCTTCCCAAGGCGGCCAGAACCCCTATCTCCCGAGCGGCAATTGGCGTTCCGGGAAAAAGGACCGCCTCCCCGAAGGAGATGTCGCTTCCCGCAGCCTGAACGTTCTCTCCCCCAAACACCGGCCTGCGGATGAGAACCTGGCCACCCTTTGCTTGGGAGTACTCTATCATGACCACGGCATCAGCACCCTGGGGCATCATGGAGCCGGTGGAGACCTCTGCTACCTCGCCCCGCGAGATCTGCAGATCAGGCCTCCTGCCCATGGGCACCGATCCCACCAGGCGGAGGGAGACTGGCCGGTCCTCCCTGGCCTCGATTGTGTCCTGGGATACAACCGCATAACCGTCCATCGATGCCCGGCTAAAGCCAGGGACATCCTGGCTGGATATCACCTTCTCCGCCAGGATACAGCCAAGAGACGAACCTAAAGCAGCAACCTTCTCCCGTGCTTGAGGCAGATGCTCATAGATGATCGACTTGGCTTCCTGCAATGAGATGAGGCTGCGAAACTCTTTGGGCATGCAGGCCCAATGAGCCCGGAAAAGATATAAAATCAGAGGCTCTTCGCTAAATTGTGTGGGTATTGTCCTCCCGAGAAATTTTCTTTGTGCCTTGGTGTCTTGGTGGTGAGGCCCATGCATACCGATTTCACCACGGAGGCAC
>JGI11944J13513_1001994_pt1 | contig 15207 bp, 16 predicted proteins | sample TerdegcoTASludge_FD_13513 | JGI IMG/M metagenome (IMG submission 13513) | reverse complement strand
GCCCGATGCCTATGCAAGATGGGGCGGAAACTCCAGCCAGCTGAGGATGGTCTTCAGGGGAAGGCTCCTGTGTGAGGTGCAGAAGACCAGCAGATCGACCATTCCCAGCCTCTCATTAGGACAGGGCCCAGGGAAAGCGGAACGCCGTTGATACTGGCCTATCTTTTCTTTTTTCATTAAATATCTCAGAGATCTCCTGCTGGGTGAGAACGGCTGCCTTTCCTTTCTTTATGCGCCCTTTTATCTTCTCAATAGTCCGGCTCATGCTGACAGTGGCATTACCTCTGGCATAAAGCAGCTGCGATCTTAATGAAAAAATCATCGACATAGCACTTTCAGATCGCAGGGAGGGCCGGAGGGATAAGCCCTCCCGCAGGATATGGTGAAACCCCACTCTCCTATCCCGCCAATATATCATAGTTTTGATAATTTAAAGCCTTATTTTTCATGTCATTCTCATATTGAGATCATCTGAAAGCATTGATGCATAGCATATTTGGTTTTGGACCGGATACACCATTACCGCAAACCTCAAATCTTGGGACTCGGGCATGCTCACTATGGCCATGAATGTGGAGCGTTTCATAGAAAACGCCATCGCAGAGATCAAGCGCGATATTCAGGGTCGCGCTATTATCGGTTTATCAGGAGGAGTGGACAGCTCAGTATGTGCCATGCTCGCCCACCGGGCACTGGGCGACCGGCTGGTCCCTGTTTATGTGGACTCCGGACTGATGAGGCAGTCCGAGTCCGACCGTATTGAAGAGCTGTTCAAGGATCTGGGGCTGGTGCGAGTCAATGCCCAGGACCTGTTTTTAGAGGCCTTGCGAGGGGTCACCGATCCTGAGGAGAAGAGGATGGTGGTGGGAGAAACCTTCATCCGGGTCTTCGAGGAGGAAGCACGCAAGATCGGTGGCGATTGCCTGATCCAGGGCACCATCTATCCGGACAGGATCGAGTCGGATGGGGGGATAAAGGCCCATCACAATGTAGGCGGTCTGCCCAGTCGGATCGATTTCAAGACCATTGTCGAGCCTCTGCGCGACCTGTACAAGGACGAGGTCCGCCAGGTGGCACGGGCCCTAGGCCTCTCCCCGGAGATCAGCGAGAGGATGCCCTTTCCCGGCCCAGGTCTGGCGGTCAGGGTGGTGGGAGAGGTCACCAGAGATAAGCTGGATGTGGTCAGACGAGCAAATGCCATAGTGGAAGAGGAGGTGGAAGAGTATTCTCCCTGGCAGGCATTTGCTGCTATTCTGGGTAAGGCGACCGGGGTCAAGGGAGATAACCGGGTTTATGGCTATGTGGTCGCCGTGCGAGCGGTCTCCAGTCGGGATGCCATGACCGCAGAGGCGATAGAGCTTCCCTGGGAGGTACTTAAGCGCATCTCCGCCCGGATCACCGGGGAGATCCCCACGGTCTCCAGGGTGGTCTATGACCTGACCCCCAAACCGCCGGGCACAATAGAGTTCGAGTGATGAAGCCTGACTGGAACAGTCTGAATGAAACGCTCTATTCCAGGCTCATGAGGGGATAGCACCTCTCCCGGTCGTACTCCAGCCGGGCGGATACCACCTCCCCCTCATATTCTATCTCCACCCGCGCCCAGATCATCCTCCCCTCCAGCTCGCCGTAGCCGAAGATGTTCTCGGAGAGCATATCCCGGTTTATCTTCACATCAACCCTGCGGACATAAGGCTGAAGAGAGATGCTCTCCTCCATAGCCCTCTCCAGGCTGGATGCGGTCCTCATTCCCACTGGCGAGCCCACAAACTGATGGTAGAGCGCTCCCAGCTTTATACCTGCCTCAAAAGCGGCTATTTCCCTTTTTGTAGGCGTGAAATCACCACCGGACTTAACAGATACATGATTATCAGCGCGCCCAGAACAATTGCGGTATAAATGGCGTTGCTCTGGAAAAAGACCGCCCAGACGGCAGCGATAACCAGCAGGCCCAGTATGGACAGAACTCTCACATCCCTGATCTTGGGATAGGGTATGCTGCTTATCATGAGCAGAGCTAAGACGACCATCATTGGAATGGAAAGGTCAGGCCTACCCAAGAGGACGCTGGCGGATAGAGCCATGCCCGCTGCGGGTATGGGCAGACCCTCGAACAGCTGATCGCTTTTGCTTGAGACATTGAACCTGGCCAGGCGGAGGGCGCCGCAGATGAGAAAGAATATCGCTGCCGGCCAGATATTCATGGGGAGGCGGAATGCCTGGACCGCGAGAAAGGCAGGTGCTGCTCCAAAGGAGACCAAATCTGCCAGTGAATCCAGGTTAGATCCCAGGGGACCGGATCCGGTCTTTCTGGCCACGAATCCGTCCAGACCGTCAGCCACTGCTGCTAAAATTATAAGAACGACAGCTGCCTTTACCATGTCCGTAGATTGCGATTCGCAGATGAGGAGGATGGCAGCAAATCCCAGGGCGATATTCAAGATAGTGAAAAGGTCTGGCGGCCTGAGTGAGCGCAGGACATTCATTGGGAGACCCCAGACGGTTCTGATGCTGCAGACACTCCTGATGCTGCTACTGCTGAGGCTGACACTCTTGATGCTGCTACTGCTGAGGCTGACACTGCTGATTCAACTGATGATCCCGGCGATCCAGATGCCACGGGAATCCCTGAGGGATTGGAGAGGCACTTGACGGCGATAACCGTCTTCCCGGCCCGAACGCTATCTCCCAGAGACACCTGCAGCTCATATCCCCTGGGAATGGTGGTCTCAACTCGGGAGCCAAAGCGGATCATGCCTATCCTCTCCCCTCGCAGGACGTAGTCTCCCGGTTTGACATAGCAGACGATCTCTCTCACTATGGTCCCGGTGATCTGGCAAAGTTCGATCTCTCCATCTTTAGTCTGGATTCTCATCCTTGTCTGCTGGTTTTGGCTGGCACGGTTGAGAAAAGCGGGGAGATGAGTTCCATTCCGGTGCTCCACGCTGATTATCGTTCCATCCAGAGGCGCACGGTTGACGTGCACATCTGCGAGGCCCATGAATACTGTGACCTTCTCAGGTGTGGCCTGAATGATCCTACCATCAGCTGGTGAAAGCATCCCCTCGCTTTGGGGCAGACGGTCTGGGTCCCGGTGAAAGAATATCATGAAGATCAGACCCATAAAGGCAGCAGCCGATATATACCAGCTCCCGGCAGCGGCCAGGGCAGCGGTCAGGATAATGGGCACCGATATCCAGCCGCGAGAGTCCCTGGCCAGCTTCAAGCGGCATCTCCTCTGGATTGTCTTATATCGGCTGCTAGCTCATCGATGACCAAGAGCAGCTCTGGGAGGAGGAGAAAAATGAGATACGATATGATCAAGAGCGCTGCTGCTGAGCCTATCTTGGCGATCATATTGTGGGCGACCTCGAAGCTCTCGCTGCCAAACCAACTCCAGCCATAGGCCATGATCACAAATCCGTTTCTCACTATGTTCAGCAGATAGATGGATATGGTAGAGACCACCAGAGCTGCTGCCTTGCGGCCTGCTGGCGCTCCCACCGATATGATCAGTCCGGCGAAGAGGGCGATGCTCTCAATGGCGGTGCAGGCGAGGACGATCTCCACCGACCTGCCATTCAGGGTCATCATATTCCAGCCGGGCATGCTCACAGGAACGGAGAGAGACTGAAGGGCATATACCGTCAGGAGGGTGGTAAATCCTATTAGGGCCTCTCTCAAGGGCGCGATCTCTGCGAAGGGAAAATAGACCATTCCGCAGACTGCAGCGGCATAGCTCGCCCAAAGCTGGGCCTTGGAGGGGCCGCCCTTTCTCGACAACAGCCAGGCCATATAAAAACACATCAGGCCGGCAGCGGTGAATAGGACAGCATTGAAGTAGTCATTGACGGCTATATAATGTCCTGGCTGAGCCAGCCAGAATGTACCAAACAGAGCCCATCCGGGCAGGGCGATGAGGCTTTTCCTGGTCAAGGCTGAGGCAAGCAGCAAGAGCAAGCTGATCCAGAGCAGATAGGAAGCCGGCCAGTCCAACATCATTCACCTAGAAGTACCACAGGTTTATTTAGCATTATCTACTTACTCCGCCATTACATGAAATTGGTGGGGGCTGGATTCACACCATTTACAGGTTTGGTTGATCATGGATCGAAATATTTTTATTTTAATTTCTGCAGCGAACGTGCTTCTCCTGGCCCTGGCCGGAGCGCAGATAGCAAAAGCAGTGCCATCCGATGCCAGCCAGAAAATAGATGCAGATCTGGCTGAAGTGCTGGATGGAGTAGGTGAGGAAGAGATACCGGTGATTGTTATCCTCAAGGGCACCGAGACTCCGGATTTCGCCGGCTTTATGATTAAGTACAGCTATCAGCTCATACCCGGCCTGGCGGGAGAGGCAAGCAGAACAACAATCAAAGAGATGGCAAATAGCGAAGAAGTTTCTGCCATCTATTTCGATAATCCTGCGAAGATATATGCGCCAGGCGATGGCAATGCATCTGCATCAGATAACCCTCTGGTTTATGAGTCCGATGGTTACATCTCTCCTGCCAGGGTCATAAAAGCGGATAGGCTCTGGGAGATGGGGATCGATGGGACGGGGATCAATGTTGCAGTGATCGATTCAGGCATCGACAAGAACCACCCTGATCTGGTCGGCAAGGTGATCGCTGAGAAGAACTTCCTGGCCAATGAGATCTCAGCAGATGATCTCCTGGGACACGGCACAATGATCGCTGGGATCATCGCCGGCTCAGGCGCCAGCTCTAACGGAAGGTATGTGGGAATCGCCCCCGGTGCGAACCTGATCAATGTCAAGGTGATAGACCAGAATGGCAACGGCAGGGTATCGGATATCATCGCCGGCATCGAGTGGGCGATCTACAATGGCGCTGATGTTCTGAGCCTCAGCCTGGGGGGAATAAACCTGGGCGAGACCAATCCCCCCATAACCATGGCCGCAGATAATGCCGCAGACAAGGGCGTGGTGGTATGTGTGGCTGCCGGCAACCGCAACAGCACCGAGAGCGAGAGCCAGCTTACCGGCGCATCGGCTAGCCAGCTTAAAGGCCCTTCGCCGGTCGAGCTCTCCCAGGCAGGGGGGAGTGGCAAGGACGTCTATTTCCTGTTTGTGCCCATCGTCCTGGCGCTGCCACCGGGTCTGATCGACTCGCCCGGCGACGGGGTGAGTGTCATCACCTTGGGCTCAACTGATGCAGAGGGCCATATGGCCAGCTTCTCCGGTTCCGGACCGACCAGGGATGACAGGATCAAGCCGGATGTCGTCGCTCCAGGGACGGATATCATATCCACCGTGCCCGCGGGACTGAAGGGTCCGGAGTATGTTGATATCTATTATGCTCGGGAGTCTGGAACCAGCCTCTCTACTCCCATTGCGGCAGGCCTCGCTGCCCTTCTATTGCAGGAGAAGGAGGACCTCACTCCCGCCGGGGTTAAGGGGGCGATGACCAGGGGGGCGAGCAAGCTCAACAACAGCCACGGAGTGACTTATGAGGCATACTATCAGGGAACGGGCCTCCTGGATGCTCTCCATTCCCACCAGCTCCTGCAGGAACTGGGAGATGATCTAAGCGGGGTGGTGCCGGATCAATGGAGTCCAGGGAGATGGGCATATCTCCCCTCGGGTGAGGGGGTCTATGTAGGCTTGAACACGGGAGCTGACCGCCCGCAGAAGAAGGTCTATGCCCTCGCTCCCGGAGATCGTGACTGGAATACCAGGTTCGTATTCTTCAGCAACCGTGAACGAGAAGGGCTCTCGGTCTCCGCCCAGGGGGAGATAGCAGACTGGGTCAGCCTGCAGGCCCTCCCCCAGCGCATATCATCCAACAGTCAGCAGGTCTTCGCCGTATCCATACAGGTTCCGGAGGATGCGGATCCAGGAGATTATTCCGGATCGCTTGCTATCACCGAATCCGGGAAAGATGTCCTGAATATTCCAATAAGCCTGACGGTGGCCCAGCCCCTTTCCATCAACCAGGGTATAGGGACCAATTCAGGTAGCCTGACCGGGAACCAATGGGATTATTACTATCTGGATTTGCCGGTGGGGACAAGGGGGATTGAGGCCAGGCTGGACTGGATCTCCAAATCGGCCATAAATTCTACCTTGGCCAATACCACCTCCACAAACTCCAGCTCTAGTCTGGACCTTTTCCTGATATCCCCCACCAGCGAGTACTATGCCGGTGGGCCGGAGGGAAGCTCCAAGAGGGTGGCCATCAGCAGTCCGCCTTCAGGAAGGTGGCTGCTGGCCATCTACAGCGAGAATGCATCCGTTAATGCTGACTACACCCTCCAGGTGGAGCAGGAGATGATCGAGATCACTCCCAAGCGCTGGTATGTGGACTCCGCCAGTCCGGGAACCAATACCAGCCTGGAGATCCTTTTGGAGAATCGGGGTCTGGCTATGGAGAACCTGAGCTATGTCGCAGTGATCGAGAACGAGAGCCAGGTGGAGTATGAAGGCCGAGTGGGATTCAAACAGATCTGGAACCGGACGGTGAATGTGACCGATGAGACCATCAGGCTCTCGGCAGAGCTTGCTACCGTTGGCGGCAGCAGATACAGTGAGGTGGCCCTTGTCCTGGAGAATCCAGAAGGAAAGGCAAGCGAGGAGAATGCCGATTTAGGCTCAGGCCACCTCGGTCCAGTAGAAGTCTCCAATCCCCAGGCTGGCCAGTGGATGATCAACGTCTATGGGTACAACGTACCGGAAGCAGGCCAGCCCTTCCAGCTCACCGTCAAGCAATACTCGGAGGAGCCCTGGAGCTGGATTTCCGTCCGCGGCCCTGACCGGCTGGAGGCGAGCAGCAACCAGACCCTCCAGGCCAGCCTTTCCCTGCCCCAAAGCCCGGCCCAACATCGCCTGGAGGGATACATCAAGATCCTGGCAGACAACAGCACCATCGAGATCCCGGTGAGCGTCTCCCTCGATGGTTCTGAGATCTCCGGCCTGAGCACAGAAGAGGTGCTAGACGAGGATAAAGATGGCCGGCATGACCTGCTGGCTCTGGGCTTTGAGGTGAATGTCACCATCCCAGGAGAATTCAGGCTGGAGGGGGTGATAGACGACTGCCAAGGGAATAGGATAGATGTGATAGATCAGAGCCAGAAGCTGGACGAGGATGGAGAGATTTCGGTTCTCATCAGCGGAACTGATATCTGGAGAGCGGCCAAGTGCGGACCCCTCAGGATCAAGAACCTGGTTCTCTACGACAATGCTGGAAATTATCTCGATCGCTATGAAAAGGATATTAGTATAGATCGAGATCCAAAAGAGTTCCAGATGCCCAGGGCCTACATCAGCGGATTTGTCAATCAGACCACTCTTGAGGCCATCGCCGTCGGGGTCAACCTATCGGTGACAAAGCCGGGAAGCTACCGGATCGAAGGCTTCCTCCTGGACGATTCCGGAGAGGAGATCGGATATGAGTGGGTTGAAGAACGGCTTAATCCGGGCAACTACACCCTCCGCCTGCAATTTAGCCCCAGCGACTTCATTATGCAAGAAGATGTCTCCAGGGTTAGGCTGGTTGATCTGGTTTTAAGCTCTGAGGGGGAGGAGCTGGAGAGCAGAGATCTGGCCTGGAGTTCAGAGGAGATGGATCCTCAGGCCTTCAAGGAGGCGGCTGATGCTGCAGAGGCCAGCGGATCTCCGGGCTCGGTTCTCTCCGGGAGCTCTGGGCCCGGTTCCCCCTTCCAGGAGGCTGCGAGAGCAGTATTGAGAAGAGAGAACGGTACGGTGATCATATCATGAACCAATAAAATGTCCCTTTTTCACGTTACCCGAGAGTCGGACATACCGCTGGTAGGGTGTCTATACTTTGGAGTGGTGGACCGGGGGAGCAATCTTCTCCAGATCAGGCCGAGCTGCGGCTGCAACTTGAGCTGCCCCTTCTGCTCAGTCGATGCCGGTCCCAATTCCAGGTCCAGGGTGACGGACTATCAGGTGGAGCTGGACTATCTGATGGAGGCGGTCGAGGAGATATCTCCCTTCAAAGGGCCGGGGGTGGAGTGCCATATCGACTCCCCTGGGGAGCCCATGCTCTATCCGGATATCGTGGAGCTGGTGGGAAGGCTGAAGGGAATAGAAGAGGTCACAGTCGTCTCCATGCAGAGCAATGGCACCCGTCTGGACGAGAAGATGATCGAATCATTAGAGGAGGCGGGGCTGGATAGGATCAACCTCTCCATGCATGCCCTGGATCCGGAATTAGCGGCGTATCTTGCCGGAAGGCCGGGATTTGATATCCAGGAGCTTGTTGAGGTGGCAGAAAATATCGCCAGAAGCAGAATCGACCTTTTGATCGCCCCGGTATACATTCCGGGAATAAACGATCTGGAGATTCCAAAACTGATCGATTTTGCCAAAAAGGTGGGGGCAGGAAAGAGGTGGCCTCCCCTGGGGATTCAGAAGTTCGAGCACTACCGGCTGGGCCGGTCGCCCCGCGGCGTCCGGGCGGAGAACTGGTGGCACTTTTATAATCGCACTATGCCCCAGTGGGAGAAGGATACTTCCCTGCCCCTGAGGCTCAAAGCACAGGATTTCGGCATTGAGAAGCGGCCCATGATCCCCACGGTCTTCAAGAGAAATGAGAAGGCCAAAGTGGAGATCAAAGCCCCGGGATGGGTGGAGGGCGAGCAGCTTGGAGTAGCAAAGAATCGAGTGGTTTCGGTTATGAACTGCTCGAAAAAAGAGGGTAGCGTGCGGGTGAAGATCGTCTCCAACAAACACAATATCTATGTGGCTGTGCCGGGCTGAGGGCAGGGCACGAAAACCTTCTTAACTCATTCCTGCCTAAATCGACGCCCAGCAGGCAGGGTTAAAATGAGAGAGGTATTGCTGGAATCCCGGGAAGACAGAGCGCAGTTTTATCTGCCGGATAAGTGCATCGGCTGCGGAACCTGCGTCCAGGTCTGCCCCAAAGGGGAGCTGGTCATAGGATCAGTGGGAGCTGTGGTCCGCGGCCTGATCGACAAGGACTTCATTGAAAAGAGAATGAGCGGGGCCTGTGCCTTCTGCGCGCTATGCTCCCGAGTCTGCCCCACCGGCGCCCTGGAGTTCAGAAAGGAGGGCAAGCCGGAGATGGATAATTCCTATCTCAGCGTCGCGATCAAGTCCACAGTGGTGGACGATGCGAAGTGCGTTCACTGCGGTCTGTGCAGCGACGTCTGCCCCCAGGCCTGTATTGAGCTGCGGGATAGACATCTGGCAGAGGACGGCAGCCTAAAGGTCAGCGGCAGGACACTGATCGACCTGAACCGTTGCGTGCACTGCGGCTGGTGTGCCTCAGTCTGCCCCACGGGGGCCATATCTTTTGAAAAGCCCTTCGCCGGGGTCTACAGCCGGGACGATAACGTCTGCCAGGCCTGCAAGACCTGCGTTCACACCTGTCCTGCCAATGCCCTGTTCAACCGGGAATGGGAGGCAGGGGAGAGGGGAGAGAAGGTCAGCCACCGGCCGGATGCCTGCATCTACTGCGGAGCATGTGCCCAGGCCTGTCCGGTGCGGGCTATTGTGGTCTCCAAGACGGCTATCATCCCGGAGATGAAGGGCAAAGGAGCCTTTGAGAAGAAGCTCGCCCTTCCTGCACCCTGGCCCACTCTCACCTCCTGCCTGGAGACGGACGAGAGGGGGTGCCTTGGCTGCGGAAACTGTGTCATCGCCTGCCCGGTAAATGCCCTTTCCGATCCGTATCTTGCCGCCGGCCACTTGAACGAGCTGGAGAGAAAACCGCTCCTGGAGGTCAGAGATGGAACGGTCAAGGTGGTCGACCAGGAGGTCTGCGGCTCATGCGCCACCTGCAGCATGATCTGCCCGACAGATGCGATCCGGCTGGTGCCAAGAGAGGTGGTCTGATGGCAGCAAATTCTACCAAGACGATGATCATCAAGAACGGATATCTCTTCGACCCTCTGAATGCAATTGATGGAGAGGTTGTGGATATCTTCATAAGAGAGGGCAAGGTGGTATCCTCCCTCTCCGGCCCGGAGGCAAGAGACGCTACAGTGATCGATGCCCGGGGAAAGACGGTCATGCCTGGTGGGGTTGACGCCCATTCCCATGTGGCAGGGACCAAGGTCAACGCCGGCCGGCTGATGCGCCCTGAGGACCACTACAAATCCGTGCGCAAGAAGACGGATATTACCCACTCGGGCAGCGGCTACACTGTCCCCTCCGTCTACAAGCAAGGGTACGACTATGCTGCCATGGGCTACACCACGGTATTCGAGGCGGCAATGCCGCCCCTGGAGGCCCGCCACACCCACGAGGAGATGAGGGCTACTCCCATCCTGGACATGGGAGCTTACATGGTCTTTGGCAACAACTGGTTTATCATGCGCTACCTGAAGGAGGGCGACATAGAGAAGGCCGCCGCCTATGTGGCCTGGATGATGAGAACTCACAAGGCCTACGGCATAAAATGCGTCAACCCAGCGGGGGTTGAGAACTGGGGCTGGGCCAGGAACGTGAAAGGCCTGGACGAGCCCAACATCCACTTCGAGGTAACCTCGCGGGAGATCATCCGCGGCCTGGCGGAGGTAAATGAGATGCTGGGGCTTCCCATGTCCCTCCACCTGCATGCCAACAACCTGGGCCATCCGGGCAACTGGGAGCTGGCCAGAGATTCGCTGATGATCACCTCATCTCTTGAGCCGAACAGCAAGATGGAACTGGAATGGGCGGAGACGAAGGCGAGTGCCAAAAGAAGGCAGACCGTCTACCTGGCTCATGCCCAGTTCAATAGCTATGGGGGATCGTCATGGAATGACTTCTGTTCCGGCGCTCCCGATCTGGCCAAATACATCAACCAGACGGAGAACGTGGTCATAGACAGCGGCTCGATCCCCTTCGGCCCGGCCACTGCCATGACCGGCGACGGCCCGGCTCAGCATGACCTCTACATGTTGACCGGTCAGAAGTGGTCCAACTGCGATGTGGAGATGGAGTGCGGATCGGGAATCCTGGCTCTGGCCTATCTCAAGAGCAGCCGCGCTCACGCCACAATGTGGGCCATTGGCCTGGAGGTGCTCCTGCTGATCGACGACCCCTGGAAGACTATCATGACCACCGACCATCCCAATGGAGGCATGTTCAGCCAGTATCCTCAGCTGATAGCCTGGCTGATGTCCAGGAAGGCCAGAGACGATACTGCCAAAGAGTGCCACAAATGGGCTTATGAGAGGTCCAGCCTGGGCGGAGTGGACCGGGAGATGAGCCTCTATGATATTGCCATTCTCACCAGAGCCAACTCGGCCCGGACCATAGGCATGGCCCACCGCAAAGGCCACCTGGGAGCGGGGGCAGACGGCGATGTGACCGTGTATGATATCGATCCAAAGAGCCTGGATGTCAATGACTCATCTTACATAATCTCCCGGTTCAGCCGGCCCGATTTCACCATAAAGGACGGCCAGATCGTGGCCCGGAAGGGAGAGATCGTCTATGTGCCCGAGGGCAGGAGATACTACTGCCAGCCCTATATGGACGAAGAGGTGGAAAAGGATATGATGAGGGACGTTCGGGACTGGTTCAAGTACTATACAGTGGGATTTGCCAACTATCCCGTTCCTGATAAATACCTGAAAAATCCGGTCCCAATACCGGTCAACGTGCCCATGGAGGTAGTGGCCAGGAGGTAGGAAGATGGCAGAGATAAGGCTCGTTCCCAGGGGCAAGATCGGCATTACAGTGGAGGCAGAGGTCATCCGTCCTGACCTGATCGCCGGAAAGACGAAAGAAGAGATCGAAAGGCTGACCGTCTGGCAGGGTCCTCGAGAGCTTCCCTTAAGCCAGTTCTTTGAGGTGGAGCTTCATGGGAGCGCCCCGGAGGAGACGAAGATCATAATCGATGGGGAGGTATCCCGGGTAAAACGCATCGGCCAGGGGATGAAGTCCGGCATGATCGAGATCCTGGGCTCGGCGGGAATGTACACCGGAGCGGAGATGACCGGAGGCAGTATCCTGGTGCGGGGAGATGCCGGCTCCTGGTCGGGCATGGAGATGAAAGGGGGCCTGCTGAAAATAACCGGAAACGTCGGAGATCATATAGGCTCCGCTTACCGGGGCAGCTGGCGGGGTATGACCGGCGGCCAGATCCTGATCGCGGGTGATGCAAAAAGCCAGCTGGGGGGTGGCCTGGCAGGAGGATCGATTACCGTAGAGGGCAATGTGGAGAACTTCTGCGCCATCCGCCAGTCTGGCGGCCTGATTTTGATAAAGGGCAATGCGGTTCGAGGTCTGGGAGCGGAGATGAACGGGGGCACAGTGGTGATTTTTGGAGAGGTGAAGAACTTCTCCCCCGGCTTTGTCCATCAGGGAGTGGAGAGCAATCCCAAGATCGGCGAGATCGAGCTGGAGGGGAGGTTTGCACGCTTTTTAGGCGACTATGCCGCCAGCAAGAATCCCAAGGGAGTGCTTTTAACCAGGACGTCCCAGGAGGTGGGGGAATGAGAGAGGAGTTTCTGCTGAACACCGGCAGTACCATCGAGGAGGGCAGACTGGCCAAAGGAGGAAGCAAGCTCACCGATGACTACACAGAGGAATGCGCCGTCTGCGAGATGAACCTGGCCGACTTCCTGGCCCTGGGCTCGCCGGACAGGGTGAAGATAACCAGCCGGGACGGCCACAGCGTTGTGGTTTATGCTTATGGAGCGGAGAAGCTCTTATCCGGCCAGGTCTTCATGCCCAGAGCCATCTGGTCCAATGTGGTGGTGGACCCGGAGACCTTCTCTTCTGGCTCACCCCTATACAAGGGCTCGCCGGTGAGAATCGAGCCCTCAGATGAAGAGGTCCTCTCGGCAGCGGATCTGACAGGGAAGCTGTACAAGCTGCAAAAGCGGGGTTAGATTATGGTAATAAAAAATATTATCTGTCCAGTCTGCGGGGCCTCCTGTGATGATATTCAGGTGGAGCTGGAGGGGAAGGGTCTGACGGTCAGGAATGCCTGCAAGATGGGCAATGCCAAGTTCCAGGAGGTGGTGAGCCCTCATAGAATCCGAGAGCCTCTGGTGAGGGAGAATGGAGAACTGATACAAGCGAGCTGGGATCTGGCCATAGAGAAGGCGGCGAGGATTCTGGCAGAATCCAGTCGTCCCCTCCTTTTCTTAGGCAGCGAGACATCCACCGAGGCCATGGAGGTGGGAATTCATATGGCAGAGTTCCTGGGAGGAATAGCCGACTCGAACTCCACCGTCTGTCATGGGCCAACCGCCATGGGCATTCAGGAGGCGGGACGGGTCGGAGCCACCGCCGGCCAGAGCAAGTCCAGAGCGGATCTGACGGTCTACTGGGGCTCCAATCCCCTGGAGTCCATGCCCAGGCATATGTCCCGTTATGCCGTCTACCCCCGGGGCTACTGGACCCAGAGGGGGAGGTTTGACCGGACGGTTATCTGCGTCGACCCCAGGAGGAGCATCACTGCTCAGAATGCGGACCTGCACATCCAGCTCAATCCCAATACCGACTATGAGCTGCTCAGTGCCCTTCTCTGTCTGCTGCACGGCAAAAGGCCGCACCAAACGGTTGAAGAGGTGACGGGCGTTTCCATCTCCGAGATGGAGAAGATGCTGGAGATGATGAAGAGCTGCAACTTCGGGGCCATTTATGTGGGCCTGGGCATAGCGTCATCCTATGGGAAGCACCGCAATGCTGAGCTGGCCTTCAACCTGGTAAAGGAGCTGAACAGCCATACTAAGTTCGTGATCGGAGCGCTCAGAGGGCACTGCAATGTGGCCGGCTTCAACCAGATAGCATCATATCTATACGGTTTCCCCTTCGGATTGGATTTCGCTCGCGGCTATCCCCGTTACAATCCGGGAGAGTACACGGCAGTGGATGTGCTGAGGGATCATGATGTCGATGCCGCTTTCATTCTGTCCGCGGATCTGGTCTCCCATTTCCCCGCTGCCTGCTCGGAGTACCTGGCCAAAATTCCCGTGGCCTGCATAGATATCGCTCCCTGCCCGACCACCATGTTATCTGATGTGGTCCTGCCGGGGGTGATCGATGCCATGGAGTGCGATGGCACCTTCTACCGGCTGGACGACGTGCCGATCTACTTCCAGCCGTTCACCAGCTCGCCCTTCTCCTTTACGGAGAGCAATGTCGACACCATGAACCAGATATTTGAAAGGGTGAAAAAGATTAAGGGAAAGTGATCAATGCAATTGTTTTAAATAATCTGATATCCTAATAGAAAAACGAGGTGAAGGCAATATGTGTACAGTTGGCGGCGGGCCAGATCTGGGGGACGTAGAGACTCTGGTGGCCAAGGATTATGAGTGCCTGGAATGCAAGAATAAGTTCCAGGGCATGGGAAGAAGGCCCATGTGCCCGTCCTGCAAATCCAGGAACGTAAAAGCAGTCTGAACTGGAATTCGAATCCGTAATCCATAAAATCCATAGGTCAGCTACTGGTCGTTCATAGGCCATGCATATACCTTTGAAGGAGGACGAGATCGCCTATATCGAGGGCGAGAATGGCACTGTAGCCCTGGCCAAGACCAAAGGGCACTTTTTTTTTCTGGAGACAGAGCAAAAGGAGATTATCCTGTTCACCGAGCCGGATGAGCTGATGGTGGCCTCCTCCTTTGGCCGGGGAGAAAAGATCAGGCGGGGTCTGCACTGCNCCCNCNNCCNNCNCCNNNNCCCCCCCCCCCCCCCCCCCTCCATTGGGCCCTTAACTCGCCTGAGCTGCAAGATAGAGCCCGGAACCCATCCCGAGCAGAATGTGCTCTGCGGATCGGAGGAGTTTCACGGCCTGGAGATCATCGCAAAGCCAGGGGGAGCAGAGATCCGGGGTTGGCCGGCGGACGGTCAGATGGCAGCGGTGGCAGTGGAAAGGTTCTAGACCGATGAACTGCATAGGCTGAAAGCATTGATGGATACAGGGAAAGCAGAGGCGAATTGGAGATGGCAGAGATAAGAGAGGACAGCCTGGTAAGGTACACGGGAACGGGCACCATTGGAAAGGTGAAGGTGCTGAAGACTGAGGATGATGGAACGGTCTGGGCCTATCTGGACAGCACCGGGCTGTATTACCGGCTGGATACACTGGAGCTGATCGAGAAGCCCCCGGAGAGAAAGGAGCTTGAGGGTATGACGCTCGAGCAGATCCAGGAGAGGTTCAAGCAGACGCAAGAGATGATGGATGAAGCGAAGATGAGGGATGAAACCCTGGAGACGGGTGGATAAGTCGGAAAATTCTCATGAATAACGCATTA
>JGI11944J13513_1001991_pt1 | contig 15222 bp, 3 predicted proteins | sample TerdegcoTASludge_FD_13513 | JGI IMG/M metagenome (IMG submission 13513) | reverse complement strand
GGCGTGGGGCCAGCGCCGCGACCAACTCTGCCTGTCGGTGTTCTCGGCCACTATCGTGGCGGACCGTGACGACCAAGACGAGGCGCTGCTCGGCCATGCCGATCTGCGCCGCATCCCGACCCTGTACCCCGGCGAGCAGCAACTGCCGACCGGCCCCGGCGAGGAGCCACCCAGCCAGCCCACCATTCCCGGACTGGAGCCAGACCTGCCCGCCCTGACCGAAGCTCAGCAGCTTGAGCGGCTGGGGCAACAACGACTCTTGGAGGACTGAAATGCCCCGCATCGAACTGATCTTGCCCGGCGAGCCGAAGGCCACCGTGGCGCCCTTGGCCGAGGTCTACCGAATCACCATCGAGCGGGGCGATGGCATCGCCTGCTCCGACATGGAAGCGCGGACGGCCATGAGCATGTTCTGCATCCACGCCCTGACCGAAAAGAAGCCCAAAACGCGGAAGCGGAAGGCGGCTCCGCAGGAGTAAGCCCCCGGCAGGGCGCGAGTGTTTCCTGCCAAGGAAACACGTATTCGCGCATCCGTCCCCCGCAGGGGGTCGGATGGCCTGCCGGGCACGCACGTAATCCACCCCTCGGGGGGGATTACTCTCAGTGCGCCCTTCCGGGACTCAGCCCAGCGACGGCCCGTCGTGCTGCTTGCCCACCTTCGGGGCCGCTATCTCCTTCCCGGCCAGCGTCGAAATGAAGGCCCGCGCCTGCTCCTGACGTGCTGGCTCGACCATCCCCGGCGAGTACTTCACGATGGCCGCGAGCACGTCCTTGGGCTGCTGCCGGTGCTGTGTGATCGACTCCATGACGGCTGCTTTCTCGACCGTGGGCCAATGCACCTTGGAGGCGTCCCCGCCCGCCTTCTGGATTGCTTCCAAGGCGTGCTGCGCGAATGTGCAGGACGCTCCCGCCGTCTTGCGCTCCACGCGCACCAGGTCATCCACCCGGCGCTGTCGTTCCTGGTCGAGCTTTTCCCGCTCGGCGGCCTTCTCCCGCTCCGCTTTGAGGGCCTTGACCCGCTCCTGAGCGTGCATGACGAGCTGGACGAACTCCTGCTTGGCCAGCGTCGCCAGCTCCAAGACCGGCGCAAGGTGCTTTTGCAGGGCCTGCAAGCGCTCCTGAGCCTCTTTTTTCTCCCGGCTGAGGGTTTGGGCCGTCTGGGTCATTTCGTCGGCTCTGCGGCGCTCTGAGGCGGCCAGCTTGGCGGCTTCGACGGCTGGGGTGTACGCCTTTTGCACTGCGGCCGTCAGGCGCTCGGCGACCATCTCCGGCGTCTCGTACTCGTTGGTCAGAAACCCCTTCTTGAGCACCTTGGGCTGGACCGTCTCCGGGCTGATGGTGACGTGCTGGCCCGGCTTCTCGATCTGGGCGTAGAAGTCCTTGATGGTCTGGTGGTGCGCCTTGCTGCCCTCGATGCCGCGTTCCAGCCCGTGGCGAGCGCCGACGGTCTTGGCGAAGTCGGTTTGCATCTTGGACAGGGCGGCGGGGCCACCCGTCCATTGCTTGGCGTTGAGCTTCCCCTTGTCGTCGAGCGGCACCACGTAGGCCACCAGATGGGGCGTGCTCTCGTCCCGGTGGATCGACCAGCCGACCACGTTTTCCTTGCCGTGGCGCTTCTCAAGCCAGCCCACCGCCTCGCGGAAATAGGCGTCCTGCTGCTCGCGGGTCTTGCCCTCGAACCACTCCGGGGAGCCGCCGACGAAGTATTCCAGCCCGATGACCGCATCCTTGCGCCGCTTCTCCGGGAGCTTGTCGCGCAGGGCCTGCATGACCTCGCCGGGGGTGGCGTGGCTGTGCTCGTTCTGGTCGGCCCTGCTGGGGTCGGCGTTCGGCGTCTCGCGGGTCCGGTAGGTGTGCGCCAGCGACCCGCCGACGTTGCCAAGCGACTTGAGTTTGGCGGTGCGCAGGATGGCGAAGTGTGCGGGCATGGGTAGGTCTCCGAGGTGGCAGCGGCGGCGGCTTTGCAGACAAAGTGTACTCACTATACTTTGCTGACGCAAAGTAGTGCCCGCCTGCGGCGGCTGCGGCGGGCTTCGCCCTTGCCCAAAGGGGGCGCTGCCCCCTCTGGACTCCCGGCCCGTGGATATGTGGACGATGGCCTACGGCCACCGGCTGGCTCGCTTCGCTCGGCCCGTGGACAACCCTGATGGACGGCCCGTGGACAGGCTGCGCCTGCCCACCGCCCGCCCACAGGGATTGCCCACCGGCTGCCCAGCCTTCGCCCACATACCCACCGGCCCCTGCGCGGCCTGCGGCCTTGCCCATCGATCAATTTTGAAAATTTCTCTCCAAACCCCCTCCGGCCTTCGGCCTGCGCGCTGCGCTTGCCGGGTGCGGCGGACGGGTCAAGGGGTTGGTGCGGCCCGCAGCCCGCAGGGCGAGGACTCGGCCCCTTGACGCGGCCAGAGCGCCCACAGCCTCAGCCGTGGAGCAGAGGAAGGGCGTAGCCCGCCCCCTGCTCCCGCGGCGTATGGGGCAAGACCCCATGCGGGGGTCCAGCCCGAAGGGGGCTGGTCAAGCCCGCAGGGCGCGAAGGGGGGGACAGAGCGCCCCCCTCTGGGGGGCACTTATGACCGGGAGGGGGAGCCGGCGAAGCCGGGGGAACCCCGGAGGGGTGCCCTTCTCTGGGTCACCAGAGAACTAGATATAGGCCGAAATGCGAAATCGTTATAAATCAATGACTTAGCTAGGGGGGGTGCGGAAGAGCTTATTTCCGGGGGTGCGGAAGTTGAACGACACTCCTTGTCGAAAATCGGCAACGATTCCATGCGTTCAACTTCCGTTTTTCGGCAACGTAACGCATAATCTGGGCTTTCCTAAAACCGGAAGTGGAGTAACAAAAAGATGCGCCGAGATTCCGCACCTCAGGAAGTTGGAACGCCAGCCAAGCACAAGCCCGGCCAGTGGGTGCAGGTCGAGCGCAAGGCCAGCGAGGCGTGGGCACGCCTCTGCGTGAAGAAGCCGTCAGCCGCCGCCGTGCTGCATCACTTGGTCGCCAACATGGGCCACCAGAACGCCGTGGTCATCCCGCAGAAGGTGCTCGCCAAGCTCATCGGCGTCTCCGATCGCACCGTGCGCACCGCCATTGCTGACCTCGTGGCGGACAAGTGGATCTCGGTCGTGAAGCTGAACGGCCCCGGCACGGTCGCCGCCTACGTGGTCAATGACCGCGTGGCGTGGGGCCAGCGCCGCGACCAACTCTGCCTGTCGGTGTTCTCGGCCACTATCGTGGCGGACCGTGACGACCAAGACGAGGCGCTGCTCGGCCATGCCGATCTGCGCCGCATCCCGACCCTGTACCCCGGCGAGCAGCAACTGCCGACCGGCCCCGGCGAGGAGCCACCCAGCCAGCCCACCATTCCCGGACTGGAGCCAGACCTGCCCGCCCTGACCGAAGCTCAGCAGCTTGAGCGGCTGGGGCAACAACGACTCTTGGAGGACTGAAATGCCCCGCATCGAACTGATCTTGCCCGGCGAGCCGAAGGCCACCGTGGCGCCCTTGGCCGAGGTCTACCGAATCACCATCGAGCGGGGCGATGGCATCGCCTGCTCCGACATGGAAGCGCGGACGGCCATGAGCATGTTCTGCATCCACGCCCTGACCGAAAAGAAGCCCAAAACGCGGAAGCGGAAGGCGGCTCCGCAGGAGTAAGCCCCCGGCAGGGCGCGAGTGTTTCCTGCCAAGGAAACACGTATTCGCGCATCCGTCCCCCGCAGGGGGTCGGATGGCCTGCCGGGCACGCACGTAATCCACCCCTCGGGGGGGATTACTCTCAGTGCGCCCTTCCGGGACTCAGCCCAGCGACGGCCCGTCGTGCTGCTTGCCCACCTTCGGGGCCGCTATCTCCTTCCCGGCCAGCGTCGAAATGAAGGCCCGCGCCTGCTCCTGACGTGCTGGCTCGACCATCCCCGGCGAGTACTTCACGATGGCCGCGAGCACGTCCTTGGGCTGCTGCCGGTGCTGTGTGATCGACTCCATGACGGCTGCTTTCTCGACCGTGGGCCAATGCACCTTGGAGGCGTCCCCGCCCGCCTTCTGGATTGCTTCCAAGGCGTGCTGCGCGAATGTGCAGGACGCTCCCGCCGTCTTGCGCTCCACGCGCACCAGGTCATCCACCCGGCGCTGTCGTTCCTGGTCGAGCTTTTCCCGCTCGGCGGCCTTCTCCCGCTCCGCTTTGAGGGCCTTGACCCGCTCCTGAGCGTGCATGACGAGCTGGACGAACTCCTGCTTGGCCAGCGTCGCCAGCTCCAAGACCGGCGCAAGGTGCTTTTGCAGGGCCTGCAAGCGCTCCTGAGCCTCTTTTTTCTCCCGGCTGAGGGTTTGGGCCGTCTGGGTCATTTCGTCGGCTCTGCGGCGCTCTGAGGCGGCCAGCTTGGCGGCTTCGACGGCTGGGGTGTACGCCTTTTGCACTGCGGCCGTCAGGCGCTCGGCGACCATCTCCGGCGTCTCGTACTCGTTGGTCAGAAACCCCTTCTTGAGCACCTTGGGCTGGACCGTCTCCGGGCTGATGGTGACGTGCTGGCCCGGCTTCTCGATCTGGGCGTAGAAGTCCTTGATGGTCTGGTGGTGCGCCTTGCTGCCCTCGATGCCGCGTTCCAGCCCGTGGCGAGCGCCGACGGTCTTGGCGAAGTCGGTTTGCATCTTGGACAGGGCGGCGGGGCCACCCGTCCATTGCTTGGCGTTGAGCTTCCCCTTGTCGTCGAGCGGCACCACGTAGGCCACCAGATGGGGCGTGCTCTCGTCCCGGTGGATCGACCAGCCGACCACGTTTTCCTTGCCGTGGCGCTTCTCAAGCCAGCCCACCGCCTCGCGGAAATAGGCGTCCTGCTGCTCGCGGGTCTTGCCCTCGAACCACTCCGGGGAGCCGCCGACGAAGTATTCCAGCCCGATGACCGCATCCTTGCGCCGCTTCTCCGGGAGCTTGTCGCGCAGGGCCTGCATGACCTCGCCGGGGGTGGCGTGGCTGTGCTCGTTCTGGTCGGCCCTGCTGGGGTCGGCGTTCGGCGTCTCGCGGGTCCGGTAGGTGTGCGCCAGCGACCCGCCGACGTTGCCAAGCGACTTGAGTTTGGCGGTGCGCAGGATGGCGAAGTGTGCGGGCATGGGTAGGTCTCCGAGGTGGCAGCGGCGGCGGCTTTGCAGACAAAGTGTACTCACTATACTTTGCTGACGCAAAGTAGTGCCCGCCTGCGGCGGCTGCGGCGGGCTTCGCCCTTGCCCAAAGGGGGCGCTGCCCCCTCTGGACTCCCGGCCCGTGGATATGTGGACGATGGCCTACGGCCACCGGCTGGCTCGCTTCGCTCGGCCCGTGGACAACCCTGATGGACGGCCCGTGGACAGGCTGCGCCTGCCCACCGCCCGCCCACAGGGATTGCCCACCGGCTGCCCAGCCTTCGCCCACATACCCACCGGCCCCTGCGCGGCCTGCGGCCTTGCCCATCGATCAATTTTGAAAATTTCTCTCCAAACCCCCTCCGGCCTTCGGCCTGCGCGCTGCGCTTGCCGGGTGCGGCGGACGGGTCAAGGGGTTGGTGCGGCCCGCAGCCCGCAGGGCGAGGACTCGGCCCCTTGACGCGGCCAGAGCGCCCACAGCCTCAGCCGTGGAGCAGAGGAAGGGCGTAGCCCGCCCCCTGCTCCCGCGGCGTATGGGGCAAGACCCCATGCGGGGGTCCAGCCCGAAGGGGGCTGGTCAAGCCCGCAGGGCGCGAAGGGGGGGACAGAGCGCCCCCCTCTGGGGGGCACTTATGACCGGGAGGGGGAGCCGGCGAAGCCGGGGGAACCCCGGAGGGGTGCCCTTCTCTGGGTCACCAGAGAACTAGATATAGGCCGAAATGCGAAATCGTTATAAATCAATGACTTAGCTAGGGGGGGTGCGGAAGAGCTTATTTCCGGGGGTGCGGAAGTTGAACGACACTCCTTGTCGAAAATCGGCAACGATTCCATGCGTTCAACTTCCGTTTTTCGGCAACGTAACGCATAATCTGGGCTTTCCTAAAACCGGAAGTGGAGTAACAAAAAGATGCGCCGAGATTCCGCACCTCAGGAAGTTGGAACGCCAGCCAAGCACAAGCCCGGCCAGTGGGTGCAGGTCGAGCGCAAGGCCAGCGAGGCGTGGGCACGCCTCTGCGTGAAGAAGCCGTCAGCCGCCGCCGTGCTGCATCACTTGGTCGCCAACATGGGCCACCAGAACGCCGTGGTCATCCCGCAGAAGGTGCTCGCCAAGCTCATCGGCGTCTCCGATCGCACCGTGCGCACCGCCATTGCTGACCTCGTGGCGGACAAGTGGATCTCGGTCGTGAAGCTGAACGGCCCCGGCACGGTCGCCGCCTACGTGGTCAATGACCGCGTGGCGTGGGGCCAGCGCCGCGACCAACTCTGCCTGTCGGTGTTCTCGGCCACTATCGTGGCGGACCGTGACGACCAAGACGAGGCGCTGCTCGGCCATGCCGATCTGCGCCGCATCCCGACCCTGTACCCCGGCGAGCAGCAACTGCCGACCGGCCCCGGCGAGGAGCCACCCAGCCAGCCCACCATTCCCGGACTGGAGCCAGACCTGCCCGCCCTGACCGAAGCTCAGCAGCTTGAGCGGCTGGGGCAACAACGACTCTTGGAGGACTGAAATGCCCCGCATCGAACTGATCTTGCCCGGCGAGCCGAAGGCCACCGTGGCGCCCTTGGCCGAGGTCTACCGAATCACCATCGAGCGGGGCGATGGCATCGCCTGCTCCGACATGGAAGCGCGGACGGCCATGAGCATGTTCTGCATCCACGCCCTGACCGAAAAGAAGCCCAAAACGCGGAAGCGGAAGGCGGCTCCGCAGGAGTAAGCCCCCGGCAGGGCGCGAGTGTTTCCTGCCAAGGAAACACGTATTCGCGCATCCGTCCCCCGCAGGGGGTCGGATGGCCTGCCGGGCACGCACGTAATCCACCCCTCGGGGGGGATTACTCTCAGTGCGCCCTTCCGGGACTCAGCCCAGCGACGGCCCGTCGTGCTGCTTGCCCACCTTCGGGGCCGCTATCTCCTTCCCGGCCAGCGTCGAAATGAAGGCCCGCGCCTGCTCCTGACGTGCTGGCTCGACCATCCCCGGCGAGTACTTCACGATGGCCGCGAGCACGTCCTTGGGCTGCTGCCGGTGCTGTGTGATCGACTCCATGACGGCTGCTTTCTCGACCGTGGGCCAATGCACCTTGGAGGCGTCCCCGCCCGCCTTCTGGATTGCTTCCAAGGCGTGCTGCGCGAATGTGCAGGACGCTCCCGCCGTCTTGCGCTCCACGCGCACCAGGTCATCCACCCGGCGCTGTCGTTCCTGGTCGAGCTTTTCCCGCTCGGCGGCCTTCTCCCGCTCCGCTTTGAGGGCCTTGACCCGCTCCTGAGCGTGCATGACGAGCTGGACGAACTCCTGCTTGGCCAGCGTCGCCAGCTCCAAGACCGGCGCAAGGTGCTTTTGCAGGGCCTGCAAGCGCTCCTGAGCCTCTTTTTTCTCCCGGCTGAGGGTTTGGGCCGTCTGGGTCATTTCGTCGGCTCTGCGGCGCTCTGAGGCGGCCAGCTTGGCGGCTTCGACGGCTGGGGTGTACGCCTTTTGCACTGCGGCCGTCAGGCGCTCGGCGACCATCTCCGGCGTCTCGTACTCGTTGGTCAGAAACCCCTTCTTGAGCACCTTGGGCTGGACCGTCTCCGGGCTGATGGTGACGTGCTGGCCCGGCTTCTCGATCTGGGCGTAGAAGTCCTTGATGGTCTGGTGGTGCGCCTTGCTGCCCTCGATGCCGCGTTCCAGCCCGTGGCGAGCGCCGACGGTCTTGGCGAAGTCGGTTTGCATCTTGGACAGGGCGGCGGGGCCACCCGTCCATTGCTTGGCGTTGAGCTTCCCCTTGTCGTCGAGCGGCACCACGTAGGCCACCAGATGGGGCGTGCTCTCGTCCCGGTGGATCGACCAGCCGACCACGTTTTCCTTGCCGTGGCGCTTCTCAAGCCAGCCCACCGCCTCGCGGAAATAGGCGTCCTGCTGCTCGCGGGTCTTGCCCTCGAACCACTCCGGGGAGCCGCCGACGAAGTATTCCAGCCCGATGACCGCATCCTTGCGCCGCTTCTCCGGGAGCTTGTCGCGCAGGGCCTGCATGACCTCGCCGGGGGTGGCGTGGCTGTGCTCGTTCTGGTCGGCCCTGCTGGGGTCGGCGTTCGGCGTCTCGCGGGTCCGGTAGGTGTGCGCCAGCGACCCGCCGACGTTGCCAAGCGACTTGAGTTTGGCGGTGCGCAGGATGGCGAAGTGTGCGGGCATGGGTAGGTCTCCGAGGTGGCAGCGGCGGCGGCTTTGCAGACAAAGTGTACTCACTATACTTTGCTGACGCAAAGTAGTGCCCGCCTGCGGCGGCTGCGGCGGGCTTCGCCCTTGCCCAAAGGGGGCGCTGCCCCCTCTGGACTCCCGGCCCGTGGATATGTGGACGATGGCCTACGGCCACCGGCTGGCTCGCTTCGCTCGGCCCGTGGACAACCCTGATGGACGGCCCGTGGACAGGCTGCGCCTGCCCACCGCCCGCCCACAGGGATTGCCCACCGGCTGCCCAGCCTTCGCCCACATACCCACCGGCCCCTGCGCGGCCTGCGGCCTTGCCCATCGATCAATTTTGAAAATTTCTCTCCAAACCCCCTCCGGCCTTCGGCCTGCGCGCTGCGCTTGCCGGGTGCGGCGGACGGGTCAAGGGGTTGGTGCGGCCCGCAGCCCGCAGGGCGAGGACTCGGCCCCTTGACGCGGCCAGAGCGCCCACAGCCTCAGCCGTGGAGCAGAGGAAGGGCGTAGCCCGCCCCCTGCTCCCGCGGCGTATGGGGCAAGACCCCATGCGGGGGTCCAGCCCGAAGGGGGCTGGTCAAGCCCGCAGGGCGCGAAGGGGGGGACAGAGCGCCCCCCTCTGGGGGGCACTTATGACCGGGAGGGGGAGCCGGCGAAGCCGGGGGAACCCCGGAGGGGTGCCCTTCTCTGGGTCACCAGAGAACTAGATATAGGCCGAAATGCGAAATCGTTATAAATCAATGACTTAGCTAGGGGGGGTGCGGAAGAGCTTATTTCCGGGGGTGCGGAAGTTGAACGACACTCCTTGTCGAAAATCGGCAACGATTCCATGCGTTCAACTTCCGTTTTTCGGCAACGTAACGCATAATCTGGGCTTTCCTAAAACCGGAAGTGGAGTAACAAAAAGATGCGCCGAGATTCCGCACCTCAGGAAGTTGGAACGCCAGCCAAGCACAAGCCCGGCCAGTGGGTGCAGGTCGAGCGCAAGGCCAGCGAGGCGTGGGCACGCCTCTGCGTGAAGAAGCCGTCAGCCGCCGCCGTGCTGCATCACTTGGTCGCCAACATGGGCCACCAGAACGCCGTGGTCATCCCGCAGAAGGTGCTCGCCAAGCTCATCGGCGTCTCCGATCGCACCGTGCGCACCGCCATTGCTGACCTCGTGGCGGACAAGTGGATCTCGGTCGTGAAGCTGAACGGCCCCGGCACGGTCGCCGCCTACGTGGTCAATGACCGCGTGGCGTGGGGCCAGCGCCGCGACCAACTCTGCCTGTCGGTGTTCTCGGCCACTATCGTGGCGGACCGTGACGACCAAGACGAGGCGCTGCTCGGCCATGCCGATCTGCGCCGCATCCCGACCCTGTACCCCGGCGAGCAGCAACTGCCGACCGGCCCCGGCGAGGAGCCACCCAGCCAGCCCACCATTCCCGGACTGGAGCCAGACCTGCCCGCCCTGACCGAAGCTCAGCAGCTTGAGCGGCTGGGGCAACAACGACTCTTGGAGGACTGAAATGCCCCGCATCGAACTGATCTTGCCCGGCGAGCCGAAGGCCACCGTGGCGCCCTTGGCCGAGGTCTACCGAATCACCATCGAGCGGGGCGATGGCATCGCCTGCTCCGACATGGAAGCGCGGACGGCCATGAGCATGTTCTGCATCCACGCCCTGACCGAAAAGAAGCCCAAAACGCGGAAGCGGAAGGCGGCTCCGCAGGAGTAAGCCCCCGGCAGGGCGCGAGTGTTTCCTGCCAAGGAAACACGTATTCGCGCATCCGTCCCCCGCAGGGGGTCGGATGGCCTGCCGGGCACGCACGTAATCCACCCCTCGGGGGGGATTACTCTCAGTGCGCCCTTCCGGGACTCAGCCCAGCGACGGCCCGTCGTGCTGCTTGCCCACCTTCGGGGCCGCTATCTCCTTCCCGGCCAGCGTCGAAATGAAGGCCCGCGCCTGCTCCTGACGTGCTGGCTCGACCATCCCCGGCGAGTACTTCACGATGGCCGCGAGCACGTCCTTGGGCTGCTGCCGGTGCTGTGTGATCGACTCCATGACGGCTGCTTTCTCGACCGTGGGCCAATGCACCTTGGAGGCGTCCCCGCCCGCCTTCTGGATTGCTTCCAAGGCGTGCTGCGCGAATGTGCAGGACGCTCCCGCCGTCTTGCGCTCCACGCGCACCAGGTCATCCACCCGGCGCTGTCGTTCCTGGTCGAGCTTTTCCCGCTCGGCGGCCTTCTCCCGCTCCGCTTTGAGGGCCTTGACCCGCTCCTGAGCGTGCATGACGAGCTGGACGAACTCCTGCTTGGCCAGCGTCGCCAGCTCCAAGACCGGCGCAAGGTGCTTTTGCAGGGCCTGCAAGCGCTCCTGAGCCTCTTTTTTCTCCCGGCTGAGGGTTTGGGCCGTCTGGGTCATTTCGTCGGCTCTGCGGCGCTCTGAGGCGGCCAGCTTGGCGGCTTCGACGGCTGGGGTGTACGCCTTTTGCACTGCGGCCGTCAGGCGCTCGGCGACCATCTCCGGCGTCTCGTACTCGTTGGTCAGAAACCCCTTCTTGAGCACCTTGGGCTGGACCGTCTCCGGGCTGATGGTGACGTGCTGGCCCGGCTTCTCGATCTGGGCGTAGAAGTCCTTGATGGTCTGGTGGTGCGCCTTGCTGCCCTCGATGCCGCGTTCCAGCCCGTGGCGAGCGCCGACGGTCTTGGCGAAGTCGGTTTGCATCTTGGACAGGGCGGCGGGGCCACCCGTCCATTGCTTGGCGTTGAGCTTCCCCTTGTCGTCGAGCGGCACCACGTAGGCCACCAGATGGGGCGTGCTCTCGTCCCGGTGGATCGACCAGCCGACCACGTTTTCCTTGCCGTGGCGCTTCTCAAGCCAGCCCACCGCCTCGCGGAAATAGGCGTCCTGCTGCTCGCGGGTCTTGCCCTCGAACCACTCCGGGGAGCCGCCGACGAAGTATTCCAGCCCGATGACCGCATCCTTGCGCCGCTTCTCCGGGAGCTTGTCGCGCAGGGCCTGCATGACCTCGCCGGGGGTGGCGTGGCTGTGCTCGTTCTGGTCGGCCCTGCTGGGGTCGGCGTTCGGCGTCTCGCGGGTCCGGTAGGTGTGCGCCAGCGACCCGCCGACGTTGCCAAGCGACTTGAGTTTGGCGGTGCGCAGGATGGCGAAGTGTGCGGGCATGGGTAGGTCTCCGAGGTGGCAGCGGCGGCGGCTTTGCAGACAAAGTGTACTCACTATACTTTGCTGACGCAAAGTAGTGCCCGCCTGCGGCGGCTGCGGCGGGCTTCGCCCTTGCCCAAAGGGGGCGCTGCCCCCTCTGGACTCCCGGCCCGTGGATATGTGGACGATGGCCTACGGCCACCGGCTGGCTCGCTTCGCTCGGCCCGTGGACAACCCTGATGGACGGCCCGTGGACAGGCTGCGCCTGCCCACCGCCCGCCCACAGGGATTGCCCACCGGCTGCCCAGCCTTCGCCCACATACCCACCGGCCCCTGCGCGGCCTGCGGCCTTGCCCATCGATCAATTTTGAAAATTTCTCTCCAAACCCCCTCCGGCCTTCGGCCTGCGCGCTGCGCTTGCCGGGTGCGGCGGACGGGTCAAGGGGTTGGTGCGGCCCGCAGCCCGCAGGGCGAGGACTCGGCCCCTTGACGCGGCCAGAGCGCCCACAGCCTCAGCCGTGGAGCAGAGGAAGGGCGTAGCCCGCCCCCTGCTCCCGCGGCGTATGGGGCAAGACCCCATGCGGGGGTCCAGCCCGAAGGGGGCTGGTCAAGCCCGCAGGGCGCGAAGGGGGGGACAGAGCGCCCCCCTCTGGGGGGCACTTATGACCGGGAGGGGGAGCCGGCGAAGCCGGGGGAACCCCGGAGGGGTGCCCTTCTCTGGGTCACCAGAGAACTAGATATAGGCCGAAATGCGAAATCGTTATAAATCAATGACTTAGCTAGGGGGGGTGCGGAAGAGCTTATTTCCGGGGGTGCGGAAGTTGAACGACACTCCTTGTCGAAAATCGGCAACGATTCCATGCGTTCAACTTCCGTTTTTCGGCAACGTAACGCATAATCTGGGCTTTCCTAAAACCGGAAGTGGAGTAACAAAAAGATGCGCCGAGATTCCGCACCTCAGGAAGTTGGAACGCCAGCCAAGCACAAGCCCGGCCAGTGGGTGCAGGTCGAGCGCAAGGCCAGCGAGGCGTGGGCACGCCTCTGCGTGAAGAAGCCGTCAGCCGCCGCCGTGCTGCATCACTTGGTCGCCAACATGGGCCACCAGAACGCCGTGGTCATCCCGCAGAAGGTGCTCGCCAAGCTCATCGGCGTCTCCGATCGCACCGTGCGCACCGCCATTGCTGACCTCGTGGCGGACAAGTGGATCTCGGTCGTGAAGCTGAACGGCCCCGGCACGGTCGCCGCCTACGTGGTCAATGACCGCGTGGCGTGGGGCCAGCGCCGCGACCAACTCTGCCTGTCGGTGTTCTCGGCCACTATCGTGGCGGACCGTGACGACCAAGACGAGGCGCTGCTCGGCCATGCCGATCTGCGCCGCATCCCGACCCTGTACCCCGGCGAGCAGCAACTGCCGACCGGCCCCGGCGAGGAGCCACCCAGCCAGCCCACCATTCCCGGACTGGAGCCAGACCTGCCCGCCCTGACCGAAGCTCAGCAGCTTGAGCGGCTGGGGCAACAACGACTCTTGGAGGACTGAAATGCCCCGCATCGAACTGATCTTGCCCGGCGAGCCGAAGGCCACCGTGGCGCCCTTGGCCGAGGTCTACCGAATCACCATCGAGCGGGGCGATGGCATCGCCTGCTCCGACATGGAAGCGCGGACGGCCATGAGCATGTTCTGCATCCACGCCCTGACCGAAAAGAAGCCCAAAACGCGGAAGCGGAAGGCGGCTCCGCAGGAGTAAGCCCCCGGCAGGGCGCGAGTGTTTCCTGCCAAGGAAACACGTATTCGCGCATCCGTCCCCCGCAGGGGGTCGGATGGCCTGCCGGGCACGCACGTAATCCACCCCTCGGGGGGGATTACTCTCAGTGCGCCCTTCCGGGACTCAGCCCAGCGACGGCCCGTCGTGCTGCTTGCCCACCTTCGGGGCCGCTATCTCCTTCCCGGCCAGCGTCGAAATGAAGGCCCGCGCCTGCTCCTGACGTGCTGGCTCGACCATCCCCGGCGAGTACTTCACGATGGCCGCGAGCACGTCCTTGGGCTGCTGCCGGTGCTGTGTGATCGACTCCATGACGGCTGCTTTCTCGACCGTGGGCCAATGCACCTTGGAGGCGTCCCCGCCCGCCTTCTGGATTGCTTCCAAGGCGTGCTGCGCGAATGTGCAGGACGCTCCCGCCGTCTTGCGCTCCACGCGCACCAGGTCATCCACCCGGCGCTGTCGTTCCTGGTCGAGCTTTTCCCGCTCGGCGGCCTTCTCCCGCTCCGCTTTGAGGGCCTTGACCCGCTCCTGAGCGTGCATGACGAGCTGGACGAACTCCTGCTTGGCCAGCGTCGCCAGCTCCAAGACCGGCGCAAGGTGCTTTTGCAGGGCCTGCAAGCGCTCCTGAGCCTCTTTTTTCTCCCGGCTGAGGGTTTGGGCCGTCTGGGTCATTTCGTCGGCTCTGCGGCGCTCTGAGGCGGCCAGCTTGGCGGCTTCGACGGCTGGGGTGTACGCCTTTTGCACTGCGGCCGTCAGGCGCTCGGCGACCATCTCCGGCGTCTCGTACTCGTTGGTCAGAAACCCCTTCTTGAGCACCTTGGGCTGGACCGTCTCCGGGCTGATGGTGACGTGCTGGCCCGGCTTCTCGATCTGGGCGTAGAAGTCCTTGATGGTCTGGTGGTGCGCCTTGCTGCCCTCGATGCCGCGTTCCAGCCCGTGGCGAGCGCCGACGGTCTTGGCGAAGTCGGTTTGCATCTTGGACAGGGCGGCGGGGCCACCCGTCCATTGCTTGGCGTTGAGCTTCCCCTTGTCGTCGAGCGGCACCACGTAGGCCACCAGATGGGGCGTGCTCTCGTCCCGGTGGATCGACCAGCCGACCACGTTTTCCTTGCCGTGGCGCTTCTCAAGCCAGCCCACCGCCTCGCGGAAATAGGCGTCCTGCTGCTCGCGGGTCTTGCCCTCGAACCACTCCGGGGAGCCGCCGACGAAGTATTCCAGCCCGATGACCGCATCCTTGCGCCGCTTCTCCGGGAGCTTGTCGCGCAGGGCCTGCATGACCTCGCCGGGGGTGGCGTGGCTGTGCTCGTTCTGGTCGGCCCTGCTGGGGTCGGCGTTCGGCGTCTCGCGGGTCCGGTAGGTGTGCGCCAGCGACCCGCCGACGTTGCCAAGCGACTTGAGTTTGGCGGTGCGCAGGATGGCGAAGTGTGCGGGCATGGGTAGGTCTCCGAGGTGGCAGCGGCGGCGGCTTTGCAGACAAAGTGTACTCACTATACTTTGCTGACGCAAAGTAGTGCCCGCCTGCGGCGGCTGCGGCGGGCTTCGCCCTTGCCCAAAGGGGGCGCTGCCCCCTCTGGACTCCCGGCCCGTGGATATGTGGACGATGGCCTACGGCCACCGGCTGGCTCGCTTCGCTCGGCCCGTGGACAACCCTGATGGACGGCCCGTGGACAGGCTGCGCCTGCCCACCGCCCGCCCACAGGGATTGCCCACCGGCTGCCCAGCCTTCGCCCACATACCCACCGGCCCCTGCGCGGCCTGCGGCCTTGCCCATCGATCAATTTTGAAAATTTCTCTCCAAACCCCCTCCGGCCTTCGGCCTGCGCGCTGCGCTTGCCGGGTGCGGCGGACGGGTCAAGGGGTTGGTGCGGCCCGCAGCCCGCAGGGCGAGGACTCGGCCCCTTGACGCGGCCAGAGCGCCCACAGCCTCAGCCGTGGAGCAGAGGAAGGGCGTAGCCCGCCCCCTGCTCCCGCGGCGTATGGGGCAAGACCCCATGCGGGGGTCCAGCCCGAAGGGGGCTGGTCAAGCCCGCAGGGCG
>JGI11944J13513_1001986_pt1 | contig 15241 bp, 17 predicted proteins | sample TerdegcoTASludge_FD_13513 | JGI IMG/M metagenome (IMG submission 13513) | reverse complement strand
TGAGGGCTGCGCTCATAGGGAAGCGCACCGCTCTGCAGATACGCCTCAAACAGCATCACGGCGTTCAGGAACTCGGTTATAACCTGCTTCAGTCCGCTATTCGGATCTTTCACCTACGGGGAAAGAGTCCCGATCGCAATCGGGACATCGACAAGATAATTTATTACTGGCTCTAATGGTTGCATGGCCTTGTATCCTCCTTGTTTGGTGGAACAATCAAGTATGGATACAGGGCCTATTATAATTCTTGCGGATGATCAGAATGCTGCTACTATCAAAGCAGCATCCAATACATCGCCAGGATTATTACTACTATTTTACATCACAATCGGGACACTACCGCTGGCAAATAATGATACAGTAATAGTGAACGTGATGATTGATGTCAATTCCTTCTCCTCTCCGACACCTGATCAGGAGAATACAACCCATAATTCTCTCATCAATTTAACAAATACTCTAGGTGCCAGGCGTCTAAATACCACATATTATCTATCAGGAGAGTCCATCCCCGTTGAGCGGCTCTATTTGACATACCTGGGAGAGTCTCCCAGGCGTGAACTGGCCATGGGCAGCATGAAGTTCGATGAAAAGCTGGGATCCATGTCCAGTTCGAAACAGAAGGACCAGTTAGAGAAGATGAAGAGTTATGTTAAGGCATGTCACGTCTGCGGGGGAAAGATAATTGAACCCAAGGGCTTCAAGCCCCAGTCTCTATCACAGAATAATGCAACGTACCAGGCACTGGCGGATACAGGAATTGTCTATGATGCCGGGTTTATTGCCGGTCTGTTATACTATCCGGGCCATGAGAGAGACACCTGGCCTTATCTCATCGAACCGTATAACATTTATGCAGTCCCTATCAGCAGCTACAATTTCTCGGGGGAGCCGGCAATTCTATCCGACCGGTATGCAAAAGAGAAGAGAGAGTTAAACAGCTCTCAATGGTATGAGCTGTTAATAGGCAAATACAATGAATCCTCTGATAATGATGAGCCAATGGTCGTTGTCTTTGATAACTTGATATCCGGCGTTGACATGGAATATTTTGAAGCCTATGAGAGATTTATTGATTATGCAACTGCAAGGAATGCCACGTTTGTCACCACTATGGAGCTGGTAAATATATCTTCAGAGAGGACGCAGGCAGAAATCATTCCTAATCCATCAATTAAAACCACTATTGCAGAAGATGCTCATAAGAATTGCATAATCTGCGATATGCTGGAGAACATCACAATTGAAAATGCGAAGGATGAGGAAAGAGCATCAAATGCCTCATCAATAAAGCCAACTGCAATGCCTAAGGCTGTGATGAGCGAATAGCTGGGCAGAAGAGTGCCCCCTCGGATAGCCGAGAATCGAGCTTAAGGCACAGGCGCACATACGCGCCCATGCCTCAAGCCACTCTGCGATTCGATGAGTTCATCTCTTGACGATTTGCATTATTCGGAGAGAGATTCGCGAGATTAGATCTATCGGATATAAAAATATCTTTGAGCCCGATTTTTCATCATCTGCCCGAAGGCCAGCCCCACAAAAAGCCCGGCGATATGGGCCATGTGGCCGATGTTGTCCGCAGAGCCCATGAAGACAAAATCGATCAGGGCAAAGACCACCACCGCCCAGCGAATGCTCATCGGTATCACAAAGAAGAGTAGCACCCGAATCTCCGGAGCGATTATGGCCAGACACCCCAGAGCGCCGAATAGTGCTCCGCTCGCCCCTACCATTGGCACGCTGGCGACCGCCATCTGGGCCAGGGCAGCCACAATTCCGGAGAGGATGTAGATCTGCAGGAACTTACTCTCTCCCACCCTTCTTTCCAGCTCCATGCCAAAGAAGAAGAGAAAGAGCATATTGAAGAATAGGTGATCGAAGCTGAAGTGGACGAACATATGGGTGATTATCATCCAGGGCCTTTCGTACACAAAACCGGGAATGAGAGCCAGATAATTGTGCACAAATCCTGGCGCAATCTGGGCCAAGAAGAACACCAGTATGCAGATCAACAAAATAGTGCCCGAATAGGATACTGGCATCAATGCCCCGATGCGATCCTGCCAGCTGGCGCCAGGGGTGGTCGGATCTCCCCATTCGTCCCTATTTCTGTAGTCCTCTCTCCTGCCCGCCCGTGCCAGAAGCGGCCCAAGCCCGCCCCATCTCTCCTGAGCGAGCCTTCTCCAGGCGGACCTCAGGGAAAAGCATAGATTCGACTTCAATTGCACTTTATACCTCACAGGATCGCATTTTACTCGGTAACATATTGGCCATCACGCAGCACTATCACATAATCGGCTGAATTTCTCAGGGCCACAGAAAACCCGGGCTCCGCCCCGAAGATGATGGTCTCCTTGCCGTGCTCCATGGCCTTCATTAAAACAGGCTTCAGGTCGGCATCGCGGGTGACCAGGGCCAGGGTATCGATGACGGGGTTGTAGATCATATCCACCCCCTCCACCGCCATCCTTACATCGACATCGCTCGTGCAGATCACCGGCTCGAACCCCTGGTTCTCCACCGCTTCCACCAGCTTCTCCGATGCATACTGATTCAAGAATACCTTGCCCATCTTGATATCGCCATAGTCCTTCAGAATGTCCCTGATCTCCTCCAGGTCCATCTGGAACTCCTTTCTGAGCATATTGGGCCCATCCACCAGGAGGCCGATCCGCTTTCTTCCCTTTTCCTTTCTCGAGCCCAGATACTTCATGATATGCTCGAAAGGCACAGTCATCCGATCCATGTTGACCCTTTTCTCGATGTCATGACCTGATTTCCGTTAGGTCTTTTCAACGGATGTTATAAATTCGTTTGGTATTCGCTGCCGTTTGGGCAGCCACCTCCTGTGGCTCTATTCCCTTTATCCTGGCGATCAGCCGGACGGAATCCAGCACATTTGCCGGCTCATTTCTTCCCTTTCGGGGAGAAAGGAAGGGACTGTCCGTCTCCACCAGGAGGTGATCGAGGGAGACATTCCTGGCCAGGATCTGATGATGTCCGGATCGGCAGACATTGGTGGCTAAAGAGATGAAAAAACCCCTATCCTGAGCTTCCCTCATGGTGGGAAGGGTGCCGCTGTAGCAGTGGAAGACTACCTTGTCCAGGTGCTTGACCATATCCAGGGCAGGCTGCTCAGCATCCCGGGAATGGATGACCAGTGGAAGATTTGTGGATTCAGCGATGGCGATCACCTTTTTAAAGATATCTGCCTGGCGTTCTCTGGTGGGAGCATCTTTGCAATGGTAGTAATCAAGACCGGCTTCACCTATGCCCACCGCCTGGCTGGCGTTCTCTTCGATCTGCTCCAAGAGCATCCCGATCTCCGGATCGTTTTTCCCGTTAATTGAGTTTGGGCTGAGGCCCAGGGTGGCAGAGATGAATTCGAAATTCCTCGCCAGCTCCAGGGATTTATTGTTGGTGGAAAAATCCACGCCGGAGTTGATCATCCGGACCACCCCGGCCTTCCTGGCGTTCTCGATCACCGCTTCCCGATCTTTATTGAAATGCTTGAAATCCAGGTGGCAATGCGAATCTATTACCTCGACTATTGGCTTCTTTGCGTTTCCGTGCACGTTTCCTTGGGTAGTTCCCTGCATATCTCTCTGCACATCCCATTTCATTGATTCAGCGGGCAGCGGTATCCTCCAGGAGCATCAACCGGTTGATGGCGCTGACCAGAGCCTCCACCGAGGCCATGACGATATCCTCTCGTGCCGAGCGGGCGCTGACTCTTCTCCCTCGGTCGTCTTCCACTCCGATAACCACCTCAGCCAGGGCATCAGCCCCGCCGGAGATGGCCTCGATCCGGAAGTCACAGAGGTGGATGGATGTATCGCTATCCAGAAGTCCCTGCACCGCATTGACCGCTGCGTCCACCGGGCCCACCCCGGTATTGGCCAGGACCTTCTCCTTTCCCCGGACCATGGCTTTAACCGTGGCCGTAGGAGTGATGATGTTGCCGGTCATCACCGAGACCTCCTTGAGCACCACAGCCTGGCTGCCTTTGGCCACATCTCCGATCACCACGTCGGCTATGGTCTGCAGATCGATGTTCCCGACCTGTTTGCCCTTGTCGCCCAGCTCCTTGATCCTCTCAAGGATATCCTGAAGCTGTTCATCAGTCGGCCGGTAGCCCGCTTCCTCCAGAACCTTGGCCACAGCATGTCTCCCGGTATGCTTGCCCAGGACTATTCTCCTCTTATGGCCCACCATCTCCGGAGTCATTATGCCGGGCTCGAAGGTCTTGCTGTTCTCGATAACCCCATGGCTGTGAATCCCGGACTCATGGGAGAAGGCGTTCTCTCCCACTATAGGTGCGGTTATGGGTATCTTTACCTTGGTGAGCCTCTCGATCATTCTGGCTGTCTCCACCAGATACTCGGTCCTGATGTCCATCTTGGCATTGTAGATGGAATGCAGGCTCATCACCACCTCCGCCAGGTTGGCGTTGCCTGCCCTCTCCCCGAGGCCATTGACGCAGACCTGGACCTCCCTTGCCCCCGCTTCTACTGCGGCCAGACTGTTGGCCACCGCCAGGCCGAAGTCGTTGTGGCAGTGGACATCCACCACCATATGGACATCGTCGCAGATGGCCTTGACCAGCCGGTAGAATGAGGAGGGGACGGCTACGCCTACAGTATCTGGTATATTTATGATATCGCAGTGCACCTCCTCCACCGCTTTGAATATGCGATGTAAAAACTCTGGCGAGGTGCGGGTGGCATCCATGGCCGAGAAGAGGCAGGTCCGTCCATTATCTTTCACGAACTCCACCGTCTTTCTCGCCTCCTCAACGATCTTATCATGGCTCATCTTAATGGTATGAGCGATCTGAATATCAGAGGTGGGTGTGAAGACATGGACCAGGTCCACTTCAGCATCCAGGCAGGCCTGAGCGTCTTTCTTCACTATGCGGGAGAGGCCGCAGACCTGAGCCTCCAGACCGGATCTGGCGATCTGGCGGACGCTGTCGAACTCGCCTTTTGAGGATACGGGAAAACCAGCCTCGATAACATTTACTCCCAGTTTGTCAAGCTGCCTGGCGATCTGGATCTTCTCATCCGGGGTGAGAGAGACACCTGGAGTCTGTTCTCCATCGCGAAGGGTGGTATCAAAAATGCGAACTTTTTCATCAACAAGCGAATGAACGTCGTAGAAGACGATTCCCCACAGAGGTTTCTTGTGTCATGCTTTTATTCAATGCCATCTGCCCTATAAAACCTTTGCCAGCCATCAGGAAGAATTTAGTTGGATGGGATTGGATAGTAGGATACATGGGGCCACGAAATTACAGCATTGCATCAGGGCTAATCGTTAATTTATCATCAAAGAGGATCAATAGAATAAGGAGGTTATTTATATGCCACTTCATCTCAATAAGCCGGCCCTGCGAGTTTTAGCGATTGCCGAGAGCTTTCAACGGCCCAGTGCCCCATCAGCCGGTCTTTCTTACATCAATCCCTCGTCCACAGATCCTTGGTCGCTGACCTATTCCTGGTCCACGCTGGCCGGGGTGGTCATGCGCGCGGACAGAAGAGTGGACGGCCTGGCCTATGCCCGCGCAATTGTGGGAGGAGATGATGCCACAGAAGCGGTGCTGAAGCTTTACCATCGGTTGGGCCGAAAGGATATCAATGCCCTTATCTTAGGCGGAGCGGTGATCAGCTGGTTTAACATCATAGATTTGGAGAGATTGTTCAGTGAGGTCGCTAGACCTTTAATCTGCTTGACCTACGAGGAATCCGAGGGTCTTGAAAAATATCTGCGCGAATATTTTCCAGAATCCAAAGAAAAGATAGATAGCTATCGCTCCCTGGGCAAGCGAGAGAAGATCAGCCTAAAGACAGGATACGAACTCTTTGTGCGAGTGCAAGGAACAACGGTTGAGGAGGCAAGAATTCTTTTGAATAAGTTCACTCTGGATGGCAGGGTGCCGGAGCCAGTCAGGTTGGCCCGTATGGCAGCCCGGGCAGCGCGCAAGGTTGAGGAGGGATTGGCATCCGGCAGCGAAGTATAGCCTGCGATCCAGCAGATATATCAGCTATGTAATGGCGATATCAATATCAGCTTTAATGGCTGAATAGCGATCTCTGGCAGGAGGACTTATGCCATACCATACCCTTCCTGCCAGGGGCGGTATGGACAAGTCCCCACTCTCCTACCGCTCAATATTTGATTCCCTCCGAAGTTAATAATTGTTTTTTTCATATAGATCTTATGTAGGTCTGATATAGGTTATCTGTAATTAAGATGAAAGGATGCAATAACAGGACTGTAATGAAGCTTGATTAACAACAGTAAATTCCAAAATACTGTCATAAAGCAGTGAATTGGCCTATTGCTCTGCCGTCGAGCTTTGACTCTTATCCTTGAGGGACGGTGCCATCCGGTAGATCTCATCCACTGCCAGTTGTCCTCCTTTAATGGAGATCGCATACTCCATTCCCGGCTCTATTATCAGCAATGCGATCGGGCTCGACCTGAACCCCAGCAGATCATCCCCTGCAGCTATGACCAGAACCTCGATGATGGGATAGATGACTCTATCTCCTGCCCGGATCTCTTTTCCTGCCAGGATGTGCTTTTCTATTTCGGGGAGCCATTTATTCTTCAACATTCGGCAGCCTCTGAAGTTAGACTTTCAAGCCACATCTTTTCATCTCCCCCAACCAGTGACTTCCTTTATCAGAATTCTTATCTCCCTTTTCCGCAGAGCTGATACAATGGCGGCGGGAATATGAATCGGACGAAATCCGCCCTCTGCCAGAAGCTCTCCCTCCAGCTTCTCCCCTTCGAAGAATGGCTGGATTAGGATATCTTCTCCATGGAAGGGGAGAATAGCTGCCATAGACCAGAGCCGCCCGCTCAGCATGGCAGTCTCGCAAGGATCGTCCAGGCCGAACTGCACATGGCAGCGAATGGTCTTTAAGAAGAATGATCTCAATAGATCTCCGATAAGATCGATAAAGTCCGGCATAGCTGCCAGCACAGATCCGACCAAGCTTATGCTGATTCTGCTGCCATTTTCCTCGACCTTTGATCCGTGGCTATTGGTGGCTGGTGCCTGCTGGCTCTTATACCGCTGACTGCTATACCGCTGCCTTTCGTCATGCTGTATTTTTTCTTGTAGCCTTTTTTCCTCTCTTCTGCTTTCTGTGATCAATGAGATGATATCAAAAGTTGATGGGGCGGAAATCTCTTTTCTGAAAAGCTTGATGCCAAGCCATGATATCCAGACTCTTCCCTGAATCAGGCTCTCATTATAATTCATATCACCGCCTGCGGATGTGCCCAGCCAGGATGCTGTCAGCTTTCCTTCAATCAGTTGGCCTTTTTTGTAGAGAGACAAGCAGATATTAAGAGGTATTATTAAAAAAGTAATTATTAGAGCAATGAGGAGCAAGAGGATCAATGCAGCTGATCTCAGTGGATCTGAGATCAGTGAAGCTGACATAATATGGAAGCTCAATGGCATCCAGAAAGCCTCAGGTGAAATCTATGATGAAATTCGTGATCATTAAGACTATTCAACGATTATGGTTCTCTCTTTGGATGGCTTCTCATCTTTTCTCTCCATATCCCTTCTCTCCTTTGAGGCAGCTAATCTCTCCAGAAATGACTGGACGGAACTGGCGATCTCTGACAGAGACTGATTTCTTGGACTGCGACCGGAAATAGGAATTACCTTTACCCCATCCTCGCCGGGAATTCCTTTGAAAACAACCACAATGGCAACTGGTATAATCCCCCCCCCTCCGCCAGCCTCGAACTTAACGGTCTCATTGCTCCTGAATTCCTTTCTCTGGCCTGTGCCAAACCCCATCCCCATCTTTGTGATGGGTACGATGATCTTGTCCTCCAATTCTATAGGCTCGCCGACTATGTTCCTGGCGGAGAGGACTCCAAGAAGCTCATCCATTGTAGCTCTTATAGCGTCGGTGCCTGTCATCTATATCTCCATTAATAAGATAGTATACACTATATTTACATCTTCTGGATAGTTGGAAAAGGTATAATTAGACCAAAAACTCTTCAGAAGAGAATAATGTCGGAGGATCTCAGAATAGTCTACAGCCGAGCTCCGGAGATTTTCAGGAGGCTCAAAAGAGAGATCGATAAGGTGATCGTCGGCCAGGATAAAGCCATAGAGCAGCTCTTAGCAGCGATTATTGCAGGAGGGCATGCTCTTCTAGAGAGCAATCCAGGCCTGGCCAAGACCCTGCTTGTGAAGACCACCGCCTCCTGCATGGGCCTTGACTTCAGCAGGATTCAGTGCACTCCGGACCTGATGCCCGCGGATATCACTGGCACCACCATCATCGATGAGATTGGAGGAGGAAAGAAGTTCCGCTTCGAGCCGGGTCCTGTCTTCTCGAATATCGTCCTGGCAGATGAGATCAACCGTGCCTCGCCCAAGACCCAGAGCGCTCTTCTCGAGGCCATGCAGGAAAAACAGGTGACAGTGGGCAATAAAACATATCCGCTGGACCGGCCTTTCTTCATTTTAGCCACCCAGAACCCTATAGAGATGGAAGGCACATTTCCGTTGCCCGAGGCTCAGCTCGACAGGTTCCTGCTCAAGATCTTCATGGAGTACCCCACAATGGAAGAGGAGCTGGAGATCCTGGAGAGATATACCATCCGAGCAGAGCCAATGGTCTCGCCGCAGGTGAGCCGAGAGGAGGTTATTGCTCTTCAGCAGCTCTGTCGCGATATACCAATAGCTGATGATCTGAAAAAGGGGGTCGTCAGCCTGGTCCTGGCCACCAGGAACTGGGAGGGAGTACAATATGGAGCCAGCCCCAGGGCCTCCATCGGCCTCATTCTATCAGCCAAGGCCAGGGCATTTCTGCAGGGGAGGAACTATGTCTCCAAAGAGGACCTTCATGAGATGGCCTATCCCGTCCTCAGGCATAGAATAATATTGGGATTCGAGGCGGAGAGAAAAGGGCTCACCCGTGATCAGGTGATAGGTGATATCCTGAAAAGCCTGTCGCTATGAAATGAATTTGGATTCATTATGGATACTGATTTCTTCAAAGAGCTGGAGCGGTTCACCCTGCTCGTCCGAAAGCGCGTCTCTACTGCATACAGCGGAGGGAGGAAATCGATGCGCTTTGGCCATGGCATCAGCCCGGTAGGCTACCGGGAGTACCGAAAAGGGGACGACTTCAAGCTGGTGGACTGGAAGGTCTATGGCAGGACAGAGAAGCTTTTCATCCGGGAGCATGAGGAGGAACGAAGCCTGGTGGTCCACATCCTCTTAGACAGCAGCGCCAGCATGAGCTATGGGGGAAAGTTCGCCTATGCCTCCAGCCTGGCCGCCGGCTTTGCCTATCTGGCCACCATGGAGAACGAGAAGTACACCATATCCCGATTCTGCCACCGCTTCTACCCGGGAGAGCCCAAGCGGGGGAGGAGAAATCTGATCTCATCCATTGCCATGCTGGATGACACTATCCCCCGTGGGAGAACCAATCTCTTGCACACCTCCGAGCTCTTCTCCTCCCAGATCAAGACCACCAGCCTAGTGGTGATGATATCCGACCTCCTGGTGGATATCGATGATGTCATCTCCAGCATCTACCGGCTCGCTGGGCATGATCTGGTGGTCATTCAGGTTCTCTCTCCGGATGAAGTACAGCTGGGTTTCGGTGGGGATGTGAAGTTCGTGGACCTGGAATCAGGACTTTCCATTGTCACCCGGGTTACAGAAGGAGAACGCTCGGAGTATAAAAAGAGGTTGAATGAGCATAACGAGGCCATCAGAGCGACATGTGACCGGGTGGGCGCACACTATTTTCTCTTCCAGACCGATCGTCCGATATTCGATGCCTTCTCTGAGATGCTCACGAGAGCAGCGGTCTGGAAAAACTAGGTGGTCGTATGAAGAGAGATTAAGATGGCATGAAGATGGCATGAAGACAGATCTTGCATATTCAGAAACAACATTCCATCCATCTCTGGTGAGCAGAGGATGAATATGAGAATGAATAAGAATGGGTTGCCATCATGAAATCGAATAACAACACCATTAGGCTTGATTACGGCCAAGGCTGTCTGGAGCTTTTAGCAGATGAGAAGGTTGAACTCGTCCTACCCCAGGAGCTTCCCCCAGCCGGTCCGGAGGAGGTAGAGAGATCCCTGGACCAGGCGGTGGGAAGGAGGCTGGAGGATTACGCCGGGGCAAGCTCAGCCTCCATTCTGGTCAGCGATATCACCCGTCCCGCTCCCAGCCACCTCATGCTTCCTCCCCTGGTCAGGAGGATGAAGGAGCTGGATATTAAGAATCTCAATGTGGTCTTCGCCCTGGGCACCCACCGGAGGATGACCGCCGCCGAGGAGGAGCATCTCTTAAAAGACTGCATCTGTCTGCCTCACTGCCAGCATGACGCCAAAGCCTGCGTACCCCTGGGATTTACAGAGCGAGGGACGCCGGTGGAGGTTTTAGAGTCGGTCGCCTCATCCGACTTGATTGTGGCCACGGGAAATATCGAGTATCACTACTATGCCGGCTACAGCGGCGGGGGAAAAGCCATCCTCCCCGGGGTGAGCTCCGAGGCCTCGGTAATCCGAAATCATGAGCTGATGAGGGATCCCGCGGCTACCACCGGAAATCTGGACAGCCCCGTCCGCCTGGACATGGAGGATGCTGCCCGCATCGCCGATCTGGATTTCATCCTGAACACCGTCCTGAACAGCCGAAAGGAGATCGTCCTGTCCACTGCCGGCGACTACATCAAGGCGCACAGAATCGGGGCAGCAGCGGTGGACCGGATGTACCGCCGTCCGGTGGAGCCGGCGGAGATCGTGGTCAGCTGCGCCGGAGGCCGCCCCAAGGACATCAACCTCTTCCAGGCCCAAAAAGCCCTGGACAATGCCAAGAACGCCGCCCTTCCCGGCGGGACCATCATCCTCCTGGCTGAGTGCTGCGAGGGACTGGGCCATCCGGTATTCGAACGTTGGGCCTGCGAGGCTTCCTCAGCCGAGGACTGCTGGGAGAGGTTCGGCAGAGAGTACGAGTTCGGTGGGCACAAGGCCGCTTTTCTGGCCAAAGAGTCCATGGAGCATCATCTGATCCTGGTCTCATCCATGCCCAGGGATAAGGTTGAGATGTGTTTTATGAACCCGGCCAGGACTCTGGATGAGGCTTTGGCCATGGCCAAAGAGAGGCAGGGCAGGGATGCAAGGATGCTGGTGATGCCCTACGGGAATCTGACTTTGGCGGTTAGGAGATAGAAGTTAAATTTTTTGAAATTTATGTCTGGATTGAAATCCATGCCATTTCTCTTTCGGATAAACTATTTCCGTTGAAAAATCCCTGACAAAGGTTAATGTGGCCCGAGGAGCAGATCGAAAAGCAGCATGATGACATAATTGACGAAGCCGTCCTCAGGGATGCAGTGATCATCAGGAGAATGAGAGCCAGCGACCTGCAGGCTGCTTTGGAGATCGACCGGGAGGTCTCAGGGGGCTACAATCCCGATATATTCGCTGCTTTTTTCGAGTACCATCCCACCACCACCCTCGTCGCGGAGGTGAACGGAGAGCTTGCAGGAGTAGTCCTGGGATTCAAGCATGCGCCCTTCGAGGGCCGGGTCTTCTGGCTGGCGATAAGACCGCGATACCAGGGGCGAGGAATAGGCATGAGGCTGATGCTCGCCATCCTCAAGTCCTTCCGCAATCTGGGAGCATTGGGTGCTACCCTGGAGGTCAGAGTGAGCAACCGGAAGGCTCAGTCGCTTTACTCCAATCTGGGATTCCAGACAATAGCCATCTGGCCATCCTATTATTCCGATGGGGAGGCGGCCTTTATCATGAAAGCCCGTCTCTAAGCAAAATCATCGATCGTAATCAGAAGCGTCTGACCCAATCACTCCAGGCCGCGGGCAGTCAGACGGAACTCTGCCGTTCTATTCTCCGGCAGGGAGCGGTGCTTCATCAGCCTGGCCCGGCGCAGGCCCTCGCCGGTCTTCTCCAAAAGGATTATCGCTTTGCACATATGCTCCAGATAAGTGCCGCCCAATGGCCGGAGGGTGTTGCTCTCGATATCGGTATAGACCTGGTTGGTTATGACCACGGGAATGCGGGGGGGGGGGGGGGTCAGGGCTCGACGGGCAGGCCTGCTGTCCTCTGCCTCCAGGAGCATGCGGTAAAGCGACGTCGCCGAATCGAGAACTACCAGCCCCACATCCTTGCCTGCGATCTTGGATGCCTCTCTGATGGCCATCGCCTGCTGCTCCAGGCTCATGGGCTCAAAGATCATGATCTTGGCTGCCATCTCTGCTGCTCCTGGTCCAGCAATCTGCTTGAACCTCTCCGCAGAGAAGCCCTCAGTATCGATGAAGATCACCTTGAAGCCTCTGGCTACCGCTGCTACCGCCAGCTGCAAGACGATGTTGCTCTTGCCTGACCCAGACTCGCCATAGAGCTCAGTTATTATGCCTGACTCAAATCCCCCGCCCAAGAGGAGATCCAGGCTCTGACAGCCGATCGGCAGGCGTTCAAGCATGCTCATTGAAATCAAGTTGCATATCTGCAAAATTCTATTCTAACTCCAGATCGCCTATCCCCTATACCCTATGGGCGAAGTTATCGATCCGTTCCATAAGCCTCTCCATCGCCTCTCTCTCTCTGGGATTGCCGCAGCGGTTTACTATTCTCTGGGTCTTTATCAGCTCCTCAAAATAAGAATCGGTGCGCAGGGACATGTATCTGGTAGCGGCCACTGCAGCTTCTATCACCAGATTGGCTCCCCGGTTGACTGCTCGGAAATCTTTTCTCAACAGCTCCCCTTTAACTGGCTCGATATTGGCGATTATTATATCTGAGGCGAAGGGATCGCACTTGAATAGCAGCCAGGCCTCAGTGTCCTTCAAGATCGGCAGGCCATCGCAATGCATAAAGTACTCCTGGGGCAGGTCCTCTAGAGCAGTCTCCGCGAAGATCCAAGCGTCATGAGTGATATTGGCCACAAACCATTTCCTGGTGAGGATATTCTCATAGGTGTGAGTGCCCAAAAACAGGCGGATGTACAGGCTATCCTCACTCCTGATAATGCCCAATGGAGCGGCATTGACCCTGCCATCGGTCTCAGTGGTGGCAATTATCTCGTTTATGCCCTCCAGTATTCCCAGCTCATCTAAAGCCTCTTTGCCATAGAACATGATCAAAACCGCAATTTCCTCAGAAGGGAGATAAATAAAGATGCCGCAATCAGATCTGCCGTGGAGCCGGGATTCGTGTCCTCTTTAAGCAGATCGATATCCATCTGCCGGGCCTTATCCAGGGTTGGATCAAGCAGAGCTTCCGCTGCCCGTCGGGAGACCTGCGAGGCCTTTTCCCGTCCGAACTTGGCGGATATGAGGCTATCAGGAACCTGGGCCAGGGCTTCAAGGAAGGTCCTGACCACGCCGTCATTGAGGCCGTATTCGGATATCATCTCCTGCAGCCTTCGAGCGAGCCGGAATGTTCTCTCATAGTCTGTAGCCCATTCGCGAGCGACGAGATCATGGTTCACCGAGAGCCTCATCAGATCCAGGAGCGACTGGTTCCCCTCAATGAGCTTTTCTTCCCAATCAGGGTCCTTCAGGCTGAATTCATCGACCGTCACCACCCTCGCCCCCGCCAGATCGAAGGCCCGGTAGAAGTCGATAGCATCATGGACTGTGGTGCTTCTCAATACCCTGGCCAGCTCCTCCTCAAGCCCATCATCCGGCCCATCATCCGGCCCTTTCTGGCCGTCATATCTACTCTTTTCCTGAACTTGTTCATGAACTGGTCTTTCATAACTCGCCAAACTGCCAGCAGCCAGGGCAAGAGGGATCATTAGCACCAGGGAGCCGAAGTGGGTGTTGCTCTTCAGGTTCCAGTCCCCCCAGGCCTGAACCCCTTCCAGGATGAGCGAGCCTGGGCTTCCTTCGCCCCTCGCCGCTTTATTGAAGACGGGATAAGCGGAGACCGCGCTGGTGAGAAAGTGATGAAATCCGATATCCGAAAAGTCGTGGCAGCGATCGACATTCCCCGGCTTGGGACTGGAGGAGAGCTCGAAGAGCATGGCCAGGACAGCACACTGGGCCACTTTATCTGCTCTCTTCATCTGCTCATGCATATGCGATCAGCGGATCTTGGGCAGGATCTTCTCTGCCAGCTTCCTTTTCAGTCCCATGTACTCTTTCTCAGAGAGATGAGCTCTGGCCAAAGCCTCATCTCGCAGGTAGCAGGGTTTGCTTATCTTGCAGCACCAGACAAGGCTGCCAAAACAGGTGCCTTCCCCCTTTTCCAGAGGAGTGCCTTTGGCAAAATCGAGCTTTCGCTTCACAAATTCCTCTGGGGTGAGTCCTGCTCTCTTTAGGGCGCCGAAGACCGCACAGTTCTTGACCGGAGGACAGCAGAATGCCAGACCTCGCAGGTCTCCGCCGGCGCAGATATGCTTTGGGGCATTGCACCAGCCACTCAGGGAATCGTACTCTACCATCGCCCCGGCGAGCCACTGGACGAACTCTGGATCTGCTCCGCGCAAAGAGACGATTTCAGCCCCCATGGCGAGGAGGGTTCTGGCATCCTCGAAGTCGCCCACGTCTGCCAGGGCCATTATGGCGGGACCACGGACATCCGCTGCCTTTTTGACCAATTTCGGGCTGACGCCGTCCAGACCGCGTAGGTCGAGGTGAATCATGTCCAGATCGCTCTCATTGAGCTTTTGTAATAATGTGTTGGATAGATCCTCAGGCCGGATCCTGAGGGATAGGGTGACTCCGGAACGCTTCAAGAGGGGTATCAATTCCAGCAATCTGATGGGGTCGCGAATGTCAGACATCTTCAGCTCAAGAAGACAGAGGTTCTGAGCGGCGACTCTCGCCGCTTCCAGGAGGGGTCCGTCCTCGGAGGAGGTGGCACAGAGGCCTAGGGCAGCAGAATAAGAATGCACCGATTCGCCAGCCTTTCCCATTTTGGCGCCCTGTCCATCTTGTATATCCGGAATATTTGCCCTCCCCCGAATCCGTTCCTGGAGCTTTTGCTTCATATCACTTAAACGGGATTGGATCTGGGAAGGGGACATGACATCAAGGTTAAAGCCATCCAGCAGGATTAAACCGGCTGAATTGTCAGCCTCCGGACGGTTATAAGAAGAAATAACGGCTATGGGATTATCAATATGTAAATATCCTATTTCAACCATCGGTACCGCTTTACTGCTACATATGATATCAGGCTTTCGCTTCCTGGCCTGTGC
>JGI11944J13513_1001978_pt1 | contig 15277 bp, 15 predicted proteins | sample TerdegcoTASludge_FD_13513 | JGI IMG/M metagenome (IMG submission 13513) | reverse complement strand
GCAGCCGGTACCGGCGGGGCCGAAGACCCGCCGGGTCGAGCCTGCGAAGCGTCCTGAAACCTGAGTCGGGTTGATTATGTTTCCTGGAACCGATACCAGAGGAATACCGCGCCGCAAAAGAGGACAAAGGCTAGCATGGGGTGGCCGACGAACTCGTCGAGCTTGCCGAAGGCTGCTCCTATGCAGATGAGGATCACGGAGACAACAAAGAGAAGTTCGACGAGAACCTTCACGGGAGACGGGTACCGGCTGTTCATAGCGCACCTCCCAGTGTCGCAGGGTCTCTTCTGTCTTTACGCTTTGCAAGAAGGATGCCCCCTGCATCGCGTCTTCGCTTTTTCTCGCCTGTTCCCTCGACTGCCGGATCACGGGGCCTGCGGGCCTGAATCCCCGGCAGATTGCCCCTCGAGCCGGCTCATGAAAAAGTATGATTCCCGCATTCACACACTTCACTACTACAAATAATGTAGTCCAGGCTTCACCGCGTGTAAATCCCCTCCCCTGAAAGGATCACCCCCCTTCGATTCCGCCGGCGGTTCGCGTCGGACTCCCCGTCGGCCGCTTGTCCCGACCCGTGAAACCACGGGCGGGCGGGGGATAACAGGCCCCACGAACCCGACGCGTTCTCCTTCACCGTATTTCCTGATTATTTTTCACGATTCTTGCATCCGATTTTCGACGGGAAGGTGTCTTGATCCCGCCGAATCGGGGGACGTGAACGGTTTCCGGGGTGGACATGAGAATCGGCCGTTACCTGCTATTGATCATCCTCTTCGTCGGGTTCTTCATCGTCTTCGGCAACCGGGGACTGATGGACAACCAGCGCCTGAAGGAGAAGCTCACGGAACTGCGGGCCGAGAACGCCCGGCTCGAGGCGGTCAACGGCACGCTGAGGCGCGAGGCCGTTCTCGTGCGCGAGGAGATGCGGTACATCGAGTCCGTGGCCCGGCAGGAACTCGGCATGGTGAAGCGGGGGGATCTGATCTACCGGTTCATGGACCCGCCGGGAAAGAAGGAGGAGCCGGCGGTCTCGCCCCCCTCGGGCGGCGAAGGCAATCCGCCATGGAAAACCGAGAGTCCTCCTGCCGCGCACCCGGGCTCACCGATTTAGTTCGCACCCAGGGTCCGGGGGTCAGGGTCCCGGCTCCAGGAAGAAATCCTTTTTCCGCATCACCCCGTACGCCGTACCCTAGCCGGTGCGCAGCGCGTCGACGATCTTCATCCGCGAGGCCCTCAGGGCCGGCAGCACGCCCCCCACGAACCCCATGACGAGCGAGAACGCAAGGGCCTGCCAGACGATCCCGACGGTGAGCGTGAAGGAGAAGGCCAGCTCCGAGAAGGTCTGGACGTTGAGCGTCGAGATCGTGAGCAGCTGCAGGAAAGAGGCGAAGAAGAGCCCCGCGGCGCCGCCGATGAGCCCCAGCAGCAGCGCCTCCATGAGGAAGGCCGCCAGGATGCTGCGGCGCTGGAAGCCCAGGGCCCGAAGGGTGCCGATCTCCGCCGTGCGGTTCGCCACGGCGGCGTACATGGTGATCATGGCCCCGATGACGGCACCCAGCGAGAAGATGATCGTCAGCGAAACCCCCAGGATCCGGAGAAACTTCGCCATCACCTCCGACTGGTCGGCGTAAAAGCGGCTCTCGCGCTTGGCCTCGACGGTCAGCCTGGGGTCGGCCTCCACCCGGGCCTTGAAGGCGTCGAAGGCCGACGGGTCGCTCAGCTTGAAGATCACCGACGAGTAGGCCTGGCGGCGGAAGGTCTGCATGAGCTGGTCCGCGTCCCCCCAGATCTCGGAGCTGAACCCCGTGCTCCCCGCGTCGAAGATCCCCACCACGGTCCAGTCCCGCATGCCGAAGCGCAGCGTCTCGCCGATCCCGGTCCCTGCGAACCGCTTCGCCACGCTCCTGCCGGCCAGGATCTCGGCCGATCCGGGCCGGGGCAGCCGCCCCTCGGCGAGCCGGACCTGGGGCCGCATCGCGAGGGACTGGTCGTTGATGCCGCGGATGATGACGTTGGAGGGCTTGTCGGTACCCCGCTTGGCGAGGCTGATGAGCACCACGACCTCCTTGGCGAGGACCCGCCTGCCCCCCTCTCCCACGGCCACCTCGGGCTGGGTCTCGATGACGGAGGCCTGAAGCCGCTCGATGCCGCTCTGGACCTCCGACTGGGACCCCTTGCGGATGAGGACCACGTTGTCCCAGGAGCCCGTGTCGACGAGGGTCTTCTGCAGGCCCTCGGCCAGCATCAGGATCGCGGCGAAGACGAAGACCACGAGCGCCATGCCCGCGGCGGTGAGGATCGTCGTCAATCGCCTCGTCCAGAGATTCCGGAAGCTGTACGAAACGGGTACCCTCATGTTTTCGGACCGGGTTAAACCACTTCTTTGTCTTTTCCGCTCTTCTGCTCTTCCTCGCTTCCGCTCCTCCAGTCCTTATCCGATCCGCCTCAGTCCGTCGGCGATGCGGATCCGCACGGCCCGCCACGTGGGGAACAGGGCCGCCACGACCCCCACGAGGATCCCTGCGGCGACCCCCATGAGGACGGTCTCCTTCTCCACGAAGAAGATGGGGAAGTAGGTCCCGAGGTAGTCATGGAACGCCGCCGCCACGGGGAAGGTGAGCCCGATGCCGATCGCCGTCCCGAGGAGGCTGATGAAGAGGGATTCGCCGAAGATGAGCCCCGCGATGAACCGGCCCCCGAACCCCAGGGTCTTGAAGACGGCGTACTCGCCGATGCGCTCGCGGGCCGTCATGGCCATCGTGTTGGCGACGACGGCCATGATGATGACGATGATCACGATGGAGACCAGCTGGATGGCGATGAGGATCGCCTCCGTCATGGAGACGAAGCTCATCTGGAAGGCCTTCTCCGTCTCCGTGAGGGTCTCGGCGAGCGAGTTCTTGAACGCGGCGTCGATGGCCGCGCTCACCTCGCCCGCCAGGTTCGGGTTTGCGATCCCGATGATGTAGTACCCCACCTGGCCGGCGCGCCGCGGGGCCGTCTTCCTCACCGTCTCGTCGAGGTACTCCCAGTGGAAGAAGAACTGCGTCTCGTCGACGCTGCGGTCCTTGCCGCGGTAGATGCCCCGGATGGTGAACTCCCAGTTGCCGGGGAAGATGGTCCCCTTCAGGGTCACCGTGTCGCCCACCTTCCAGCCGAACCTGTCTGCGATCTTCTTGCCGGCCACGGCGCCCTTGCGGTCGCTCAGGAAACTCGAGCGCTGCATGTCGGGGAGGAGGTACTCCGGGTACAGGGCCAGGAAGCTTCGGGGCTCGACGGCGAAGTTGGGGAAGAAGTTCTTCTCCTCGATGTAGACGCCGCCGAACCAGTTCCCCCAGGACACGAGGGTCACCCCCTCGACCTGGCGGATCCGGTCCTTGTAGGCCAGGGGCAGGGGGAAGACGAGCGAGATGGCGTTGCGGATGACGAGCCGGTTCGCCGAGGAGGCCTCCACGCCGGCATACCAGGCGTTCACCAGGGTCCGCAGCATCCCGAAGGCCAGGATGGCGATGGTGATGCCCAGGATGGTGAGCCCCGTTCTCAGCTTGTGGCGGAAGGCGTTGCGGAAAAAGAGCTTAAGGATGCGCATGGTTCAGGTAGCCCTTGTCCAGGTGACGGATCACCTGGGCCGCCTCCGCGGCCTTGGGGTCGTGGGTCACCATGATGATCGTCTTGCCCGACTCGCGGTTGAGCCGGCACATCAGCGACATGATCTCCCGGGCCGAGGCGCGGTCGAGGTCCCCCGTGGGCTCGTCGGCCACCAGGATCGTGGGGTCCGTGACGACGGCCCGGGCGATGGCCACGCGCTGCTGCTCGCCGCCGGAGAGCTGGGCGGGGTAGTGGTCCATCCGGTTTGCGAGGTTGACGACGCGCAGGGCCGTCTCCACGTGCTCGCGCCTCTCCGCCCGGGAAAGGCCTGTGAGCTGCAGGGGCAGCTCCACGTTCTCGAAGGCCGTGAGCACGGGGATGAGGTTGTAGAACTGGAAGATGAACCCCACGTGGGTGGCCCGCCAGTGGGCGAGCTCCGTCTCGTCGAGGGCTGTGATGTCGACGCCGCCGATGACGATCGATCCGCTGTCGACCTTGTCGATCCCGGCGATGAGGTTCAGCAGGGTGCTCTTGCCCGACCCCGAGGGACCCATCAGCGCGAGGAACTCCCCCTCGCGGATGTCCAAGCGGATGTCCCGGAGCACGGGGATGATGTGGCTGCCCCGCAGGTAGGACTTGTTGACGTTTCGCACCTCGACGATGACCGGCCGGCTCTCCAGCACCGGGGCAGGCCCGTGCTCGTCGCAGGGGGAGATGGAATCGGACATGGCCCTCCTCAAATGCAGACGTTGAGAGGGTGAGAGGGTAAGAGGGTCGGACAAGAAGACTGCCGATCGTTTGCGTTGCGCTCCTCCGACCTTCTCACCCTCACACCTTCTCACCTTCTGTCTTCATCTCTCCGCCTGCTTGACCCGGCTGCCGGTCCTGAGGCCGCTGGGAGGGTTCAGGACGACGCGGTCGCCCGCCTTGACGCCGCCCGTCACGACGAGCAGGTCGCCCAGCGTCTCGCCCGTTGCGACCTCCCGTTCCTGCGCCACGCCGTCCTGGATGACGAAGGCGACCGATCTGCCGTTGCGGCTCACGACGGCGGCGGGGTGGATCGTCGTACGCGGCGTCTCCTCTCCGGCCGCGACGGGCTTCGAAAGGAAGGCCACCTTGGCGCTCATCTCGGGAAGGATCCGGGGGTCCATGTCGACGAAGCGGACCTTCACCATGACGGTGGCCTTCGTCCGGTCCGCCGTGGGGATGACCATGTGGACGGCGCCTCGGAACCGCCTGTCGGGCAGGGCGTCGAGCTGGATCTCGCAGGGCTGCCCCGCCTTGACCTGCTCGAGGTTGGACTCCGACACGTCGGCCTCGACCTGCAGCGAATTCATGTCGGCGATGGTGACGACGGCGGCCTTCGCGTTGGCCGCGGCGCCCAGGGGCGTCACGATGTCCCCGATGTCGGCGTTCTTCGTGAGGACGACGGCGTCGAAGGGCGCCCGGACGAGGGTGTACTCCACGTTCACCCTCGCCGCCTCGAAGGCCGCCTCGGCGGCCCTCACGGCCGACTCGGCCCCCGAGACGCCGGCTGCGGCCTTGCGGAACCGCGCCTCGGCCGCGTCGAAGGAGGCCTTCGTCGTGTACTCCCGGGTCAGGAGCTCCTTTTCCCTCTCGTAGGTGACCTTCGCGTCCTCCAGTTCCGCCCGGGCCTGGTCGAGGCTGTAGCGGGCCACGCTGAGGTTGGCCCGCGCCTGGTCCCTCGCGGCCGCGGCGTCGGCCCCCTCGAGCCGCGCGATGATGTCGCCCTTCTTCACGCGGCTGCCCTCCTCGACGGTCAGTTCGAGGAGCTGGGCCGTGATCTTCGACGCGACGGCGGCCTTGCGCTGGGCCACCACGTAGCCGCTGGCATTGAGAAGCGTGAAGGACTGGGAGGGGTAGGTCCGGCTCACCGTGGCGATGTCCACCGTCTGGGCGGGGCTGAAGACCCCCATCCAGGCGAGGACGGCCGCGAGCACGGCGATCGCCGCGGCGCCGGCGAGGAACATCGGCCTTCTGCGCCTTGGCGGCTGCGCGGTCTTCGCGGTCTTGTCGATCTTGAGACGGGAGAGGTCGTCGGCTGCCATCGGCTTGCTCTTTTCCCCCTGCAGGGATGCAAAAAAACCGGTGGAGACCGGCTTCTCACACCGGATCGGACCGTCGTGACGATCCACGGACGATCGGTCCTAAAATACATTCTCGGCCCGATTTGTCAACAGGATTGAACGGATTCGCCGCCCCTCGGCAGGCAGTTTTTCGTTGATGTTCGGGGCCATCGATACTATGATGAAACCGGAGCGTAGGAAATCCAAGAGAGGAGGCGTGGACATGCTCGTAAAAGTGCTCATCAAACGCAGGGTCACGCAGGACAAGGAAGCGGCTCTTCTGGATCTCATCACGCAACTCCGGACGCTCGCATCCCGTCAGCCCGGATACATCTCCGGGGAAACGCTGCGCAGCGCCGACAACCCCGAGGAGTATCTCGTCATCAGCACCTGGCAGGCAATGGACGACTGGAAGAAGTGGTTCTCCAGCAAGGAGCGCGCGGCCCTTCAGGAAAAGATCGACAACATCCTGGGCAAGAAGACAGAATACGAGGTCTTCCAGTACCCGGGCAAGTCGGTTTCCCTTCGCAGCTTCAAGGGCTACGAAGGGGGGTGATTCCCGTTCCATGGGGAGTCCTTCCGCGAAGACCGCCGCAACCTATCCCGCCCGCCTGGCCGACGGGCTCTGGGTCCTGGGCAACCCCTACTTCAACCTCTACCTCGTCCGGGGGGAGGCGGAAGCGGCCCTGGTCGACGCGGGGATTTCCGCCGTGGCCGACGACGTGATCGGCCAGCTGGAAGCGCTCGGGGTGTCGCCGGACCATCTCGTCGTCACGCACCCGCACCCGGACCACATCAACGGCCTCGACGCCCTGCGGGAACGTTTCCCCGCGGCCCGCGTCGTCATCGGGCCCGGAGCGGCGGAGTTCCTGGCTCACCCGAAGACCGCGGCCTCGCTCGTGGCCGAGGACCGCTTCATGTCGGAGTTCCTGGCCTCGCAGGGATTCAGGCCCGGCAGGCCCCCGATCGGGCGACCGCCGTCCGTGAAGGGCGCCGCGGTGGTCACCGACAACGAGACGCTGGACCTGGGCGGCCTGACGATCCGTTTCCTCCACGTCGGGGGGCACGCCATCGGCAACCTCGTCGTCCACGTGCCGGCGTCGGCAGCCCTGATCGTATCCGACAGCCTGGGGTTCCGCATCCCGAGCGTCGGGTTCTTCCCCATCTTCTTCACGGGCTACGCGGACTACATGGCCGCGATCGACCGGCTCGAGAGCCTCCAGGCGCAGATCCTCTGCATCGCGCACCAGGGCCCGCTTCTGGGAGAAGAGGCCCGAAAGGCGATCCGCGACGCCCGGGAGGCCGCGCGGGCCCTCCGCGAGGAGATCCGGGGGGACCCCCGGGACGAGGATGCGGTGATCCGGGACCTTTACCGGCGCTTCTACCGCGACGAGCTCGCCCTCTACACGCCCGACAACATCGTCGGTTGCTGCCGCCTGGTGATTCGCAGAAGCAGGGCGTAGCGGAAAAACGCAGAAATCCGGGGAGAGGCCGCCGGACGCAGGTCCCCCTGGGTGGTGCGGCCCAGGGGGAAAAGGAAGAAAGGAGAAGATTGAAACGCTGCCGGCCGGATCAGGGGTTGAAGCGGCACGGGTCCCTCCGGGTGGGATGAGCCCCGGGTTTCCGTGACGGCCCGGTACCGGATCCAACCGCTGTCCTTGTACCCTTTATCGGCACGAAGCCCTCTCCACTTTAGAACGGACCCGGCGGTTGCGCCGCGGCGACGAGACGAGGAGGGAAGGCGCCATGCTCAAAGCCCGAGACATCATGACGAAACACGTCGTCACCGTGCGGCCCGAAACGGAGATCACGCAGGCGGCAAAACTCCTGCTGGACAACCACTTCAACGGGTTGCCCGTGGTGGACGAGCAGGAGAGGCTCGTCGGCATCCTCTGCCAGGGCGACCTCATCGTGCAGCAGAAGAAATTCCCGATGCCCACCCTGTTCACCTTCTTCGACGGCATCATCCCGCTGACATCCTACCGGAGCCTCGAGAAGGAGATGGGGAAGATCGCGGCGACGACCGTGGCCCAGGCCATGACGCCGGACCCCATCACCATCGATCCCGACACGAACCTGGAAGACATCGCCACCCTGATGGTCAACAACAACATCCACACGCTTCCGGTCGTGGAGGGCGGGCGCCTCGTCGGCGTGATCGGCAAGGAGGATGTCCTGAGGACCCTCATGCCCTCCGCCGGGCGGGACTGAAAAAAAACTCCAAAAAATTTTCAGTTTTCCTCTTGCAGTTTTGAATAACAGCCCTTATATTGTACGCAAGTTGTTCCTCTATGAGGAACTTTTTCCCGAAATGTAAGACAAATTTTGGCACAAATGTAGGTGTCTTTCTGACAAGAAAATCAGACTCGCTCCGATTCTCCCAACGATCCCGACGGGGTATAAACCGATTGAAAACACGAAGGGAATCGAGGCGGGAAAGACACCATGAACAACACCAAGGCATCGACGGTCAACTTCAGGCTCTGGTTCGACCGCCAGGTACGAAACGCGAGAAGGACGAAAGCGGCGCCGGGCTCGGCGGAAAACCGCTGCTACTACGAAAAGCTGCTCGGCAGGCCGAAAGCCGGAAACCACAGGTAGAAAGAAAACGCCTCCGGGCGAACATAGAACTCTCTCTGTCATCTACCTCTCTCCTATTCGTTCATGGAGGGGACCAACGACGCTCCCCTCCATGAATGAATCTCAACCCGGGCGGGGAGGCGGCAGGGATCGAACAAGAAAAAACCGTCCCTCAGGACGCAAACCGTACTCTCTCTGTCATCTACCTCTCTCCTATTCGTTCGTGGAGGGGACCAACGACGCTCCCCTCCATGAATGAAGCCATCATCGTGAATTCGTAAACGCTACCTCCTTTCAACGGCCTGCCCTCCATCGGGGCAGGCCGTTTCATAGTCTCCGGCGCGGTGCGCGCCGCCGCCGGCCGCCGCACGTTTAACCCCTTGAATGGATTTCCAATCTGCGATATCGTGCCCTTGGTGCCCCGGCTGCGCGCACGTTCCCGCGCAGGCGGCAGCCGTCCTTGCAGAGCAACCGGTTCGTCAAACCGGGCATTCGCGTCAGGAACGCCCAGGGAGAACACAACACAGGGGGGTCCCCATGGAAGCGCAGGCTCCGGAAGATCTCCGTCCCTTTCTTCAACCGACGTTCTTCGTGGATTCCGAATCCGACGTTGTGAAGGGCTTCGCCGGGACCCATGCGAAAGGGCAGACGGTCGCCGAGAGGGCCGTCAGCCTCTTCCGTGCCGTCCGCGACGAAATCCTCTACGACCCCTACAACATCCGGCTTGTGCCCGACGAGTTCAAGGCCAGCGTCATCATCGGCCGGCGCCGGGGGTACTGCGTGGCCAAGGCCATCGTCCTGGCCGCCGCGGCACGGGCGTCGGGCATCCCCGCGAGAGTCGGGTTCGCCGACGTGAAGAACCACCTGAGCACGGAACGACTCCGCCGGCTGATGAAGACGGACGTCTTCGTCTTCCACGGCTACACGGAGCTTCACCTCAACGGACGCTGGTTCAAGGTCACGCCGACCTTCAACATGAGTCTGTGCGAGAAGTTCGGAGTCCGGCCGCTGGAGTTCGACGGGACGTCGGACTGTCTGTTTCACGAATACGACAGCCGGGGCCGCCGCCACATGCAGTACCTGCGCGACCACGGGGCGTTCGCCGACGTGCCCTTCGAGAGAATCGTCGAGGAGTTCGACCGGCACTACCCCGGATTCTTCCCCAGGGACGGGAGCCCCGTCGGGGGGGACTTCGAGCGTGAAGCGATGCAGGAGGCGGCCGGCGAGGGCAAAGAGCGGCGATGAGCGGGCCCCGCACCCGCCCCGGGCCGACAAACACCGAGGATGAACCGCCCCATGGTGTCCGTGATTTTCTTCTTCCAGCTCCACCACCCCTGCCTGCTCCACCCGGATCGGGACAAGTTCCTGTGGGACGAACGCAACCGGGAGTTCTTCTCGGACAGGGCGGCGCGCCGCTACCTCCCGGCCATCCGGACGCTGGCGGCGCTGATCGGCCGCCACCCCGAGTTCAAGGCGGCCGTCAGCGTTTCGGGCACGTTCCTGGACCAGGCGGAGCTCTACCGGAGCGAGGTCATCAGGGCCCTCCAGGATCTCCTGGACGCCGGCCGTGAGGGCGAGCGGGTCGAGCTGCTCGACGAGACCCACTACCACTCGCTCGCAAGCCTCTTCGAGGACCCCCGCAAGCAGGAGTTCCGGGACCAGGTCTCCCTGCACCGGGACCGGCTGGCCAAGCATTTCGGGACACGCCCCACCTGCTTCTGCAACACGGACCTCATCTGCAACAACGACGTCGCCGCCGTGGTGGCCGATATGGGTTACGCGGCGATGCTCTGCGAGATGCCCGGCCCGGGCGTCCTTGCAGGAACGGTGTACAGGGCCGCGGGGTCGAAGCTGCTCTTGATCCCGAGGGACCGGGATCTCAGCAACGCCCTCGGCGCCGGTTCCGCGCACCCGGGCCTCACGCCACGGGAGTATCTCGAGCGCATGGCAACGAGCGCCGGGGATACCCTGCTTCTGGGCTACAACCTGGAAACCCTGGGCGCGCAGGGACCGGGCGGCCAGGAGTTCTGGAGGGGCCTCGCCGAGGCCCTCCCGGGATTCCCGGCCGTCGAGGTCGTCACGCCGAGGGAACGGGCCCGGGCCGTGCCGGCCGACGCCTGCCCCGTGTTCGACGTCCCCGCGCCGGAGGGCGCCGACCCGGCCGCGATGGCGGTGCAGACGGGCGGGTGGCTCGACGACCCCGCGCAGCTCGATCTCTTCCGGGACATCGAGAAGATGGAGGACATCGCCCGGAAGGCCGGCGGCGAGCTGCTGACCCACTGGCGCCACCTCACCGCGGCGGACCACCTGTTCTTCATCCACCGGCGCATCGGCGGGGAGACGTCCCTGGGCGCCTACGAAAACCCCTACGGCGAGTCGCTCGCAAGCGCCGTCCACATCCTGACGCGCAAGATCGACATCCTGACGGTCACCATCTTGCGCTTCGAGATCCTCACGCGCAAGGAGAGGCCCGCCGTTCTCATCGTCACGCCCGAGACGGGCCGTCTCCCCGAGGACCTGGGGGGTCTGGCCAAGTACATCTCCGGCAAGAGCGGCGGGCAGGGCGAGGTGATCTCGGCCCTGTGCGAGGGCCTGACGGAGCGCGGCGTGGACGTCCACCTGGCCGTTCTGAACCTCAAGAAGCGCTTCCAGCGGGAGTCCAATCTCAGCGCGCAGCAGTGGCGGGAGGTCCGCTACAGGATCGACCCCGAGAAGATCCACCTCGTCAGCTCCGGCGTGTTCTCCGACCTGTTGAGCGCCTACGGCGGCAACCCCCTGCTCAACGCGGCCGAGTTCCAGCGCGAGATCGTCAACAACGTCATCAAGGGCGTGAGCGCCCGCCACGGCGGCAGGCTCATCGTCCACACCCACGACTGGATGGCGGGCGGGATCATCAACGCCTACCTGAAGGCCCGGGGCGTCCCCGTCCTGCACACGGTCCACAACGTCTTCACGGGCCACATCCCCCTGGAGATGCTCTTCGGCGTCGACATGGAGGACTTCTCGGAGAACCTCTACTACTCCGAGGAGTACGGCAGGCGGTGCATCGACAGCCAGGCCACGGCCATCAAGAACGCGACGCTGATCAACTTCGTGGGCGAGCAGTTTCTCAAGGAGGTGGTCTACGACTACTTCATGGACCGGCCCCTCGTGCCGCCCGGGGTGCGCACGGAGGTGAAGGCCAAGTACTTCCACGGCACGGCCATCGCCATCCTCAACGCGCCCCCCGCCTACATGTACCCGGAGCGCTGCGATTTCTGCGTCGAGAAATACGGCCCCGACGACGACGTCCTGAGGGCCAAGCGCATCAACCGTGTCGAGTTTCAGAAGCGGATGGGGTTGAACGTCGACCCCGACGCGATCCTGCTGTTCTGGCCCTCCCGCCTCGACCCCACGCAGAAGGGCGTGGAGCTGCTCGAGCAGGTGGCCGGCCCCTTTGTGATCGACCACCCCGATGTCCAGATCGCCATCGTGGGCGACGGCGTCGGCAACGACCGCACCCACGTGGAGATCCTGGGGCGCATCGCCTACGCCTCGGGGGGGCGGATCGCCTACCAGCCCTTCAGCGAGGAGCTGTGCATGCTGGGCTATGCCGCGGCGAGCGACGTCTTCGGCGCCTCGCTCTACGAGCCCTGCGGCCAGATCGACCAGGTGGGCAACATCTTCGGCGCCACGGCGACCAACCGCGACACGGGGGGCTACCACGACAAGATCCGGGAGCTTCGCCTCAAGATCGCCGGGGCCCCCCAGGACGTGGGAAACGGCTTCTTGTTCCGCGACTACGACGCCCGCGGGCTGTGGTACGGCCTCGAGAACAGCGTGCGCTTTCACCGCCGCCCGCCCGAGGTCCGCGAGGCGCAGATCAAGCGGATCATGCGCGAGACGCGCCAGCGCTACCGTCTCGAGAACATGATCGCCGCCTACATCCGTGCCTACGAGCGGATCAACGACGGCGAGCCGATCGTCTAGCCGCCCGCCGTCGGACAGGGGTTCTTTCCCCGGCGTTTCTCATTCTTGGCACATGGTTTGCTGCACTCTCATCCCGTCAGCACATGACGACGGGCTGCCGTGCGCGACGACGGGCCGGGCGGCGTTCCCGCCTCGGCCGAAGAAGCGTCATGGGAGGCCCGGAAAGGGGATTTTCGTGAGCGAAAACGGATTCGTCGATTACTACGAGCTGCTGCAGTTGAGCCCGAACGCCGACACGGACACCGTCGAGCGCGTCTTCCGGCACCTGGCCAAGAAACTCCACCCCGACAACCGGGAGTCGGCGGACCCCGAACGGTTCCGCCGGATCGTCGAGGCCCACGGGATCCTCTCCGACCCCAAGGCCCGCGCCGGTTACGACGTGAAGTACCAGGACTACTGGAACCGAAAGTGGAAGATCGCCTCGGAGGCGGGCGACGGGACCGCCTTCGGCGACGACCGGGAAACGCGCGAGAGCCTGCTGTCGCTGCTGTATGTCCAGCGGCGGCGCAACCCGAAAAGCCCGGGCCTGGGCGATTACGAGATGGCCCGCCTCATCGGCAAGCCCTACGAGATGGTGGAATTTCACCTTTGGTACCTGAAATCCAAGGGCTGGGTGGAGCGCCTCGACACGGGGATGCTCGCGATCAGCGCCTCGGGCGTCGATCAGATCGAGGAAAAGCGGCTCAGGCTGCGCAACGACCGCCTGCTGACGGCCGGCGGCGCCTCCCCCCGGGGCACGGACGCGAAGGGGGCGGGACAGAAGGAGGACCTGCTCGTGTCTCCCGAGGGCACGGCGTTCAACCGCTGAGGCCCCGCCCATCCGGAAAACAGGAAGCCCCCATCCCCCCGATCCGGGATGGGGGCTTCTTGCCGGAAGGGCAGGCATCGGGGGGAAAAAGATCCCCTTCCTGCCTTCTCGTCCGTCGGGTTGCGCCCCCGGTGACCGGCCTTCTACTTTGTCAGGTGGCGGGCCAGGGTGTTCACCACCCCCGGCGAAAACAGGGCGATCATCAGGACGTAGAGGACGTAGATCGAAGCGGCCGAGAAAAGATCCAGCCCGTGGTAGCGCCTGAAGAGGGAGACGAGCGTTCCCCCCCCGAGGACCAGGGCGGTTGCCTGGGCCAGCAAAAAGAATCCGACCCCCGACAGGGGAACGGCGGCCGCGAGGAAAAAAAAGGCCGTCCCCGTCATGAGAAAGAGAAGCATCCGGGTATCGTTTTGCCGTTTCATGGTTCCCCCTCGGCCGTTGAGCGCCTGGTTCACGGCCGCTTCTTACCTACCACACAAGACGCCGTTGTGTCTCGCGGTGTTCGGGCGCGACCCACGCGGTATGATCCATGCATGAAACGGGGGTCCCGAACGAAAAAAGAATTTCTGTTTTCAATGCCCTGTGGTAACGTGGGGCGGTCGCAGCCCCCCTGCGGGCGGACCGATGCCTCGAAGCAACCCCAACAAAGGAGATACAAAGATGAAAAAAGTTTCGGCAGGCGCTCTTGCAGTCGTCATGATCTTGTTCGTCCTGTGCTCCGCCCATGCCCTGGCGGCGGAGAAGGCGAAGAAGGACGTGCTTGCGAAGGTCGGCAACAAGGAGATCACCCGAAGCGACGTCGAGGCCTACATGGGCCTCTACCCGGAAAACCAGCAGGCCATGATCAAGGCCGACCCCCGGATGGAGGAAGTCCTCGTGAGGAACCTCGCCAGCATCATGGTCGTGTCCGACGTGGCCCGCAAGAAAGGCATCGACAAGAGCCCCGCCGTGAAGAAGCAGATCGAGATCATGCGCAACGAGTACCTGGCGCGGACCTACGTGCAGAAGGAGATCATCGGCAAGATCCATCTCACCGAGAAGGACTACCAGGCCTACTACGACGCGCACAAGAAGGACTTCGAGAACCCCGAGATGGTCAGGGCGCGCCACCTCCTCGTGGCCGTCAAGCCCGACGCGAAGGAGGACGAGAAGAAGGCGGCCCGGAAGAAGGCCGAGGAACTCCTGGCGAAGGCCAAGGCGGGCGAGGATTTCGCGAAGCTCGCCCAGGAGAACTCCGATGACCCCGGATCCAAGGCCAAGGGCGGAGACCTGGGGTTCTTCACGCAGGGCAGCATGGTGGGGAAGTTCGAGCAGGCCGCCTTCGCCCTGAAGCCGGGCGAGCTGAGCGGCGTCGTCGAGACGGAATTCGGCTACCACATCATCAAGCAGGAAGAGCGCAAGGCCGCCGAGCAGCAGCCTTACGAATCCGTCAAGGAGCAGGTCAAGGCCCGGGCCACCCAGTCCATCCAGCAGGAGCGGCTCAACGCGTTCCTCGAGAAGTCGATGAAGGACGCCAAGGTGACCTTCTACGGCCCGGAGCCCCCGAAGGAGCCCTAACGGCCCGGGAGGGACGGAAAGCCGGGTATGGACGACCGGACGAGACCCACGCTCGATGCGGACCGGTGCACCGGCTGCGGGCTGTGCCTCGATGTCTGCCCGTCCGACGTCCTCGCCCTGGAAGGCGGGACGATCACCCTGCGGCGGGACGGCTGCTTCGGCTGCGACCACTGCGCCGCCGTCTGCCCCGCGGGCGCCGTCACCCTCGAGTCCGTCAGCACGGATCACATCGCGCTTGCCACGGTCGAAACGGGCGGTCGTTGGCTCCCCTTCGGGGAGTTCGACGCCGCCCAACTCGTCCGCCTCCTCGCCTCGCGGCGCTCCTGCCGCTGCTACAGCGAAGAGCCCGTTTCAAGGGCAGTCCTCGAGGACCTCTGCCGGGTCGGGGCCATGGCCCCGTCGGGGACCAACAGCCAGCGCTGGACCTTCACGATCGTGCCCGACCGCCGGGCCCTGCTCGCCTTCGGACGCCTCGTGGCCCGCTTCTTCGAGCGCCTGGACCGCCTGGCCGCAAACCCCGCCGCACGACTCTTCTCGAAGCTCTTCCTGAAGGACCGGCTGGGGTTCTACTACCGGCGCTACCACGACACGGTCCGGGACGCCCTCCGGGAGTTCGACGAGACGGGCCGCGACCGGCTGTTCCACGGCGCCACGTCGGCGATCGTCATCGCGACGCGGCCCGGCGCGT
>JGI11944J13513_1001976_pt1 | contig 15287 bp, 5 predicted proteins | sample TerdegcoTASludge_FD_13513 | JGI IMG/M metagenome (IMG submission 13513) | reverse complement strand
CCTCTCGGTCGTTCGCCCAGGCTGCGGCCTCGGCGGGAACGATGAGGGTTGCAGACTGCACGCCGCCTTTGCGGGTGTAGTCGTGGATTTCACCTGTGCGGCCATCGGTGATCTTGCACCCAGCGCGATAGGCAGCGGCCGCGGTCGCACTGCGACCAGCTGACCGGCTGACTGTCTTAACGCTGAGGTGGTAGATCGCCATGGGCGCGGCTCCGGCTGTTGGTATCCCCCGAAGGGGCGCACGCAAACTAACCGTAGGATAGTTTGCATAAGTGCGCCCTTGGCTATTCGCCTGCGGGTTGGTGCTGCGCTCATTCTAGCCAAATGAGCCGTACAAAGTGCATGGCTAGAATGGACTCGGAAACAAACACAGAAGGCACGAAATGGCAACAAGCATTGATGAAAAAATCAAGGCTCAGGAAGAGAAGCTAAAGCAGCTCAAATCGATAAAGCAGCGGATTGAGGCAAGCAGGCGTGCTGCTGAGGCCAAAGTCACACGGCAGCAGGAAACGCGCCGCAAGATTTTGGTGGGCGCGATGGTCTTGGAAATGATGGAAAAAGACGATGGCAACCGCCAGCGCTTCATGCAGCGGCTGGATAGTTACCTAACGCGTGCTGATGACCGCGCCCTGTTTGGGCTTCCTCCCGTCAACGAAAAGCCAACAGAATGACGTTCGGCCCTCCCCCCATACGCCCCGAGTTGCTTGCAGCGTTTGACGCGATGCAGGCCACGGGAAAGGCCTACGCCTTTGCTGTCCTGCCATTGGTCAGCGGTACTGGCTGGTCAGTCTTCACAAAGCGGAAGAACATTCACGTTCCCATAGACCGGCATTTTTCGACCGAGGAAGATGCCCATGCAGCAGGCACAGCATGGCTTGCGACAATGCCCCAAAAACCGATTTAACGGGTCGTCAGCGCTTTTTTTCAGCTGCCCCAACACCCTGCGCTAGCTGAAAAAAAGCGGTGCTGTGAGCACCGCTTTTTTAGTAAATCCTTATCAAATAGGCTTGTTAACCAGCCCTTGTGCTGCCCAGACACAGGCAACTTGCATACACGACAAGGCGGAGCAATATCACTGCTGTTAGGGATATATTGCGGAATCAGCCGATTGCGCAATACCCTGGTATAATCAAGCTCTTCTAGGAACCTGAGTAGTTCAGTCAATTCGATTGCCGTCGAAGAGACTTACTTGAAAATTTTGTAAAGCTCTATCGCAATAGCGATGAGCTGAACAACAATACCGAGAATGGTCACTGCTAATAGCATTGGTTCATGGGCTTCTCCTGTGAAAAAATTGCTGGCTAATTCTCGTGAGCGCAGAATTACGCGCACATCTTCCAATTGTAACACAATATGCACGCTTTGCATATTGGTAGAAACCCGCATATGCGGGTTTTTTTGTTTTTAATCCATCCGTATAGCACCTCGTTTTATCTCTGAGGGACGCTAGGTATGGATTTCGCCTTGAATGGGGCTGGAGCGAAGCGTAAGGAGGGGGTGTAACCCCCTGCCAAACGGCTGTTCAGCAGCTGCGCTTGCACTTCCTTGTCCCTCGCTCGCGCAGCACAGTCTTGGCGAAACCTCGGACGCATTCGCGCCTGAAAAACAAGGAATTCCAGCTCGCATTACGCGCACACGCCCGCACGCGCTCGCGCACGCTGTTAACGATAGAACGGACATGCCCCGCAGGGGCCAGCTGGAGCCTGCCGCTCGGGCGGGTCAGTGGAGTCGAACGCTGCGCTTACGACCCCACTGACCGGGGTTTTCAAACGCTTCGCCGTTTGTAATTTCGTCAGGGTGCTGGCGCAACACCCGGGGGCAGCTCCCCCCGGCCCGAAAGGGCCAGAGGGGGCATATCAGGGCTGTTAGCCCGCCGCAGGCGCTCTGTCGCTAGCTTCCCTAAAGAGAATAAGAGGGCGATTTTTTAAAAAAACTGCTGAAACCCAATACTGGCGAGGGTTTGCGGGCGTTTTTTGGTGGTGGCTTATGTTCACCCTAGGAGTGAACATATATGTTCACCCTAGGAGTGAACATAGTTCACTTTAGCGAACATCATGTTCGCCTGTGCGTATGAACATTCCGTTCAACTTATTGACTGATTTGTTTTTTCAAGCGAACATCATGTTCACCGTATTGAACAGATATGTTCGGAGAGCTATGAAGCCAGTTCGCAAAGACCCGCAAGACTTCACTATGGTCACCCGTGGCTACTGGGCTGAGTTGCGCTCTCTGTCAAAGCGCATGCCTGCAGCCTTTGAGCTGCTGACACTCATCACCGAGCGCATGAACCGATCTAACGCGCTGGTCATCAGCCAAGCGACGATTGGGCAGCTGCTGGGGTACGGCAGAACCACGATACACAAAGCCGTAAAACTGCTGGAAGAAGAGCGATGGCTTCAAGTCGTAAAAGTGGGCACAGCCAACGCTTACGTCGTCAACTCGAAAGTGATGTGGGCAGATAAGAGCGGCAAGCGTTACGGCTCATTTTTTGCAGAGGTAGTCGTCGGCGAGGACGAGCAAATCAAGACTGTTGAAGAACTCAACAGCGTTGAAATCAAGCACCTGCCAATCATCAGTCGCGGCTCAATTCCCATTGATGATGGGGCTCCATTACCCCCACCCGACCAGCTCGATTTGCTGCCGCCTGACGCGAGTGAATTCCCGAGAGGGAACGCATGACAGAGCGCAATGAGCCATGCACTTGCCAGCGCTGCGGCTGGCCCAGCTGGAGCGTTTTTTAGCGCACATCGACCAGCCTATCGGCGAACTGTAGTGGTCAAACCGGTATAGGGCAGAGCGATCCAGCCGCATCAAGGCAGCATTGAATTTTGGAAAACAGCTCCCTTCCGGGAGCTAGTCGTGACCGCAGAATTTCATCGCATGACAGACACAAATTTCAAAGCAGCCGTGCAGCTCATCTTGCAGGCCAGCATGGACGGCAAGCCAAAGCATGAGGCCGTTCTGAGCCTTGGCGCCACTCCTCAGTTTCTGTTGGACAACGGCTTTCCTGAGCTGCCTCTGAGCATCAAGGGCGCAGTGATCGACAAAGCGCACTTTGACCACGGCATCACGCGCGGCGTGTTGGAGCGACTGGCAGAGATCATCACGACACCAAAGGCGCTCTACAAGTCGGCCACGGTGCAAGGTACTGCTGTGGTCATCACCTTCGAGATGAAGGCAGGGAGCCCGATCCTCGTGCCCATCCACGGCAACAAGCCTGTCGGCCGCTCTTTCACCAACCTCGTGGCCAGCGTTTATGCCAAGGACGCGGCTGATGTCGAAATCAGATGGAAAAGGGAAGGGTTGCTGCTCTGGGAAACTCAGGGCAGAAAATAAAGAAGCCCTCCGCTACTCGACATTTCGGCTCTGATTGCCTGGTGTGGGACGTAGCGGAAGGCTTCACCCCCTATTGTACGTTTACTGAGTAAACAGGCAAATCAGCGACTCATACCCCGGTCGTTCTCGCGGTAGTTCGCCTGCTGCTTGTCCAGCAGCTTGCGCAACTGCTGGCTGCTGACCAGGTCGCTGGTGAGGCGGTCGAGGATGGCGGCGCGGGCCTCCTTGGGCGCTGCGTTGTAGCCGTCGATCAGCTGCTTGAGCTGGGCGGGCGTGGCCTGCCNCTTGCTGCCGCTGTCGCTCCAGCCGAACGCTTTGACCTCACGGCCTGCGGCCATGGCTCGGAAGTCTTTGGGGACTGCCTCCAGCTCGCGTCTGGCGGTCGCTGCTGCACGCTCCTGGCTGACCTTGGCCTGGTGCAACTTCTCCAGCTGCACCAGCTCGGCACTGCCCCCGGCCTGGTTGGCTACGACCTGGCTGCGGACAGCCTTTCGCAGCTCGGCATCCTTGGCGGCCACTGCGCGGGCCTGCATCTGCACTGCCTGCAATGCCTGTCGGCCTTCCTCTGCCTTCTGCACACGTTGCTCCAGCTCGGCACTGCGGAACACCCCAGAGTCATGCATCTTGGCCTTGAGCGGGTGCTGCTCGCGCCATGCATCAATCGCCTGCTCAGCTTTGAGCACAAAGGCTTTCCCGGCTTCCTCCTGCTTGTACAGCTCCCGGCGTTTGGCCGTGGACGCCATGACGGCGCGGTCGCGCTCGACTTCGCTGTCCACGCTGGGCAGCTGTCGCCGGCGGATTTCCTCGGCCAGTTCGGTGCTGGACATCCGAGATAGGCGCTGTTTTTCGGCCTCTGCGGGGTCTAATCGGGCCGCAGGCGGGCGAACGGGCGCAAGGGTAGGGGCAGGTACCTGCGCGACGCGTTTGGCCTCTATAGCGGCTTTTTCGGCCTCCATGCGCTGGGTGCGCAGGGCAAGTTTTTGCGCCTGCTCGGCTTGTGCATCCTGCTCGGCGGCACGCTCTGCCGCCTCCCTGGCGGCAATGTTGTCCGGGTGGTAGCGACTGCGTGGGTCGATGCCCGTGGCCGCTGCACGCTGGGCCTTGAAGGCGGCGGCGTTGGCCGTCGTCTGCGCCTCCCATTCGGCCAGCCGCTGGGCTTCCTGCGCCTTGTCGCGCTCGCGCAGCGCTGCCTGCAGATCTGCCGTGAGGTCGATGATCGAGCGATCGACGGCCTGCGCCTGGCGCTCCAGCTGGCCTGCCTCCTGTGCCTTGCGCAGTCGCTCCGCTACAGCTTGGTCGAAGTCCTGGCCGATGCGGCTGCGCTGGCCGGTGCGCCGCTCGATGGCGGTCGCAGCTGGCCCAAGGTGCCAAGTCGGCATGGCCTGCAGGCCGCGCTCTGCATGGCTGCGGTGGTCAACCTGGACAGCTTGGCCAGCCTCGCGCAGTCGCTCGTTCTGGAGCGTGGCGAAGCGCTCACGCCACTGGGTCACAAGCTCCTTGCCGGTCTTTTGGTCGTCCAGCTCGCGGGTCTTCTCGCCCATCCCCTCCGGGGTGAGGCGGCGTGTGGTCAGCAGGATATGGGCGTGGTGGTTGCGGTTGTCGCCTTCCTTGCCGGGTGCATGGATGGCTACGTCTGCTGCGCAGCCGTGGCGGGCCACCAGCTCGCGGGCAAAGTCCACGGCCAGCCGCTGCCGCTCTGCGGGAGAAAGCTCGGACGGCAGGGCTATCTCAAACTCGCGGGCGACGGTCGAGTTCTTGCGCTTTTCGGCCTGCTCTGCAGCGTTCCAGATGACCTCTCGGTCGTTCGCCCAGGCTGCGGCCTCGGCGGGAACGATGAGGGTTGCAGACTGCACGCCGCCTTTGCGGGTGTAGTCGTGGATTTCACCTGTGCGGCCATCGGTGATCTTGCACCCAGCGCGATAGGCAGCGGCCGCGGTCGCACTGCGACCAGCTGACCGGCTGACTGTCTTAACGCTGAGGTGGTAGATCGCCATGGGCGCGGCTCCGGCTGTTGGTATCCCCCGAAGGGGCGCACGCAAACTAACCGTAGGATAGTTTGCATAAGTGCGCCCTTGGCTATTCGCCTGCGGGTTGGTGCTGCGCTCATTCTAGCCAAATGAGCCGTACAAAGTGCATGGCTAGAATGGACTCGGAAACAAACACAGAAGGCACGAAATGGCAACAAGCATTGATGAAAAAATCAAGGCTCAGGAAGAGAAGCTAAAGCAGCTCAAATCGATAAAGCAGCGGATTGAGGCAAGCAGGCGTGCTGCTGAGGCCAAAGTCACACGGCAGCAGGAAACGCGCCGCAAGATTTTGGTGGGCGCGATGGTCTTGGAAATGATGGAAAAAGACGATGGCAACCGCCAGCGCTTCATGCAGCGGCTGGATAGTTACCTAACGCGTGCTGATGACCGCGCCCTGTTTGGGCTTCCTCCCGTCAACGAAAAGCCAACAGAATGACGTTCGGCCCTCCCCCCATACGCCCCGAGTTGCTTGCAGCGTTTGACGCGATGCAGGCCACGGGAAAGGCCTACGCCTTTGCTGTCCTGCCATTGGTCAGCGGTACTGGCTGGTCAGTCTTCACAAAGCGGAAGAACATTCACGTTCCCATAGACCGGCATTTTTCGACCGAGGAAGATGCCCATGCAGCAGGCACAGCATGGCTTGCGACAATGCCCCAAAAACCGATTTAACGGGTCGTCAGCGCTTTTTTTCAGCTGCCCCAACACCCTGCGCTAGCTGAAAAAAAGCGGTGCTGTGAGCACCGCTTTTTTAGTAAATCCTTATCAAATAGGCTTGTTAACCAGCCCTTGTGCTGCCCAGACACAGGCAACTTGCATACACGACAAGGCGGAGCAATATCACTGCTGTTAGGGATATATTGCGGAATCAGCCGATTGCGCAATACCCTGGTATAATCAAGCTCTTCTAGGAACCTGAGTAGTTCAGTCAATTCGATTGCCGTCGAAGAGACTTACTTGAAAATTTTGTAAAGCTCTATCGCAATAGCGATGAGCTGAACAACAATACCGAGAATGGTCACTGCTAATAGCATTGGTTCATGGGCTTCTCCTGTGAAAAAATTGCTGGCTAATTCTCGTGAGCGCAGAATTACGCGCACATCTTCCAATTGTAACACAATATGCACGCTTTGCATATTGGTAGAAACCCGCATATGCGGGTTTTTTTGTTTTTAATCCATCCGTATAGCACCTCGTTTTATCTCTGAGGGACGCTAGGTATGGATTTCGCCTTGAATGGGGCTGGAGCGAAGCGTAAGGAGGGGGTGTAACCCCCTGCCAAACGGCTGTTCAGCAGCTGCGCTTGCACTTCCTTGTCCCTCGCTCGCGCAGCACAGTCTTGGCGAAACCTCGGACGCATTCGCGCCTGAAAAACAAGGAATTCCAGCTCGCATTACGCGCACACGCCCGCACGCGCTCGCGCACGCTGTTAACGATAGAACGGACATGCCCCGCAGGGGCCAGCTGGAGCCTGCCGCTCGGGCGGGTCAGTGGAGTCGAACGCTGCGCTTACGACCCCACTGACCGGGGTTTTCAAACGCTTCGCCGTTTGTAATTTCGTCAGGGTGCTGGCGCAACACCCGGGGGCAGCTCCCCCCGGCCCGAAAGGGCCAGAGGGGGCATATCAGGGCTGTTAGCCCGCCGCAGGCGCTCTGTCGCTAGCTTCCCTAAAGAGAATAAGAGGGCGATTTTTTAAAAAAACTGCTGAAACCCAATACTGGCGAGGGTTTGCGGGCGTTTTTTGGTGGTGGCTTATGTTCACCCTAGGAGTGAACATATATGTTCACCCTAGGAGTGAACATAGTTCACTTTAGCGAACATCATGTTCGCCTGTGCGTATGAACATTCCGTTCAACTTATTGACTGATTTGTTTTTTCAAGCGAACATCATGTTCACCGTATTGAACAGATATGTTCGGAGAGCTATGAAGCCAGTTCGCAAAGACCCGCAAGACTTCACTATGGTCACCCGTGGCTACTGGGCTGAGTTGCGCTCTCTGTCAAAGCGCATGCCTGCAGCCTTTGAGCTGCTGACACTCATCACCGAGCGCATGAACCGATCTAACGCGCTGGTCATCAGCCAAGCGACGATTGGGCAGCTGCTGGGGTACGGCAGAACCACGATACACAAAGCCGTAAAACTGCTGGAAGAAGAGCGATGGCTTCAAGTCGTAAAAGTGGGCACAGCCAACGCTTACGTCGTCAACTCGAAAGTGATGTGGGCAGATAAGAGCGGCAAGCGTTACGGCTCATTTTTTGCAGAGGTAGTCGTCGGCGAGGACGAGCAAATCAAGACTGTTGAAGAACTCAACAGCGTTGAAATCAAGCACCTGCCAATCATCAGTCGCGGCTCAATTCCCATTGATGATGGGGCTCCATTACCCCCACCCGACCAGCTCGATTTGCTGCCGCCTGACGCGAGTGAATTCCCGAGAGGGAACGCATGACAGAGCGCAATGAGCCATGCACTTGCCAGCGCTGCGGCTGGCCCAGCTGGAGCGTTTTTTAGCGCACATCGACCAGCCTATCGGCGAACTGTAGTGGTCAAACCGGTATAGGGCAGAGCGATCCAGCCGCATCAAGGCAGCATTGAATTTTGGAAAACAGCTCCCTTCCGGGAGCTAGTCGTGACCGCAGAATTTCATCGCATGACAGACACAAATTTCAAAGCAGCCGTGCAGCTCATCTTGCAGGCCAGCATGGACGGCAAGCCAAAGCATGAGGCCGTTCTGAGCCTTGGCGCCACTCCTCAGTTTCTGTTGGACAACGGCTTTCCTGAGCTGCCTCTGAGCATCAAGGGCGCAGTGATCGACAAAGCGCACTTTGACCACGGCATCACGCGCGGCGTGTTGGAGCGACTGGCAGAGATCATCACGACACCAAAGGCGCTCTACAAGTCGGCCACGGTGCAAGGTACTGCTGTGGTCATCACCTTCGAGATGAAGGCAGGGAGCCCGATCCTCGTGCCCATCCACGGCAACAAGCCTGTCGGCCGCTCTTTCACCAACCTCGTGGCCAGCGTTTATGCCAAGGACGCGGCTGATGTCGAAATCAGATGGAAAAGGGAAGGGTTGCTGCTCTGGGAAACTCAGGGCAGAAAATAAAGAAGCCCTCCGCTACTCGACATTTCGGCTCTGATTGCCTGGTGTGGGACGTAGCGGAAGGCTTCACCCCCTATTGTACGTTTACTGAGTAAACAGGCAAATCAGCGACTCATACCCCGGTCGTTCTCGCGGTAGTTCGCCTGCTGCTTGTCCAGCAGCTTGCGCAACTGCTGGCTGCTGACCAGGTCGCTGGTGAGGCGGTCGAGGATGGCGGCGCGGGCCTCCTTGGGCGCTGCGTTGTAGCCGTCGATCAGCTGCTTGAGCTGGGCGGGCGTGGCCTGCCACTTGCTGCCGCTGTCGCTCCAGCCGAACGCTTTGACCTCACGGCCTGCGGCCATGGCTCGGAAGTCTTTGGGGACTGCCTCCAGCTCGCGTCTGGCGGTCGCTGCTGCACGCTCCTGGCTGACCTTGGCCTGGTGCAACTTCTCCAGCTGCACCAGCTCGGCACTGCCCCCGGCCTGGTTGGCTACGACCTGGCTGCGGACAGCCTTTCGCAGCTCGGCATCCTTGGCGGCCACTGCGCGGGCCTGCATCTGCACTGCCTGCAATGCCTGTCGGCCTTCCTCTGCCTTCTGCACACGTTGCTCCAGCTCGGCACTGCGGAACACCCCAGAGTCATGCATCTTGGCCTTGAGCGGGTGCTGCTCGCGCCATGCATCAATCGCCTGCTCAGCTTTGAGCACAAAGGCTTTCCCGGCTTCCTCCTGCTTGTACAGCTCCCGGCGTTTGGCCGTGGACGCCATGACGGCGCGGTCGCGCTCGACTTCGCTGTCCACGCTGGGCAGCTGTCGCCGGCGGATTTCCTCGGCCAGTTCGGTGCTGGACATCCGAGATAGGCGCTGTTTTTCGGCCTCTGCGGGGTCTAATCGGGCCGCAGGCGGGCGAACGGGCGCAAGGGTAGGGGCAGGTACCTGCGCGACGCGTTTGGCCTCTATAGCGGCTTTTTCGGCCTCCATGCGCTGGGTGCGCAGGGCAAGTTTTTGCGCCTGCTCGGCTTGTGCATCCTGCTCGGCGGCACGCTCTGCCGCCTCCCTGGCGGCAATGTTGTCCGGGTGGTAGCGACTGCGTGGGTCGATGCCCGTGGCCGCTGCACGCTGGGCCTTGAAGGCGGCGGCGTTGGCCGTCGTCTGCGCCTCCCATTCGGCCAGCCGCTGGGCTTCCTGCGCCTTGTCGCGCTCGCGCAGCGCTGCCTGCAGATCTGCCGTGAGGTCGATGATCGAGCGATCGACGGCCTGCGCCTGGCGCTCCAGCTGGCCTGCCTCCTGTGCCTTGCGCAGTCGCTCCGCTACAGCTTGGTCGAAGTCCTGGCCGATGCGGCTGCGCTGGCCGGTGCGCCGCTCGATGGCGGTCGCAGCTGGCCCAAGGTGCCAAGTCGGCATGGCCTGCAGGCCGCGCTCTGCATGGCTGCGGTGGTCAACCTGGACAGCTTGGCCAGCCTCGCGCAGTCGCTCGTTCTGGAGCGTGGCGAAGCGCTCACGCCACTGGGTCACAAGCTCCTTGCCGGTCTTTTGGTCGTCCAGCTCGCGGGTCTTCTCGCCCATCCCCTCCGGGGTGAGGCGGCGTGTGGTCAGCAGGATATGGGCGTGGTGGTTGCGGTTGTCGCCTTCCTTGCCGGGTGCATGGATGGCTACGTCTGCTGCGCAGCCGTGGCGGGCCACCAGCTCGCGGGCAAAGTCCACGGCCAGCCGCTGCCGCTCTGCGGGAGAAAGCTCGGACGGCAGGGCTATCTCAAACTCGCGGGCGACGGTCGAGTTCTTGCGCTTTTCGGCCTGCTCTGCAGCGTTCCAGATGACCTCTCGGTCGTTCGCCCAGGCTGCGGCCTCGGCGGGAACGATGAGGGTTGCAGACTGCACGCCGCCTTTGCGGGTGTAGTCGTGGATTTCACCTGTGCGGCCATCGGTGATCTTGCACCCAGCGCGATAGGCAGCGGCCGCGGTCGCACTGCGACCAGCTGACCGGCTGACTGTCTTAACGCTGAGGTGGTAGATCGCCATGGGCGCGGCTCCGGCTGTTGGTATCCCCCGAAGGGGCGCACGCAAACTAACCGTAGGATAGTTTGCATAAGTGCGCCCTTGGCTATTCGCCTGCGGGTTGGTGCTGCGCTCATTCTAGCCAAATGAGCCGTACAAAGTGCATGGCTAGAATGGACTCGGAAACAAACACAGAAGGCACGAAATGGCAACAAGCATTGATGAAAAAATCAAGGCTCAGGAAGAGAAGCTAAAGCAGCTCAAATCGATAAAGCAGCGGATTGAGGCAAGCAGGCGTGCTGCTGAGGCCAAAGTCACACGGCAGCAGGAAACGCGCCGCAAGATTTTGGTGGGCGCGATGGTCTTGGAAATGATGGAAAAAGACGATGGCAACCGCCAGCGCTTCATGCAGCGGCTGGATAGTTACCTAACGCGTGCTGATGACCGCGCCCTGTTTGGGCTTCCTCCCGTCAACGAAAAGCCAACAGAATGACGTTCGGCCCTCCCCCCATACGCCCCGAGTTGCTTGCAGCGTTTGACGCGATGCAGGCCACGGGAAAGGCCTACGCCTTTGCTGTCCTGCCATTGGTCAGCGGTACTGGCTGGTCAGTCTTCACAAAGCGGAAGAACATTCACGTTCCCATAGACCGGCATTTTTCGACCGAGGAAGATGCCCATGCAGCAGGCACAGCATGGCTTGCGACAATGCCCCAAAAACCGATTTAACGGGTCGTCAGCGCTTTTTTTCAGCTGCCCCAACACCCTGCGCTAGCTGAAAAAAAGCGGTGCTGTGAGCACCGCTTTTTTAGTAAATCCTTATCAAATAGGCTTGTTAACCAGCCCTTGTGCTGCCCAGACACAGGCAACTTGCATACACGACAAGGCGGAGCAATATCACTGCTGTTAGGGATATATTGCGGAATCAGCCGATTGCGCAATACCCTGGTATAATCAAGCTCTTCTAGGAACCTGAGTAGTTCAGTCAATTCGATTGCCGTCGAAGAGACTTACTTGAAAATTTTGTAAAGCTCTATCGCAATAGCGATGAGCTGAACAACAATACCGAGAATGGTCACTGCTAATAGCATTGGTTCATGGGCTTCTCCTGTGAAAAAATTGCTGGCTAATTCTCGTGAGCGCAGAATTACGCGCACATCTTCCAATTGTAACACAATATGCACGCTTTGCATATTGGTAGAAACCCGCATATGCGGGTTTTTTTGTTTTTAATCCATCCGTATAGCACCTCGTTTTATCTCTGAGGGACGCTAGGTATGGATTTCGCCTTGAATGGGGCTGGAGCGAAGCGTAAGGAGGGGGTGTAACCCCCTGCCAAACGGCTGTTCAGCAGCTGCGCTTGCACTTCCTTGTCCCTCGCTCGCGCAGCACAGTCTTGGCGAAACCTCGGACGCATTCGCGCCTGAAAAACAAGGAATTCCAGCTCGCATTACGCGCACACGCCCGCACGCGCTCGCGCACGCTGTTAACGATAGAACGGACATGCCCCGCAGGGGCCAGCTGGAGCCTGCCGCTCGGGCGGGTCAGTGGAGTCGAACGCTGCGCTTACGACCCCACTGACCGGGGTTTTCAAACGCTTCGCCGTTTGTAATTTCGTCAGGGTGCTGGCGCAACACCCGGGGGCAGCTCCCCCCGGCCCGAAAGGGCCAGAGGGGGCATATCAGGGCTGTTAGCCCGCCGCAGGCGCTCTGTCGCTAGCTTCCCTAAAGAGAATAAGAGGGCGATTTTTTAAAAAAACTGCTGAAACCCAATACTGGCGAGGGTTTGCGGGCGTTTTTTGGTGGTGGCTTATGTTCACCCTAGGAGTGAACATATATGTTCACCCTAGGAGTGAACATAGTTCACTTTAGCGAACATCATGTTCGCCTGTGCGTATGAACATTCCGTTCAACTTATTGACTGATTTGTTTTTTCAAGCGAACATCATGTTCACCGTATTGAACAGATATGTTCGGAGAGCTATGAAGCCAGTTCGCAAAGACCCGCAAGACTTCACTATGGTCACCCGTGGCTACTGGGCTGAGTTGCGCTCTCTGTCAAAGCGCATGCCTGCAGCCTTTGAGCTGCTGACACTCATCACCGAGCGCATGAACCGATCTAACGCGCTGGTCATCAGCCAAGCGACGATTGGGCAGCTGCTGGGGTACGGCAGAACCACGATACACAAAGCCGTAAAACTGCTGGAAGAAGAGCGATGGCTTCAAGTCGTAAAAGTGGGCACAGCCAACGCTTACGTCGTCAACTCGAAAGTGATGTGGGCAGATAAGAGCGGCAAGCGTTACGGCTCATTTTTTGCAGAGGTAGTCGTCGGCGAGGACGAGCAAATCAAGACTGTTGAAGAACTCAACAGCGTTGAAATCAAGCACCTGCCAATCATCAGTCGCGGCTCAATTCCCATTGATGATGGGGCTCCATTACCCCCACCCGACCAGCTCGATTTGCTGCCGCCTGACGCGAGTGAATTCCCGAGAGGGAACGCATGACAGAGCGCAATGAGCCATGCACTTGCCAGCGCTGCGGCTGGCCCAGCTGGAGCGTTTTTTAGCGCACATCGACCAGCCTATCGGCGAACTGTAGTGGTCAAACCGGTATAGGGCAGAGCGATCCAGCCGCATCAAGGCAGCATTGAATTTTGGAAAACAGCTCCCTTCCGGGAGCTAGTCGTGACCGCAGAATTTCATCGCATGACAGACACAAATTTCAAAGCAGCCGTGCAGCTCATCTTGCAGGCCAGCATGGACGGCAAGCCAAAGCATGAGGCCGTTCTGAGCCTTGGCGCCACTCCTCAGTTTCTGTTGGACAACGGCTTTCCTGAGCTGCCTCTGAGCATCAAGGGCGCAGTGATCGACAAAGCGCACTTTGACCACGGCATCACGCGCGGCGTGTTGGAGCGACTGGCAGAGATCATCACGACACCAAAGGCGCTCTACAAGTCGGCCACGGTGCAAGGTACTGCTGTGGTCATCACCTTCGAGATGAAGGCAGGGAGCCCGATCCTCGTGCCCATCCACGGCAACAAGCCTGTCGGCCGCTCTTTCACCAACCTCGTGGCCAGCGTTTATGCCAAGGACGCGGCTGATGTCGAAATCAGATGGAAAAGGGAAGGGTTGCTGCTCTGGGAAACTCAGGGCAGAAAATAAAGAAGCCCTCCGCTACTCGACATTTCGGCTCTGATTGCCTGGTGTGGGACGTAGCGGAAGGCTTCACCCCCTATTGTACGTTTACTGAGTAAACAGGCAAATCAGCGACTCATACCCCGGTCGTTCTCGCGGTAGTTCGCCTGCTGCTTGTCCAGCAGCTTGCGCAACTGCTGGCTGCTGACCAGGTCGCTGGTGAGGCGGTCGAGGATGGCGGCGCGGGCCTCCTTGGGCGCTGCGTTGTAGCCGTCGATCAGCTGCTTGAGCTGGGCGGGCGTGGCCTGCCACTTGCTGCCGCTGTCGCTCCAGCCGAACGCTTTGACCTCACGGCCTGCGGCCATGGCTCGGAAGTCTTTGGGGACTGCCTCCAGCTCGCGTCTGGCGGTCGCTGCTGCACGCTCCTGGCTGACCTTGGCCTGGTGCAACTTCTCCAGCTGCACCAGCTCGGCACTGCCCCCGGCCTGGTTGGCTACGACCTGGCTGCGGACAGCCTTTCGCAGCTCGGCATCCTTGGCGGCCACTGCGCGGGCCTGCATCTGCACTGCCTGCAATGCCTGTCGGCCTTCCTCTGCCTTCTGCACACGTTGCTCCAGCTCGGCACTGCGGAACACCCCAGAGTCATGCATCTTGGCCTTGAGCGGGTGCTGCTCGCGCCATGCATCAATCGCCTGCTCAGCTTTGAGCACAAAGGCTTTCCCGGCTTCCTCCTGCTTGTACAGCTCCCGGCGTTTGGCCGTGGACGCCATGACGGCGCGGTCGCGCTCGACTTCGCTGTCCACGCTGGGCAGCTGTCGCCGGCGGATTTCCTCGGCCAGTTCGGTGCTGGACATCCGAGATAGGCGCTGTTTTTCGGCCTCTGCGGGGTCTAATCGGGCCGCAGGCGGGCGAACGGGCGCAAGGGTAGGGGCAGGTACCTGCGCGACGCGTTTGGCCTCTATAGCGGCTTTTTCGGCCTCCATGCGCTGGGTGCGCAGGGCAAGTTTTTGCGCCTGCTCGGCTTGTGCATCCTGCTCGGCGGCACGCTCTGCCGCCTCCCTGGCGGCAATGTTGTCCGGGTGGTAGCGACTGCGTGGGTCGATGCCCGTGGCCGCTGCACGCTGGGCCTTGAAGGCGGCGGCGTTGGCCGTCGTCTGCGCCTCCCATTCGGCCAGCCGCTGGGCTTCCTGCGCCTTGTCGCGCTCGCGCAGCGCTGCCTGCAGATCTGCCGTGAGGTCGATGATCGAGCGATCGACGGCCTGCGCCTGGCGCTCCAGCTGGCCTGCCTCCTGTGCCTTGCGCAGTCGCTCCGCTACAGCTTGGTCGAAGTCCTGGCCGATGCGGCTGCGCTGGCCGGTGCGCCGCTCGATGGCGGTCGCAGCTGGCCCAAGGTGCCAAGTCGGCATGGCCTGCAGGCCGCGCTCTGCATGGCTGCGGTGGTCAACCTGGACAGCTTGGCCAGCCTCGCGCAGTCGCTCGTTCTGGAGCGTGGCGAAGCGCTCACGCCACTGGGTCACAAGCTCCTTGCCGGTCTTTTGGTCGTCCAGCTCGCGGGTCTTCTCGCCCATCCCCTCCGGGGTGAGGCGGCGTGTGGTCAGCAGGATATGGGCGTGGTGGTTGCGGTTGTCGCCTTCCTTGCCGGGTGCATGGATGGCTACGTCTGCTGCGCAGCCGTGGCGGGCCACCAGCTCGCGGGCAAAGTCCACGGCCAGCCGCTGCCGC
>JGI11944J13513_1001974_pt1 | contig 15301 bp, 13 predicted proteins | sample TerdegcoTASludge_FD_13513 | JGI IMG/M metagenome (IMG submission 13513) | reverse complement strand
CTGGAGAAAGCTGATATACTAATTGTCCATGAACTTGACAGGTTATCTCGTAACCTTTTGGATACCCTTTTTATTATTGACGACATCACCAAAGCAAGAAAACTATTTGTTTCTATCCATGATAATATAGATAGTTCAGCCGACGAAAAATGGGAACTGCAATTTCATATCCTTGCCGTATTCGCTCATTACTTCCGAAAGCAGCTTTCCCGGAAGGTGCATGAAACCATGCTGACAAAGGCGCAAAAGGGGGAGTGGAACAGTAAACCCCCTTTCGGTTACACCCTTCAGGACAAGCATCTGGTCATAAATGAAGATGAAGCATGGATTATCCGGCGCATATTTGACTTATACCTAAAGCATAACTTTGGTATCAGAAGTATTGTTATGGACTTAAACAGGGATACCAAGTCAAAGACCGGTGGCTTGTGGGATTATGCAGAGGTGCGGCGCATCCTAAAAAACCCGGCCTATGTCGGGGATTCGGTATGGAATACACGGAAGCGCAGCGAAACAAGGGACATCAACCGGCCTAAAGAAGAATGGGTTGTGGTTCGGGATACTCATCCGCCAATAATTGAAAGGAATGTCTTTGAAGAAGCGCAGGACAGGCTTGCCATTAAGGCCGAACTAAGAGGATCGTCCCGGTCGCGGACATATCTTTTGTCCGGCGTGTTGTATTGTGGCTTTTGTGGCGGCAAGATGTATGGAGCTAACCGTAAGAGCAGGTATTCAAAAACCAAGGGAAGGGCATTAGATCATTTCAGTTATATCTGCAACAATTATTATAAAAAGAAAGCTTGTGAAAGACACTGGATTTTGGATAGTGCTGAATTTGAAAAGACGGTATTAAACTATATTGAAGATTTTCTTGGCAATAAAGACAGCGTACAGGAATTATTAAAAGAAAACATACATAATACTAGGGATATATCAGACAAAAAAAGGAAGCTGGAAGGGTTAAAAAAGAATCTTGCGGCCATTCCGGACAAGCTTGATATGCAAATGCAAGCACTGGAAAACAGGAGGATAACTGAACGAGAATTTGACCGGGCGCGCTCCAGGGTACTAAAAGAAGAGGATGATCTTATAAATGAAATTAGTTTGCTTGAAAAAGAATTGGGCAACATAAACGAAAACGATTTACGCCGGCACAGCATGGCAGATTATTACGAGATATTTTCAACTGGCGACATTATGAAGAAAAAAGCATGGATACAGAAGCATGTCACTAAAATAGTTGTGACTCCTGATAAATTTGAGATCGTCTTTAGGGAATTTTGATTCGTTAAGTGAGTACGTAGGCTTTCCCATAGCCGTGGCCGCATACCTGCTGGTGCGCATCGAGGGCAAGCTGGAGACTCTGGCCGCCAGTATTGCCAGATTGGCCGAAGCGGTAGCCGGTGAGCGGCGGCAGGAAGAGAAAAATTAACGAAGAAAGTGAGTCAGGGGACGGTTCCCTGACTCACTGACAGTGCCGCCGACTATGTTCTACCGGGCCAATCGAAAATTTCAAACCTTTAAACAAAGTTTTATCTGGAGTTTGTTCGAAAATCTTTTTCATTTCTTTTTTAGTTAAAGGAAAATTCTCTGAAAAAGCCTCGATATAATCATCTGTAGAATTATATAGTGGAGTATCCGAACCAAAAACAATTTTATCCAGACCAAAATCTCTTATTAATGCAGCTGCTTTCTGATAATCGCCAGCAGTAGGAGTAGGAGCCCCTTCAGCTAATGCAGGGTTGGCCTGATCAGTCAAAACAACCCCTGATAAATCCAAATAAACATTTTTAATTTCCGGGTGTGCTTTCAATTCTTGAACTAATGTCTGCAAGTATTCATAGGAAGCATGGTCAAATCCCCCCCAACCACCAAGATGTGCTAATTGGATTTTCAGTTCCGGATATTGTGCCAGCAATCCAACAAGCTTTTTAGCATCTGCTGAGCCATAAGGTTCTTCAACATTTCTTTGATGCACCAATAATGGGATTTTATTTTTAGAAGCATACGCGAAGATTTTTCTAATCTTATTAAAATGTTCGGGATTTTTCAGGTCTACGCCGGAATTAGCGAAATGCATTTTTAACCCTTTCAAATTTAATTCCTCACGGCATCTTTCAATCTCCTCAAATGCGTAATCCTTTAAAGGATTGATACTTCCATATGGAATCAACTTATTAGAGTAAACTGCACATTGGACAGATACATAATCATTGGCCTTTTTAACAGTCTCATACTCATCCGAAATTAATCCGTAGTCTGCAAGCCTTGAAACCATGTAGGCATCAGATAGAACAATTGCTTTACTTCCATGGGGAACATTATTTATGATATCTTCACCAGTCATTATATTAAGTGGAATCCCTAACATTCGAAGTGCATTGCTAACATCCGGGCTGATAATGTGTTTGTGGAAATCTGTTCTCAACTTTAATGAATTAGAATCGCATTGTTCTGCATTTGCAGTAACAACCATCAATGGGAACATAAGAACAACTGTTAAAATACCCATAAATGTTTTCTTTAACAAGTGATATTCCTCCTTTGTAATTTAAGTAAGTCTTCTCGGATCGGGATGGCAACGGGCCCACTATTTTTGTCGAACTTTAATAAAATTGTTGAATATTTAGATGTATATTGTCGAAATACGCTCAAACAACAACGACCGCCGTTTTACGGGCGGTCATCTACCTGTACTTATTATATTATCAAAATATTCGACAATGTTTCAGTAATCCCTGCTTAAATTCTTAAATTAATATTTACCCCTGTTACCCGTTTTCGACTGACTGCCTGCCGCACATAGCAAAACCACCGGCATGATGAGGACCGGTGGTTACAACCTTAGATTTAGGTTTTAGTTTAAATGCAGCCTCCGAAACACCCCACGCCAAAAACGAGAAGGATCAGAATCAAAAAGATAATGAACGCCGGGCTGCCAAAACCGAAACCACAGGCTTCTTCAGCTTTAATCTCTTGAGATTGAATATCTGCCATGGAATTACCTCCTTATAAGACTTTCAGCTTATATACAGCCACACAAACCCACACCAAAGATGAGCAGGATGAAGATCAGGAAAATAATAAAACCAAAGTTGCCAAATCCAGTTCCACAACCCGTGCCGCATCCACCTGCGCCGAATGCCATATTATTAACCCCCTTTTTGATTTTTTATATAATATGCGGCCGATGATAAAAGTGTTAAACAATGGGTATTCACCCATGTTAAGGGGATATATTTTGAGAGTTGTTTAATCCGGTAATTCGCCGATCACTGCAACACGGTATTCACCTTAAACCTGACAAAGAATGAGGTTCCCGAGGTGCTGGTTTCAAAATAAATTTTGGCTTTATGTCTGGCCGCAATACTGTAACAGACCGACAAACCCAGGCCGGTCCCATGGTCTTTAGTCGTAAAAAACGGGGTGCCTATCTTATCTGCTATTTCAGAAGGAATGCCGCTACCCTGGTCCTCCACCGTCATAACCACTTCTCCATCTTCCGCATACGTTTTTATCCTTAAGGTTTTGCCATTAGGCATTGCCTGGTAGCCGTTGTGCACAAGATTAAGAATTAGCTGGCGAATTTCTTTCTCATCCAGAAGCAATTCCGGAATTTCCGCCAGTTCCAATTCGATATACTTGTCTGAGTTCATAGCGTCTGCCTGTATTAGCGGAAATAGGGTTTGGATCAAATGATTAAGATTCTGTGATTTTAAATCAACCGGCTTGTTCTTAGCCATGGAAAGATATTCTGTAATAATTGAATTCGCCCTGTCAAGTTCCTCGATCATCAGACTAAAGTACCTCTTGTGATTATCGTATTCCTGCTTCTTATAAAGCATTTGCAGGAAACCACGCACTGTAGTCATTGGATTTCTTACTTCATGCCCGATCCCGGCCGCCATCTCACCGATCAAGTTCAGGCGGTCGAGCCTGGCTATTTCGGTTTCCATCTTCCTTTCATTGGTTATGTCTTTCATCATAACAACACGGCAGTTTTCACCATTTAGATTAATACGTTCGGATGATAATAATATATTTATTACCTTACCTGATTTATTTTTTACTTTTAGATCAAGGTTTTGCAATCTTCCCGTTTCCTTAACCGCAGCAAAAGAAGACTTTATTACATCGTTCTGTTCACTTAAAAAATTCAATTCTTGATATGTGCGGCCCAACACCTCTTCCCGGGTATACTCTGAAACATCCAGGAATCTCTGGTTTACTTCCACAAACCTGTTATCTTTCACTCTGATGATAGCGATCAGGTCCGGGCTGTTTTGAAAAATCTTTTGAAAACGCTCTTCTGATTGGCGCAGGTCCACCTCCCGCAGCTTTTTAGCAAGGTTGCGGTAGCGCTCTTCACCCCGCTTGCGTTCGGTGATATCTAAAAGAGCCATCACAACCTTTTTCGTGCGTGGCATGACGGCGGCAGTTGTATAAATGTCCTTAATGTTTCCCTCCCTGTCTATAAACCGGAATTCATAGTTGCGGGGAGCGGTATTCTTATTAATTCTTATCAAATAATAGTCATTTATCCTATCCAAATCCTCTTTTGCAACAAATTCAGTTATTCTTTTCTTATTTTCCACTTCCTTTTTACTACAACCAGATAGCTTTTCAAATTCTGTGTTCACCAGAGATATTACTTTATTTTCCTCCAAGATTAATATCGCGGTTCCGGTATTTTCAAAAATCGTCCGGTAATTGTCTTCGCTTTCCTGAAGCTTGTATTGAGACCTCTCAAGCGATGACAACATCTGGTTGATTTGACCCGCCAAGGTGGATAACTCGTCTCTTCCCGTCATTGACACACGGCCCGCGAGGTCACCGTTCGTACTGATCTCCAAAACACTGGTGCTCAGCCGGGCCAACCGGTACAACACCACTTTTTCCAAGAGCAACAGGGCGATCACAGCAAACAACAGGCCGACCACAAAAAGCGACAAGATAAAATACTTTATGCTGGCCTGGCCCTGTTTATAAATCTCCCTGGACATGTCGGTTCTTAAAATAAGCGCCGGCTTGCCGTAGATATCATCCAGTAAAGCATATCCCTCAATAGAATCCGGACTTAGCGGTTGAACAAATATCGGCGACTCTGCCGATAAAAAGGAACGGGCGGCCTGGGTGTCGGGGAACATCTGAGCATCATTCAACCGGCATATAGCCAGAGACAGATGCGCTGTATCAGCCAAACGATTGATTTCAGATGAATTCAGATAGCGTCCCATAATGAGCGTGCCCTTGGCCGGCCCACTTTTTTCACTTGTCAAGATAGGCCGCGAAGCAATAAGCATGGGCCCTTCCGGAAGAATAATAATTCCTGCCATGCCGTCTTTTTGTTCGCGATGATTTAATAGATCATCGTTTAATGAAAGATGCTCTATTATACTGCCGGGAACAGGCGCTTCATTGCTTTTTTCCGGATCAAAACCTTTGCCGTAGACAATCCGGCCGGAGGAGTCGATATATAAAATCAGGTTCAATTTAAGCGAGACGAAAGTATTTTTAGTAAGATTCATATTGATATACTCGTTGCTTGCGTCTTGAATAAATTTATACGTGCTGTCCCATTCAGCCCAGTCGCCGGCCAGACAGTTCAATGTGTCAATATCGTTTAATAAGGCGTCCCGCGCTCTTTCCACGTTCACAGTGACACTTTGTTTCTCAAGATTGGCAAAGCTGGCTGTCAATATGCATTTAGAGATAATGAATAAAATCACAATCAAGCAGACAAGTATCGCACTAAAAGTAATTATTGTTTTTTTACGCAGCGTCATTCGTTTACCACCACACATTAATCACCTGGAAAAACTGATCACATAAAGCGGTATAGCCGAAATAAACATGCACCCATTGACCTTGCGCATGCTTAAATCATCCCTGTGCTTCGTCTTGTTGATTTTTGTCGATAATTATCGAACAATAATTTTAATTCTGTATACATCTGCAATATCCTGCGCTCTTAAAAAAAACTACCCGCAAAAATCCATATAATATTAATATTGGCTGATTAACCAAAGCGAGGGACTTTGAGCCGCAACAATTGTTTTAGAGGCTAAGAGGGAAACTATATGGCGATGAAGAGGCCGTGCGAGGATGAAAAGACAAGGTCCGGGAGGCGGCGCGGCAACGCCAGAAATGCTACGTCGCCGTCATTTGCCGGTATATTTTTCTGCCCAGCCAGCGGGCTGCCAAGTTGAAGCCAAGCACCACCAGGATCAGCACCGCCGCGGAACCGTCCGCCACTCTTCTCAAGTCGGGGATGAGGCCCTCCGTGTTGACCTTCCAAATATGCACCGCCAGGGTTTCCGCCGGGCGGAACGGATTCAGCGGCGAAGCCGGGTGGAAGATGTTCCACTGGCTGAAGTCCAGGGCCGGGCTGGACATGCCGGCGGTAAACAGCAGGGCGGCGGCCTCGCCGAACACTCTGCCGGAAGTGATGATGGCGCCGCTGATCAACCCGGGGAAGGCGCTGGGCAACACCACCCGGNAGATCGTCTGCCAATGGTTTGCNCCCAGGGCCAAGCTCGCTTCGCGCAGGCTGTCCGGNACGCCGCGAATAGATTCCTCAGAGATTCGCACCATCAGCGGCAGATTGATCACNGCCAAGGCAAGCGCCCCGGAAATAAGCGTGTAACCCCAGCCGGTCATGTTGACGAATACCAGCAGCCCGAAAAGGCCNACCACTATTGAAGGCAACGAATTCAACGTTTCGATGGACAGTCTGATTGCTTCCGTCAGCTTGTTGTTCCGGGCGTATTCAGCCAGGTAAACCCCGCCAAGCAAGCCCACGGGCACGGTAAAAACCATGGATAAAAAGAGCAGGTAGAACGAGTTGAAAATTTGCGGTCCAATCCCGCCTCCGGCGCGAATCACTTGCGGGGGTTTGGTCAAGAAATCCCAGCTGATGTATTTTCCCCCGTGGTAGAGGATATACACGATCATCGCGCCAAGAACCGTAATCACCANCAGTGCGCCGGTCCAGAATATAAAAGTGGCGATTCTGTCGGCAAGGCGGGAATTCATCTGCTTATCCCTCCTTTTCGCACTCCGTAGCGAACTACCAGGATGAAAAAGAACGACATTAACAGGAGAAACAGACCCATGGACCAGAGGGTGTTGTTCCAAAGGGAACCCATGGGGGTGTTGCCCATGTCCATGGTGATCGCGCTGGTTAAGGTGATCACCGGGTCAAGAATGGACGTTGGAATTTTTCTGGTATTGCCGATAACCATCTGGACGGCCAGCGCCTCGCCGAAAGCCCTGGCCAGGCCAAGCACGACACCGGTGACCAGGCCGGAACGAGCGGCCGGAATGAGTACCAGGCGGATAGCCTGCCAGCGCGTGGAGCCCAGGGCCAAGGCCGCCTCCTTGTACTCACGCGGCAGGGATTTCAGACTGTCGGTCAGGATGCTGACTATCGTGGGCAGGATCATCACGGACAGCACCAGAAAGCCCGCCAGAACACTAAAGCCCAGGCCTCCGATGTTGCCGCGGATAAAGGGAACCAGGACGCTTAAACCGATATACCCGTAAACAACCGAAGGAATGCCTGCCAGCAATTCGATAGCCGGCTGCAGGAAGCGCTGTCCCCAGAAAGGCGCGATTTCCACAATGAACACGGCGCAAGTAACACTGAGCGGCGCGCTTAATAAGACAGCCAGCATGGAAACAATTACCGAACCGAAGATGAAGGCCAGCACACCAACTTGCGGGCCGCCTTCCCCCGGCGGACGGTCCGGCAACCAATTGGCTGAAAACAAAAACTCCTTGATACTTACACCGTATGCTGTAAAGGTTGACAAACCTTTTATGGAAATAAAAATAACAATGGTGATCGTGGAAATAATGGCTATCAGCGCCGCCCCGGTAGCCAGACTCTTGCCCAGCAACTCACTGCCGGCCGGATTAATTGGCTTTAACATTCCTTACTACCTCGTTTCACAATTCCGGGATGATGATTTTCGACATTTGTTTAGTTTAATTCTTTGCGTTCACCGGTCACAAGGTAGAAGATCCGCTCGCCAATGTTGGTGGCATGGTCGGCTATCCGCTCCAGATGACGGCTGGCGAACAAGAGAGCGGTGGCTTGATTGATGACCTTGGGATTCTCCATCATTAACACCAGCAGTTCCCGGAAAACCTGGTTGTGCAGGTTGTCTACCAGTTCATCGTCCGCCGCCATTTTCAAAGCAAGCTGGACGTCCTCACGCACATAAGCGTCCAGCACCTCTTTTACCATTATCTGGGCCAAATGAGCCATCCGGGGGATGTCGATCAGCGGCTTGATCAGGGGCTCGTTCGCTATCCGCCTGGCTGACTTGGCGATATCACAAGCCAAGTCAGCGATCCGTTCCAGGTCGGTGATAATCATAAGCCCCGCCGCGATACGGCGCAGGTCCTTTGCCAACGGCTGCTGGGTGGCAATCAGCTTCAAACACTTGTCCTCGATTAGCATTTCCTGATCGTCGATCAGAACATCTCCGTCGATAACACTCTGAGCCAAACCCAGATCTTGTTTAACCAGTGACTCCACCGCCCGGGAGACTGATTCTTCAACGTAAAAGCCCATGCGTAAAATTTCCTGCTTAAGCTCGCTCAAAGCCTGGTCAAAAGTCGTTCTGGTAGCCATATAGTTTCCCCTCTTTTTTTTCCTAGCCGAAGCGGCCGGTAATATAATCTTCCGTGCGCTTGTCCGTGGGCTTGGTAAATATTGATTCCGTAACGCCATATTCAATCAGGTCGCCGTTCAGGAAAAAAGCGGTGACGCCTGAGACACGGGCGGCTTGCTGCATGTTGTGGGTCACAATGATTATCGTGTAGTCCTTTTTCAATACTTGAATCAATTCTTCAATTTTCATTGTAGCCAGGGGATCCAGGGCCGAGGTCGGCTCATCCATCAGCAGCACTTCCGGTTCCACCGCCAGCAGCCGTGCTATGCAGACACGCTGCTGCTGACCGCCGGAAAGACCCAGGGCGGACTTGTACAGCCTGTCCTGGACCTCATCCCAAAGAACCGCGGCGCGCAGGCTCTTTTCCACAATTTCATCAAGCTTGCGCTTGTTTTTTGTACCGTGAATGCGCGGCCCGTAGGCTATGTTATCGTAAACCGACATCGGAAAAGGATTGGGGCGCTGAAAGACCATGCCTATCCTCTTGCGCAGGCTGACCACGTCTTCTTCCTGGCGGTAGATATTCTGGCCGTCAAGGAGAATCTCCCCGTCAACCTTTACTCCCTCGATCAGGTCGTTCATCCGGTTCAACGTGCGTAAAAACGTCGATTTGCCGCAGCCGGACGGTCCGATTAGCGCTGTAACCTGGTTTTCTTCAACTTCCAGGTTGACATTTTTCAGCGCGTGGAAATCGCCGTAATGCAAGTTTAAATTGCTCACAGAGATCTTGGCCTGTGCCACTTTGTTTGCCCCCTCAAGGAGGTATTCTAACCAAATTAAATTCAAAAAACCTCTTATTGCGAGCCTTGATAATTACCCGTTTACATCATAGCAAGGACAGGTTAGATTAATGTTATAGAATTGTTAAGATTCTATTAAGTAACAAAAACGCAAATACCAATCCCTACCACTTCAATAGTAATCCGGGATTGGTATTTTGCATCAAACGCCGGCTGACAAGTGACTCTCAATTCCGTCATTCTTCTTTAAAACGGTAACCGACTCCCCGCACGGTCTCCACCAGACGCGCCCCGCCCGGCAGTTGTTCAAGCTTTTGCCTGATATGGCGAATATGAACATCAACAGTGCGCGAATCACCAACATAATCGTAACCCCAAACACTTTCAAGCAGCTGCTCCCGCGAAAACACTTTTCCCGGCCGACGGGCCATAAAACGCAGGAGTTCAAATTCTTTTAATGTGAAATCCTGTTTCAGGCCATCGATATAAACATCAAAACGGTCTTCATCAATGACCAATCGTCCGAAATCCATCAGGTTTTTTTTCGTTGATTCCTTACCACGCTCTTTTTCAAAACGGACATTGCGCAGCCTGGCCTTAATCCTGGCCACCAATTCCCTGGGACTGAAAGGCTTGGTGACATAATCGTCAGCGCCTATTTCCAGCCCGAGAACGCGGTCCAATTCCTCNGCCTTGGCGCTCAACATGATTATTGGAATGTTTCTTGTCTGGTTATTNTTGCGCAATTCCCGGCATACTTCCAGGCCGTCAATTTCCGGCAGCATGACATCGAGCACAATTAAATCAGGCGCCTGAGTCCGGGCCAGTTCAAGGCACTGAGCGCCGTCAACGGCTGATATCACCCGGTAGCCTTCGCGTTCCAGGTTAAAACGAACCAATTCCAAGATATGTTTTTCGTCGTCCACTACCATAATTACGGGCATTTTACCACCCTTTCTCCCTCACGCCTGAAGCGGACATAAAAGGTGGTTCCCGTGGCACAGGTATCCACCTTTATCGCAGCTTTGTGCCTGGCGGCAATACCATAACAAACCGCCAGCCCCAAGCCTGTCCCGTTATCCTTGGTAGTAAAAAAAGGAGTGCCTATCTTTTCCAGTATATCCGGCTCGATCCCGCTGCCCTGATCCCGCAATGATAAAACCACTTCTTGGTCATCCGTATATGTTCTGACAGTAAGACTGCCGCCGGACGACATCGCTTCCAGCCCGTTGCGAACCAGGTTGAGGATGAGCTGGCGAATTTCTTTCTCGTCCATAAGCAAGTCCGGGATTTCTCCCAGTTCAATTTCAACAGATTTATTCATGTTCATGGCGTCGGCGGCGAGTATCGGAGACAGCGACTTGATGATGGAATTGAGATTCCGCGTCTTCAATTCTACCGCCTTGTCTCTCGCCAGGGAGAGAAATTCCTTAATTATTGAATTAGCCCTGTCCAGCTCTTCGATCATGATGCTGAAATATTCCTTGCTTTTATCATCCTTATTATTTCTTTTTAACAATTGCAGAAAACCGCGCACCGCGGTGATCGGATTCCTAATTTCATGGCCGATACAGGCGGCCATTTCTCCCACCAGGTGCAGCCGGTCGAGGCGGACCATTTCTCCTTCTACTTTTTTACGCTCGGTGATGTCATTTATAATGCCCAATATACATCGTTGACCCGCTATGCTTATTATTTCCCCGGAAAACAACCCCACCCGCACTTCGCCCGTTTTTGCGCGGAAACAGGTCTCCATATTGTTAATCCTGCCTTGTTCCCTTAACATCCGGATGATTCTGTCGCCTTCTTCCGGCTTTGCCAAGGTGTCCAGCTCAAATATCGTATGACCCAGGACCTCCTCACGCCGATAACCGGTAAAACGTAGAAAGCTGTCGTTTACATCAATAAAACGCCCCTCGAATGTACTGATTGTCATCAAAGTAGGACTGAAATTAAAAGCTTTATAGAAACGTTCCTCTGACAAATGCAGCGCTTCCTCCGCCCGCCGGCGTTCCAGCGCACCCCCGAAGCTCGCCGCCACTGCCGTCAAGATTGATTCTTCGTTTTTTGACCACCGGCGCTCCGAGCGGCAATCATCAAAGCCGATAAAACCCCAGTACTTATCGTCAACGATTACAGGCACTGCTAACAGCGAGACGATCTCCTGCCGCTCCAATAATTCACGCTCAGCCATCGGAAACTCTTTGACAGGACCGCTAATCGATCCTCCGGCTGAGAACACTTCATACCACCGGGCCATACCTTGGGCATCATATGAAGCGTTTTGCAAATAGGGGTTGTCAATTTGCGGTTCAACGGAATCACGCGACCACTCAAAACGCTGGCTGACAACTTTTTTCCCGGTTACGGGGTGCAGGTGATGCTCAAAAATATAAACCCGGTCGACATTTACCGCTTCGCCCAGGATTGCCAGAGCGTCGGTTATTGCTAAAATATTATTGTCGGCCGCTAAAAGACGCTTTGTTGAATCGGCAACCCCTTTTAGCAATTTATCCAGTTTGCGGAGCTCGTCCTCCGCCCGCCGGCACCGGTCTTCCATAGCGCCGAGCTTTTGCCGCGTTTCCAACAATTCATTGATGAGCCGCTCTCCCGGCTTATCTTCATCGCTCATTTTGGTCCTCCCCAAAATCAGAACAATCCACAAAACATAAGTTCCGGCACCAGGCAAAAAAAAACCTTAACAATAACACGTTACGGTTGTAAGTTGCGGAAGGCATAGCTCATGCCTCCCGCCGGTCCGGCATCGAAACGTCAAGCTTATTCCTGGGTCAACCGGCTAATCTTGCCTCCCGCCAGTTTCAGCTCCACTTCCCAGTCTTCTTCAACGTCATAAAGGTCGATGCTGCGGTTGCTGCTATCCTTCAGGACGGCGCCGCTCGACAGGTAATAGCTGAATTCATTGCCGCTTACTTGCTCAATGGTTATTTTTTTGCTGCTGGTGCTGACTTTAGTCACCGTACCCGACACCGTGATATCCTCGTCGTCGACAACCTCGATTTTTTTCACTTTCCCACTTCCGACCCGTACCTTAACCTCGCTGCCGATTACTATATCCCTCAAGCGGAGGCTTTCATCGTCCTTCTCAATAGCAACGCTGTCCGCTATATTGTACCGTTTCTTATCGCCGCCGCTTTTCTTAATAATGATCTTGGGAGAGTCGCCGGTGATCAGATCCGCGACCTCGCCGCTGACAGTGGATTCATCTTCGTCAACAACCTCAATATAATCCACATGGTCCTTGCTGTTCAGTTCCAGCTTGACCCAATCGCCTATACTGAGTTCATCGAAATCAATATGGGAGCCATCCTGTAAAACTTCCACATCGCTTTCCACCACGTAGTCAAGAGTATCCCTGTCATCATTGCGTATGGTTATCCCGAAAGTGCCGGTGGTGTCCAGTTCTCTTATTTCACCGGTTAACTTATATGACTCTGATCCCACTATTTCAATGTAGACGACCCGGTTTTTGCTGTTCAGCTCCAACCTGACCCGGTCCCCTTCCCGCAGGCTGCTGAAATTAATGCGGGACCCGTCCTGTATCACTTCCGCGTCTTCCAACACGTAGTCCTGGTTATACCCGTTGTCGTCGCGGATAGTAATGACGTCAATGCCGTTGTCGTTCAGTTCTCTTATTACCCCCTCCACATTGGGGGCGCTCAAGATGTCAATCCGCAGGGCCGTATCATCCAGCATCGTGACTTCGACCCGGTAATCTTCTTTGACATCAGCATAGGTTATGACATAGTTGTCTTTAACTACTACAACGCTGTCCGGCACCTCAATGTCAGTTTTCGATCCATGGTCATCGCGCACTGTCAATTCGGATGACCGGACAGATGTTACCGTTCCTTTAACCGTTTCTGGTATTAAGGTATCGATCCTAACAATTGCCTCACCGGCGACCTTTATCTCCACATAGTCCCCCTTGCTCAAGGATGATACTTCCTTTTGACTGCCCGATTCATTTACTTTAACGCCGCCGTTCACCGGACGGGTTATCTTAGTACCGTCGGAACAAGTGATGCCGAGCCAGTATTCCGTCCCCACCGCAAGCACGGACTCCACCTTGCCTTTGTAGCTCGCCGTATCGTTTATCTCGACAATCGTGCTGGGATTTGTCTCAGCAGACCTCGTCGCGTTGATAAAGACAATCTGCTCGTTCTTATTCAAAATCAGGTTGATCTTGTCATTCACCTGGAGATCGGCCAGGTGCGCGGTCTTTCCGTCCAGGAACACCTCGCATTCGGGAGCAGTGTTTTTTCTAACGCTATTGTCGATAGAAACCTCCCAGCCGGACTGGTCCAGGGATAAAATGTCCGTAATAGTGCCGCTGTAACGCCTGGCCTGGATTTCCGAACCACCATAATTAAGTTCTAAAATCCGGGACAAAAGAACAGCCATTTGTCCCCGGTTAATCTCGTCATTCGGCTTAAACACGTTGCCGGGGAGCCCTTGCATGAGCCCGCTTTTGACCACCGCGGCCACATAATCCCGGTATGCCTGGGGAATATCGCCGGCGTCGTCAAAGGTGAGGGCGCTTTCATCCTCACTGAGTTTCAGGGCGTGGTAAACCAGCACGGCCACTTCCGCCCGTGTCGCCGGCTCGGCCGGCCCGAGCTGGGTCAAGTAATCCTTGTCCAGCATCCCCAGCTGGACGCCCATAATCAGGTAGCCTCTGCCCCAGTATACGGCAGGCACCTGATAATCCACAACGGCCCCTTCCTTCTCTTTCGCCTGCTCCTCCAGTCCAAGCACCCGGATTAACATGGCCACGGCCTCAAGTCTGGTGACACTTTTATAAGGCTGAAACAACCCGCCGGGATAACCCGAAATAATTTCACCAGCATACATCTCCGATATGGCCTGTTGCGCCCAATGCCCCTCTATATCCACCAGTTTGCCGCTCGCCGCTTCCGAGGTCAAAGCTCCGGCCGTTAATAAAACCGCCGCCAGAACTAAAATCAAAAGACCCCTTCTCTTATCTCTCAGCAAAATAGTGATTCCCCCTTACCACTTTTTCAATTTCCAATTTTATAATCAATTAGTTAAAGCATGCATTGGGTATCTTTTATATATCACACTGAACGATTTGATTCAACAGTTAAATATTTTTCCAAATAAAAAAACGGCGGAAAGCTATTCTTTAGTATCCGCCGCGTTCGCAATAGCCAGGATTAGCCAAAACTTTATAACCAGGGTATTTTCTCAAGATAATCCCCCCTTAATATGGGAATAATTTTTGTTTTTAAGGGCTCTGACAAATCTCTAACCCTTTTATCATCAATTTTCAAAATATCCACCGTATCCAATTTTAAAATTTGCGCCAGTTCTTTGACTGTCAAGCCCTGGTTTTTCCGAAGTTCTTTTACCGTCTTATTATTTATTCCAAAACCAAAAATTATCGTTCCCCCCTTTCCACATTAAATATTTATTTCGTTGCATAAAAGTTTACTCCTTTATTTTAATGTTAATGAGATTTCCAACAGCCACCCATGCTTCTCTACAAATTCCTTTTATCCCGGAAGCGCTCTGATCCTGAGCCATTAATTATTCTGCAGCAATTGCCCGCCTCTTTTGGAAAACATATACAGGATTTCCTCCCTTTATGTCGAAGTATGGTAATTGTCTATATTACCAATTCGAGGAAGGGAGGGAANCATATATGCCGGACAACAAATTATGCCCGCTTTTAGGTAAGGACTGTACACCNGATTGTGCNTGGTACGACCACGAAATAAGGANGTCGACCGGTAATCAAAGCTATCCAACGTGTTCGGTTTTGATAATTAAGCACCGGTTAGGCTACATTGAAAATCAACTTGAATATATTAGGCAGAAAGACTAGGTTTGCATCGCCTT
>JGI11944J13513_1001970_pt1 | contig 15317 bp, 9 predicted proteins | sample TerdegcoTASludge_FD_13513 | JGI IMG/M metagenome (IMG submission 13513) | reverse complement strand
GCAATGGCAGAGAAAAAGGGACTTTTTGTCATACGAGCAACGGGAGATAGTGCAAGTATCATCAACCAGGAAAACTTTCAGCCGAAGATATGGTAATTCACCATACATACCGGGAATAAATTCCTCTTTATTTTACTCCATCAAAGCTGGTGTTGCTGCATGAAGGGACCTCATTCATCCTCTCCAAAAGAATACAAACCCAACTGCCCTTTGCCTTGAATTCAGAAGTTTAACAGTTTTCCAGGGGATTTTGCCCATTCCAGTACTTCATGAGCTTTCCTGGTCTTAATAACCAGATGACGAACAGAATACTGAAGACAATCGAAATAATGGTTATTGAATCACTCTTTTTTTAAATATTACGGGGAAAGGAAGGCCATATGGATACGGACCCGGTGTTGTATGTATACGCGAAGATCATAGTATACAACCCGAATCGATCCTCTGCTAACAATTCGGTCCGCTCCTCAATGTGCAGTATCATAGTATTCTCCAGCCAGAATACGAGATCTAAAACTTATCCCGGGTATCAACCCGGAATATTCATTTTGTAACACACCAGTTATCCTTGGAAGGTCCAGACCCGGAAAATCAAGAGTTTAGTATTATCAGAGGTTTCTTGAACGTATTCGGGAAAATTTATTTTATTTGCTCATTAGTGAGGTTGTTGCACAACTAAAATGTCATTTCCTCAAGAGCACAATTTCCATTCGGTTGGAACGTTAATTGGCAATGAAATTTATGGGCTTTGCCTCATTGTACTATCGGTTTAGAGTTATGCAACAGCCTCTAGTATAATTTTGAATTTCTCCAAAAAATGAAGATGTAAACATCAGAAACGCGAATCAAATAAAGATACACCAGAATACTCCTTCACCGAAGGAAAAAATCATGGACCTGTGATAATCCCTTTTTAGCGTTGATTTGCCTGCACCATTCCTGCAGAAAATACCCGGGATCTCTCCACTGCGGACCAAAACCGGACATCCGGGCATACACAGAACCGGCCTAAAGTCATTGGCTTTGTAAACCTGAAGAAGAACCAGTTTTGGATCCTCTCCCTCCGAAGCCCTGCCCGAAAAAAATCGACTCCAATCAAACCTCTGACGTGATTCGAGAGATAATCTTAAAATTTAAAATTAAACTTGAGGTGGGGTTAAATAAATATAAGTATATTACTCATATTCCCAATTTTGCATTACATAAATACGGGTATATTACCATCTATTCAGAAAATTACGCGACAAAGGGATCGAATTAGATTTAATATCAGAACTAACCTCAATTAACAGTCTGTTTGCCTAGAATCCGAATAATAATAAGCATATAGAGGCACGCTATCATCACAGGATTCGCCACCTGGAATTCCACGATGAGAAAGAGATCCGGACATAGCGACAGCCTATGAAAGAGGTCTACTCTATCCAAAAATGCTATCAATATCAATTTTGAGTGGATAAAATCTATGTTCTGACCTGGCAAAAACCCCAGATTTAACCTTATAGGTCCGGATCACATCCTCCAAGCCCGAATCATCAACACCGATGCGATAGACATCACAATAAAAAAAAGGTTCGCGATTTGAATACAAGGATTTTTTCCGAATAAGATATTTGACTTCTATTAATTGTTTTTCTCCGTTCTTCAAACCTCTATCCCCTCTGCATTCCAATACGATGTGAGTTCGCCACAAAAAGGTTGCTTTATCCAGGCATTCAAAATTCATCAAATTATTACTGATATCAACCTCCAGGAAATAAAAGGGACTTAGAGCCCCCCGACCTCGTTCGAAACTGAGCTTACTCCTTGAACTCCATTACTGACCTGCAATGTGACGGTGTAGGTCTGCGGATTATAAAACGTATGAACAGGGTTCTGAACCGTGGAGGTGTTCCCATCACCAAAGTTCCAGGTCCGGGATGCCACTGATCCCTCTGATACATCATAAAACCTGATAGTCAGAGGATAAACCACCGTTTCCGGCACCCCATAGAATTTCGCGAGAACCTGGGACACCGCACGAACGCTGGTATATGCATTGACCCGGCCCCCGGTCACACATTTCCCGGATAAACCGCTCTTTACATCCACACCATTCATGATTGCTGTCTTTATCTGATCCATTGTCAGCGCAGGATTTGCTGCCTTAAGTAATGCCGCAACACCAGCAACATGGGGAGTTGCCATCGAGGTCCCGGACATGGTAGTATATCGATTCCCCGGATAGGTGCTGTAAATACTCACACCAGGAGCTGCAACATCAACCGTGCTTGCTCCATAATTTGAGAACGAAGCGAGTACATCGCGTGAGTCGGTTGCTGCAACGGTGAGGATATTCGCATTTGGCAGTGAACCGGGTGAGTGTGGATTTGTATCAGTATTGAGTGCACTGTTCCCCGCTGCACAGATAAACAGAGCATCCGGCATACTGCTGATAGAATCCTGAAGAGCGGTATCAATTCCGCTTCCACCCCATGAATTTGAGAAGATTCTCACTCCTCGGGAGTATCCCCAGGCAAAGGCCTCAATCGCATCACTGGTATATCCTGACCCGGATGAATCAAGGAACTTGAGTGGCATGATCTTCACATTCCAGTTCACACCAGCGACCCCAATACCATTGTTCCCGACCGCTCCTATTGTACCCGCACAATGGGTCCCATGACCGTGATCATCCATCGGATTACTATCATTATTCCGGGTATCATACCCGGCAATCATATTTGCTGCTAAATCCGGATGATTATAGTCAACCCCGGTATCCACCACAGCAACAATGACATCAGATGACCCGGTCACATAGGACCAGGCTTCAGGGGCATCAATATCTGCATCAGCAGTTCCCCCCGTCTGTCCGGTATTATGGAGACCATACAGGGAAGAGAACGAAGGATCATTTGGAATGACCTGGCCCCCTGGTGAAACAGCAGTCATCGTTGCACTGACGGGTGTCGTTTGACCTGAAGTGACCGACACACTCTGTGACCAGTCCTGATACCCGGTTTTGGTCAGCCTGATCGTATGAGTTCCTGCCGGAACATCACTCAAAGTGGTAGGAGTGGTAACTCCCTTTGCCTCACTATCCAGATACACGGCCGCACCAGTCGGATTTGAACTTATTGATATCGATCCTTTTGGAACTGCAGTAAGAGTGGCCGATACTGTCGCAGTCCCACCGGATGGAACTGTAACCGAGGTAGAATAATCTGTATACCCGGTCAGTTTCACCGTGACGGTATGGGATGTTGCAGTCACGGATGTGAGGGTATTCGGAGTTACCTTCCCCGTATTGGCCCCGTCAAGCCATATCTGGGCCCCAGACGGACTGGAGGATACACTTATTGATCCAGTCTGGGCAGTTATCCCGTAGTTGATGTTGAAGATTGAAAAGTAATGATTCTGGTACCCCTGGGACGACTTTCCGCTGTAGTCCATGTTCATCTTAAGTCTGAAAAGACCATTCGGGCGCTTAGAATTGCTGCCCCAGCTGTTCAGGACTAACCAGTACCGCTGGTTTGGATCACTGCTGGTATCATCATACCCGACTATGACAACCGCATGACCACCTCCGGATGATCCATAGGCGATATTGTTATACGGATCAGGATTCCAGAGAGTCGATTCGGTCTGATATGCCCAAAATGAATTAAATGCAGACCACGATGAACTGTCCGGAAGGAAAAACGCCCACCAGACCGCTTTGTTTGCATCGATCTGTGCCTTGATATTGGCAATAGCCTGTGCTTGTGAGACTCCGTTTGTCGATATCCAGCTGGTGGAAATGCTGGTTATCGGGTAGTTCGGAGAGGTTGCAATACTTGAGGCAGGGGTCTGTGCCCCGCATCCATATGAGCAGGCATACCGGTCATTGTAATAGGCATTGGTATTTGACCAGGGGATAACCTGTTTAAATCCGGAGGTGCTGTGGAAATTTGCAAACGTGCTGGCCCATCCGCCATTGCATGCACCGGTTATTGCACTTCCGCCATTATAATTCGAATCAAAATATTGTATTGACAGTCGATCCTTTATCCCATTCTGAACGGTCAGGGCATTCTCGATAACCCCGGTCGAAGCCCATACCCAGCAGTTCCCACAGTTCCCCTGGTTCCGCTCCGATGGGGTGTACTGGATATTGGAAAGAAGGCTTTTACTCCCCAATGTGGTAGAGAGAGGAGCATTTTCTACCTTAACAGCGGCATTGTAATCGCTCTGGATCTGTGCAATATCTTCAAGAGACAACCGCATGTATCCAAATCCTTCCGTCTCATTCATCGTAGAAATGGCACCAGCGGATACACTGGATGGAGGTGCCGGGGGATGGTCATTCTGATCAGAGGGTGCGGGAGATGGCCCTCCAGAGGGGGTACTCACCTTACCCTGAACAATAGAATCACGGTATGAAACGGCATTCTGATTTACATTCACGGGGATGTGGATCTTTTCAACCGGATATGCCTGATACACATAATCCGGCTGTGCATACTCAACCATCGGGTTCATCCGGTACAGCTCGATTGCTTTCATGGTCCCGGTAGAGTTTGGAACACTGACGACCTGCATACCCTCCACGCCAAGAGTTTTTGAATCAGCTATCACCGTGGCACCCATGGCTGCATGTGCTTCTGCCTGTACCTGGCTTAAGGATGACTTTTCAGAGCCTAAAGCAGATTTAAACTTAACAATAACCCGGTCAGGTGCATATTCAGGGCTCTCCAACGAATTATTAAGAGTATTATTCATGGACAATCCACTCTGCTCTGTTGGCGTCAGACCTGACATTGTACTGCTCATCACTGGGGACTGGACAATGCTCATAACTGGTCTACTAACCGGTGGGCCAGCCACTTGCGGTACCGGACCGACTATCGATGGCGGGGAATGATATGTTGGAACTCCCACATCTGGAGGTTTGACCACCGTCGATAGAACGGGAGTAAATGGATCTGAAGTCGCCGCAACCGTATGTAAACCCATACTGATAATCAAGAGAGAAATGAAAATGAATGTTAGTTGTTTCATCATGATTGATCACCCTCGAAAGTTAAGAATTAATACGCAATTATTATATATAATAGTGTGCATGCGCTTCATGTTTTATATGCCAAGAAAGATTAGAGACATCCTATTAGGCAACGCCCATACGAATAGATTAAATACCGTCACAGATTTTACAATGATATCCTTCTGTTTTATTCGAAGGATGGTAACCAATATCTTCCATTTTTTCAGAATACTATCAAATAATTACATAGCTAATCCGGATTTCACTGCTATACCTCTGCTCGGAAAAAAACAAATTTTGGAAGAATAATGAAATCAACCTCCCTGTATCTCCAGCACAGAGGCATGAGTACCAACACCGTCATTTACCTGAAGCGTGACAGTATAAATGCCTGGATTATAATAGGTGTGCGATGGATTAACTTCACCAGTAGTATTTCCATCCCCAAAGTCCCAGAGTCTTGAGGAGATTATCCCTTCAGAGACATCATAGAACCGGATTCGAAGAGGTTTGATTGTTGTATCAGGAACCCCNTAAAACTTTGCCTTAAGTGGAAGGGAGGAGGCCAGACTGGCGAACGCATTGATCCGACCTCCGGTAACACATCTACCAGATAGTCCGGATTTGAGATCAACATTATTCATTATGGCGGATTTTATCTGGGATGCTGAATATGAAGGGTTCTGTGCCTTTATGAGGGCTGCAACACCTGCCACATGCGGGGTCGCCATAGAGGTCCCGCTCATGGTGCCATAGGAGTTGCCTTTGGTAGTACTCATGATAGACACACCCGGTGCAGCAACATCAACCGTTGTCGCACCATAATTTGCCCAGGAAGCTCTTTGATCATATCGGTTTGTTGCTGTTACAGAGAGAATATTCACATTAGCCAGCGATGATGGAGAATGGGGATATGAATCGGTATTATAGGGATTTCCATATATATCGCCATTTCCGGCCGCACATACAAAGAGTGCATCGGGATAGAGATTAATGGAATCACGAAGAGCATAATCAATACCATAGGCTCCCCAGGAATTTGAGAAAATTCTCGCTCCCTTTGCATATCCCCAGGCAAAAGCCTCAATCGCATCACTTGTAGAGCCATACCCGTCAGCTCCAAGGAACCGAAGAGGCATAATTTTTACATTCCAGTTCACCCCGGTCACACCAATCCCATTATTTCCGACTGCTCCAATCGTCCCGGCACAATGAGTCCCATGACCATGTTCATCCATGGGATTTGGATCATTAGAACCATAGAAATCATACCCGGGAGTATTTGTTACCGGATCCCTCCAGATATTTGCGACCAGATCTGGGTGATTGTAATCCACACCGGTATCAACAACCGCGACAATAACCCCTGGTGAACCGGTGGTTATGCTCCATGCTTCCGGAGCATCTATATCGGCATCACCTGTTCCTCCACTCTGTCCGGTATTATGAAGTCCCCACAGACTGCTAAATGAAGGATCATTCGGAAGAACCTGGGTGCCAGGGTTAATTTGATTCAAAGTTCCGGAGACTATACTTGTCTGACCCTCATGAACCATCACAACGGTCGAATATGAATTATATCCAGAGAGAACCAGTGATACAGTATGTGAACCAATCGGCACGGAAGATAACGTCGCAGGTGTGCTCTTTGTGGTATCAACCCCGTCAAGCCAGATCCGTGCACCGGAAGGAGTTGAACTAACTGCAATACTCCCGGTAGGTATTGGTGAAAGGGTGGCAGATATGACAGTTGTCTGTCCTGAAGTTACAGATACCGAACGAGTATACTCCTGGTACCCGCTGAGTTTCAAGGTCACCGAATAGGTTCCGATTGGAACTGATGTTTGAGTATAGGGAGTAACCTGACCGGTGTTCACCCCATCAATCCAGATTTGGGCCCCGGATGGATTAGAATTAAAAGCAATCGTCCCGCCAGAAGGATTTGAGGCTGTATATTTAAAATATGCAGCACCTTCCCCGATACGGAGCCTTCCTGAGTAAATTCTAAACCACCCTGATTCGCCCCAGGATGTCCCCCAACTGTTCTTACAAATCCAGTAAGTCCGGCCATTTAACGTTCCCCATCCCACAATAATGATAGCATGATTTGCATAGGATGCACTGGACGTACTATCAAGTATACCTGATCGATATGAATCAAAGGTGCTCTCTGCATAGACTCCGGCGGCAACCGGACCATAGAGATAAATCGCCGTCTTTATCGCATCATCAGATGGGATACTCCACTCATCCCCTCCACCGACGTACCCCCAGGTCTCTCCTGCGGCCGTATCTACCAAATACCTGGTATACCCGGACAGACTCTTACACGTACCATCCGAACCGGTATAGGGATAGTTCGCCTCGGTAACCGTCCCGACTCCACCACTCAAACCCGCCTTATTCACAAAGTATGCCATTGCCGTGAAGAGTCCGCCATTACATCCACGCTGATCACCTGCACAGTTCACCAGGTACTGCTCAGCATAATCAGGGTTCATACCCGGATTTCCGGATTTTATCTCTTTATATGATTCAAAGGCACCGGTTGTTGCAAATGCCCAGCAACTCCCGCAACTTCCCTGATTCTTAATAGGGGTGGTATAATCTCCACCATTGTTCCGCCAGTCAAACGAAGTTGGAAGTCCTTCCATTGGTGTGATACCGGCGCCATTCACTATCGTGCTGCTTTTCAGATCATGCCTGAGTCCTTTCAGATGTTCACGCTCTTCTGGACTCATGAGCATGATTGGATTTACCGCTGCAGTCCAGGAGAGATTATGTTCTTTCACATAGGCATTTATCTCATCCACTTCTGCTTGTGCTGCATTATATCGCTCTTCTTCGCTCAACGGATCTTCAAATCCTACTACCCCGCTCTGAGATCCCGATGATAAACAGGTCGGGCAGGACGGCGGTGATGATGGAGGAGGAACATTCGGAACCTGAACTGAAGACGGTTTTACCTGAATAGTTTCAGGATAGGGAACTGTCTGCTGATTTACAGATACTGGAGGATCAATAATTGTAGAATTTATAGAATACAGGTAATCCGGCTGGGCATACTCGACCAGCGGGTTCATCCGATATAGTTCAATCGCTTTCATGGTCCCGGTAGTGTTGGGAACACTGACAACCTGCATTCCCTCAACACCCAGAGTGGATATGTCTGCAAGAACCGTTGCACCCATGGCTGCATGTGCCTCTGCCTGAATCTGATTTACAGAAGATAAGGGAGAAAGGTGGTCTGTCTTAAACTTTACAATGACCCGGTCAGGAATATATGCTTGTGCACATACAGAACTATTTTGTGTAGTATTTGTAGAAGGGAGTAATTGTTCCGGTTCCACCTTGGAGGACATTATACCTGACAGAACTGGGGACTGTACAATGCCTGATACCGGCCCATCTCCTTGTAAAGTTGACTTTGGAGTAACCGGGATTACAATCGACGGCAGGGAATATGGAGGAGAGACACCACTATCAGGAGGTTTCATCACCGCTTGTGAACCAGGTAATATCGTATCTGATGTTGCCGCTCCCGACTCTAAACCAATACTTATGAGCAATATCAGAATGATTATTAATACTATTGGCTTGGACATGAAAGGTACCTCGAAAAAATATGATCCCTATTACACAACTATTATATATAATTCTGGTTAAGCGCTATTTGATTTATATTGTAAAAAGTGGTTTTTAATCTGCCTATTAGGCAAGACCCCCAGACAGATTATAAATATTGAAGTTGCTATGAACAGTGACTGGGAGAGTATTTAAAAAGTTCTTAAAATTTTGGTATATACTTTCAAAAATGGGAAAACAGGGTCAAATGTTATATATCAACAGGAAAAAATAAAAGAAAATAGTTATTTCTTCTTCTTATCCATCGCCTGCTGCTTGACCAGGTTTCGGATCCTATCCGCAGTGCTCCCCTTGAAATCCACAAGGTCCCGTTCATGCACAGTCATGGTCGTTTCAGATGAAGGTACATCGGTGATTGCATCCGCTAACACATGATCCAGTTTCTTCGCCCGTTCCCAGCATTCGAGCGCCTCCTCATTTCTCCCCAGGCCACCGGAGAGTGTGATGGCCTTAAATGCCCAGAGATCAGGGTTGGACGGATATATTGCAAGCGCCTGATCATACTTATCCACCGCCTCCTCGTACTTCCCCTGGTATGCCAGCTGATCTGCCTCCAATGCAAATGCATCAGCCTTATTGAGGAGAACATCACGCTTGCTAAGGAATTTGTGGGTTGAATTTTCTGCCATATCTCTGATTCTTTCACATTAGGTGGGGACAGTATTTATGCTTTCACCCAAAAAATCCCAGACCATCATATCACTGATTCAATCTGATCCATCGATATTCAGATATTCTGCCCTGAGTGATGGGGCAACTTCGGTAATTTGGAGCAGTAGTCGAGGTTGTGGATGTGAGCAGGAACCCAATCTCCAGAGAACAGAATCAGCCCGCTCCAGAAATAACTGAAAATTTATGAGGCGGTTGCATAACTCTAAACCGATAGTACAATGAGGCAAAGCCCATAAATTTCATTGCCAATTAACGTTCCAACCGAATGGAAATTGTGCTCTTGAGGAAACGACATTTTAGTTGTGCAACAGCCTCTTATATATATGACTCTGACTCTTCGGTGAGGAGCCAGAACCAGAGGGGAAAATACGTAATTTTCCGGTCCTGAAAGATCTCTTCATCTGATATATCAGAAGTAATAATAATCCCCTCACCAATCTCAAAATAATTCATTGCGGAAATCAGCCCTCTTTTTTCTCTTTCACGAGTCATCGGATCTGAAATATCAACAGAGACCTGAATAAGCCGAATGGAGTCATCCCTGGATTTTATGACAAAATCGACCTCAAATCCTTTTTCATCCTGCCAATAGTATATCTCTTTACCCTGACGAAGCAGGGCTATGTATACAATATTTTCAAATATTCTCCCAATATCATTTGAAAACCTGAAAGAGACTGCCTGCATCATCCCATGGTCGATGCAATAGAGCTTTTTGGGCTTTTGTATTTGTCTTTTTAACGACGTATCGTAGTGATTGACAGAAAAAAGCAGAAATGCATCTTCCAGGTATGAGAGATATCTAATTATTGCATCAGTACTCAGGCTCTGGTAATCGGAAAAGAGCCTTTTCAAAGAATTATAGGTATGAGGTTTCGCAATATTGGACACACAGAAAAGAGCTAGTTCTTTGAATATTTTCGGATTTCGCACTCCATGTCGCGACACGATATCCCGGTATATGATATCATCAAAATAAGATTGGAGCAATGTAATGTGATCTCCTGCAGGATAGATAATTACTTCAGGAAATCCTCCCCGAACAAGATATTCATTGAAAATCCTTTTTATCTCGATCTTCTTATCAGAATATGCGATTGTTTTCAGATCAAACGAGATGTTTTTATATTTCAGGAATTCGAAAAAACTGAACGGAAACATTCTGGTGGTAAGGTGCCTTCCAGTCAGCCGGGAAGAGATATCTTCTGACAAAAGTGAGGCATTTGAGCCACTTATTACAAATTTTATATTTTTTCTTTTATCGTAGATTCCTTTTAACCATTTTTCCCATAAAGGAAAATTTTGTATCTCATCCAAAAAAAAATAGATTTTCTGATCATCCGATGAGGCATACAGTTCCCGAAATGTATCTATTAATTGAGATAACTCATCTCCCTGAATAGGCTGCAATCGGTCATCATCAAGGTTCAGATAGAGAACAGATGACTTTGGAACACCGTGCATGAGCAGGTCTGAAATTAACTGATACATAAAATAGGTCTTCCCACAGCGTCTCACACCAATAATGTCATGTATATGAGGAAGATCCATCTGAATCGGGCGATTTCTAATGTGCACAAAAGGCAATGCACTCTCCTGCCATTCAACAATCGCAGTTTTTAGTTTTGCCCGGGTATCCATGCAAAGAGATTGAATACACAAGGGGATATGTCTATCGCATATAGACGATAAATTCTAAATAAATTATCGGATATAAACGATAGTTATCCCGATGAAAATTCTGCAGAAACATGAGATTTAAAACCTATATTCATTGCTTATAAAATACCTCATTTGTTTTGATTATAAACAATGAAGTGGCCTCATTACCTTTCTGTTATTTGTGAAAATATTTACGATCCTGAAACGAAATAATCAATCATATTATGACTACAATAAAAAATAAAATCATCATTCAGGGACCAAAAGTTCACGATGTGGGATATAGGGTTTTTCTCTTAAATCGTGCACTCCAATCAGGACTTATTGGCTTTTCTGCATTTAATCATACTTTGCCAGATAATATACAGCAGATTGAGATCTGCATAGAAGGAGATACTGAATCCATTGAAGAGTTTACCACAGATCTGCATGATAATATCCCCGTTCATGCCATCGTTGATACAATTTCCATTGAGCCATACGGTAAGCGGGTAATCACGATAATGGACTATATGCACCTTGTCCAGGTTGAACAACTGGATAAAGGAATTCCTGCGATTTTAAGTATTCAATCATCACAGGAAAAAATGTTGGAGAAACAGGATCGGATGCTCGAGAAACAGGATCAAATGCTCGAGAAACAAGATGTGATGATTGGTAAACAGGATCAGATGCTGGAAAAACAGGACCAAATGTTGGGAAAACAAGATCTGATGATTGACACCCAGAAACTGACCAACAAAGAGATACAAACATTACGATATGACTTAAAAACCGAAATGAATGAACGTTTCAATAAAATTGAGCATGAATTGCAGGAGGTAAAGAATGCTCTCCATAAACACGGAATCATGGCATAAAATATTTGGGAGATCCCGGAAAGAACTGCAGAAAAACCTATGCGAAATATTGGTTATTATTAATTAAATTCAAGGTGTAAATATTTTAACTTGCAGAATGTTTTAAAAAACTTATTGAGGGTTCGCCTCAACCCAGACCGATAAAAAATTACCATGCTCCCCCTCAAAATCCAGACGGTCCCGAACATACATACGCAATGAAAGTTTCAGAGGAGGAACCAGGTGTGATTTCATCTGCAAGAATGCTTCCCCAGTTTTTCCTGTTCACAGCACATAAGCACCTCAATATTTCTCCCCGGGAACTTCGGCAATATCTTTAAATGTCAGGTGGGAGGGCATATCTGGGGATTGAGAACGTATGATTTATGTGTATCAACTTTTTATTCGTCTATTCCATAAATCTACCAACTTTCGCCCTTTCGATGCGAATGTTCAGCCCAAGTAAAGAGACTATCACACATGCGAAGCCCTGTACGGATCGATGTACCCGACATACCTCTGATTCCTTCACCCCTTGAAGAAACACGACTCATGCCTTCACTCACATGAATCATGACCATCATATCGCTGCCGTCAAATACGATGATGACCAAATAACTCGATGAGTTCATGGAAAATAAGTACGAGATATCATCATCCCTTCAGTCACTTCTCGACCATATTGAGGAACAGCTGGGAACAACGATTCATCTCTCACGAAAACAGGAAGCCCCACGAAAAGGGATACTGCTTGATCAATATACCTACCAGGGATCACGGAATGTCATCGCATTTTCCAACCAGCAGATCGGTATGCTCAAGGACTTTGTCATCGCGCAGAATGCAATCAAGCTCCTGCTTCGGGGTATTGCAGCAAAGAACAATGGCTATAAAGTCCTCTCCTTTGATGCGAAATCTGCTACCTCCGGTATGGAACAGATCTATCTTGATGTCCTGAAAGATGAAAAGACACGCCACTTGGACTTCTGGATCAAGAAAAAACTGATGTTTTACCTGTACATGCTCTTTCATGAATCCATCATCGAACTTCCGTGGACTCTGCTCTCAAATGTGGTGGTTGCAAAACTCTGTCCGGTCATGCGAAACGCGCAGGTCTACTACCTCATGAAAGAGAGCATGCGTGACATGCATGATCTGGTCTCATTCAAGGATTATATCCCCCGGCGATATTTTGTCATGCATAACGGGATGTTCTTTGCCCGAGACCTGATGCTCGGAGAGGTCATGAGCGAGATGAAGTTGAACCCGATGATTAATATTCCTGAATTGAAGAAGTTCAAAAATCTGAATCTCATGGAGATGCTTACCCACCGGTGGCAGAAAAATCCATGGTACCAGACCAAACTTGTTGGTGATGCCATGGTAAATATCTTAAAAGAACTAAAAGTTGCTTCGGTTTGTGAACATCCCCGTCCGGAGACGTATTATCAGATATACCAGGTGGGAGAGGAGATAACAAACCGGTGGATACGGCTCATGCAGATTGAGAAATATTACTTCTGGGATACTCCTGCCCATCAGGCTGCGGCGCTCAAGAATCAGGAAGAGTACGAGAAAGAAGCGCGGATGGCGATATTCGGGGAAGTATAATTTTTGTTGACGGGGTCAGGATTATGCTTGAGAAAATCCTGTCAATCATTCAGCGTCACCGGGGATATATTGAGACAGGAAAGATACTCTTCATTGCTCTTCTGGCTCTTCTTGCATTATTTGTCTCGATATATGTCTTGTGGGAGAGCCCGTGGACCGGCTTTCGGTTTATTTATGTCTTCATACCACACCTCTATCTGATTCCAATTGTTCTCCTGGCCCTCTGGTACCCGAAATCAGGGTTGAGGTTGTTGGGGGTTATTCTCCTGTCTATTGTTGCTTTTTGGATCTTTTCAGATATTTTTGGGTATCAGTTCAGTATTGCCTTTGTCATGCTTTATACGGGTCTTGACCTGGCAACTATCATGGTCCTTTTGCTATATGTGAAGGATCGCAGATTGGTTGAGGCGGTAATATCTGATCTTATCGAACGGGGGGGAAGAAACAAGGATGAGAAAGTATCAAAATTCGGCGGAGATTTTGATGCAATTATCACGGCCTTGGGGAGCGGAGATGAGCATGAACGGGAGGATGCTGTCGAAGCTTTATCTGAACTGTCTGATCCCAGGATAATACTTCCCCTGATTAGGACATTAACGGATGAAAGTCCGTTTGTCAGAAGAATGGCTGTAGAAGCACTCGGGAAGACAGGTTCTTTGAAAGCGGTGCAACCACTTATGAGGGCACTGGCAGACGATGATCGGTATGTCCGGGAAGCTGCCGCTGAGTCGTTAGGGCGTCTTGGTGAGGTAGCTATTCCTGATTTGGTGAGGGGAGTTCAGGAGAAAGACTGGAGAATCCGGGTCGGATCTCTTATTGCTCTCCGTGTCTCATCCGGAGTGATCCCTACCCTTGATCCTATTCTTGAGCGGTTATATGATGAGTCGCCCTATGTCAGGCGTGAAGCAGTCAAGACACTTGGACGTATTGGCAACTCTCTGATTGTTCCGTATATTATCCAGGCGACAAAAGATCAGGATGCGGGTGTCAGAATTCGGGCGATTACTGCTTTAGGAAAAATTGGTGAGAGAGAAGAGGTTATCCCGGTAATAAGCCGATGTATGAATGATCCCGATAGTGCAGTCAGGGTCAGGGCAAGGGAAGAATTGGATAAGTTGAGAGGCGAGAAATAATGTATTTCCTACTCCGCACCCTCCTTAAAAAACCGGATAATTTATCCAGTCGGCAACTCATCCCATTATATAAAATCCCACAAATATATCTCATAGAATAATATTACCTAAACAGAATGACTCGTCGACACATTTCTGCAAATAAGCGGACTGACAAACCGGCCCCCGTGATTCGGAACAAACAGTCTTTTGATGATCAATTACGACGAATCTCGGAGGAGAACGAGGATAATTCACTTATCATTCCCCTCTCTCTCCTCTTAATCGCTCCTATCTCAACCGCCTTCGGTTCAAAGAGATCATCAATGAACGACTTCGTTAGGATCCTACTCAATGGAAATACAGTCATGGAGTTCTGGCTCAAATCATGGTTTTTCAGCTTTTGTGCCTTCCAGATAAAAGATCGCATTATTCCATATTCATGAAGTTTTTACTGGAATCGACCTGACCTATCTCGTTGGTGAATCGATTAATCCTGAAGACCTCAATGATGATCTACTGGGTTAACTTTTTGACCGAATCCATGAATATGGATACTCCACTCTGTATCGCTCTATTTCATTGACCGTTCGAACAACATTTGAGCTCCCCCATAATTATTCCCTCATTCGGACACCACATCCCATGTTCTTACCGGTGAATATAATAGGAGTTACGCAGTTAACTTTTATAATAGAAAGATCTATATATGTTGACAGCACCAATAATATACGTGCCAGTAACGAAACAGCCATCCGATGTTGATTATAT
>JGI11944J13513_1001961_pt1 | contig 15346 bp, 13 predicted proteins | sample TerdegcoTASludge_FD_13513 | JGI IMG/M metagenome (IMG submission 13513) | reverse complement strand
CCGATACGACCCGCCTCGGCGGCTTTTTCCAGCTCCGAAGCGCTTCGACAGAGTGCCAGCCGGTCGCCGAAGGCTTCCTGCTCGGCCAGGAGGCAGGCCACCTGGTCCAGGGCTTTCCTCAGGGCCATTTCGGGAAGAAAATAGCTGTGAAGGAAGAGGGACGAAACGAGGGCCTTCACCCCCCCGGCCGCAAAGGGCTTTTCGTAGTCCGGCCAGATCCGGCTTTCGCCGCGGTCGTAGCGATCGCACAGGTCCATGCCAAGGTCGTAATGGACATCGACGACAGGAGATTCACGGACAATCCTTTCTGCTTCTTGGAGAAATTCGGTCAAGGGCAGGATCTCCTTTCAAACCAGGCGGGGGTTTCCGCTCATCATTGAGTAGCTATTCAATGCTCTTAGTCTATCACTCGGCGTGTCATTGTCAACGATTCAGCGAAAAAGAGTTGTGTGCAACGAACCGGACAACCTTGAACTTGATGCCCGGCCACTTTTCGAAAGAAAAACCCGGGAGTATGATGGCAGGAGAGAGAACCCTGATTCTGCATGCATCACATCTCTGTGTTTTGAAAGCGATGCCCAAGGCTGCGTGCGCTTGCGGAGGATCATCCAATGCCTGCCAAGATCGTCCCAACGAGGGGAAACATGGTTCGCCTGGCCCGCTCTCTCGAACTCGCGAGAAAGGGGCACGACCTGCTGGAGCAGAAGCGCCAGGTCCTGATGATGGAATTGACCGCGACGATCGCGAAGGCGCGGGACCTCCAGAAGGAAGTGGCCTCCGTCTTCGAGGAAGCCTATGCCGCCTTGCAGAGGGCAAACGTTTCGCTCGGCATCGAGACCGTCGACGAGATCGCCCATGCCATCCCGGAAGAAAAGAACTTCACCATTCGCCTCCATTCCGTCATGGGGGTCGAAATCCCGGAAGTCGATGCGATCGAGCCGAAGAGGGGCCCTGCCTTTTCCTTCTGGGACACCTCCGGCAGCATGGATGTCGCGGCCCTGGCCTTCCGCAGGGTGCTGGCGGCCCTGGCCCGGCTTGCCGAGGTAGAGAACGCCGTCTACCGCCTGGCGGTGCAGATCCGCCGGACGCACCGGCGGGTGAACGCACTGGAGAAAATCGTTATCCCCACGACCCTTTCTGCCCTGGCATCGATCGCATCGGTCCTGGAAGAGGGGGAAAGGGAGGATTTCGTGCGAATGAAAACCGCGAAGAAGAGCCACGCGGAGAGGGGGAGGTAACCGGTGTCATCCCTTCAGGAAGCGCTCGTCGTGCTGCTCGGCGCAGAGAGCGAAGGAGTCCGTGAAGTGCAGGAGGCCAAGATCCAGGCCGAGGCCATGCTGAAGGAAACCCGGGAAAGAATGGCACGGGAAGCCGAAACGCGCCTCCAGGCAGCCCGGAAGAAGGCCGGCGCAATCCTGGAAAGCGCCAGGGCCGCAGCCGACGAGGAAGCCCGGTCCATCACCGAGCAGGCCAAGTCGGAAAGAGAGCGCATGGAGAGGCGCTTCAGGGAAATCGCGGGAGAAGTGGTCGACTCCCTGGTCCAGGAGAGTGCCGAAATCCTGCTCGGAAAGAGAGGCACCCCGGCGTGACCGCCTTTTTCTCCCTGGGGGAAAGGACGGCAGTCGGCGCAAAGGCCCACGTCCTCTTCTCGAAGTTGCTGAAAGACGACGAAATGTGGGCCTTGCTGCAATGCGACGACGTCCCCGAAATCTTCTCCCACCTGGCCCGGACGGAAGGCTACGGGGAAGCCCTGGCAACCCTCGTGCCCCAGGATGTGACCCGGGTTCAGCTGGAGGATCGCCTCAAGCTCATCCCGCCAAAACGCGCGGCAGGCTTCCTCCCCTACCTGACGGGAGCCCGACGGCGGCTTCTTTTGGCCTGGATGGAACGGAACCAGGCCGGGGCTCTGAAGACCGCGCTTCGTTTCGTCCTGACCCGGCACGGAGACAGGGAAGCCATCCGTGCAAGGATCGCCGCCCTGCCGAACGCCTCCCTCCCCTTCGACCTCCTGCTTTCCAGCCGGGACTTCCAGGATTTCACCGATGCCCTGCGGGGAACGCTCTACTACCGGCCCCTGCTGGAACCCTTGAAACGGCTGGCATCCGGGGAACAGAACCTGTTTCCTGCCGAAGCGGCGATCGACCGGGAAGTGCTGCTCCGCCTCCTCAAGGCTGCAGAAGCCCTTTCGGCGGGGGAGAAACGTTCCGTGATGCGCCTGCTGGGGGTTCGGTTCGACCTGTTGAACATCTCCTGGACCTACCGCTCGATGCGCTACTACGACCTGACCCCCGAGGAGAGGGTCGCGAGGCTTTTGCCCTACCGCTACCGCCTGCATGCGGATTCCCTCCGGAGGATGGCCCGGGCGGCCGACCCGGACGAATTCTGGGCGATCCTGAAAACGACCGCATACGGGGAGGCCTTCGGGGAATCCCCGCCGTCCGAGGAAATGGTCATGGACCGGGATCTTCGAAGGACCATCCGGCAGACGGCATACAGGGTCTTCCGGCAGGGACGCCCGGATCTTTCGACCCTTTTTGCCTACTTGACCCTGCTGGAATCCGAGATCCGGGACCTGGCCACCCTGATCGAGGACGTTCGGTATGACTACGACCGGAGGCATGCGGCCCTCTTCCTGGCCCGGCCCCTCATCCCGGGAGGCGAAGTGCGATGGCAGTGGTGAAAATGCTTGCCGTGACCCTGATCGGTCCCAAGGCCGAGATGGAAACCGTCGCACGCTTGATGGTCCTGACGGGAGGATTCCAGCCCCTGCCCCTGGACCTCCTGCTGAAGGACCGTTCCGTCCGCTCGAAGATCACCACCGCCTCGGAAAATCCCTACGACGAACTCCTCGTCAAACTTTCGGAGGTCTGGCAAGCCTCAGGGGAAAGGGTCCCCGACCCTCTTCCCGTGCCGATCACGCCGGATTTCAGCCTGGACCGGGCTACGAAGGCGGTCAACGAAACCGTGCACCGGCTTTCTCTCTGGTCAAAGAGGCGCGAAGAACTTTCGGAGGAGCGGGAAGAGCTGGAAGCAGCGCAAATCCTGACCGCTTCCCTTTCGGAAAGGGGGCTGGGCCTTTCCGACCTGTCCGACACCACCTACCTGGTCCCCCTGTTCGGAAAACTCGCGGACGAAAACTACCGACGGCTGGAGGAGGCCACCCTCGAGACCCCCCTGCTGCTGGAGCCGCTGATCTCGAGGCACGGGTTCACCTGGTTTCTGGGCCTGACGGCACCCGGCTACCGGGAAGGAGCGAAAAAGATCCTGGACAGCCTCTATTTCAAGGGATTCTCCCTGAAGGACATGGCGGCTTCCCTGGGGGAGGACCCGCAACGGCTGCTCTCGAGGCGGATCGAGAACCACCGGAAGGCGATCGAGGGACTGAAAAGAGCTGCCGCAGACGTCCTCAAATCCAACCGGGAAAGCATGGAGCGGCTCTATTCCTCGATTTACACCATGCAGCGCGTTTACGACCTCTGCCGGGGCCGGGGGGAGCTGAGCGGCCTCTACCTCCTGTCCGGCTGGATCCCCGAGGACACCCTGCAACGGACCCGGGAGATCCTCGAAAGAGAGGCCCCGCGGACCGCGGTCCACATCGAGGAGCTCGGGGAAATGCCCTACAGCGGGATCCGGGTCCCCACCCTTCTGAGGAACCTTCCGCTGGTCCGGGCCTTCCAGGACGTGGTTTCGCTCTACAGCCTCCCCTCCTACGGGGAGATGGATCCCTCCTTTTTCGTGGCCGTCAGCTTCTGCCTGTTCTTCGGCTTCATGTTCGGGGACGTCGGGCACGGTCTCGCGCTCATCGCAGCGGCATCGGTCCTCCAGAGAAAAAGGGTGATGTCACGGTCGATGGCGACGGTCCTGAAATCCGCCGGGGCGGCCTCGATGGTTTTCGGCTTCCTGTACGGGAGCGTGTTCGGCGTGGAAGGCTGGATCCCGGCCCTCTGGATCTCGCCCATGGAAGACATGAACCGTCTCCTGGGCGTTTCGATCGGGGTGGGGGTTTCGGTCATCACTCTCGGGATGGTCCTCAACATGGTCTCCTGCTACAAGGCAAAGGATTTCGGGAGGCTTCTCTTCGACGGGAGGGGGCTCGCCGGCGTTGTCCTCTACCTGTCGATGGCGGCCTGGGGATATGCCGTCCTGACCGGGCAGCGCATGCCTTTCCCCTCGTGGGTCCCGTGGGCGTTCCTTTCGGCCCTGCTGACCGTCATCCTGATGAGGGACTTCCTGGCGCGGCTGCTCCTGCGCCAGGCGACGCACGAGGAAGGGGGACTGTACGCCTTCGAGGTTTTTCACAATCTCCTGAATTTCCTGAGCAATACGGCCTCTTTCGTCCGGCTGGCGGCTTTCGCCTTGAACCACGTGGGCTTGTCCCTGGCTGTCATGATGCTCTCGGACATGGTCCGCAACCTGCCCGGGGGAATCCTCCTGAAAGGGATCCTCCTGCTGGCGGGCAATGCCGTCATCATCGGCCTAGAGGGGCTGATCGTCTTCATCCAGACGCTGCGCCTGGAGTACTACGAGTTCTTCAGCAAGTTCTACCGGGGAGGAGGGCGAGCCTTCAGGCCGGTTTCCTTCCGGGAAGCCCGCCTTCCGGCCAGATCCCGCCCGGCGGGGACCTAAGACCTTCGATTCGAAAAGGAGAGGATTTCATGTTCGGATTGCTCGTTCTTGTCTTTGCTTCCGTGACGCTTGGACTTCTCGGCGCCCGCCTTTCCGGGAGAACAGTGAAAAACCCGCGCGGGATCCTCGCCGCCAGCCTTTGCGCCTGTTCGGCAAGCCTCCTGGCGGGATGCCTGCTGGCCCTTTCCGCCGGCTCCGCAGTCGCGGCTGAAGCGGGAGCTTCTTTGGGAGCCGGGGCGGGGATGGGATTCATCGGTGCGGCCGTTTCCACCGGCCTGGCCTGCCTCGGAGCCGGGATCGCCGTGGCGGTCGTGGGAGCGGCGGCCTTGGGAATCATCGGCGAAAAGCCCGAGATGCTGGGGACCACCCTCATCTACCTCGGACTCGCGGAAGGCATCGCGATCTACGGGGTCATCGTGGCCCTGCTGATCCTGGGGAAGCTCTGAGGCCCGATGCGCGCCTACCTGCTCAGCGACAACCTGGACAGCCTTGTCGGCCTTCGCCTGGCGGGTATCGAGGGACGGGTCGCCCGCGGTCCCGAAGAATGCCGGAGGGCGATCGGCGAGGTACTGGAGGACCCGGAGGTCGGAATCCTCGTTCTCACGGAAAAGGTGGCCGAAACGGTGCCTGACCTCGTACAGGCCCTCAGGGAAAGGGGCGAGCTGCCCCTCGTGGTGGAGATCCCCGACAGGCACGGGATGCGCCGCCCCGCCGACTTTTTGACCGCCTACGTCAGGGACGCGATCGGGGTGAACCTGGGATGAGCGAAATCCAGAACGAAAAACTGAACGGTCTGCGAGAGCTCCTCCTTCTCCAGGCCGAGCAGGAAAAAATGGGGATCCTGGAAAAAGCCAGGAAAGAGGCGGAAAGTTGGGCCGCCCAGGAAGAGGAGAGGATCGCCCGGGAAGAGGAGCTGGTCCTGAAGGATGCCGCGGAACGGGCGGAAGCCACCCGCAGGCGCCAGGTGATGGCCGCCGAAAGGGAAAAGGCCGCGGAGGCCCTTCGCCTGCAGAACCGCCTGCTTTCCGAGGCCGTTTCGATGCTGGAAGACCGCTTCTGCCGACTCCGGGAACGGGAGGATTACGTGCGGATCCTGGCCGGTCTCATCGCGGAGGCGGAATCCGCCCTGCCCCAGAGCGGCGGGCTGCGGTTCAGGCTGGCGGCCGTCGATTCCGGGATCGGAAAGGCGGTCGAGAAAGCCGCCGAAGCGTTGCTGCCAGGGGTCGAGGTCCGCTTCGACCCAGAGGCGGCCCCGATCCTCGGTGGGGCCTGGGTCCAAACTGCCGACGGGCGGCGGTTCGTGGCGGCGGACTGGCGAAGCCGTGCCCAGGAGATGGCCGGCCTTCTGGCGGAACGCCTGCTGCCGATGCTGTAATCACCGGGCAAGGGAGGGAAACGGATCGTGGAAACCTTCGGAACCATCGTCCGGGTCAATGGCCCCGTCGTCCGGGCAAGAGGCATGAGGGCTTTCGGAATGCGGGAAATGGTCCGGGTGGGGAAGCTCGGCCTATGGGGAGAGATTATCCGAATGGAAGGGGACGAGGCCCTCATCCAGGTGTACGAGGACACCCAGGGGCTCCGCCTTGGCGAACCGGTGAAAGGGACGGGGGAACCGCTATCGGTTTCCCTTGGCCCCGGCCTCATCGGCCAGATCTTTGACGGGATCGGGCGCCCCCTCGGTTCTCTCCTGAAGAAGGAAGGCCCCCTGCTTTCCCGCGGGATCCAGGTCTCCATGATCGACCCCGAGCGGTCATGGGAATTCAGGCCGTCGGTCGGGAGGGGAGACGTCGTGACCGGAGGCATGATCCTGGGAACGATCCAGGAAACCCCCCTTTTCGAACACCGGATCCTGGTTCCACCCGGGCTGGAGGGGGAGGTCACGGACATCCGGACACCCGGGACGATCCATGGAGAAGACGTCCTGGCCAGCATCCGGGACGGAAGGGGCCGCGTCGTCCGGGTCCCCGCGGTCCAGCGCTGGCCCGTCCGGGCAGCCCGCCCCTACCGGGAGCGCCTGCTGCCCACGGAGCCGCTGGTCACCGGCCAGAGGGTCATCGACGGGCTGTTCCCGATCGCCAAGGGCGGAACCGCCGCGATCCCCGGCGGATTCGGCACGGGGAAAACCGTGACCCAGCACCAGCTGGCCAAGTGGAGCGAAGCCCAGGTGGTCGTCTACATCGGCTGCGGGGAGCGCGGCAACGAGATGACACAGGTCCTCGAGGAATTCCCCGTCCTGGAGGACCCCCGTTCGGGACGTCCCCTCATGGAAAGGACCATCCTGATCGCGAACACCTCGAACATGCCGGTTGCCGCACGCGAGGCTTCCATCTACACGGGCATCACCATCGCCGAGTACTTCCGGGACATGGGCTACGACGTGGCCCTCATGGCCGATTCGACCTCGAGATGGGCCGAGGCCCTCCGCGAAATCTCCGGGCGCCTCGAGGAAATCCCAGCCGAGGAGGGCTTCCCAGCCTACCTGCCCACCCGGCTGGCGGAATTCTACGAGAGGGCGGGGCGCATCGTCACCCTGGGCGGGAACGAAGGCAGCATCACGATCATCGGAGCCGTTTCACCGCCGGGAGGCGATTTCACGGAACCGGTCACGCGAAACACCAAGAGGTTCATCCGCTGTTTCTGGGCGCTGGACCGCAACCTCGCCAACGCCCGGCACTTCCCTGCCATCGGCTGGCTCGACTCCTACAGCGAATACGCGAAAGAAGTGGAGCGCTGGTTCGAAACCCACGTGGATTCCCGGTGGGGACAGCTCCGGGAACGCGCGCGGGCCCTGCTGGCGGAGGACGAGAAGATCCAGCAGGTGATCCGCCTCGTGGGCGAGGACGTGCTGCCGGACGAACAGCGCCTGATCGCCTTCACGGCTTTCCTAATCAAGAACGGCTACCTCCAGCAGGGAGCCTTCGGGGAGGACTCCTTTTCGCCACCGGAAAAGGGGTTCGCCATCCTGGAACTGATGCTGCATTTCCACGACAAGGCGGGAGAACTGGTCAAGAGGGGCGTTCCCCTTTCCCTGATCCGCGACGGGAAGCCGGTCCTGGCGCTGACCCACCTGCGCGAGCGTCCCATGGACGACCCGAGGGGAGGACCGGCCGCCCTGAGGCGCGAACTGGACGCCTTCCTCGAAAGGGTCGGCAAGGAACGCTCCGCTGCGAAAGGAAGGATTTAACATGGCGATCGCCGAATACATCGGCCTGGAGACGATCAACGGGCCCTTCGTCCTGGTGGAGGGGGTCCAGGGGGCCGGCTACGGAGAACTGACCGACGTCATCGGCCCGGACGGGAAGGTCAGAAAGGGACGGGTGGTCGTCCTGGACGAAAAGGCGACCCTTGTCCAGGTTTTCTCCGGAACCGGGGATCTCGTGCCAGAATCGACGAGGGTCCGCTTCCTGGGAAAGGAGCTCTCGATGACCCTCGACCCCGCGATCCTCGGGCGGACCTTTACGGGACTGGGCGAACCGCGGGACGGATGCGGGCCCGTTTACGGAAAGATCAGGCGGAACGTGAACGGCCAGCCCATCAACCCGATGGCGAGGGCCTACCCCAGGGACTTCATCCACACGGGGATCTCCGCCATCGACGTCCTCACCACCCTGATCCGCGGCCAGAAGCTGCCCATCTTCTCGGGGAACGGCCTCCCCCACAACGCCCTGGCAGTCCAGATCGCCTCACAGTCCCGCCTGATGGGAGCCGAAAATTTCGCCGTCGTCTTCGCTGGAATCGGGATCAAGCACGACGACGCCGCCTTCTTCACGCGGGAGCTGGCCGAAAAGGGGCGCACCGACAAGATCGTGACCTTCCTGAACCTGGCGGACGACCCCGTCATCGAACGGATCGCCACCCCCCGGTTCGCCCTCACGGCCGCGGAATACCTGGCCTTTGACCTGGGGCTTCACGTGCTGGTGATCCTCACGGACATGACCAACTACTGCGAGGCCCTGCGGGAACTGGGAGTCGCCGTGGGAGAGGTCCCCAGCCGGAAGGGGTACCCGGGCTACCTTTACAGCGACCTGGCCTCCCTGTACGAGCGTGCAGGAGTCCTGAGGGAGGGGAAGGGAAGCGTCACCCAGCTGCCGATCCTGACCATGCCCAACGACGACATCACCCACCCGATCCCCGACCTGACGGGTTTCATCACCGAGGGGCAGATCGTCCTTTCCCGGGAACTGGACGCCAAGGGGATCTACCCGCCCATCGACGTGCTGGCCAGCCTTTCCAGGCTGATGAAGGACGGCATCGGGAAGGGGTACACCCGGGAAGACCACCCGAACCTCTCGAGCCAGTTGTTCGCCTCCGTCAGCCGGGTGCAGGAGGTCCGCGCCCTGGCGAGCGTGGTGGGTTCCGACGAGTTGGGGAAACAGGACAAGGCCTCACTCGCCTTCGGAGAACTGTTCGAGAGCCGGTTCCTCAGCCAGGGCACCGACGAAGACCGCGAAATCGGGCTTTCGCTCGATACGGGGTGGGAGATCCTTTCCGTGCTGCCCCGGGAGCAGCTGACCCGGGTTTCCACGGAGGAAGCGAGGAAGCACCTTCGAACCTAGCTTTTGGACCGGAGTTCTTCCATCCAGGCTTTCTTGAGTTCTCCAACCCGGATCGTCCCCTTGAACGTCCTCGGGATCCGGCCAAAACGTAGCCTGTCGGGTCTTGAACTTTTGCTGACCGCGCTGCGTGCCTCGGAAACAAAGCTTTCCCGCAATTTTTCCTGCAAGGAGCGGGAAAGGGGACTTTTCAATTCGATCGTGACGCAGCAGGAATCTTCGTGCTCGCTCTCCAGGCGAAGTCCCACGACCGCCAGATCGAAATCCGCGGAATGCAATCCATACCGTTCCTGAAGGTACCTACTCAGTTCTGCGGCAACAGCGTCGCAGGCAGCGTTGGCCCCGCCTCGGATCAGGAGGGCGGAATCCCTCTCGACCCAGTAGAAATTCCTTTTTCCGTCCAGCGCGTCCTGCAGGAAAAAACCGATGTCCCGGAATCCGACATACCAGCCATCGTGAACGTTGGAAGGGAGCCTCCCTTCATCCTGGACCGTCCCTTTCATGATGTGTCCTCCCCGGCTCACCAGGTACCCTGCCTCACCCTCGCGGCACGGTACCATGAAGTGGGGTCCCTCTGGATCAATTCCCCTCACCACGTCCATTTCGGTATGGGGAGGATGGGGGCGCCCGATGAAGTAGCCGGGCTGGGAGGGGGCATTCCACCCTTCCTCGAAAGCAGCGAGGCGGGCTTCCTGGCTCATGCTCGCCGGAATGCCCGAAACTTGGAACGTGCTTTCCGTCGATCCGAACCGAACCATCGGAACACGACCGGACCACTTTTGAAGTCGCCGCACGGTCGTCGGCCCGACGGGGGCCGAACCGATCACGAAATCCACGCGGTTCAAAACTTTTTTTAACCGCTCCTCGGGAACTGGGAGTTCCTGCCGGGTCATCATTTCTTCAAGGAAATCAAAATGCCGGGCCACCGTGAAGGCAAAAATGGGGGTTCCCTGCATCCCGGCTTCTGCCACTTCGGCCAGGACCTTCCAATAGGCCGATCCGTAACGGGAAAGCAACGTAATTTGTCCTGGAGCATGGCGGAAAAACAAATCCGTGACGGCGCTCGAATTCGTGTGGTGAAGGGGGTTCACGACAACAACGGAGGCGGGAGAATTCGGTTTCAGTCCAAGCAGAACCTCTCCGAGGGCGCGGGCATTGTTCTCGTAATTGGCGTAGGTAAGGCGGACTCCCTTCGGGTTTCCGGTCGTTCCCGAGGTGAAGATGACGATCCGATCCTCGGAAAGTTCGAGATCCCTGCAGATCTCCGACGTCATCACGGGATCTTCCGATTCAAGGCTTTCCACGTCATACCGCGGGGTTTCTGGGAACTGCGACAGAAGAGCTTCCCTCAATGCAGGACTGAAGGTTTTGTCATGGAGGAACAGGCGGCATCCCGTGACTCGGACCTTGTAGCATACCTGCTCCGCACTGTCCGATTGCCAGTTCACCGTCACGGGTACCGTTCCCGTCATGACCGAAGCCAGCCTGAAGGCCAAATCCTCGAAACGGTTTTCACCGAAACCGCAGAGGAACCGGTCTCCCTTGCAAAGCCCGTGGCGCACCAGGACTGATGCCGCCTTGCAGGCCAGGTCCCAGAATTCGCCCCTGCTCCAGTGTCGCTTCTCCCCAAGCCCGGATTTCTCCAGGCGGACGTATTCCAGAAACGGCCTGTCCGTCTCCCGGAACCCCTCGATATACGGTGACAGGGCTTGCGAGAAGCGGTTCATGCCAGCATCGCCAGGAGGATCCCCCCGGCAAGGACGGACCCGATCTGCCCGGAAACGTTTGCGCTGACGGCGTGCATGAGCAGGAAGTTCTGGGGATCCTCCTTCTGTCCCAGTTTCTGGATCACCCGGGCCGACATGGGAAAGGCCGAGATCCCGGCAGCTCCGAGCATCGGGTTCACCTTTTCCTTCCTGAAGAAGTTCAGCAACTTGGCGGAAAGAACTCCAACCGCCGTGTCCAGGACGAAGGCCACGAGGCCCATGGCGATGATGACCAGGGTCGTAGGCTGGAGGAAGCGGTCGGCCGCGAGGGTGGTCGAAATGGCCAAGCCAAGGAGGAGCGTGACAATGTTGGCCAGTTCGTTCTGCGCCCCTTTCGAGAGCCGGTCGACGACCCCGCTTTCCCGGATGAGGTTGCCGAACATCAGAAACCCGATGAGAGCCACCGAAGCGGGAGCAAAAAAACCTGCCAGCAGGGTGACCGCAATCGGAAAACCGACCTTCAGCGACCGGGGAATCTCCCTTTCCCGGTAGACCATGGGGATCCGGCGCTCGGCCTTCGTGGTGAGTGCCCTGATCACCGGCGGCTGGATCAAAGGAACGAGGGCCATGTAGGAGTAGGCGGCGACCGAGATCGGTCCCAGGAGGTGGGGGGCGAACTTTGATGCGACGTAAATCGAAGTTGGGCCGTCGGCCGCACCGATGATGCCGATGGAGGCTGCCTCCCGGACGTCGAAGCCGAGGAAGAGCGCCAGCCCCATCGTCAGGAAGATCCCGGCCTGGGCCGTGAGGCCGAAGAGGAACATCAGCGGGTTCAGAAAAAGCGGTGTGAAGTCGATCATGGCTCCCACCGCAAGGAAGATCAGGAGGGGAAAGAGCTCGGTTGCGATTCCCAGGTTGAAGAGAAGGCTCAGCGCCCCTTCCTGCAGCTTTCCGTCGAACATGTGGGTCACCGCCGCTGACAGCGGGATGTTCACCATGATCGCTCCAAACCCCATCGGCAGGAGCAGGGCGGGTTCGTATTCCTTCGCGATGGCGAGGTAGAGCAACAGGCCCCCGATCGCCAGCATGACCGCCTGCTTGACGGTCAGGGCGGCAAAGCCCGCCAGAAAGGCATCCATATCGTTTTCCTCCTCGTTCTTCACGCTTGAAGTCCTCTGACGTCCCTTCCGGACGAGAGTTTATTATCCCACAGAATGCTCCTCGGAGGCGACCGCACCGCAAGCTTGACAGGGTTTCCCCGCTGCCAATAGAATGAAGTTTGTTCCATTTTCCACGAGGGGAGGGCATCGCATGATCCGCAGAATCGCTTGCCGGTGAAGCCGGATCGGTGGTGCGCACGGTGTGCGCACGTCGGTGCGGTGTTCCCTTTCCCCTGTCACCACCCCTTCCTGAGGATTTCCGCACCCCATTCGGCCTGAAAAAACAACCGCCTGCGGTTCATAGCGGCATGCTCCCTGCCCAAGTACAAATCTCACAGGGAGGTGCATCGTCCTTGCTCAACCGTTTCCTGATGTCCCGCTTCGGCCCTGCCTTGACCGGAGCGGTCGTGGGGATCCTTGCCCCTGTTCTCGTGTTCCTCGGCAACCCGGGGAACATGGGGATCTGCGTCGCCTGCTTCGGCCGCGACATCGCCGGGGCCCTCGGGCTTCACCGGGCGGCCGTCGTCCAGTACCTTCGGCCGGAAATCGCGGGCTTCATCCTCGGGAGCTTCATTTCGGCAGTCCTTTATCGAGAGTATCGGCCCAGGGCCGGCTCTGCACCAATTATCCGCTTCTTCCTCGGGGTCTTTGCCATGGTCGGGGCTCTGATTTTCCTGGGCTGCCCCTGGAGGGCCTATCTCCGCCTTTCGGGCGGTGACTTGAACTCCCTGTGGGGCATCGCGGGCCTGGCTTCCGGGGTCGGGATCGGCATCGCCTTTCTCTGGAACGGCTTCAACCTGGGACGCAGCGCCCCCACGGCGAAGGCCTCCGGGCTGGTCATGCCCGCCTTTTCCGTGATCCTCCTCGTGCTCTTGATTTTGGCTCCCCAGTTCGGCCGTGACGCCGCCGGGCTCCCCGCCGGCCCGATCTTCTTCTCCGCACAGGGACCCGGATCCATGCACGCCCCGACCTTTATCGCGCTGGGCGTGGGACTTTTGATCGGGTGGATGGCCCAGCGCAGCCGTTTCTGCACGGTCGGCGCGCTGCGCGACCTGTTCATGCTGAAAGACCCGCACCTTTTCTACGGCATCCTCGCCCTGATGGCCGCCGCAATCGCCACCAACGTCGCACTGGGCCAGTTCAAGCTCGGTTTTACCGGACAACCCGTAGCCCACACGAACGCCCTCTGGAACTTCCTCGGGATGCTCCTGTCGGGGCTGGCCTTTACCCTGGCAGGCGGCTGCCCGGGGCGCCAGCTCATCATGAGCGGCGAAGGAGACAACGACGCGGCCCTCTTCGTCATGGGGCTGATCGTGGGAGCGGGGATTGCCCACAACTTCGGCTTCGCAAGCGGCCCGAAAGGACCTGGCCCGTATGCAGCGACGGCCTTCGCGGCGGGAATGATCTTCTGCCTGGCCGTGGGCTTCTTCAACCGCGGACGCGTGTCCGCCTAGGGAGGGATTCGGTCATGACTGGTAAGATACTCGTGGACGCCCGGGGCCTTTCCTGCCCTCAACCCGTCCTGGAAACCAAGGCTGCCCTGGAATCCACAGGGCAAGGAACGGTCGAAGTCCTCGTGGACACGGTCACTTCCAGGGAAAACGTGTTGCGGCTTGCGGCCCGCATGGGATGGAAGGGAACCTGGGAGGATTCCGAACAGGGAGGCTTCAGGCTCACCCTGGAGAAATAGGTGGAGATAGAGGAACTCGAAAGCCCGAAAGGAGGCGTTCCCGTGAGACGGCTGACGGAAATGGCACGGACCAGCGGCTGAGCGGCCAAGATCGGTCCGGCGGACCTTGAGAAACTGCTGAAATCGTTGAAATCGGATTCCGGCGGACGCCTCCTCACGGGCTGGGACCACGGGGAGGATGCGGCTCTTTGGGCCATCGACGAAAACCGTGTCGGGATCCTGACACTGGATTTCATCACCCCCATCGTGGACGACCCGGAACTCTGGGGGCAAATCGCCGCGGCCAACTCCCTGAGCGATGTTTTCGCCATGGGGGGAAGGCCCTTCGTGGCCCTCAACATCGTGGGGTTCCCCGTTCACTGCGAACCCCTCGAACTGTTGGAGTCCGTCCTGCGGGGAGGACAAGCGAAAGTGACGGAGGCGGGAGCTGTTCTGGCAGGCGGACACAGCGTCGAGGACGAGGAGCCGAAATACGGCCTCGCGGTGTTTGGCGAGGTCCGTCGCGACCGAATCTGGCGCGTGTCCGGGGCCCGGCCCGGGGACGTCCTTGTCCTGACGAAACCCCTGGGAACCGGCCTCTGCACCACCGCGGTCAAGGCAGAAATGGCGGATCTGATCGAGACGAAGCCGGTGTTCGACTCCATGGGGCAGCTCAACGATCTCCCACGGCACCTCGATGACGATCTCCACCTCGCGATCCATGCCTGCACGGACGTGACGGGGTTCGGCCTGGCGGGGCACCTCCTCGACATGCTTTCGGGGAACGAAACGGACTGCATTCTCGATCCGGAGGCCCTCCCGGCCTTCCCAGGCGTCCTGCAGGTGGCCGATATGGGCTTGATCCCGGCGGGTGCCTACCGTAACCGGGAGCTTTATTCACCCAGGATCGACGGGCTCGAAAAGCTGCCCCTGAAAAACCAGGACCTGATCTTCGACCCCCAGACCTCCGGGGGACTGCTCTTGGCTGTCGATCCAGAACGAGCCGATGCCCTGCTGGATCTCTGCCGGGCAGGCTGCGCCCCGAATTCCTGCAGGATCGGCCAGTTCCGGAAGGGCTCAGGAACCATCCGCTTCTGAGTCCCTCCTCGAGAAAGGAGAACAAATGGAATCCATGGACGCACACTACTTGAACAACGCGGCCACCACGTGGCCGAAGCCGAGCTGCGTGGCAACTGCCATGGCTGCCTTCCTGGAGGGACGCGGGGCCAACCTTGCCCGAGGGTCCGCTTCTCGGCGGGATCTCAGCACCCTCGACATGGTGACGACCTGCCGCATGGAAATCGCTTCCCTTTTCGGAGGGCCGGATGCGGACCCTCGAAACGTGACTTTCACGGCCAACGTAACCGAGTCCCTGAACATCGTACTCAAGGGCTTCCTGAAACCGGGCATGAGGGTTGCCACCTCCTCGATGGAACACAACGCCGTCATGCGCCCCCTGAGGCGCCTGGAAAGCGAGGGGGTGTCGGTCACCGTGATGCCCTGCACGGCCGAAGGCGTCCTCGAACCCGGAACACTTGCCGGGGCGCTGGAAAAGGGACTCGACCTGGTCGTCCTGTCCCACGCCAGCAACGTCTGCGGAACGGTGCAGGACCTGGACCGGCTCCCCCCCCC
>JGI11944J13513_1001950_pt1 | contig 15411 bp, 16 predicted proteins | sample TerdegcoTASludge_FD_13513 | JGI IMG/M metagenome (IMG submission 13513) | reverse complement strand
GGGGCCTCGGCCTCCAGCTTCGGCTGGCGCTCGAAGTCCAGGCCGAAGCCCACGTTGCGCCGCGCGTCCAGCCAGGGCAGCAGGCTGGGCTGCTGGAACACGAAGCCCGCGCGCGGGTGCGGCGCGGTCAGCGGCTGGCCGAGGAACTGGAGCTCGCCCCGGCTCCAGGCGCCGCCGTCCGGCGACTCAAGGCCACCGAGCACGCGCAGCAGCGAGGACTTGCCGCAGCCGCTGCCGCCGAGCAGGCAGACGATTTCGCGCGGGGCAATGCTCAGGGAGATGTCCTCGAACACGGCCTTGCCGGGCGCATAGCCAAAGCCCGCGCCGCGTGCCTGCAGCACGGGCGCGGGAGCGTCAGGGGAGAAAGCTTCCGTCTGGGTCATGAACTGGTGGTTGCCAGGGCTGCGCCAGCCAGCGCGCCCTGTAGCTGCGTGACGCTGGGCGTCACGATGGGGATGAAGGCCGCCTCGCGCCAACGGCGCGCAAATCCCAGCGGCTGGTCGCGATGATAAGCGCGCCCGCCGCTGGCGTGCAGCTCCAGCTGCAGGGACTGCTGCACGATGTCGTTCAATTCCAGGCGCAGGCGGAACAGGGCTTGAGGTCGGTCAAGAAAACGCCCATCGGACAGGCCCGCATGCAGCGTGGCCGTGGCCAGTTCCAGCGCGTGGCGCTGCTGCTGCCGCGGGCCGCCCAGCACATCGCGCCCGGCGCCGGCACGGGCCGAGGCCGCCGCCAGCGAGGCGCGCGCCAGGCCGATGCACAGCCCCAGCTGCAGGCCCATGAAGGCGGGCCGTACGCGCGGCAGGAAATGGTTGGCGTCGGCATGGATCACATCGGCCGGACCGATCTGCAGCCCCTCGATGGACAGCGCCGCCGTATGGCTGCCGCGCAGCGCGATCAGGTCCAGGTCGGCGCTGCGCTGCAGGCCCGCCGCATCGCCGGGCAGCGCGGCCACGAAGGGCTTTGCACCGTCGCTGCGCGAGACGGCAACGGCCACCACGAAGCGACCCGGCGGCACCAGGTTGGTGGCCCAGGGCACGCGCCCGCGCAGTGCAAGGCCGTCGGCGTTGCCGGAGCCGACGGGCGTGGCCTCGACCTGCAGGGCCTCGATGCCGCCCAGGTACTTCATGGCGTTGGACAGGCCCGTGGCGCCCGCCTGCGTGCCCTGCAGCAGGCCCGGCAGCCAGCGCTGGCGCAGCGCCGCGTTGGGCGACTGCAGCAGGTATTCGACAAAGGCGCGCTGCGCCCAGAACACGAAGCCCGCCGTCAGCGAATGCCCGGCCACGCCGGCAATGGCCTCCAGCGCATCGCCCAGGCTGCCGCCCTGCCCGCCCTCGGCCACGGGCACGCCCAGGCCGAACAGGCCGTACTGCGCCAGCCGGGGCAGCACTTCGTGCGCATGCGCGGGGCCTTCGTCCAGGGAGTCGGCATGGGCGTCCAGCCACTGCCGCAGCGAATCAGCCAGCATGTGCGTTCTCCTGCGGTTGTCGGAACTGTTCGGGCAGATAGGGCTGCAGCTGCGGGTTGACGGGGCTTTGCGCCAGGCTGTTGGCAAAGTTGCACAGCGTGGCCAGGCTGATGCCCAGCACCACCTCCAGCGCCTGCTGCTCGCTCAGGCCTGCTGCATGGAAGGCGGCCAGGGCCTCGTCGGCGACGGCGCCGCGCGTGGCGATCACGGCTTCGGCAAAGCGGCGCACGGCGTCCAGGCGGGGCTGGCCCGTGTCCCGGCCGTCCTGCAGCGCCACCACCTCGGCCTGGGTCAGGCCGGCCTGCTTGAAGGCCAGCTTGGTGTGGCCGGCCACGCAGAAGTCGCAGCCATGGATGCGCGCCGCCGTGATCTGCACCACCTCGCGCTCGGCCAGCGTGAGCTGGGCACGCGCGTTGATCTGGCCCACGGTCACATAGGTCTCCAGTGCCAGGGGCGAGTTGGCCAGGATGGCGATCAGGTTGGGCAGGAATCCGTTGCCGGCCAGGGCGCGCTCCACGAAGGGGCGGCTGGCTTCAGGGGCGGTTTGCGGGGTGTGCAGGGTCAGGCGTGCCATGGTGCTTTGCAGGAATGAAGGAATGCCTTCATGATCGGCCGCGCCCCCCTTGCCATCAATGCCGCCGCGTCGCGGATTTATGCCCGAACGTGTCAACCCGCAGGCAGATGCGGCGGGCCCGGATGGCGGCTCAGCAGCAGCGTGCCTGCGCACGCTGCCAGGCGCCGGGCTGCTCGCCCATCACGCGCTTGAAGGCGCGCGAGAATGCCGCATAGGACTCGTAGCCCACGGCCTCGGCCACTTGGCCTATCGCCTCGCCCTGGGCCAGGCGGCGCGCGGCCAGCTGCATGCGCAGCAGCAGCAGGAATTGCTGGGGCGGCTGGCCGCAGGCCTCGGCGAACTGCCGAAAGAACGTGGCGCGCGACAGGCACACGCGCGCGGCCATGTCGGCCACGCTCCAGTTGCGGGCCGGCTCGCGCAGCAGCTCGGCCACCAGCGGCGCAAAGCCCGGCCGGCGCAGCAGGCTCCAGATGCCGCGCGCCCGCGCATCGCCATGCGCGAGCTGGCGCAGGCCGTAGAAGAACAGCAGGCCCACCAGCCGGTCCATCACGGCCGAGGGCTCAGTGCCCGTGCGCAGCGCCTCGGCGCGCATCAGGTCGAACAGCATGGAGGCGCCGCTCATCGCATGGTCGTCGCCGCGCAGCACCAGGTGGTCGGGGAAGGCATCGACCAGCAGGCCGCGCATGGGGCCCTCAAAGGTGAAGAAGCCGCAGGCCAGCGCCGTCTCTCCGATGCCGGCATCGCCGGTGGCGGGGCGCATGGCCTGCGGAGCGCAGGCCATGTCCGGGTCGGCATAGGGCGAGATGAAATGCGGCACATCGCGCGAGAGGAACACGCCGTCGCGCGGCTGCAGCTCCACCGAGGGCTGGCCCGGCAGGTGCAGCCAGCAGCGCCCGTCCAGGATCAGGTGAAAGCTGGCCCGCGCGCGCCCCGCCGTGGAGGCCCGCCAGCGCCCGCAGTACTGCCCCACATGGAAAACGCTGGCGCGCCATTGCAGGCCGTTGAGCAGGCCGTCGATGACGCGATCGACCTGCGCTTCGGCCGCGCTGTCGGGGACTGGGTCGGGTAGCACGGTGGTACAGGCAAGGCAGTGGAGGGAATGCGGCCGGCCAGTATCGCCACGATGCAGGCGCGGGGGAACGAATCTTTGGGCATATGCTTGTGCCCTTCCCGATATCAGCGCGGCCCCACCCGGCCCCGCCCCGCACCCGGCCTCAGTCCGGCTTGATATCCGACTCCTTGATCACGGCCGACCAGCGGCCCACCTCCTTGGCGATCTGCATGCGCGCCTCGGTAGGCGTGGTGAAGGTGGGCATGGCGCCCTGGGCGACCAGGGCGTCCTTCACTTCCTGCTGCCCCATCACCTCCTTGAGCGCGCCGCTGAGCCGGGCGACGATGGGCGCGGGCGTGCCCGCAGGCGCCAGCAGGCCGAACATCGACGTCACCTCGAAGCCTGACAGCCCGGCCTCGGCCGTGGTGGGAATGTCGGCAATGGAGGGCACGCGCTGCGCCGTGGTCACGGCCAGGCCGCGCAGCCGCCCGCCCTTGATGAAGCCCTGCGTGGCGGGCAGGGTGTCGAACACCACATCCACCTGGCCGCCCATGAGGTCGTTGAGCGCTGGCGTGCTGCCCTTGTAGGGCACATGCGTCAGCGGCACGCCGGCCTGCCGCTTGAACAGCTCGGCCGCCAGGTGCTGGGGTGAGCCATTGCCCGAGGAGCCGTAGTTCAGCCCGCCCGGCTTCGCTTTGGCCAGCGCGATGAACTCCGCCAGATTGGCCGACGTCACCGACGGCCCCACGGTGATCACCAGCGGCACGCGGCCCACCACGGCTATGGGCGCGAAGCTCTTGTCCATGGTGAAGCCCGCCGTGGCAGGCATGAGCACGCTGTTGATGGAATGGCTGGTCAGCGCGCCCAGCAGCAGCATATAGCCATCGGGCCTTTCCTTGGCCACGGCCGCGGCGCCCAGGTTGCCGGCCGCGCCGGCCCGGTTCTCCACCACCACGGGCTGGCCCAGCGCCAGCGAGAGCCTTTGCCCCACCACGCGGCCGATCACGTCGGTGGCGCCCCCGGGCGTGTACGGAACGACCAGCTTGATGGGCCGGGCCGGATAGGCGCCGTCGGCCAGCGCGGGCGTGGCCAGGCCTGGGCCCAGCACCAGCGAGGCCAGCAGCGCCGCAGCCAGGGCGGCGCGCCGGTTGGGCGCATGAATGCGACGGATGCGGGATGCAGCAACAACCATGGGTGTCTCCTCCTTTTGTCTTGTGTCGGAAAAACATGCCCGGCACGCACGCCGGGCACGGCTGCATGGTTGGCCAGATAGATTATTAATAATATAGGTGATAACGATGATAATAATCCGCGACATCCGCCGCTATCCTGCCCCACGACAAGGCAGCGCCTGTCTTCCGACCCCGCCAAGACCCTCTGCAAAGCACCCCACCCATGACCGACCCCAAGACTCCCGATGGCGCTCCAGGCCATGACATCGCCCCCGCCGATGCGGCCACGGGCATCTCCAAGGGCCTGACCAACTACGGCGACCGCGGCTTTTCGCTGTTTCTGCGCAAGGCCTTCATCAAGGGCGCGGGCTACACGGACTCGGCGCTGCAGCGGCCCGTCATAGGCATCACCAACACGGGCAGCAGCTACAACCCCTGCCACGGCAATGCGCCCCAGCTGATCGAGGCCGTCAAGCGCGGCGTGATGCTGGCGGGCGGCCTGCCCATGGACTTCCCCACCATCTCGGTGCACGAAAGCTTCTCGGCGCCGACCAGCATGTACCTGCGCAACCTCATGTCCATGGACACCGAGGAGATGATCCGCGCCCAGCCCATGGATGCCATCGTGCTCATCGGCGGCTGCGACAAGACGGTGCCGGCCCAGTTGATGGGCGCGGCCTCGGCCGGCATCCCGGCCATCCAGCTGATCACCGGGTCGATGCTCACCGGCTCGCACCGCAGCGAGCGCGTGGGCGCCTGCACGGACTGCCGCCGCTACTGGGGCAAGTTCCGCGCCGAAGAGATCGACGCCGAAGAGATCGCCGACGTGAACAACCAGCTGGTGGCCAGCGTGGGTACCTGCTCGGTCATGGGCACGGCCAGCACCATGGCCTGCATTGCCGAGGCGCTGGGCATGACCGTGCCCGGCGGCGCCTCGCCCCCCGCCGTCACGGCCGACCGCATCCGCATTGCCGAGCAGACCGGCACCGAGGCCGTGCGCATGGCGCGCGAGGGCCTGACCATCGACAAAATCCTCACGCCCGCCGCCTTCGAAAACGCCATGCGCGTGCTGCTGGCCATCGGCGGCTCCACCAACGGGCTGGTGCACCTGGCCGCCATTGCGGGGCGCATGGGCTATGACATCGACCTGCAGGCCCTGGACCGCATGGGCCGCGACACGCCCGTGCTGCTGGACCTCAAGCCCTCGGGCGATCACTACATGGAGGACTTCCACCACGCGGGCGGCATGGCCACGCTGCTGCGCGAGCTCAAGCCCCTGCTGAACCTGGATGCCCTCACCGTCACCGGCCGCACGCTGGGCGAAGAGATCGATCGCGCCGGCCCCGGCTTTGCGCAGGACGTGGTGCGCCCGCGCTCCAACCCCATCTACCCGCAGGGCGGCATCGCCGTGCTGCGCGGCAACCTCGCGCCGGGCGGCGCCATCATCAAGCAGTCGGCCGCCCATCCCCGGCTCATGGAGCACGAAGGCCGCGCCGTGGTCTTCGAGAACGCGGCCGACCTGGCCCACCGCATCGACAGCGACGACCTGGACGTGACGGCCGACGACATCCTCGTGCTCAAGAACATCGGCCCCAAGGGCGCGCCCGGCATGCCCGAGGCCGGCTACATCCCCATCCCGCGCAAGCTGGCGCGGGCCGGCGTCAAGGACATCGTGCGCATCTCCGACGGGCGCATGAGCGGCACGGCCTTCGGCACCATCGTGCTGCACGTCACGCCCGAATCGGCCGTGGGAGGGCCGCTGGCCCATGTGAGGAATGGCGACCGCATCACGCTGTCGGTGGCGCGCCGCGAGCTGACGCTGCAGGTCGGCGACGAGGAACTGGCCCGCCGCGCCCGCGAGCAGCCGGTGGCCGTGCCCACGGCCGAGCGCGGCTACCGCAAGCTCTTTCTCACCACCGTGAACCAGGCCGACCAGGGCGTGGACTTCGACTTCCTGCGCTGCGCCACCGAGCGCGGCACCATTCCCGGCCGGCGCGAATAGTCGGCGCAGGCGGTCAATTCGGACAAAATGGCGTCTTTGTCCCAACCGCTTGTCTTGATGGTCGTTGCCGCCCCATTGCCGATTTCCCTGGATGCAGAACCCGCGCCGGCACCGGACGCCCTGGGCGCCATGGTGGCCGCGCTGGAAGAGGACGTGGTCTTCGGCCGGCTGCACCCGCGCGAGCGCCTGGTGGAGGACGACCTCATGGCCCGCTTCGACGTCAAGCGCCATGTGGCCCGCGAGGCCCTGGCCGCGCTGGACCGCATGGGCCTCATCGAGCGCCGCAAGAACGTGGGCGCCCTGGTGCGCTCCTTCTCCACCCAGGAAGTGCAGGAGCTGTACGAGCTGCGCGGCATGCTCGAAGTCGAGGCCGCGCGCAAGATCCCCCTGCCCGTTCCCCCCGAAAGCCTGGACCGCCTGACCGCCATCCAGCAGCAGCACGACGCCGCCGTGGCCGAAGGCAACGCGCGCCTGGTGTTCCGCATCAACCTGGCCTTTCACCAGGAACTGTTTGCGCTGGCGGGCAACGACACGCTGCACAAGGCCATCACCGAATACGCGCGCCAGACCCACCCCATCCGCTTCGCCTCCCTGGTCTCGGCCGACTACCGCGAGCGCGCACGCCAGGAACACTGGCAAATGATCGAAGCCCTGCGCGCCCGGGACCGCGACGCCCTGGTCCGCCTGTGCGCCGAGCACCTGCTGCCCTCGCGCGATGCGTATCTGAATGCGCAGTTGCAGCGGTTGTAGGCGGCTCTGGCATCTGAACAGCGCGGCTGATCAGGCGATCCCGCCACCCTCCCGCAGCAGTGCTTCGTGGTCACGCCCGCCATAGAAGATGCCGATGATGGAAACCAGGTCTGCATCGACGGCGAAGGCGATGACAGTTCGCTTTCTGTAGTTGGTGATGCGCAAGCCAGTTCTCACGTCGTCGCGCGGCGTGCCGCGAAGTGGAAAGGTGCGCAGGCTCTCGCAATAGCTCACGATGGCATCGGTGTATTGAGCTGCCACATCGTGCGAGGCAGCCTCGGCGATGTAGCGGTAAAGCTCGACAAGCTGCTCCTGGGCCTGCGAACTGAATACAACGCGGTAGTTCATCTCGCCTTGGCATGTTCAGCGGCAAGGCGCGCCCGCAATTGATCGGCGGTGACGGCACTCGATGGATCGGCCTTCAACGCATCGTAGGCGGGGCCGACCTGATCTTGCAGCCAGCTTTCCACCGCACGATCCCGTGCCATCAGCGCCCGCAAGCCATCACGGATCACTTCGCTCTCGCTGGCGTACTCGCCAGCACGCACCTTCGCCCGTACTGCGTCTGCCATGTCGTTGGGCAGGGTGATGCTCATTTGCTGGGTGGTTCGCATGTGCGGCTCCTTGAATGCAGTGGGATTGAATCCTACTGCCGAGCCAAAGCCCTGTCCAGAATCCGTCCCCTCACCCTTTCATGGGCGCTTCAGACACTCGCCCCCAACCTCCCCCGGTACGCCGCAGGCGTCTCCCCGAACGTGCGCCGGAACAAGCCGATGAAGGCGCTGGCCGTGGCGTAGCCCAGGTCCAGCGCGATGTTCGTTACCGGCGCACCGGCGGCCAGCATCTCCAGCGAGCGCATCAGCCGCGCGCGCTGGCGCCAGGCAGTGAAGCTGAAGCCGGTTTCCGAGACAAAGCGCCGACTCAGCGTGCGCGAGCTGACCGCGGCCCAGCGCGCCCAGGCCTCCAGGTCGCGGGCATCGGCCGGGTCGGCGATCAGTGCGCGGGCGATGCGCTGCAGGCGCGGGTCTGCGGGCAGGGGCAGGCCCAAGGGCTCCACGGGCAGGGTGCGGATCTCGTCCAGGATCACCGCCATCACATGGGCGCGGGCCTGGTCCGCCGAAGGGCCTGGTTGCACGGGCTGCGTTGTGGGCACGCCTTGCTGCCATCCCCAGCCGGCGGCGCGCAGCACGGCCTCGCGCAGCAGGCCCGAGGTGCGGATGGCGCAGGGCCGCTGCGGCAGGTCGGCGCAGGCCGGCTCCGCCACGTAGACGCTCCAGCCGTGGAAGGGACCATGGGAGCGGCCCGAATGCAGCTGGTGCGGCGGCAGCCACACGGCATGGATGGCGGGCACCACCCAGACCGCGTCTTCCACGCCCACCGACAGCAGCCCGCGCAGCGAGCCGAACAGCTGGCCGCGCGCGTGCCGGTGCGGCTCGGAGGCCAGCTCCTCGTCCTGGTTGCCCACGGCTGCTATCAGCACGGGGCCATCGGCACGGTTCACATGGCTGACCAGTTCAAGAATGGCATCGGGCATGGCGTCTTTGAGCTATTTGTTGGCTGATCCAGTCTACAGCCGCCAACGCCTTTGTTCTTACGCTTGTGCCATGCACATAGACAACACCGCCCTTGCAGACCCGCCAGGCCCGGCCATCGACCTGGACTTGCTCTACGCCGCCCCGGCAGAAAGAATCCAGAAGGCCGTGCGCGACCGCCTGTCCGACTTCCACGAGGCCTATCTGCGCCAGGCCAGCTTCTTTTGCCTGGCCACGGCCGGCGAACGCGGCCTGGATGCCTCGCCGCGCGGCGGGCCACCCGGCTTTGTGCAGGTGCTGGACGAGCGCACCGTGGCCTTTGCCGACTGGCCCGGCAACAACCGCATCGAATCCCTGCGCAACCTGCAGGCCGATGACCGCCTGGCCATGCTCTTCCTGTTCCCGGGGCTGGACATCTTCCTGCGCATCAACGGGCGCGGCCGCATCTCCACCGACCCCCATCTGCTGCAGGAGCTGAACGAAGGCCGGGGCACGCCCAAAACCGCCACCGTGGTCCTGGTCGACGAGGTGCTGCTGCACTGCGGCAAGGCCATCCACCGCTCCGGCCTCTGGAACCCGTCAAGCCAGCTGGACCGCACCGCCCTGCCCACCGTGGGCCAGATGATGGCCGCCCTCACGCAGCTGGCCGACGCCACGGCGCCCGCCATGGATGCCGCGCAACAGGAGCAGGCCAACGCCCACTACGCCCATGCGGTCAGGCACGACCTGTACTGATGCCCTGCTTTTTCCCAGGAACCATGACATGCTGATCGATACCTCCCGCTTTCCCCTGGTCTACCTGCGCGAGCATGCGGCGCAGGAGGCCCGCACCAACGAAAACGCATCGGCCGAAGGCCAGCTGGAATCCCTGCTCGACCAGGGCCGGCAATTCGTGCTGCTCACCGATCACCTGCCCGGCGACCACCCCGAGGAAAGCCACGAAGAACGCAAGCAGCGCGCCCTGTTCTTCAAGCGCAACCGCGAACGCATGCGCCAGCTGTGCCGGGGCATGGTCGTCATCACGGGCGACCGCGCCGTGCCCGCCGCCCTGCGCCTGGCCGTGCAAGGCATGGGCAAGGCGCTGGGCATGCGGGTTGCGTTCGTGCAGGGGGAGGATGAGGCGCAGGTCTGCTCGCGGGAGCTGCTTGGACAGGCGTGAAGGCGGGCCAGGCGGAGTGTGGGCACAAACAGACATATCTCCCTACAAGCTCCATACGGGGGAGTCGCATCGATAAAATTATTGGGAATCATTCTCATCCCGCATTCTCATCCCGTTTTCTCCATGCACTCCCCCCTCCACACGCTGACCCCGATCGCCGGGGCCCTGGCCCTTCTTTTGACTGCTGGCGCCGCATGGGCCCAGCCTGCCCCTTCCACGGCAACGGCCGCGCCCGAGCTGGGCACCGTCACCGTGGAAGCCAGCGCCGATGCGTCGGCTGAAGGCCTGTCCAAGCCCTACGCGGGCGGCCAGGTGGCGCGCGGCGGGCGGGCCGGGATTCTGGGCACGCGCGACAACATGGAGACGCCGTTCTCCATCACCAGCTACACCAACGAGCTGATCCAAGACCGCCAGGCCAAGAGCGTGGGCGATGTGCTGCAGAACGATCCTTCCGTGCGCGTGGCGCGCGGCTTCGGCAATTTCCAGGAGTCCTACTTCGTGCGCGGCTTCGTGCTGGGCTCGGACGACGTGGCCTACAACGGCCTGTATGCCCTGCTGCCGCGCCAGTACATCGCCACCGAGCTGTTCGAGCGCGTGGAGCTGCTGCGCGGCGCATCGGCCTTTCTGATGGGCGCCAGCCCCAATGGCGGCGGCCTGGGCGGCAACATCAACCTGCTGCCCAAGCGCGCGGGCAGCGATCCGCTGTCGCGCGTGACGGCAGGCATTGCCAGCGGCGGCCAGGCCTTCGTGGCGGCCGACGTGAGCCGGCGCTTCGGCCCCGACCAGGCCACGGGCATCCGCCTGAACGCCGCGCACCGGGGCGGCGATACCGCCATCGACCAGGAAAGCTCCAAGCTCGATCTGTTGTCCGTGGGCATGGACTGGCGCAGCCGCAATGTGCGCCTGTCGGGCGACATCGGCTGGCAGGACAACCGCCTCAAGCGCACGCGTACCAATGTCACGCCGGGCGCAGGGCTGGCCGCCATTCCTGCTGCGCCCGATGCTTCCTCCAACTGGGCCCAGCCCTGGACCTATTCCGACGAGCGCGACCTGTTCGGCACGCTGCGCGGCGAATGGGACATCAACAGCAACGTGACGGCCTGGGCCGCCTACGGCCTGCGCCGCAGCTCCGAGAACAACTCGCTGGCCAACATCACGCTGGCGGCGGCCGGCAATGGCGCGGCCACCACCAGCCGCTTCGACAACGCGCGCAAGGACCGCGTGAGCACGGGCGAGCTGGGCGTGCGCGCACGCCTGAACACGGGCAGCGTGGGCCATGAGATCGTGGCCAGCTACTCGGCCTTCGACCTCAAGGTCTACAACGCCTACGGCATGAGCACCGGCGGGGGCAGCAACACGCTGGCCACCAATCTCTACGACCAGCGCTACTACGCGATCACGCCGCTCAACTACCTGGGCAACGACCTGTCCAACCCCGCCTACAACCGGGGCACGCGCCTGAACAGCTTTGCCTTGGGCGACACGCTGTCGCTGATGGACGGCCGCATGCTGGTGACGGCCGGCGTGCGTCGCCAGACGATAGAGACCGACTCGGTGAGCTACCGCATCGTCAGCAACGGCGCAGTCACCAGCCAGGGCGGCGTGCGCACGGCCTACGACCAGAGCCGCACCAGCCCGGTGCTGGGCGCGGTGTTCAAGCTCACGCCGCAGGTATCGCTGTACGGCAACTACATCGAGGGACTGGCCCAGGGCGACACGGCACCGGCCAAGTCGGGCGACACCATCATCGCCAACGCGGGCCAGCAGATGTCGCCCTACGTGACCAAGCAAAAGGAAGTGGGCGTCAAGTACGACGGCGGCAAGCTGGGCGGCGGCCTGGCCTTCTTCTCCACCGACAAGCCGCGCTCGCTGATCGACGGCAACCTGTTCACCTCGGCCGGCAAGGACCGTCACCAGGGCGTGGAATTCAACGTCTTCGGCGAACCCATGCGCGGCCTGCGCCTGCTGGGCGGCGCCACCTGGCTGGACGCCAGGCAGCAAAGCACGGGCCGCGCCACCACCGACGGCAAGCGCGTCATCGGCGTGCCGCGCTTCCAGGCCACGGCGGGCGTGGAATGGGATGTGCCGGGCATCAACGGCCTGGCGCTGGACGGCCGCCTGGTGCACACCGGCGCCAGCTACGCCAACGATGTCAACACCCTGCGCGTGGCCGGATGGAACCGCCTGGACCTGGGCGTGCGCTACATGACCGAAGTGCAGGGCAAGCTGCTCACGCTGCGCCTGCGCGTGGACAACGCGACGGACCGCAACTACTGGGCCTCCGTGGGCGGCTACCCGGGTTCGGGCTACCTGACGGTGGGCGGTCCGCGCACGTTCTCGCTGAGTGCGAGTGTGGATTTCTGAGGCGGGATGCGCGTGCTTTTTGGGGAAGGAACCTTTCGCCCGGGCATGGTAATGCACCTGCATTACCATGCATGGCAGCCTATCAGGAGATGCCATCATGTTTTCGACACTTGAAGCCGAATCCACGCTCACTGACCGCTACCAGACCACCATTCCCGAAGCCGTTCGCCGCGCATTGCACCTGAGCAAGCGCGACAGGATCCACTACACCATCCTGCCCGGCGGTGAGGTCGTTCTCAGTCGCGCCGACTCCGCCGAGGATGCCGATCCCGTGCTGGGCCAGTTTCTCGGCTTTCTGGCACAGGACATGGCAGCCCACCCCGAGCGCCTGCAGACCATGGATGCCCGTCTGGCGCAGCAGATCCAGGCGCTGACCGAAGGCATCGAGGTCGATCTGGATGCACCGCTTTCGGCAGACGACGAATGAGCGCCGTACCGCCCGCCCCCTTGCGCATCCACGGCTGGACGGTATTCATGCACCCGCTTTTCCTGGCCCAGCTGCAGGCGTTGAGCCAGGAAGTGGAGGGTCTGAAAACCAAGGACCCTGGCGGGTACACACGCAAGAACGCGACCAAGCGATTGGCGGCGATCCGCAAGCTGGCATTCGATGTCATCCCGCAGGATCCGACGCGGCCAGACTACCGCCAGGGCCATACCCTGGGCGAGGAGCACAAGCACTGGTTTCGGGCCAGGTTCTTCCAGCAGTACCGCCTGTTCTTTCGCTTTCACGCCCCCAGCAAAATCATCGTGTTCGCCTGGGTCAACGATGAGGACACCAAGCGAGCCTATGAGGGCAGCGACGATGCCTACAGGGTGTTCCGAAAAATGCTCGCCAACGGGCACCCTCCTGGCGATTGGGACAGTTTGCTGGCACAGGCGAAGTCCCCGCCACCCGACTCACAGCCGCACGCCTGAGCCGCAGCCCGCCCTCAGGTCTCGCGCGGCTTGGTGTCCGGCTCCGCGTCATCGTGCGGGGGCGGCGCACTGACCACGTGCGGCAGCATCACGAGGATGACGATGGCCAGCAGCGTGGCCAGCAGCGCGATGGCTTCGCGCCCCAGGCCGCAGGCCACGCCGATGGCGGCCGTCATCCAGATGCCGGCGGCCGTGGTCAGGCCCTGCACCTGTTCCTCGGAGTGGCGCTTGATGATGGCGCCCGCGCCCAGGAAGCCCACGCCGGCCACCACGCCCTGGATCACGCGGCTCATGTCGGCAATGTCCATGCCGCCGCGCTCGGGCACCAGCACGAACAGCGCCGCGCCCATGGCCACCAGCATGTGGGTGCGCAGGCCTGCGGCCTTGCCCTTGTGCTCGCGCTCGTAGCCGACGATGCCGCCCAGCAGCGCCGCCAGCAGCAGGCGCACCATGACGCGCGTGACCTCGGCCGCATCGGGCAGGCTGGAAAACTCCTCGACCAGGGTGTTGGCCACTTCCTCCCACATGGCGCGTTCCTTTCCTTGGGTTTGCGTCCGGACTCAGGAAGGGAGCATGGCGTGGCGTGCAGCACACCCAGGCCATCACCATTCGCCATTGGCTGTCAGCCAAGCGCGCCCGCTTCAGGCGCCTGCGGGCTTGTCCTGGTCCTTCGGGGGAGAGGCCTGCTCGGGCACCGGTGCGGGTGCCGACGCAGGAGCAGGAGCAGGAGCAGGAGCAGGTGCGACCACCATGCTCAGCATGTGCTGGGCCAGCGTCTCGTACAGCGGCCGGGCCAGCATGCGCGAGACCAGGCTGGCCAGCATGGCCGCCGCCATGAGGCTGAGCACCATGGAGTGGCCGTCCACCATCTCCATGACGATGATGAAGGCCGTCAGCGGCGCCTGCGTCACGGCGGCCAGGAAGGCGGCCATGCCCATGGCGATGAGGGCGGGCGCGATGTCTGCGCCCATGAGGCCGGCCACGTTGTGGCCCACGCCCGCGCCAATGGACAGCGACGGCGCGAAGATGCCGCCCGGCACGCCCACCCAGGCCGACAGCCAGGTGGCGATGAACTTCAGGGTGACGTAGAACGAAGGCACGTCGGCCTGGCCCGCCAGCATGTGCTTGACGGCTTCCGAGCCCGCGCCGAAGGTGGCGCCGCCCGTGACCATGCCGATGACGGCGATCACCAGCGCGACCGCCGCCGCGAAGCGGATGGGAAAGCGCGCGCGCAGCTGGTTGAGCCGCTCGGGCGCGCGGGTCAGCGAGGCGGCCAGCAGCTTGGCGAACAGGCCGCCCAGCACGCCGCAGGCCAGGGTCACGCACAGGCCGGGCAGCAGCGCGTCCCAGGTCAGGTGGGGCACCTGGATGCGCCCGAAATAACTGAGATTGCCGAAGGCCGACACGCCCATCAGGCCGGCCAGCACGATGGCCGCGATGATCAGGCCGCTGGAGCGCGACTCCAGCTTGCGCGACAGCTCCTCGATGGCGAAGACTACGCCGGCCAGCGGCGCGTTGAAGGCCGCCGCAATGCCGGCCGCGCCGCCGGCCACCAGCAGCGCATGGTGGCTGATGCCCGAATGCGGGCCGAACCAGCGCCGCGCATGGTGCATGACACCGGCGGCCACCTGCACCGACGGCCCCTCGCGTCCGATGGACAGCCCCGCCGCAAAGCCTGCGCTGGCCAGCGCCATCTTGGCGAAGGACAGCCACAGCGACACGAAGCGCCCGCGCTGCGTGGAGTCCAGCGCCGGGTCCAGCGTGGCGATCACCTGCGGAATGCCCGATCCCGCCGCACCCGGCGCCCAGCGCCGCGTGAGCCACACGGCGCCCGCCGTGACGGCAGGCATCCACAGCAGCACGGCCCAGCCGCCCTGCCAGTGGTAGATGCTCTCGAAGAATTCGAAGCCCGCGTCCGCCATCAGCGTGAAGGCCACCACGCACAGCCCGGCGGCGGCGGCATAGGCCAGCACGATGGTGCGGTCCAGCCAGCGCCTGCCGTCCCGGAATTCCTGGTTCAGGTTGTGGAGGAAGTCGGGTTCTTGCTGCATCGCGTGAAGAGGCTGGGCGAAAGCTCTTCATTGTGCACAAGCCCGGCCACAGGGGCTGTCGCCATCGGCAATGCCTACTTCGCCGCTGAGTTGATGGCCGATGACTGTGTACCTGGAGAGCCGTCCGTCAGGCATTCCACCCCCCGGGCATGGGCACCCTGGCAACCCGTGCCGTACGCCACTCAATGACGGCACGTTTGCGCAGCTCTCGCCCGCGCCGGCGCGAACCTGTCGCAGACCTGCAACGCGCTGCCGTGCCGATCGTGCCTGCAGGTTCAGTCCACCACGAAGAGCCTGGCGCCCTTGGGCGAGCGCGAGCGGTGCGGCTCGGCGTTGTCCGCCACCTGGTAGCTCATGCCGGGTGTCAGAGTGA
>JGI11944J13513_1001945_pt1 | contig 15428 bp, 11 predicted proteins | sample TerdegcoTASludge_FD_13513 | JGI IMG/M metagenome (IMG submission 13513) | reverse complement strand
TATCCAGCTGAGCTATGGGCGCGAAATGGTCGGGGCGAGAGGATTCGAACCTCCAACCTCATGTACCCAAAACATGCGCGCTAGCCAAATTGCGCCACGCCCCGAAATAATCACTCATAAAAGTATATTAAAAATTTTCAAAATTTCAAGAGTTAATATTAACTTTACCGAACAAAGGAGACAGTCTCCTTTGTTCGCTATTTCAAAAAAATTGAAAGAATAAAGGCAATTATCAATGCTGGTAAAAAGTTAGCAAGTTTTATTTTTTTAATTCCAAGTAAATTCAAACCAATTCCAATTATTAAAACTCCGCCAACACCTGTAATCATATTTATTGTATGTGTTGTAAAAAAATTTTTAATTAAAGAGGAAAAAAGCGTTATTCCGCCTTGATATAAAAGAATGGGAAGAGTTGAAAACATTACGCCAATTCCAAGAGTTGATGATAGTGCAATAGATGTAATTCCATCAAGAATTGATTTTGTATATAAAATTGTTGCATTCCCAGTTAATCCTTCGTTTATAGAACCAATTATCGCCATTGAACCAACACAAAAAACAAGAGTTGCAGTTATAAATCCCTCTGTAAAAGAAGATTGTGATTTTATTTTTCTCTTTATTTTATCTCCAATACTTTCAAGAAAGTCTTCAATTTTTAAGAACTCACCAATAATACCACCAAATAGAACTGAAAAAACCATTATTATTATGTTATCTGTTTTTAATGCAAGCATAACACCAAGAGTTAATGAAGACAAGCCAACTCCATCAAAGGCAATTTTTCTAATTTTTTCAGGAAATTTAGAACCAATCAAAATTCCAATAAAACTTCCAACAATAATTGTGATTATATTAACAATTGTACCCTTCATTTAAAAAAAAGAGGAGGGTTTAAACACCCTCCAATTCTTCTACTTCCTTATTTTTCTCAACTACTTTTATCTTTTCATACTCACTAAAACCAGTCCCTACAGGAATCATACTTCCAACTATGATTGCCTCTTTTAAACCCTCGAGTGTATCTGTTTTACCTGCAATTGCTGCTTCAGCAAGAACCTTTGTTGTTTCTTGGAATGAGGAAGCGGATAAGAATGAATCAGATGAAAGTGCTGCTTTTGTTAATCTTAGAAGCAAAACCTTATAACTTGCTTTTTGTTTTCCTTCTGATTCAACAACTCTATTTTCTTCTTCAATTTCGCTTCTATCAACTTCTTGACCTGGATAAAAATTAGTATCACCAGGATTAATTATAATCGCTTTTCTTGTAAGTTCTCTTAAAATTACCTCGATATGCTTATCATTAATTGTAACTCCCTGACTCTTATATACTTTTTGAATTTCCTGAAGTAAATATTGTTCAGTTTCTCTTAAACCTTTAATCTGGAATATTTTATGAGGATCAAGAGGTCCTTCTGTTAATCTATCACCAGGCATAACAAAATCACCTTGTTCAATTCTTAAAGTTTTTCCATAAGGAACAGAATAGATTGTTTCTTTTCCCATAAGTTTCTTTACCAATTCATCTTTATCATAACTAGATAAATCTCTAACTTTATCAACTTTTATTTCTTTTAGAACTTCTTTTGTTTCTTCATCAAATTCAACATCTTTTACTGAAGCATTTAAGTCAATAGATTTATTATCATTTAAAATAGAATCAATCTTTTCATATATTTCTAATGCCTTTTCTTTATTTCTTGGAGTAATAATTATTTTTCTTGATTCTTCTTCATCTTTGATAAAAACATATCCTGAAACTTCAGATATAACTGCTCCACCTTTTGGCTTCCTAACTTCAAAAAGTTCCTCAACTCTTGGTAAACCAGTTGTTATATCTTTTGCTGCAATACCTCCTGTATGAAAAGTTCTTAAAGTTAATTGGGTCCCTGGTTCTCCTATTGATTGTGAAGCGATAATTCCAACAGTTTCTCCAAGATTTACAAGTTTTCCAGTTGATAAATCCCTTCCATAACATTTAGCGCATACTCCATTTGGTGATTGACATGTCAAAATTGAACGAATCTTTACTTTTTTAACACCATAATCTTTAATTTTTTGAACTGCTTTTTCATCTATCTCTTCACCTTTTTTCAAAATCAACTCTTTTTGCATTGGTATTTTGATATTAAATTCTAAAATATTGTTTTCTTCAAGAGTTTTTATAACTTTTTCTGTTAGAGGAACATCATCTTTTATAATTAAATTATTATCTTTATCATAAATATCCTTTGCAATAAATGCTTTTTTAGGTATTTTTTCTCCGATTTTAAATTTTATTATTTTTTCAGAAGGTGAATATATATCCTCTGCAGCATATCTTCCAAGAATTCTTTCTTCGAGTGTTTCAATAATTCTCTGACCTTCTCTTATCTCCTCAACTTCAATTCCATCAGTAAAGTTTTTAATCCAAACCGTTCCTATTTCTCTTTTTTCAATCTCTAATGCTTTTTCTTTTGTGATATCCTCATCTTTATGAACAATAATCTCTTTTGTTTCAGGATCAATTACATCTTCTACTGCTACTTTTCCTACAATTTGTCTATAAACTGATTTGACAACTTTATCTCCAACTTTTAATGCTTTTACTGGTATTCTCTCACAATCATCATATTTTATAAAAACTTTATGTGCAACATCAGCAAGTCTTCTTGTTAAATATCCAGCATCAGAAGTTTTTAATGCAGTATCAGCAAGACCTTTTCTCGCACCATGAGTAGATATAAAGTATTCAAGAACTGATAATCCTTCTCTCAAGTTAGATTTAATTGGAAATTCAATAATTCTTCCTGATGGATCAGACATAAGACCTCTCATTCCAACCATCTGTAATATCTGTTCGGGTTTTCCTCTTGCACCAGACTGAGCCATAAGTAAAAGGAAATTAAATGGATCATATTTATATATTTCCTGCACAAGTTCATCTCCTGCCTTTAACCATATGTCAATTGTTTTTTTATATCTTTCATTTTCTGCCATTAAGCCTTTTTCATAATAATCTCTAATTTTTTTCTCTTTCTCCTCTGCAATTCTTATTATTTCATCTCTTTTCTTTGGTACAACCATATCATCAACACCAATAGTTAAACCAGCAATAGTTATTATTTCAAAACCAATTTTTTGAATTGCATCGAGAAGCTCAGCTGTTTTTTCAAAGCCATATTTTTTAAATATTTGGAGAAAGAGATCATTTACACTCTTCTGATCTACAAGTTTATCAAAATATGGAAAAGAATCATCTTTAAGAATATTTTGTAGTAAATCATTAAATATAACTCTTCCCACAGTTGTATTTTTTATCCAATTTTTCTTCCAGTAAAAATCAATTATAGTATGATATGTAACTTTTTCATCATCAAGGGCTGCTTTAAGATCCTCCACAGTGAAAAATTTTAAACCTTCTCCTTTTTCCCCTTTTTTCTCCATAGTTAGATAGTAACAACCAGCAACAACATCCTGAACAGGAAGAGTTAGTGGTTTACCATGTGCTGGAGATATGATATTATATTTCGAAAGTAGAAGATATTTTGATTCTGTCTGTGCAGCAATAGACAACGGAAGATGAACTGCCATCTGGTCTCCATCAAAATCAGCATTAAATGGAGGGCAAACAAGAGGCGATATGTGAAGAGCTTCACCATCAACAAGAACAGGTTTAAAAGCCTGTATGCTCATACGATGTAAAGTTGGTGCTCTATTTAGTAAAACGACATAATCTTTAACACTATCAGCAAGAACTTTCCATACAGGACTGTTAGCATCTTTAATTGCCTGTTCAATCATCCATTTTGCACTTCTTAAGTTTAAAGCGATTCCTCTCTCTTCAAGATTGTGCATTAAAAATGGTTTGAAAAGTTCAAGAGCAATACTTCTTGGAACACCACACTCATCAAGTTTTAAATTTGGACCTACAACAATAACACTTCTTCCAGAATAATCAACTCTTTTTCCAAGTAAATTTTGTCTAAATCTACCTTGTTTACCTCTCAAGATATCAGATAAAGAATGTAAAGGTCTATTGTGTGAACCCATAATTGGGTGAACTTTATGTGAATTATCTAAAAGTGCATCAACCGCTTCTTGAAGCATTCTTTTTTCATTCTGTAACATTATTTCAGGAGCATTAACATCAATAAGTTTTTTCAATCTATTATTTCTATTTATCACTCTTCTATATAAATCATTCAGATCTACTGAAGCAAATCTACCACCATCGAGTGGAAGAAGTGGTCTTAAATCAGGTGGAATAACTGGAAGAACAGTTAAAACCATATTTTCAGGTCTGCTTCCAGATTTTATCAAAGATTCAATATAGTCGAGTCTTTTCATTGAGCCAGTTTTTTTCTGCTTTGAATATGAATTTTTGATATCACTTTTAAGTTCGTCTCTTAATTTTTCAAGATCTACAGATTTTAGAAGTTCATAAATTGCTTCAGCACCTCTTTTAGCAACAAAATTGAATCCCTTTTCATTATATTCTCTGTATTCTTCTTCACTAATAACCTGTTTTTGTTTCAATGAAGAATTTCCTGGATTTATTACTACATAGGCTGCATAATAAACTATTTTTTCAATATCATTCTTAGACATATCAAGAATAACAGGTATTATGTTTGTTGATCTGAAATACCATATATGAACAACTGGTGAAGCAAGAACAATATGACCAAATCTTTCTCTTCTTACCTTAGATGTCGTTACTTCAACACCACATCTTTCACAAACCAATCCTCTATATCTAATTCCTTTTAATTTTCCACAATGACATTCATAATCTTTAACAGGACCAAAAATCCTTTCACAGAATAGTCCTTCCATTTCAGGTTTAAAATTTCTATAGTTAATGGTTTCAGCTTTCTTAACTTCACCATGAGACCAATCTAAAATATCTTCAGGAGATGCTAAGGATATTTCAATTGCATCAAACTTTTTATGTATCAAATAAATTCACCTCCTAAGATTTCTCCTCTTCCTGTTTTCTCTTTTTTATTATCTCTTCAGCAAGTCTTTGTGGTACTTCATCATATTTGAAAAATTTTGCTGTGAAATATCCTCTTCCCTGTGTTATGGAAGCAAGATCAAGACCATAAGTTAACATTTCTTGTTCTGGAACCAATGCTTTTACAATAGATATTCCTTTTAATGAATCCATACCTAAAATCTTTCCTCTTCTTGTGTTTAAATCTGAAATTATATCTCCAAGGAAATTTTCAGGTACTCTAATTTCAACTTCGAGAATAGGTTCAAGTAAAATTGGATTTGCCTCAACAAAGGCTTTTTTAAATGCCATTGAACCAGCAATTTTAAATGCAAGTTCTGAGGAATCGACTGGATGATATGAACCATCATATAAAACTACCTGAACATCAATTACAGGATACCCAGCAAGAATTCCCTCTTTCATTGTTTCTCTTATCCCTTTTTCTACTGCGGGTATATAATTTTTTGGTATTGCTCCTCCAAAAATTTTATCAACAAATTCAAATTCTTTTCCTCTTTCAAGTGGATTAAGTTCAATAAAGCAGTGACCATATTGACCATGACCACCTGTTTGTTTTTTATATTTTCCTTCAGCTTTACTTGATCCTTTAATTGTCTCTTTAAATGCGATCTCTGGTTTTGATAAAATAACTTCAACTCCATATTTTCTTGATATTCTTTCCAAGTTAACTTGAAGATGTGTTGAACCCATTCCTCTTATTATAAGTTGTTTTGTTACATCATTTCGTTCAACAATAAAGGTTGGATCTTCTTCAGCCATTTTAAATAAGCCACTTGTCAATCTATCTTCATCTTCTTTTCTTTTTGGTTCAACAGCATAAGCAATAACAGGATATGGAAATTCAACATAATTATATTTAACAGAAAAATTATTTTGAGCCAAAGTATCGCCCGTTGATGTAACATTGAGTTTAATTAAAATTCCAATATCACCAGCAGTTATTTCAGAAGTTTTTTCCTGATTTTTTCCTGAAATAAAGGCGATACCAGAAATTCTCTCTTCCTGTTCTTTATTGACATTATAGATTCTTGAATCTTGTGTTACTTTTCCAGTAATAACCTTGATATAATTTATTCTTCCAATAAATGGATCAATTATGGTTTTAAAAACAAGTGCTGAGAATGGTTTATTAATATCAAATTCAGAAACAACGACTTCTTTTGTTTTTGGATCATATCCTTTTCGATTATCATTAAGTTTTGGTTCTGGAAATTCATTAATTATAAAATCAAGAATTTCATCTATTCCAATATCTAAAATGCTTGAAGAAATAAGAACAGGATAAATTGTTCTATTTTCAATACCTTTAAGGAGTCCTCTTCTTATTTCATCTTCAGAAAGAGTTCCTTCAGAAAGATACTTATTTAAAAATTCTTCATCAACTTCTGCTATCTTCTCAATAAGTTCATTTCTATATGTTTCATATTTTTCTTTTTCACTATCAGGTAAATCAGTCTCTTTTAGAACATCTTTTTCTAAGATTTTTCCTTTTCCAGTAATTAAATTTATATAACCTTTAAAGTTTAAACCTTCTCCAATTGGAATCATATATGGAACTGCGTCTTGACCAAAGAATTGTCTTATAGAATTTAGAGCATTTATAAAACTTGCATTTTCTCTATCCATTCTGCTTATAACAAAGGCTAAAGGTAAATTTTCTTCTTTAACAAATTCCCAAACTCTTTCTGTACCAACCTCAACTCCACCAACAGCATCAACAAGGATAATTGCGCTTTCAGAAGCAAGAAGCGCTCCTCTAACTTCTGATAGAAATTCAACATATCCAGGTGTATCAATTATGTTTATTTTGTAACCCTTCCAGTTTATTGGAAGTATAGAAGTTGATAAACTTATATGTCTTTTTATCTCCTCTGGTTCAAAATCTGAAACTGTATTTCCTTTATCAACACTTCCCTTTTTTTGTATCGCTTTAGATATAAAAAGAATCGATTCTGTTAATGAAGTTTTACCTGCTCCACTGTGAGAAACTAAAGAAACATTTCTAATTTTAGTTTTTTCAACCATTATTGACTCACCTCTTTCTTTTTATTTTTTCTTTTTCTTGTCGGAAGGAAGAACTTTAATTCCTTTTTTTCTTCTTTCTTTTCAAGATCTGGTATGGTTCTAATATTTATTCCAAGTCCTCTTAACTCTCTAACAAGCACTTTAAATGATTCAGGAATTCCAAGTTCTTCAATATCTTTACCTTTGACTATACTTTCATATGCTTTTCTTCTTCCATCAATATCATCAGATTTTACTGTTAACATCTCTTGTAAAAGATTTGCAGCACCATATGCTTCAAGAGCCCAAACCTCCATCTCTCCTAATCTTTGACCTCCAAATTGAGATTTTCCACCAAGTGGCTGTTGTGTAACGAGTGAATAGGTACCAGTTGATCTTGCATGAACTTTATCAAGAACAAGATGGTTTAATTTCATAAAATATGCATAACCAACAAGAGCAGGAGATTTGAATGGTTCTCCAGTATATCCATCAAATAGAACCTCTTTACTATCAATATTTATTCCTGCTTTTCTTAAAATATTTTCAATATCTTTTTCTTTAACTTGTGAAAAAATTGGGATTTCAAATCTTAAACCAAGTTTATAAGCAGCATAACCAAGCATGGTTTCAAGTGTTTGACCAATGTTCATTCTTGAAGGAACTGAAAGAGGTGAAAGCACAATATCAATTGGTGTTCCGTTTTTTGTATAAGGCATATCTTCTTCAGGGAGAATAGCAGCAACAACTCCTTTATTTCCATGTCTTCCTGCCATTTTATCTCCAATCATTACTTTTCTTTTTTGAGCAACTAGAACCTTCACAAGTTTTTCAATTCCAACTGGAAGTTCATCTCCTTTATCTCTTGAATAAATTTTTGTTAATATAACAGTTCCAAATTCTCCAGGTGGAAGTCTTAATGAATTATCAACGACATCTCTTCCTTTTTCTCCAAACATTGCTCTCCATATCTTTGACTCTGGCGATGTATCAAGTTCAACTTTCGGTGCAAGTTTTCCAACAAGAATATCACCTGGTTTAACTTCTGCTCCTAATCTTACTATTCCTTCTTCAGTCAAATTTCTCAACTCTGACTCATCAACATTTGGGATATCTCTTGTTAAAATTTCAGGTCCTGCTTTAGTTTCTCTTACAGTTGTAATATATTCTTTTATATGAACTGAAGTATATGTATCATCCTTAACCAATCTTTCACTTATAAGAATTGCGTCCTGATAATTATAACCTCTCCATGGAAGATATGCAATTAATACATTTCTACCAAGAGAAAGTATACCCTCTTTTATTGCTTGACCATCAGCAATAATATCACCTTTACTAATCTTATCATTCTTTTTTACGATAGGTCTTGTATTTATAGAAGTATCCTGATTTGACCTTGAAAATTTCTTTAATTCATATATTTTCTGTTCTTTTTTACTTTTTATTACAATTTTTTCTGCTGAAACTTCTTTAACAACTCCTTCTATATCTGAAATTACAATACTTGGATCATGTTTTGCTACTGCTTTTTCGACTCCAGTTGCAATTATTGGAGGTTCTGGAAAAAGAAGAGGGACTGCCTGTCTTTGCATGTTACATCCCATAAGTGCTCTGTTTGCATCATCATGCTCAAGAAATGGAATTAAAGAAGCAGATACAGAAAATACTTGAAGGGGTGAAATTTCCATAAATTGTATCTTGTCAAGAGGAATTTTTTCTAAAACTTCACCTTGAAATCTACCTGTCGCATATCCATCATTTAATAATCTGCCTTTATCATCTTTTAAAAGTTCACCCTTTTTATTAACAGGTGTATTTGCTTGTGCAATATAGAAATTTTCTTCTTCCAATGCTTCCAGATAAAAAATTTCATCAGTTAGTTTGCCATTTTTTACTTTTCTATATGGGGTTGTTATAAATCCGTACTTATTTACCTTTGCATATATTGTTAATGAATTTATAAGACCAATGTTTTGTCCTTCTGGCGTTTCAATTGGACATATCCTTCCATAATGTGAAGAGTGAATATCTCTTACTTCAAGACCTGCTGTTTCCCTTGTCAATCCTCCTGGTCCCATCGAAGACAATCTTCTTTTATGAGTTATTGATGAAAGTGGATTTGTCTGTTCCATAAATTGCGATAATTGACCTGTTCCAAAAAAACTCTGAAGAGCAGCAGTTATTGGTTTTGAATTAACTATATGTTGTGCTGTGAACATCTCTTCTGAATATGTGCTAATTCTACCTCTCATAACCTTTATCATTCTCAACAAACCATATCTCATATTGGTTTCCATAAGTTCTCCTACACCTCTTACATATCTATTTCCAAGGTGATCAATGTTATCGAGAGGAGCTTCATTGTTCTTTATTTTTACTGCATGCTTGATTATTGCAATTATATCTTCAAGTTTCACAATATTGTCTTTTAACTTAAGACCAAATCTCTGATTTATTTTATGTCTTCCAACATCAGATAGATAGTTTCTTTTTGTATCAAAAAATGTTACATTAATTAAATTTTTTGCTGATTCAAGAAGCACTCTTTCGCCTGGTCTTAACTTTCTATATATATCAAGAATTGCATCTTCTTGTGTTTTGTTTGTATCTTTTTCTAAAGTTCTTTTTATTAAATTATCAACTACATCTTTATAAATTTCTATATCATTAATGCCAACTGAAAAAAGGGTATTGAGTTTATCTTTTGTTATATTTTCATTTTCATAAAAAACTATTTCACCTGTTGATGAATCATATATATTTTCTGCAAAAGTACATGGAAGATATTTATCAATTTCATTAACACTTATCTTCATTTTTCTTTTCTCTTTAAACAACTCCATAATCTCTTCATCGCTCATCTCTTTGAATACTCTTAATATTGTAGGAAAATATAATTTTCTTGAACCTTTATTCAATCTAACAACAAGCGTATTATTTGTTTCAATTTCAAAAATAAACCATGTTCCTCTTTCGGGAATTAATCTTGCCTCAAAAAGGACTCTTCCCGAATGTGCTGAAGATGGTTTCGTAAAATAAACTCCTGGTGATCTTATAAGTTGTGAAACAACAACTCTTTCAGCACCATTAAAAACGAATGAACCATATGGAGTTATATAGGGTATCTCTCCCAAAAAAACTTCTTGTTCTTTTATCTCTCCTGTTCTTTTGTTTGTTATTCTAACCTTTGCCTTAAGAGTTCCTGAATAAGTTAATTTTCTCTCTTTGCACTCATCAACTGAAAGTTCTGGTGGAAATACAACTGGATCAAAAAATTCAACTTCTGCTTTTGGAGTTACAACAGGAGATATTTCATCTAAAAGTTTTGCAATTTTTTCATTAACAAAATTAAAAAATGATTCCTTTTGATATTCTAATAAGTCAGGAATCTCAAGATTACTAAAAATAAAATTATTGAAGTTTATAACTTCTTTTATATGCATATGATCTCCAGTTTAAAAAAAGAGAGAACCCCGAAAAAAATGATCGGGGTTCTACTATTTAATTTCCACTGTTGCTCCGACAGTGGAAAGTTTGTTTTTAAGATCCTCTGCGTCCTCTTTACTTACACCTTTTTTAATTACTTGAGGGGTTGATGCAACAAGGTCATTTGCTTCTTTAAGAGATATATTAAGTACTTCTCTTAAAACTTTAATTACCTGTATTTTTGCCTGACCTACACTTGATAAAACAACATCAAAGGTTGTCTTTTCTTCTTCCTGAACTGCTGCTCCACCTTGCTTATCAGCATTTCCTGCTACTGGGACTGCCATTGGCATACCAGAAACACCAAATTTTTCTTCAAGTGCTTTTACAAATTCTACGAGTTCAACAACACTCATTTTTTCAATTGCTTCTAAGAGTTCCTCTTTTGTCATTCTTGCTTCCTCCTTTATTCTTTTTTACTTTTTATTTCATTCAATACATTGATTAGCCTTGCTATTGGGCTTTTCAATGTAAATACCATTCTAATAAATAGTGATTTAAGCGAATATGCAAGTTTTCCATAAACTTCTTCAATTGAAGTAATGGATGAAAGTGAAGTTAAATCTTCACTTGTCAATGTAGATTCGCCAAAAATACCACCTTTAATATTAAAGTTTTTCCTATGTGCTTTCTGATAATCTGAAATTAGTTTTACAATTCTAAATGGGTCTTCATAACCAAAAACAACACCTGTTGGACCTTCAAGTACATCTGTTTTGATTTTTATTTTCTTTTTCTCTAAAACTTTTTTAACTAAAGTGTTTTTAAAAACTTTAAACTCACCTTTTTTAGTCTTCAATTCTCTTCTTAAAGGAGCAATTTCTGAAACTGGAAGTTCATTAAAATAGGTAAAAATCATAATTTTAGAATCATTAACTCTTTTTTCTATCTCTGAAAGCATAACTCCTTTTTTCTCTTTGGTTATCATCATATCCTCCTAAAATTAAAAAGTCCTTCCACCGAAGGACATGAAAAATCTTTTCTTATCTTTTCATGCCTCGATGGGCGAATAATCTTTAAGCTTTTAAAAAGCACCCACTTTCTCAGGCTTACTTGGTTATAGTATTCAGTACTTTTGTTACATCTAACTTCAAAGAAGGGCCCATTGTAGTAGCAATATAAATTGATTTGATGAACTGTCCCTTCACTGAAGGTGGTTTTGCTTTCAAAATAGCATCAATTAAAGATATAAAATTCTCCTTAAGTTTATCTTCGCTAAAACTAACCTTACCGATATTCACATGTATATTTCCGAGTTTATCTGTCTTTATCTCTATTTTTCCCATTTTTATCTCTTTTATAACTCTTCCAACATCCATTGTTACTGTTCCTGTTTTTGCATTTGGCATAAGACCTCTCGGACCAAGAACCTTTCCAAGTTTAGAAATAACTGGCATCATATCTGGAGTTGCAATTACAGAATCAAAATCAATCCATCCTTTAAGAATTTTTTCAACTGTCTCCTGATCTCCAACATAATCTGCACCAGCATCCTGTGCTTCCTGAACCTTATCTCCTTTAACAAATGCTAAAACTTTTTTTGTTTTTCCAATACCATGAGGTAAAAGCACAGAACTTCTAACTGTTTGGTCTGTCTTTTTTGGGTCTATATTTAGCTTTATATGAACCTCAACACTTTCATCAAATTTAGCACTTCCAAGTTCTTTAACTACCTTAAATGCTTCATCAACATCATAACTTTTGCCTTTTTCAACCTTAGAAAGTAATGCATCGTATCTTTTTCCCATTCAATTCACCTACCTTTCAACCTCAACACCCATACTTCTTGCTGTTCCTTCAACAATTTTCATTGCTGCTTCAAGCGAATCTGCATTAAGGTCTTTCATCTTTTTTTCTGCAATTTCCTGTAACTGTTTTTTTGATAACCTTCCAATTTTATTTTTATTTGGTTCGCCTGAACCTTTTTCAATTTTTAATGTCTTTTTAATAAGTTCTGAAACAGGTGGTGTTTTTATTTCAAAAGTAAAACTTTTATCTTTAAATACAGTTATTATTACAGGCAAAACAATTCCTTCCTGATCTTTTGTTCTCTGATTAAACTCATTACAGAACTGCATGATGTTGATTCCTTTCTGCCCTAAAGCAGGACCAATTGGAGGAGCGGGCGTTGCTTTTCCTGCAGGTATCTGAAGTTTTACTATTGCTTCAACTTCTTTAGCCATTCTTAAACCTCCTTTATATCTTCTCTAAATGGACAAAATCTATTTCAACAGGTATATCTCTCCCAAAAATTGAGAGTCTAACCTTTGCTTTTTCTTTGTCTTCATATATCTCTTCAACCTTTCCAATCATCTGATCAAAAGGTCCACCCATAACTCTTACAGTATCTCCAACTGAAAAAGTTAGTTGCGCCTTGGCTTCTTCAATCCCTATTCTATCCATAATAACTCTAACTTCTTCATCAGTTAATGGTGTTGGTTTTCCACCACCACCAACAAAACCAAGAACACCAGGGGTATTTCTTATAACAAACCAGGTATCATCATCCATAATCATCTCAACAAGAACATATCCAGGATAAACTTTTTCAGGAACAATCTGTCTTTTTCCATCTTTAAGTTTCACTTTATAGTCAACAGGAACCTCAACTCTAAATATTCTATCATGCATATTATTTGCGTCAATACTCTGTTCAAGATTCTTTTTTGTTTTCTCTTCCATTCCTGAATAAGTATGAACAATATACCACTTTTTCTGTTTTTTTTCTTTCTCTTCTTTAATCTCTTCTTTTTTCATATTAAATTATATTGATGTAATTAACTGCAATAAATAGGCAAAAACATAATCAAATAGACCAATTAACACTGCCCAGAAGGCAATAAAAATTAAAATTGTAACAAAAGAGTTGATAAGCAACTCTCTTGATGGCCAGGTAGTTCTACTGATAAATTCTTGCCTAACTTCTTTAAAAAAGTTTAATATCTTTTTAAATAAACTAACTTTTTCATTCATATTAAAAAATGGCAGGCCAGGAGGGACTTGAACCCCCAACAACCGGTTTTGGAGACCGGTGCTCTGCCAATTGAGCTACTGGCCTACTTTACCTCCTTATGAACAGTGTGCTTTTTGCACCAGGGGCAATATTTTTTTAACTCTATTCTGTTTGGATCATTATTTTTATTTTTTATTGTTGTATAGTTTCTTCTTTTACATTCAGTACATTCAAGAGTGATAATCATTCTCATTATTTTTTCACCTACTCAATAAGTTTTGATACAACACCTGCACCAACAGTTCTTCCACCCTCTCTTACTGCAAATCTCTGACCCTCTTCAAGGGCTACTGGGTAGATGAGCTCAACTGTTATTATGACATTATCACCAGGCATTGCCATCTCTACTCCCTCTGGGAGTTTTATTTCACCTGTTACATCTGTTGTTCTTATGTAGAATTGAGGTCTATATCCTGTGAAGAATGGTTTATGTCTTCCACCCTCTTCTTTTGAGAGGATGTAGATCTGAGCTTCAAACTTCTTATATGGATGAACAGAACCAGGTTGAGCAACAACCTGACCTCTTTCTACTTCATCAAAGCCTATTCCTCTAAGAAGGAGACCAACATTGTCTCCTGCTAAACCTTCATCAAGGAGTTTTCTGAACATTTCAACTCCTGTTACTACTGTTTTCTTTCTCTCCATACCAAGACCAACTATTTCAACCTCTTCTCCTACTTTTATCTTTCCTCTTTCAATTCTTCCTGTTACTACTGTTCCTCTACCTGTTATTGAGAAGATGTCTTCTATTGGCATAAGGAATGGTTTATCAACATCTCTTTTTGGGGTTGGAATGTAGTTATCAACTGCATCCATAAGTTCCCATATCTTATCAATCCATTCATTCTTTCCACGGGATAGATCTCCTTCATATTCAAGAGCCTTAAGGGCTGAACCTCTTATAACTGGAATCTCATCACCTGGGAAGTTATACTTCTTAAGTAGATCTCTTACCTCTACCTCTACAAGGTCAACAAGTTCTGGATCATCAACCATATCAACTTTGTTTAAGAAGACTACTACTGCTGGAACATTAACCTGTCTTGCAAGAAGGATATGTTCTCTTGTTTGTGGCATTGGACCATCAAAAGCAGAGACAACAAGGATGGTTCCATCCATCTGAGCAGCACCTGTTATCATGTTTTTGATGTAGTCAGCATGTCCTGGACAATCTATGTGAGCATAATGTCTTTTTTCTGTTTCATATTCAACATGAGAGATGTTTATTGTTATTCCTCTTGCTTTTTCTTCTGGAGCATTATCAATTGACCAGAAATCTCTGTATTGAGTTTTACCTAAAGTTGATAGAACTTTTGTTATTGCAGAGGTGAGGGTTGTTTTACCATGGTCAATGTGACCTATGGTTCCTACATTCAAATGAGGTTTGGTTCTTTCAAACTTTTCTTTAGCCATTGTTATTCTCCCAGTAGATAAAAATTAAAAAAATAAATACTGGTATTACCTCCTTTTCTTATTTTAATTTTATTAGTTATTCAAAAATAAACTAACACTGGAGCCCATGAGCGGGTTCGAACCGCTGACCTTGTCCTTACCAAGGACACGCTCTTCCGCCTGAGCTACATGGGCAATGGTTGCGGGGGTTGGATTTGAACCAACGACCTTCGGGTTATGAGCCCGACGAGCTACCACTGCTCCACCCCGCAATTTACCTGGAGCGGGAGACGGGACTCGAACCCGCGACACTCAGCTTGGAAGGCTGATGCTCTACCAACTGAGCTACTCCCGCATGGTGGAGAGGGTAGGATTCGAACCTACGAAGGCGTAAGCCAACAGATTTACAGTCTGCCGCGTTTAACCACTTCGCTACCTCTCCACATAATGGAGCCGGCGGAGGGACTTGAACCCACGACCCGCTGATTACAAATCAGCTGCTCTGCCACTGAGCTACACCGGCAAATAAAA
>JGI11944J13513_1001944_pt1 | contig 15429 bp, 25 predicted proteins | sample TerdegcoTASludge_FD_13513 | JGI IMG/M metagenome (IMG submission 13513) | reverse complement strand
TATACAGATAGTCAACTCGCTTGCGGTACTCTTCATAGTTGGCCGCTTCAATTTTTACGATGGCGTGAAGGCTCTTACCCCCGCTGTGCACCAGGCAGGCTACTGGTAATTCCAACTCACGAATGATAGCGTTCTGTTGTTCTATATCCATATCATCAGACTCAACCAGAGCATATCTGTAGTCAGTTACATTGATGTCTTTAACGCCCTGGCCGTCCAGTGGGTTAAAACGGATCCATGCGCCGACCTCCGGCTTATAATCACCCAAGACGCTGCCGATGTCACCATCGCACCTATTTAGTTGCTGGATCAGTTCCCCGGCTGTCCGGTCCCAGCAACCCTTTGTAGGCAAGTGCCGGCCGTCTTTCTCCCAGCTGTCGCAAACATAGCCTACGTTTTCCGATGCCTCAAAAAGCGTTTCCAGATACTTGGTGAGATGTTCAACCGGGTTCCACTTGTCAGGCTCTATTATTTCCTGGCCTTCTACCCAGTTTTTATCCACGACTACCAGGTCGTCCTTACCGCCTATAATGGCATCCCAGTCGAGTTCATACCCCGGTGATGATGATTCTTTGCGTTCCGGTACCCAGCCCCGATCCCGGGCCAGTTGTACCAATGTGCCGGCCGTGACCGGCGTGGGACTGCCGTGAAAGCCGTGCCACTTCCGAAAGCACTCTCCGGGATGGTACCGGTCAGGGTCCCGACTGCTCCATTTGTCCCAGTCAGCGGCTGTGTAACCGGCATCCTTCAGGGCCATTCCTACACTAATCCATGAGGAATAATCAAGGAGCGAAGGGTCTATATGTTCAAGTAGTTCAAGCTCGGTCAGCGGCATTAGGATGCCCCCTTATTCTTCCTGGTCTTTTTCCGTTCACCTATTTTGTTGTAAATATCTGCGATAATAGCCCCCGTTTTTGTCAACTCGGCATCATTTTGGATTAAATTTTTCTGATTCATTCTGACCAATTGTTTCCGAGAAACGAGAAGGAGATTCCCAAGATCAAAATTCCGCCGATTTCCGTCTCCGAATATAACTACATACCCAGGGGGAACTGGCCCGTTGGCGGCTTCCCAAATAACGATATGCTTGCCTTTCCAGTTCTTTTGTAGTTTGCCGTCTGCGACTTTCACATCTACATAGCCGTCCGCATTTATTCTTTCGGAGCCTATCGGCACCCAGTTAGCCGGCCGGTTTCCCTTCTTAAACTGAGTGGCCACGCCCCCGGTAGTGACACCTTTCATGCCTTTATTCCACGGTGAGTGACCCTTTTTGAATTGCGTTGGTTCGTATCCTTTGTTAAGCCGTGCATCAATTCCATTGTGCAAGCCGTGCCGGTTGGCTAATGAAACCATGGCTGAAACTTTTAAATTCATTCCAAATTGCTTGTTAAACATATCTGTCAGCTTCTTAAAAGGACACCCTTGTATATTGGTTGCAATGTAGTCTATGTGTTCCTGGGTATATTTCCGGTTCATACGCTACTCCTTCAGAAAATCGGCCTTGAGCATTTTGGGTATTTTCTTTTCGCCGTTGATTTTATCATCGTCACAATAATACTCAAGCTGGAGCGTCTTCGCCTTGAGTACTAGTGTGCCGTTGGCTATGATCTGTGAAGCCAGGCCTGTGACCGCCTTGGCTCTCACTATTTCTTCTTGCAGCTGTTCACCCTTTAGATCCTCGTCACTCAGGCGCTCCAACTGGGCGAACAGATGATTGTTTAAGTCACCAAGTGTGTTTTTCATTTTTGCACTCCGCTTTCTATAAGCTCATTCACTAGATCTCCGGGGCTTAGCCCAGTGCTCTCATACTCCGATAGCTTATCCAGCATCGACTTTAAATCTCCGCCCAAAATGATATCCATGTGTTCCTGCGTAAAGCAGTGCTTACACCCCGCTATAGCTTCTGCCACCTTTTTCAAGAGCATATTAATTTGTTCCGGGCCCAAGCCGCTGTCCTCATACTGCGCCAGGCGGCGCGTAACAGCCAAATCGTGTTTGCACCGTATGCACTGCTGGGTGCCCATGTTTTCGCAGCCGCCTTGCTCCGCTGTCCGCTCAAAACACTCCCGGATATATGGACTGCCTTTATCCCAGCCAGTTAATCTGCTGTTCTCAGCCATCTTTCTTCCTCCGTCCTGTATTCAGCCGGGTTTATCCCCTGTGGTACTTTAGGTCTTTGGTTTTGTCTTTGTACTTTCATATCGACCCACCGACAATTCGACGGCTCATAATTTCCATTCACATCAATACGGTCAAGGGTACACTTTCCACGAGGCGCATTTTCGTCATAACCTGTTTTTAATGCCCATTCACGAAAGGTTTCATAATTGTTCCATTCTGGGCAAACCGTTATTCCACGACCACCGTAATTATGAAAGGCCAGTTCATTAGAATTGAAGCAACGCTTTCGAATACCCAGCCATACGTTATATAAACGTTCGCTTGCTCCCCCATGTGTTTTGTTAACTTCTAACCTATTTTCACTTTCTAAACATCCACAGCTTCTAGTCGATCCCTCTCGCAAATGATTTCCCTTTACAATTTTTGTACCACCGCAATCACACCTACAAAACCAATTTGATTCTCCTCTTTTGGAATTTTCGACACGTTGAAGCACAACCAATCTGCCGAATCGTTTATTGCTTAAATCAATTAATTTAGACATATTGAGCCTCCTTTGGACTGTATGTTTGAGGATCAATGCCATGCGGAATTCTCCAACCTGAAACAGCAATACGGTCGATTAGATTTTTTGCCTCTTGGAATTGCCATGTCCCTACGTGCTGAAAACCTTTACTTTCCAGAAACCTAATCTGCTTCGGGGTGGTAAGCCCTTCATAGCGGCGCTTGTCGAGCCGTTCCAAAAGCTTCGACGCTTTTCCGGCCGTTTCAATTTCATCCGGGAATATGCCCAGCTTCTCCAGGGTCTTAATTTGCTTCTCGGAAGGCGGTCCCATTTCCCAACCAAAAGCCGGGACGTAACTCACCAGGTCTTCCGCCTGGATGCTCATTTCGAACTGTAGCGGGTCCACTAGCTTGCGCTTCCGGTTTCTCATTTCCCTCAGATGCTTGGCTAGGGCTTCTTCTCTAGCTGCTACCACATCGTTAGCAGCTTGTTTTTCTGCTTCCTCGATGTCTACCGGGCAGCCGACAGCCTCAACGTTCTCAGTCATTTTTTCCGCTACTTCCGGCGATTCACAAATTAGATGCGCCGGGTGGCATAGCTCATGCCGCTCGGTATGCCAGAGGAAGTCCAATAGTAATAAGTGGTCTTTCCCCGGGAATAACCGGGTGCCGCGGCCCACCATCTGGCAGTATAAACTTCTTATCTTGGTAGGTCTGAGAACCACTATGCAGTCCACTGCCGGGCAGTCCCAACCCTCGGTTAACAGCATGGAATTACATAGAACGTTATACCTACTGTCTTCAAAGTCAGCCAGCACCTCAGCCCGATCTTGACTGTCTCCATTTACTTCAGCTGCGCTAAATCCTTTGCTTTCCAGGATGTCTCTAAACTTCTGACTGGTCTTGATAAGCGGCAGGAACACAACTGTTTTTCGGTCACTGCAGTATTTCACCATTTCATCCGCTATCTGGTGCAGGTACGGGTCCAAGGCATTCCCCAGGTCACCACTCTTGTAGTCCCCCGCTTGCGTTCCCACTCCGGTCAGGTCTAGCTTGAGCGGGATGGTCTGAGCTTTAATCTTGCACAGGTACCCCTCTTTGATTGCCCGTGGTAGGGTATATTCATAGGCCAGGCTCTCAAAATACTGCCCCAGGTTACGTAGATCACCTCTGTCAGGCGTGGCAGTAACTCCCAGGACCTTAGCGCTGGCAAAGTGATTTAATACCCGTTGGTAGCTGTCTGCGATGCAATGGTGCGCTTCATCTACTATGATGGTATCAAAGTAATCCTGTGGGAACTGAGCCAGACGCTTCTCTCGCATAAGCGTCTGAACGCTGCCAACTGTTATCCGGTACCAGCTATCCAGGCAGGAACTTTCAGCTTTTTCTACAGCACAACCCAAACCGGTAGCCTTGCTCATTTTGTCGGCAGCCTGATCCAGGAGCTCCCCCCGGTGAGCAAGTATTAAAACCCGCTCACCGTTCCTGACACAGTCCTCAGATAGCTTACAAAATACAATCGTTTTGCCTGTGCCAGTGGGCAAGGCCAGCAGGGTTTTCTTTATCCCGCTGGCCCATTCCCTCTGTATAGCTTCTTTTGCTCTTTGCTGATACGGCCTTAAATCCATGATTAAAACTTTCCTGCTTCAAACTTTGTTGCCGGCTTAGATTCAGGTTCATAGAATTTCCTGATCTCGTTAAAAGTCAGTTCTTCGCCTTTGTCGTTCTTCCATTTTCGCACACCGACCTTGCACCTGCCGGTGGAGCCTACGACCTTGCTCCAATTCATGGTGATTTTTTCCCCGTGCTTACGCTGGCCAATACCGGTAAAGAACGCGCATAGCAGCCCTTCCGTTTTAGTGTGCAGGAATAGATTATGTTTAACTGTGGTTTGTCCGGCTGCGCCCTTAATCCTGATACTCAAAACAGCCTTGTTACATGGTGGCATTTTATCGCTTCCAGGATGGCGCCCGCGCTCAAATTCTATAACCTCAAAGTCATAATCACCCTCTGGTAATACCTCAAAATCCGGACCATCATTTTCTATTTGATCGTCCCAACCTAATTCGCGTCCATTTTCATTCATGCAACTTTACCCCCTGTTTATTAAAATTCTGATTTTATAGCCATGTTTCAACCAAAACCGGATCATCCCATTCGGTCGGCATTAACCTAACCATCCAGAACGGTATTGCTTGCCTTATATTGTCAATATTGTCACTAAGCACAATATATTGTGTCGGCTTACTAATATCCCAAAGCCTTGCAACGTATTTCTCGGGATAATCCCTTGGATGCTTATATATTGCAATAAGAGGTTGTGTTAACTTTTGTATATCGATTTCATTGAAATTATTAAGAATAGTGTCAAATATTATTCTTGGCATTAGTATCAAATCAACCCCTAGCTTGCCGGATCATGGCAAAGACCTGCGGCCAGGCCCCAACCAGCACTCCAGCAACAAAGTCCGGGTCATACCTGTCGATAGGAGTATCAACCGGATAATAACCCCGGCTGGCTACAGCTTTCTGAATCTCTTCAACAGCAACATGATTTTCTTTCATCAGGTCAGCCAGCGGCTTAGGTATGCTTGGATCCAATTTGCTTGTTTCTTGCGCCGTTTTAGTTATTTCAGTGGTTTCCGTTTTTTGGTCAGGCTGATTCACCCATTCATTAAATTCTTTTTCCGGGTCCGGCTGCGCCGGCGGCTCAGTTTGTGGTTGCACCGGCTCCGATTCCGGCTTTGTTGGTTCGTTGATTGACTGATTACTGCCACGGGGAGTGATGCAGTGGGCAATCTGGTTGTAGTCCAGCGGGAGTTCTTCCGGTAAGTCATGCCGGTTCTTGGCATCCCAGCAGGGGTGATGTGACGTATACATTACCCGCTTGCCGCCTTGGACTTTATTGGTGCCTTTTGTCGTACCCTGACCGTCAGCATCAACGACATAGGTCTTGTAGTTGCAAAACAGAACCATGTCTGCCCATTCCTTTACCAATGGATAAACCTTCTTTTCTAGCTTCAGTTCCCAGCGATCATAAGCGCCCATTTCGTCTGGTTGTTCAAACTTCCTCATCTGAGCATGACAAACGATTACCGCATTAATTCCAAGTTCAACCAGTTCAGACAGTAGGTTAAGTAACCGGCCGAACTCTTCTGCCAGGTAGGTATAACCTTTGCCATATCCAAAGTCCTCAATGCCGCCCTTGTTCGCTTTGGCACATATATGGGTTTTGCACAACTGCTCCGCCCAATCGCCGGTATCAACGATCAGTGTATCGCATATTGATGGATTGGCCTTGAAATACTGTACTTGTTCCAGTAGCATTGTCCAGCTGGTGGGCTTTGGAGTCCGCCGAACATCTAATTTTTTCGTGCTGCCTTCGGTGTCGATAAAAACAGCATTGGGGAACTTAGCCGCAAAGGTTGACTTGCCTATTCCTTCAACGCCATAAAGACATACCTTTTGGGCTCCCTCAATTGGCCCTTTTGAAAGTTCCATCTGCATTCCTCCTGACGTTCTCAGTTCTCCGATTATTAGCTTGGGTCTTGGCATCAGCCCACTGGCAATTCTCCGGGCAATAATTACCGTTTACCTCTTTACGATCAATTGTCAGATCATCAGCGTACCCATTGGCCAGCGCCCAGGCTCGGAAAACCGCATAATCATTCCATTCCGGACAGATGGTGATTCCCCGGCCACCGTACCTTGGATAATCTTTATGATTAGAATCATTGCACCGCTGGCGCATGCCATGCCAAATGTTATATAATCGCTCTTTGTCGGCACCACCATGCTTTGCAGACATTGTATTTCGCTTTGCAAGCTTTTGTTTATGAATGCATCCGCATGATTTTGTGTTCCCGGTAGTTAGTGAACGCATAATTACTTCTTTGGTGTTGCCACAATCACACTTACATAGCCACAATGGACTGCCTTGTTTCGTGCCTACTCTGTATAAAACAGTAAGTCTCCCAAATCTCCTACCAGACAGGTTTATCAAGGCTCCCATTGATTAAAACTCGCCAGCTTTCCATTTTGGGGCTTCCGGTTCTGCCGGTTTTTCTGCTCCAACAACATAGCCGTCAGATATTACAATAGAACACTCGTCGCCGGTACTAACGCGGGTGGCAATAGCCTGCAGGCCTTCCTGTTCAAGCCAGGCTCCAAACTCCTGCAAGGTGTCCAGGTCCATCTGCTCCAGCTTGTCCAGCAGGACAAAGCCGCATTTTGGATTCAGCCTGCGGACAATGGCCACAGATACCTTGAGTTGGTCAGAGCCTGACATGTTATCCCACTTGTAGCCGTTGTAAGTAAGTTCGCCATCTACGACCGACAGCCCGGGCAGCGGCAGGTCAGCGCTATTTAACAGGTCAATCTTAGCCTGCCTGACCTTGTTTAATTCGGCCGTAAGGGTATTGTATTGGTTGCTGTACTCAAGTGCGTCCTCTTCGGCTTTATCCTTATCCAGGTTGGCCCGGACTTTGATGTTAATGGCTTCGATATTGTTGATATTTTCTTCGAGTTCTGCGGTGGATTCGTCATGTAGATCAAGGGCTGATTTCCTGGCAATCTCCAGGTCGGCCAGGATAATCTTTTGTTTGGATAGGAGTTCATCAATCTGACGCTGGATGTTATCAGCTTGTGTTTCCAGCGCCTGCAGGTTCTGGCGCTTCCGTTGGTTCTCGCCATTCCTGGCCAGTATCTCCTGCTGCTGTTTGATGAGGTCTGACGCGCTGACGGGCTCCTTTGGCGCGTCCGGATAGTATGGCATTTCTTTGGCAAATTTGGCCTTTTGGTCAGCAATCTGGCCTATAGCGTGGCGCCGGTTGTAGATATTGGTTTCCTGCCGCTCCAGCTCATGCAGTTGGGCGCCTACGCCGATGATCTGCAGAAGAGTATTGGCTTTCTCCTTATTGGTGGCTTGCATAAACTTGGGCAGGTCGAGGGCTAACTGCTCAACGAATTCATTAAGCAGCTGCTGGCCGCCTTTCTTGCCGGTGGGGTCGATAACTTTCAGGTCGGAGTTCTTTCCCTTGCGTTCTATCACTAAGTCATTAGACATGACCAGGTGAAGATTAGGCGGAATTACCGATCCATCCCGCTGGGGCTGAGATGGCCGGTACTTCTCCCCGCCCAAGGCCCAACAGATAGCGTCCAATACAGATGTCTTACCCTGATTGTTTTTTCCGCCTATAACAGTCAGGCCATTTGCCGTAGGCTCAACCTTGACAGCCTTGACACGCTTGACGTTTTCTATCTCAAGCTTGTTGATTTTTATACTCATGTTTTTCCTCCATTCTGCCGCTCATCCAGGGCAGGCAATTGTTTATTTCGTTCGCAACTTTACCGGCGCAGCTAGGGCAAAGCATTGTTCTGGCCGGGGACCTCTTTAATGTGATTTCGATTAGCCTCTTTGGTCAAAAACCACATTCATCGCAGGCACGTATTGTCCCGGGTTGTTGTTTGACGATCTGTGCTTTCATGATTGATCACCGTCTAAGGTATCAAGCGCCTCCATAAATTCGTCAAACTCAGGCCCGCTCCAACAATCTGTTTCTGCCCATTTGTTAGCTGCCTTAATTACCCTCCATAATTTGATATTTTCAGCCTCTGCCAACATTGCGCGGTTAATCCAGGAGCGCATTGCCTGCGCTAAATCGTGCCAACTCATATTCTCTGTGTTTGCAAGATCTATAAACGCGTTCCTCTCTCTCATACGGCAAACCCCCGTTTTTGCAACTTAAGTGCAGCTTTGTTGACCTTCTCGCTTTGCTTTATGGTATCCGGGTGGGTATAGCCTAATTTACCCGCAAGATAATCGGCTTTATTGCGGGCTTTGTAATATTTTAGAAAATCCCTGAATAGTGGGTTGCTCACATTAACCACCTTTCTCGGTTTTCTCGGGTGATTTATATGGCCGGAGGTGTTTACAGAATTGCCGGCCATACTTGTGCTGTTTTCGACCGATACAGCCATGATGCTTAATTTGCCGCCATGTAAGCAGACGCTTGTGTAACCGACAATATGCTGCCGGTGTCATTGATCCGTATGAATTGCCTGGCAAATCGGGCAGTATTGACTTGATTTCTTCATATTCTTCAAATGTCGCTCAAAATTCCGATCGCTGTCAGGCCACGTCCTAGCCAGTTCAAACTCTATACCGGCTTCCCTGATAACTTGCAGCAATCGGGCGCCGGTCCCGGTTTTATGTTGTTTTAGCCGGGACTGTAACGCCTCTTCCCCGCCATCGACAAAGCCGATATAGTGCTTTGCGTGGCGGTAGTTTTCTGTAAAGTGCAGCAAGTAAACCATTGAAACATCTCCATATCTTGACCCTAATGTCAACTCTGTGTTAAACTACTCGTGAGATTTAATTTTGCCGTTTTTAACGGCTTTATTTTTCATCCGCCAGGCCGCTGCCGGCACTGTAATACGAACCTGCCATTATTCGCGGAATCTTCCTCCCGCCCAACCGGGTGCACCTGTGGCCCCAGTGAACTTTGCAGCGATGCAAGAATCGGCACCTGGCTAATTGACAGTCAAATATGTTTCGGAGCTGGGTTTTAGTCACGGTTTTCACCTCCTCTCACCAAAATAGCCTTACTAAAAAGTACCCTACCGCCAGCAGGCAAATCCCAATGGCCGCTTTATTCAACTTGCCATTATCGCGCCAGAGCAGGAAATCAAGCCTGTCCAATAGGCTTTGCTGTGGGCTGATGAGATCGTCATACCTGCGACCCCGGGTCCTGTACTGGAGCGGGATGTCGGAATCTTTCAAACTGTTTCACCTTCCTCTTCCGCTGGATAAAGCGCAAATACCTTGATGCCATGCAGGAAAAATGATAATTCGATTGGGTATTCTTCGCTGTCCCTTTCTGTTTCTGTGACTTCCCGCCCCTGGGCTAATTGCTTAAATTTTTCACTATTCACATGAAGCTCGTAGTATCCATTGATACTGCCAGAAAAATCTATGACATCATATTTTTCCATGTTTTCTATTGCCATCGCCAGGAGCAAAACGTCTCGGTCGAAGCTGTCGATTGGTCTCACCTCCTTGAGGTAGGATTTTCCTCCTCACCCTCCCTTCTTTCAGTCACTTTTATCACTTCGGCTATCCTTGTCCTTATAGCCGCAATTTGATTGAGTGCCTATGTTACGTTGGGCTTCAAAATGATTGTTTTACCTGGCATTAGTGACAGTGCTCCTTTCTCCAACCGATTAACTAGCCTTTGAAAAAGACTCATACAACTCTGGGAATACATCTTTGACCTCACTAAATTTAAATACCTTAACAATCAGCAAAACTTCCCAATACCACCAATCCCTATGACCGTTAATTTTTTGCGTTAGGGAGCTCTCAGATATGCCTATTTTCTTTGATAATTTCTTTGCGGGCATATCATGCTCAACCATTAAACCTTTTAATTTTTTGCAAACGATTTTCTTAGATGCCACGTATTATATTCACCTCCAATACTTCCATCTGGAAACAATTTTACTCCCACTACTTCCAATAGTCAATACTTGCTCAATAAATATTTTCCATTTGGAAATAAATCCTTGCAATTAGTTTCCAACCGAATTAAAATATAAAATAAACAATATCGGGGGTTTTGAAATTGACAGTTTTTCAGGAAAGATTAAAACAGGAGATGGAAAGAAAAGGTATTAAGCAGGCTGATTTAGCTAGAAGTACCGGAATCAGTACCGGAGCTATATCTAAATACTTTACAATTCCTGATAGAAAAATAGATGCAATTAATATGCTTAAGATTGCAAAGGCTCTCGATGTAAACTCAGAATGGCTTTATGGCTTTACTAATATCAGAAAACCGTTTTGCGAGCCGTCAATTGTTGATATTTATGAACAGTTATCAGATGGCAGAAAAAAAGAATTGACAGACTATGCTAAATTTTTGCTAAGCAAGGAATCTGGTGATGATAAATGAGAACCGGGCATTACAAGAGGAAAGACGGCAGATGGGAAGGATACGTCATTTATACCAACCCTGATACTGGCGAAGAAGAAAAAAAGAGTTTTTACTGTCGATCTAAATATGGTTCAGAATCCAAACGAAAAATGAATCAATTTATTGAAAAGATAGAGGCCGGCGACTACAGCGACATTAGAAAAGTCACCGTGGAAGGCTGGCTTAAAAAATACCTCGACGTTTATTGCCGGGACCGGGAGCAGACTACGCTGGATGGCTACCGGAATTATATTTACAAGCACATTATTCCGGAGTTGGGCAAGGTTAAACTGGCTGAGCTTAAGCCACTCCATATTCAAAAATTCTATAACTCAGAGCGCGAGAAAGGTTTTAAAAATAAGACAATCCTCCAAGAGCATAGAATCATGCACCGGGCTTTTAAAAAAGCTGTTGTGGACGGCCTCATGGCCCGAAATCCATGTGATGGGGTAGATATCCCCAGCCCGGAAGAGTATGAGCCCACAATTTATACTGAAGAACAATTTGCAAAGCTGTTGCAAAAACTAAAAGGCCACCGCATGGAGGCCATTATTTTACTGGCTGGGATGTGCGGCTTGCGGAGGGGTGAATTGCTGGGGCTATCGTGGGGTGATATTGATCTGGATGCGGCAGTATTGCACATAAGGAATAATGTTGTGCCTACCTCTGCCGGCACGATAACAAAGCAGCCAAAAAACAAAACCAGCGCCAGGGATGTGGCTATCCCTTCGGTGATTATTCCAACCTTGAAGCGCCTTCGCGGGCTCGGTAAGCTGTATGTAAAATTAAACGGTAAAGACTATAACCCTGGGAGTGTCAGCAGGCTTTTTAAGGAGTTTTTAAAAGATAATAATTTGCCTCATATCAGGTTGCACGACCTACGACATTTTAATGGTACAATGATGCTCAAGCATGGCGTAACAGAAAGAGAAGCGTCTGCTAGGCTTGGGCATAGTAATTTGCTTATGACTAAAAAATACCAACACGTTATACAAGGCATGGACCAAAAAAGCGCCGAAAAATTGAATGGTATTCTGACGGCTAAAATGACGGCTGATTGACGATTTATAATTAAAATGCTTACAATCGGAAATAAATTCGGTAGTTTTATAAATAAATGTTTGCGTTATACCTGATTTCTTAAAAACCGCAATATTAAAGGATTTCCGCTTGGAAGCAGAACAGGACTTAAAATCCTGCGAGCCTCAAAGCTCGTACCGGTTCGATTCCGGTCTCGGGCACCAATTAGCAAGGGGTTAGGCAAATAAGCCAACCCCTTATTTTATTTCAATTTTTAAAATGACGGTCATTTTGACGGCTAATTATCCTGTATTTAATACGTGATTGTATAATTCGGGGAATACCTCTCTTACCTCTGAAAAGCCCAGACAATCGACAACGAATACCAACTCACTGAATAACCAATCAGCTAAGCCATTTATTTTTAAACGCAGATCGTTCTCGGATATGCCCATCTTACCAGACAATTCTAAGAGTGTTATGTCTCTTTCCGCCATTAACCCTTTAAGCCTTTTACTGGTAATACTCACTCAGAACTCACTCCTTTTTGCATTTATTTGTAATAGTTACCTAAATCAATTATACGCCAAAATCAAGTCAAAAAGTGGATGATTGTTTAAATTATATAAAAATTTAAACAATTTATATGTGTTCTCATATATTAAGTATCATAATTCGACAATTTATATGCTATTTCATATAATTTCCGCGCATAGAGGAAACAGTTTTGATTGAAAGAAATTTTACTCATGAACAGGATGCGAGAAATTATGCTTCTAAAAAGAATAACACAAGCCGAATTATCAAAGATGACAGGAATTTCTCAGAATGATATTAGCTTAATTATGAATGATAGAAAAAATATATATCTCAGTACCGCAAAACGGATCGCCAAAGCTTTAGGGAAAAGCGTTGATTATATATGGCCTGATTAGATTATTTCTTCTTCTTAGAACAACATGGATATCCCTGGAAATATTTTAACAAAACATATGTTCGATGTAAAGGGCAAAAAATAAAAGCCCCACTCTGAAGAGCAGGGCTCGGCGAGGACTAAGCCGGTTTTGGAAAAGCCCCTTGGTTAGTATGTCCTATTTGGTTCCTTCAAATGTCCTTATCTCCGCCAGCTCCACCGGTGCAAATTCCTTGCGTTTGTCCTCCAGCCAGGCCGCTTCCACCGCAGCCCGGACTTCTTCTGCCGGCACATTTATCCCGAGGGCCGCCGCCTTTTGTTCTACATACTCAATAGCCGCATCCAGTTTTTTCTGGCCATCAAATCCCCTGAAAACCGTTTCTGCAAAAGAAAAGGCCTCCTTGCCCAGGAGTGCCAGTGTCTGCCGCTGCTCTGCGGTTGTCTTCGACTCAAGATAGGCCTCAGCCTTCTTTTTCAGCTCCGTAAGCCAGGCCTTGACCAGCAACACCAGGATGCTGATAACGATCAGGACAATCTCAGCCACATACTGATTAATTTGTTCGTGCATGGTTTTTTACCTCCGGATTATATTATTAATTAACTTAAAGCTGCTTCAGCAAGCACACCGTAAGCCTGCTTGATTTTCTGGCGCAAAAGTTGATTTTCTGCAAAAAGCTTGTCCCTCTCAGCTCTTACTTGACAATTCACGCAAATATCCGGCCTCGGATTTGATACAATTTTCTTTTTTAGACCAAAAGCCTGCACCAGCGCCCAAGCTGTTTCATTTGCCAGACCATCCAAGAACGCCTCATTCTTCAGTTTCGCCGCGTCATCCGGATTGTCAATGAACAAGTATTCCGCTAAAACTGCCGGCATATTGGTTTCGCGCAGTACAGCGAAGTTAGCTTCCTTCTTCCCGCGATCCTTTACGCCCTGGCCGGTAAGGAAACCACTGACGATGGTGCCATGGATTGAGTCGCGTAGTTTCCTGGTTTCTTCCCCGGCATCCGGGTGGATATAACTCTCAAAGCCGGTACCACCGCCACTGTTGACGTGAAGCGAATAAAAGAAATCAGCCTTAAGGTTGTTGGCAAATGCAGCTCGCTCGTCTAGAGAATCGCTCCTTGGCGCAAACTTTACCTGCACGTCATAGGGTACCAGCTTTGCGGCAATCCGGTTGCCAAGATCGTCAACCAGGTCTGCTTCCCGGAGACCATTTCCGCAGGCACCAGGATCATATACGCCATTTGAATTAGTCCCGCCGTGGCCTTTGTCAATAACGAGTATCTTTGACATGGTTTTATCACTCCTAAATTAATGAAAAGTTACTTTCCCAACAAGCCACCCACTTATTGCCGTCAATGCCGAAATGACAAAAACCGCCCAATTTGGTAGGCGGTTTCTCAGGCCGTTGATTGCTTCCCATATACGTACCATATCTTCACCCTCAATTTTGTCAACTCGCTTTACAAGAGTACTGGTCCTTTCATCTAAGACATCGACATCAATCAAATCCTACCACCTCCACATAAAAACAACCGCCCCGCGGCGGTAAATATTTCACGTGAAATAATTCAGGCCCCCAGGACAGCCTGGAGCCGTTGACATGCTTCGACAATATTAGTCAAAGGAAACACCTCCTATCTGTCGAATAATTGCTATGGCATGGCGATTACTGGAAAGAAGGGAGGTGTAAAAATGGCAAACACATATCGTCGTAAAAAAGGTAGCGACACTTGGCATTTTTGTAGCAACTGTTCCAACTGGCCCACCAGTAACTATGATGAGTCTTACTCAAAACCTACTACCGGGGAACTTTGTAACGAGTGCAAAGCTAAAAGTAATGCCGGGACTTGCAAGTAAAACAGTAACCTACTTTGAGCATGGATGCAACAAAAATTGAAACGAAGCTTTAGTCCCTGCAAAATAAAGCGTTGCTATTGAGGTCGAATAATCGACCTCTTTCTTTTTAGCAAAATCATCAAAACATGACAGGCAAACCACATGATTTTGATATGCTAAGGGTACGATGTTTTGCCATATTTCGTCCGGCACATGAAAATCAAACTTATCCCTACATCCACATACCTTACATTTTTGCTGCATATCTTGCCATGTTCGACAATGTAATAGAAACCATCGCACAGGCAGGAAAAGGAAATGCTCTACCCATTGACCAATGCACTGAATTAACACATAACTACCCTCCCCGGAACAATTTCTTTTCTAAAAGATTATGCCCAATTACCGCCCAAAAAGAACCGCATCTTTATTGCACATTTTAAGTCTATGCCGCAGTAATTGGTTCGCCATTTTCGTTCAATCCTAGGGCTTGCAAATCAGCCCGAACGGATTCCTGAAAGCGCGCCGGTACCTGCACGAATGTCCTTCTACCCGCAATAATCAACGCCACGTACAAATCAACCATGTTCATCCCTCCCGTTAGTATTTTTATTAACCAGTTAAGCATTTAACAACGCTTGCACTTCTGCTCGGTACCTTTCCGGGACCTGGTCAATAGTCCTTTTTCCCTCTTTAACTAGCCGATAATACAATTCAATCATGATGTGCCTCCCAACATATTGATTTTCTCCTCAAGCACGAGTATTTCTTCAAAAGCAGTTGCCAGGGCATCCATAAGAATTAAGTTATCATTTTGTAATTGATTAACTTTTTCTTCCAAAGTTTGGCCTGTAGTCGGTGTTATTACCGGCTTATAAGAGTTAAACTGTTCTTCTGTAATTGGTGTCCATGTTCCTCGCGCTTCCGGATTACCCCTTAAAGCAACAACTACTTCAGTTTCAGAAATAGTTATACCATCAACCAAATTCTTATAATCAATGTCAAGTGTTCCTTGATTAATGGGCACTCTATAATAGTTCAATCCGATCCCTCCTA